>VFSW01005841.1_pt1 | contig 18151 bp, 18 predicted proteins | sample 5358111 | NCBI WGS metagenome assembly VFSW01 (sample SAMN11554181, study PRJNA540505) | mine drainage metagenome | isolation source: sediment from site ElyBrook_90M | place: USA: Ely Copper Mine, Vershire, VT | collected 2017
AACCAGTTGGTCAGCTAGCCGATGTCCCCTTAGACAACCAGGTCGCCGGAGTGGCTGTCGACGATTTCGTGGGAGCCAGGATTGCCTCCTTCGGGGTCGCGGACGATGCGGCGGTAGTAATCCAGCGCCTGCGTGGCCTCAGGCGTGGTAATGCAGGGGCGGCCGGCAGCGTCTAGAAGTTCGCCACCACGGCTCCAGGTTTGAAGTGCAAAGTCGTACATCGTATTATGGCCGTCTGGAAACGCCGCGAACACGGTGCCGTAAATACTCTTCGCCGGATTGGTGAAAAAGCGAGCGATCTGTTCGAAGTCTTCCCACGTGGTTGGAGGTGCCAGCTCGCGTCCGAACTGTGATGCGTAGGCGATTCGACTTGCGGGGTCGGCGAAAAGGTCGGAACGATAGACAAGACACTCCGGGCCGTCGTGCCAGGGCAGCGCCGAAAGGTGATCCCCGAAAAAAAGTGGCGCGACGAGGGAGCTTGCCCAGCCCTCAGGCCATTCGGGAATGGGGCGGCGGCGCAGCCATGGATTCATATCTTCCAGCGAAGCAGTGGCAACTCCCTCTGCGAGCCAGTCTGAGACCAGCAGCGCCAGGTCATAGCGTCCCTCGCGCAAGCCACCGCCGGCAATCGCCGCCTGATGCAGTTCGTGGATGCTTACGGTGGTCAGTTCTACAGCTACACCGGGGTGGGCCTCTTCGAAAAGGCGCGCCTCTTCTTCGAGTGCGCTCTCAAAGTCGGCATAGTTGGGCAAGAGGATGCGGAGAACGGTCACACAATATCCTCGAAAACAACTCGGCGAGCATTCCAATCAATGTTAATGCAGGTCGGGCGAGGGCGGCGCGGCCGTTTCGTATCGGGCTTGACTGGGCACACTGAATTCACGGCAAGGGATTTTAGGCATCTGAAAAGACAGCCGAAGTATACACGCTGGCACGATGATGCATGATAGTGGTGACGACCGAACACGGCGAAGGGGAAGGGGTTCAGAGTGGCCTTGCTCAATGATGACCGGCTGTTTCCAGCGGAGGAAGAAACGCGCACGATCGCACGGCGGTTGTATGAAGGTATTCGCACGCTGCCAATTGTGAGTCCGCACGGGCATACACAAGCCTCCTGGTTCGCGCGCAATGAGTCGTTTCCCGATCCGGTGTCGCTGTTCGTACAGCCTGATCATTACGTGTTCCGCATGTTGTACAGCCAGGGAATTTCGCTGGAGGAGTTGGAGATCGGAAATAAGCCCGTCACCGATCCGCGCAGGGTATGGCGCATCTTTGCCAGCAACTATCACTTGTTTCGCGGAACGCCCACGCGGCTGTGGCTTGACCATGCGTTTCAGGAGTTGTTCGGGCTGACGGAAAGGCTGTCGGCGGCGACCGCGGACACGTATTACAAGACGATTGAAGCAAAGCTGGCAACACCGGAGTTTTTGCCGCGGGCGCTTTATGAGCGGTTTGGAATTGAAGTGCTGGCGACAACCGACGCGCCCCTCGATAACCTTGCTGATCATGCGGCGATTCGCGATTCGGGATGGAAAGGACGGATCGTTCCGACGTTCCGGCCGGATTCGGTGGTCGATCCGGAGTTTCCGGGATTTGTCGAAAATGTGAAAATCCTCGGTGCGCGGACAGGCGAGGATACGCTGTCGTGGCGCGGATATCTGCGAGCTCTGGAAAAGCGGCGATCCTTCTTCATCTCGCTCGGAGCGACGGCGACAGATCATGGGCATCCCACGGCTCTGACGGAGGACCTGAGCGAGACCAGCGCCGCGACACTCTTTGAGCAGGTCATGAAGGGCACGGCTTATGCGGCGGATCTTGAAATTTTTCGCGGGCAGATGCTGACGGAGATGGCGCGCATGAGTCTTGAAGACGGCCTGGTGATGCAGATCCATCCGGGATCGGTGCGCAACCACAACGCCCAGATCTTTAGCCGTTACGGGCGCGATATGGGCGCGGATATCCCCCAGCAGACAAACTATGTGGAAGCGCTTCGACCGCTGCTGAACCGCTTCGGCAACGAGCCGGGGCTGACGATCATTCTCTTTACGCTGGACGAGACGACGTATAGCAGGGAACTGGCGCCGCTCGCGGGGCATTATCCGTGCCTGAAGCTGGGACCGCCGTGGTGGTTTCACGACAGCCCCGAGGGAATGCGCCGCTTTCGCGAACAGGCAACAGAGACCGCGGGATTCTATAACACCGTGGGATTCAACGATGACACGCGGGCTTTCCTGTCGATCCCCGCCAGGCACGATGTGGCGCGAAGGATCGATGCAGGATTTCTAGCGCAACTGGTCGCCGAGCATCGCATCGATGAAGATGAAGCGGTGGAACTGGCGCAGGAGTTGACGGTTGGATTGGTGAGGAAGGCGTATAGGCTGTAGGCTGTCGCCCACAGCGAAAACACTATCTCAAGCCGGAATCTTCATTTAACTAAGAGAAGACTCAAAGCGCGGACTCATTCATCCGCGCACTCTCTTGAATACTTCCAGGTAAGCTTTCGCGGCCTCGGTGATGATTTCTGGCTTGCCTTCATCGATGGCCGCCAGGTTGACGAGATCGCTGCCCACTCCGAGGGCGCGCGCACCGGCTTTCAAAAAGCTCTCCGCCGTCTGCAAGGTGACGCCTCCCGGGGGAATCAGCTTGAGATGGGGAAAGGGCGCGAGCAGCGCCTTGAGATAGGGTGCCCCGCCCATCGCGGAGCAGGGAAAAATCTTCACATAGTCCGCGCCGGCCCGATGCGCAGTGATGACTTCAGTGGGCGTCAGTGCGCCTGGGATAGAGAGCTTATGCGCAGCTTTGGTCGCTGCTACGCCATCGGGATGAAAGCTGGGGCTGACGACAAACTCCGCGCCGGCCTCGATGGTGTCTTCCGCCTCCTTCGCCGTTGTCACAGTGCCGGAACCGAGCAGCAGACCCTTCGCGCCATATTGGCTCTTGAGCTCTTTCAACACGCCAACCGCGTCCGGGGAGGTCATGGTGACTTCGACAACGGTGACACCCCCGGCGATCATGGCTTCGACGACTTTGAGGGCCTGGGCGGTGGACTTGGCACGCAGCACGGGCACGAGGCCGACGCGTTCAATGATTTGGGCTGTGGTTTCGGACATTTGATCTCCTAAGAAAGGCGGAGTTAGCGAGGTCGACACTCCATCAGCAGCCTATCGGGCGATGCGGGCCGAGCCGCCTTTCATGGCGCGTTCAACTTCAGCGAAGGTGGCCATGCTGGTGTCGCCCGGCGTGGTCATGGCGAGCGCCCCATGGGCGACGCCGCACCTCACGGCCCACTCGACGGGCTTGGCCGCCAGAAATCCGTAGATAAGGCCTGAGGCGAAGCTGTCGCCGCCGCCGACGCGATCGAGAATGTCGACATCGCGCTGCGGCACGTGGATGATCTGATCCCGGTAGAGCGCGATGGCTCCCCAGGCGTTGCGGATCGCGGTACTGGCGGTGCGCAGGGTGCTGGCAATCATCTTCAGGTTTGGATAACCCGCGGCGACTTCGCGCAGCATCTCTTCGTAACCCGCAATGGGCAGTTCTCCGAAGTCTTCGCTGACGCCCTTGATGTGTACGCCGAGCATGGCGGAGAAGTCCTCTTCGTTGCCGAGCAGGAGATCGACGTTGCGCACAAGCTCGCGGTTGACTTCCTGCGCCTTGGCCTTGCCGCCGATGGATTTCCAAAGCGAGTCGCGGAAGTTGAGGTCGTAGGAGATGGGAGTGCCGTAAGCGCGCGCCGCCCCCATCGCTTCGGCGGCGACCTCGGCGGTGGAGGATGAGAGAGCCGCGAAGATGCCCCCGGTATGGAACCACTTGGTGCCGTTCTGTTCGCCGAAAATCGAGGGCCAGTCGAAGTCGCCGGCCTTCACCTGGCTGATGGCTGTGTTGCCGCGATCGGAGCAGCCCACGGCGGCGCGCATGCCATGGCCGCGCTCGGTAAAGTTGAGGCCGTTGCGCACGTTGCGCCCCACGCCGTCATAAGCAACCCACTGGAGCAGCGAGGTGTCAACGCCGCCCTGGAGGATCAGATCCTCGACAAGGCGACCGGCCGGATTTTCCGCAAGCACGGTGGCGATGGCCGTGCGCAGGCCAAAGCAGCGGCGCAAACCGCGGGCCACGTTGTATTCGCCGCCGCCTTCCCATACCGTGAACTGGCGTGCAGTGTGGATGCGGCTTTCGCCCGGGTCGAGGCGGAGCATGACTTCGCCCAAACTCAAACAATCCCACCGGCGCTTCGTGTCTGGAACAACAATCGGGTCCATGGAGAGCCTCACATCGCTCACTGACACTCTATCGCATGGACCCCGCCCGCGGGGCACGTCCGAAAATGCCCCGAGTAAATCGTCTTACGTGATAGATTGTTCCCGCTGGGCGATACGCCGGAATGACCATTGCCAAGCGCGTCCTGTAAAGTGGCGGAGTCGGATTTGAGGGAGATGAGACGTGAGTCAAAGCCTTTTTGATTTGAGCGGCAGAGTTGCAGTGGTGACGGGCGGAACGACCGGGCTGGGACATGCCATTTCGCTGGGGCTGGCCGAGGCCGGCGCCGATGTGGTTCCAAGTTCGCGGCGGCCCGAGCAGGTAGGCAAAGTTGCGGATGAGATAGAGGCACTGGGCCGGAAATCGCTGCGCGTGACCAGCGACGTGCTCGACCGCTCCACCGTTGTGGCGCTGCACGATGCCGTGATCAAGGAGTTCGGCAAGGTCGACATCCTGGTGAATGCTGCCGGGGTCACTCACAAGTCGCCGACCCTCGAAGTCAGCGAAGCGGACTGGTCGCGCGTGTTCGAAACCAACCTCACAGGAACGCTGCGCGCCTGCCAGGTGTTCGGCGCGACGATGGTCAAGGCCGGCTACGGCCGCATCATCAACATCGCGTCCTTGACGACCTATCTCGGCTTCTACCAGGTGGCGGCATACTCGGCAAGCAAGGCGGCAGTGGGCTCGCTGACCAAGGTTCTGGCGGTTGAACTGGCCCGCACGGGCGTGGTGGTCAATGCAATCGCGCCGGGTGTCTTTCCGACTCCACTCAACAGAGGGCTCATTATGGGTACTTCGCGCGGAGAAGAACTGATTACGCGCACCCCGATGCGGCGCTTTGGCGAGGCCAGGGAACTGGCAGGCGCGGCAATCTTCCTGGCGTCCGAAGCTGCCTCCTTTGTTACCGGCGAAATCGTCGCGGTGGATGGCGGATTCCTGGCCAGTGGCGTGAACCAGTAACGGCAGACACCAGAGCACAGGGATCAGCGTGAAAATCACCAACGCTTATGTAAACATCACGTCGCCGGGCAGAAACTTCATTACGCTCAAGATTGAGACGGACGAGGGCATCTACGGTCTCGGCGACGGAACGCTCAATGGGCGCGAACTGGCGGTGGCGAGCTATCTCACCGATCATGTGATTCCGTGCATCGTGGGGCGCGATCCCTTCCAGACGGAGGATATCTGGCAGTATCTTTATCGCGGTCCCTACTGGCGGCGCGGGCCAGTGACGATGGCGGCCATTGCCGCGGTTGATGTTGCGCTGTGGGATATCAAAGGCAAGGCGCTAAAGACGCCCATCTATAACCTGCTCGGAGGGAAGAGCCGTGACGGCGTGCTGGTGTACGCGCATGCCTTCGGCAAAGACGTCGATCTTGCACTTGAAGATGTGGCGAAGCATAAAGAGATGGGCTACAAGGCTATCCGCGTCCAAAGCGGAGTGGCAGGCCTCAAAAGCACGTACGGCGTGGCCAAGGGCCCAGGCCGTTATGAGCCGGCGGAACGCGGCTTGCCATCGGAGTATGAGTGGGCAACTGAGCCATACCTGCGCCAGGTTCCGGTACTATTTGGCCGGGTGCGCGAGACCTTTGGCGAAGAACTGCACCTGCTGCATGACTGCCATCATCGGCTGACTCCGATTGAAGCCGCGAGACTGGGCAGGGAGTTGGAGCCGTTTCATCTTTTCTGGATCGAGGACCCGACCCCGGCGGAGTTGCAGGAAGGTTTCAAGATTATTCGCGAACACACCACTACGCCGCTCGCCGTCGGCGAGGTATTCAACACGATCTGGGATGCGCATGACCTGATTCGCAATCAATGGATCGATTACATACGAACAACGATTACGCACGGCGGTGGATTAACTCATTTGAAGAAGCTGGCGGATTTTGCGGACCTCTATCACGTGCGCACGGGCTGTCATGGAGCGACCGACCTGTCGCCGGTGTGCATGGCGGCCGCGCTGCACTTCGACACGGCGATTCATAACTTTGGCATTCAGGAACACATGCCGCACGCGGATGAAACAGACGCGGTGTTTCCACATGCCTACTACTTCAAGGACGGCATGATGTATCCCGGAGACGCGCCCGGACTCGGCGTGGATCTCGATGAAGCGCTTGCGAAGGAGTATCCCTATCAGCGGGCATATCTGCCGGTGAATCGCAAGCTCGATGGCACGCTAACTGACTGGTAAGGCGAACAGGACCGCATGATCGAGACGGACGAGCGAACGGAACTGATGGCTGAGCCCCCCGCACTGCCGGGACGCTGGACCATCTGCGCGATGCTGTTCGTCGCCACTACGATCAACTACGTCGATCGCCAGGTGCTCTCCATCCTGAAGCCGGTGCTGGCAGGATCGACGCTGCATCTACAACCCTTCTTTCATGGATGGCCGACGGTCGAGCGCTCCATCAGCATGAACGAAGTGCAGTACGGAAATATCATCTGGGCCTTTCAGATTGCCTATGCGCTCGGCGTGATCTTCGCGGGCCGCCTGGTGGATCGTCTTGGGTGCCGGCGAGGGTATCCCATCGTGACAGGGGTCTGGAGCCTTGCGGCGATGGGCCATGCGCTGGTCACGTCGGTAATGGGTTTCGGCATTGCACGCTTCTTCCTGGGCCTGGGAGAGAGCGGTAATTTTCCCGCGGCGATCAAGGCGACGGCCGAGTGGTTTTCTCCAAAAGAGCGTTCGTTGGCCACGGGTATCTTCAACTCGGGCGCGAGCGTAGGTGCCATTCTGGCGCCGTTTATTGTGCCGTGGGTGGCTCTTCATTTTGGCTGGCGCGCCGCGTTCCTGGTAACGGGTATCTTCAGCGCCGGATGGATCGTTTGGTGGTCAGTCAAATATCGCAAGCCGCGCGAGGTGATGGACTGGAGCAGCGGAGTAGTTGTCGTGGCACCTGTGGGGCCGGTCATGGCGTGGTGGCATCTGCTGCGCTACCGGCAGACGTGGGGATTTGTGCTCGGCAAGTTCCTCACCGATCCGGTGTGGTGGTTTTATCTTTTCTGGCTGCCGTCTTACTTCAATGCGCGATTCAGTTTAAATCTCTCCCACATCGGCCTGCCGCTGATCATCATCTATGTGCTCTCGTCGGTGGGCAGCGTGTCCGGCGGCTGGCTTCCGAAGGGCTACGTGCGGCTGGGCATGAGCCTGAAATCCGCGCGCCTGGCGGCGATGCTGACCTGCGCCTGCCTGGTGGTTCCGATTGTGATGGCTGGCGGCCTTCATTCCGAGTGGGCAGCGGTGGGGTTGTTAAGCATAGCGACCGCCGCGCACCAGGGCTGGTCGGCGAATATATTTACGACGGTTTCAGATATGTTTCCCGCGGAGTATGTGGGGACTGTGGTGAGTTTTGGGCAGGTGGGAGGCGCGCTGGGCGGCGCGATCTTCGCGCAGGTTGCAGGACACATTCTGCAGTTTACGCATAGTTATGTGCCGTTGTTTATTTTTTCGGGCTCGGCATATCTCATCGCCTTGCTGCTGCTGCGGACACTGGCTCCAGGATTGAAGCGAGCGATACCGGGGAATTGAAGAACGGCGATGACAACGCTGAATCTCAAGGCAATCATCCAACTCGTGATCACCGCCGTGGTGCTGGCAGCCGCGGTATTTCTTCCCGCCGGAAGGCTCGACTATTGGCAGGGATGGGCCTGCCTGTTTTCATTCTTTTTCCCTGCAGGTTTAATCACGGTTTATGTTGCGAAAAATAATCCTGCATTGCTCGAACGCCGCCTCAAGGCTGGCCCTCGCGCCGAGACAAGTCGAGGCCAAAAAGTTGTGCAGACCATCACTGCAGTCGTGTTGCTCGCCGAGTTTGTAGTCCCCGCGTTCGATTATCGGTTCGGATGGGCGGCGGTTCCGGCGACGGGATCGATTGCCGGTGACGTGTTCATGATCTTGGGATTTGCGATCGTGTTTGCCGTTTTCAGGGTGAATAGCTTTACTTCGGGAGTCATTGAAGTTGCTGAGAACCAGACCGTCGTCTCAACCGGGCTCTACGGCGTTGTGCGCCATCCCATGTATTCTGGTGCGTCACTGATGCTGTTTGGGATTCCGTTGGCGCTGGGGTCGTGGTGGGGCATGCTGGTCAATGTTCCGATGTTCTTCGCCCTGGCGTGGCGATTGCTCGATGAAGAGAAGTTCTTGAGTAAAAAACTGACCGGCTACGCGGGCTACACGAACCAAGTCAAATATCACCTTATTCCATATCTGTGGTAGCGGTGATTGAATCGCGAGGAAGGGAAATATCGATGGCGGAGTTGCGGAAGTTGCGCATGGGGTTGGTAGGCGGAGGGCCGGGCGCGTTCATCGGCCCGGTGCATCGGATAGCGGCAGAACTGGACGGCCGCATCGAGATGGTTGCGGGGGCGTTTTCGCAATCGCCGGAGCGTTCGCGTGCGGCCGGCAAGGCGTTTCGCATCGATCCCGAGCGTGCTTATGCCGGGTATGAAGAGATGCTTGCAGCGGAAAAAATGCGGCCCGATGCGATTGACTTTGTGGTCATCGCGACGCCCAATTTTCTGCACTTGCCGGTAGCCAGGGCCGCGCTGGAATCAGGGTTCGCCGTGGTAAGCGACAAGCCGGCCACCGCGACGTACGACGAAGTCCTCGAACTTGAGAAGGTGGTAGCTGGCGCCGGACTGCCGTATGCATTGACGCATACCTACGCGGGATATTCGCTGGTACGCGAGGCGCGAGCCATTTGCGCGAGCGCCGAACTGGGAAAGATACGCAAGATCGCGGTCGAATATTTGCAGGGGTGGCTGAGTCATCCGATCGAGAACACCGGGCAGAAGCAGGCGGAGTGGCGATCAGATCCGAAGCGCAACGGCCCGGGTGGGTGCATCGGCGATATCGGTACGCACGCATTTCACCTGGTCGAGTATGTGACGGGGCTGGAGGTCACGAGCATGAATGCGGCCCTGCGTTCTGTAGTTCCGGGACGTCCGCTCGATGATGATTGCTCGGCGCTGCTCCGCTTGAACAATGGTGCGAGCGGCGTGCTCATGGCGTCGCAAATTGCAGCGGGTGAAGGCAACGGTCTGCGGATTCGCGTGTATGGCGAAGATGCATCGCTCGACTGGAAGCAGGAAGACCCGAACCGGCTGCGTATCAAGCGCGTCGATGGGCCAGAGGAGATTCGTCATGCTTCGGGCGGCTATCTGAGTGCCGATGCGCGCGCCGTCACGCGTTTGCCTGGAGGACATCCGGAAGGATATCTTGAGGCGTTTGCCGTTCTCTACCGCGAATTCGCCGACGCTTTTGAAGCGTGGAGGGCCGATAAGTCGAGCAAGCTGCCGCCTACTCTTCCGGGCATTAAAGCAGGCGTGCGCGGAATGCGCTTCATCGAACGAGCAATTGAAAGCAGCAAGGACGAAAACTGGGTGCAGTTCTAAACGGCGGTTTGCAAATTCGGAGACAAAAGAATGAAGACAATTAAAGGACCGGGAATATTTCTGGCGCAGTTTGCGGGGGACACGGCGCCGTTCAACACGCTTGAGAACATGGCGCGCTGGGCCGCGGGGCTGGGCTTCGTGGGCGTGCAGATTCCCACGTGGGACAAGCGCCTGTTCGACCTCAAGCTGGCGGCGGAGAACCAGAACTACTGCGATCAGATTCTCGGCACGGTGAAAGCAGCGGGGGTAGAGATCACCGAATTGTCCACGCACCTGCAGGGCCAACTCGTCGCCAGCAATCCGGCCTATGACACCATGCTGGAAGGATTCGCGCCTGCCGGCCTTGATGCGGCGGGACGGCAGCAGTGGGCGGTGGAGCAACTGCTGTGGGCGGCGAAGGCCAGCCAGAAGCTCGGTCTCACAGCGCACGCGACATTTTCGGGTGCGCTGGCGTGGCCGTATTTCTATCCGTGGCCTCAGAGGCCGGCGGGGTTGATCGACGAAACGTTTAAAGAACTGGCGCGTCGGTGGGTGCCGATTTTGAATGCATTTGAAGAGGCCGGCGTTGATGCGTGCTTCGAACTCCATCCCGGCGAAGACCTGCATGACGGGGTTACATTCGAGCGCTTTCTTGAGTCGGTTGACAACCATCCGCGGGCAAATATTCTGTATGACCCGAGCCACATGGTCTTGCAGCAACTCGACTATCTAGCGTTTCTCGATATTTATCACGAGCGCGTGCGTGCATTTCACGTGAAAGACGCGGAGTTCAGGCCCAGTGGGCGCTCCGGCGTCTATGGTGGCTACCAGGGTTGGATCGACAGGCCGGGACGTTTCCGCTCGCTGGGTGACGGGCAGGTGGATTTCCATTCCATCTTCAGCAAGATGGCGCAATACGACTACCCGGGCTGGGCAGTGCTGGAATGGGAGTGCTGCCTCAAGCATCCCGAAGCCGGAGCGGCTGAAGGGGCGCCGTTCATTCGCGAACGCATCATCCGCGTGACCGAGCGCGCTTTTGATGATTTCGCGGGCTCGGGTTCCGACGATGCGCGGAACCGGAAGATTCTGGGGATCTCTTAAGGCGGCTAAATCGATATCCCGGCGGAGCGGTAAATCTCGGTAATGTACTTCATGTCGAGCAGACCCTCTTCGCCGGGCGTTTTTGGCTGCTGGTTCTGCTGGATACACTGCGAAAAATGGTCCGCCTGCGTGGTGAATTGGTAGGGATCGCGCATGCTGTTCGGCTCGTCGAGGTGCACGCCGGCATATTGCCCGCGAAGATGCAGGCCGTCGTAGTTGAACGCCGGATCGGCTTCGATCCAGCCCTCGGCGCCATGTACGCGGTAAAAACCGCTCATCACTCCGCCATACGTCGTGGCGCAACTGGCGACGATGCCGGAAGGGAACTTCATCGTCCATGAGACGTTCTCTTCGATGTCGTTGAAACGGCCGTCGTGGTCAATCACTGAGGCATATCCAGAGATGTGCGCTGGTTCTTCGCCGGTAAGATACCGGCAGGCGTTGAGGGAGTAAATTCCCACGTCGAAGAGCGGGCCGCCGCCGGCCATCTTTTTCATGGTGCGCCATTCCCCGGCGTGGATGTTGAACCCATAGGTGCTCTCGATGGTCTGAATCGGTCCCAGCACGCCGTCGCGAAGCAGCTTTACGGCCCGCAGGTTGGTTGGTTCAAAGTGGCAGCGATAGGCGATCATCAGCTTTACGTTGGCTTGTTTGCAGGCCGCGATCATAGCTTCGCATTCGGCAACGCTGATGGCCATGGGCTTTTCGCAAAGGACGTGCTTGCCGGCCTTGGCCGCCCGAATCGTGTACTCGGCGTGCATGGAGTTGGGCAGCGCGACATAGACAGCCTGGATCGACTTGTTGTCAGCGATGGAGTCGAAGTTCTCGTAGCTGTAGATCGAACTCGCGGGAACGTTATATTGCGCGGCAATCTTGTCGGCCTTGTCGCGATGTCCGCTGACTAGGCCGGTGATCTGCGAATTGGAACTGCCGCCCACGCCCTCCATGAAGTGCTTTGCGATGCGGCCGAGGCCGATCACAGCGTAGCCCGTCTTTGCGTGCGGGGCTTGGGCATTGAGTTTGGGAGCGAGGTATGCGGCCACCCCGGCTGCGCCGAGTTTCGCGAAATGTCTGCGGGTCAATTCCATACTTACCGCCTTTGCAATAGGGTGAGTAAAGCGCGCTCGAGCTCAAAGAAAAGTGTGCGCGAGAAGACGCTTCAACTATATACGGCGACTCAGACGCGACGAGTTCCTAAGGGCAGCGAAGCCATCTGCCGCTGCAAGTGCGCATGATTGGCGCTATCAGCGGCGCCGTAGCGCGGGCTTCTTCGTTACGGTGGCGAGCTTTCCGGTTACGGCATATTTGCGGTGTTCGACCGGCGAGGAGAGCACCAGGCTTGTAACGGGATTGCCATAGGGCAGCAGCGCTTCGATCAAGGCCTCAAGGTCGCTCATGCTGGTCGTAGTGACTTTCAACAGGAAGTCGTCACCGCCAGTAAGGTGATGGCATTCGCGGACTTCTTCGAGAGTTTGCACGTATTCGAGAATGCGGTGATAGTTCTGGCCCCCGCAACTCATCCGGATGACGGCCATGACTTCAAGGCCGAGGGCCTCGCGATCGATGTCGATGGTATAGCTGTGGATGATCCCGGTCTCCTCCATCTGCTTGAGGCGCTCGGTGGTCGCGGTGGGAGACAGACCGATGCGGCGGCCCAGTTCGGCCACACTGAGGCGGGAGTTAGCCTGGAGCTCAGCGAGCACCTTACGGCCATAAGTGTCGAGAAGCGCCGTGGAATCCATTACCATAACCGACAATCATAGATGATTCAGGGTCTTCGAGTGCCAGAACGGGGTGGAATGACTCTGGATTGACTCGCAAATGCGGCCTACCATCAGGCACATGGAACTCGTGGCCCTGAATGGCGAGACCCTGAGTCTTGCCCGGATTGAAACGGTGTCGGCAGGGAACTGCCGCGTGGATGTTGCCAGTGATGCGCGCGCCAGGATGGCGGCCAGCCGGGCCGCGATTGAGAAGATCCTGGCGGCGGGGCAGACGGTCTATGGAGTGAACACCGGCTTTGGCAAGCTGTCAGACGTGAGTATTCCACCCGAAAGCCTTGCCCAGTTGCAGACCAACCTGGTGAGAAGCCACGCCGGCGGAGTGGGACAGGCGCTGTCGGAGGCGGAGTCGCGCGCCATGTTGCTGCTTCGCGCCAACGTACTGGCCAAGGGGTTCAGCGGCAACCGGCCGGAGTTGGTGGACCTGCTGGTGGCCATGCTCAATGCCGGCGTACACCCCGTTATTCCTGAAAAAGGTTCGGTGGGCGCGAGCGGCGACCTCGCTCCGCTGGCTCACCTGGCGCTGGTGGTGATCGGTGAGGGGGAGGCGTTCTATCGTGGCGCGCGGATGCCGGGCGGCGAAGCCATGCGGTGCGCGGGATTGACTCCTCTCAAGCTTGCCGCCAAAGAAGGCCTCGCTCTTCTCAACGGAACGCAGGCGATGACGGCGGTGGGGGCACTGGCTGTGGCGCGGGCGCGGCGCGTGGCCCACCTGGCCGATGTGGCGGGGGCGATGTCACTGGATGCGCTCATGGGAACTCCTGCGGCATTCGATACGCGCATTCACGCGGCTCGGCCGCACGCTGGCCAGATTGCTTCGGCACAGCATCTGATCGCGCTGATGCAGGGATCGGAAATCCGCGAGTCGCACCGCGAACACTGTTCGCGTGTGCAGGACGCTTATTGTCTGCGCTGCATGCCGCAGGTGCACGGCGCGGTGCGCGGCGTGCTGGCGCACGTGGCAGGCGTGTTGGAGACAGAGGCTGGATCCGCGACAGACAATCCCCTCGTGTTTCCAGGCCTCTCCTCGACAGAGGCAGAGCACGAAGTGCTGTCAGGGGGGAACTTTCATGGGGCGCCGCTGGCCTATGCGTTTGACTATGCGGCGATTGCGCTGACCGATCTCGCCGGCATCACCGAGCGGCGCATCGACCGCCTGCTTAATCCGGATATCAACGAAGGGCTGCCGGCGTTTCTGTCCGCCGATCCGGGCTTGTCATCGGGGTTCATGATTGCGCAGATTGTGGCGGCTGCGCTTATCAATGAGTGCCAGGTGCTGTCGCATCCGTCGTCAACGGGCAGCATCCCGACGGATGGCGGCAAGGAGGACCACGTTTCGATGGGCATGACGGGAGCGCTGAAACTGCGGCAGATCGTTGAACACGTCGAGCGCATCGTCGCCATCGAGCTGATGTGCGGGGCGCAGGCCCTGGAGTTTCGCCGGCCGCTAAAGTCGAGCCCGGAACTGGAGAGCGTGCATGCTGCGGTACGCGAGGTGGTGCCACGACTGGAGCAGGATCGTGTGCTGGCTGGGGACATGGACGCGCTGGCGACTGCTGTGCGAACCGGAGTGTTCAATGCATGGTGCAGCAAATGATGGGCAATGCGGGCCGTGCAATCTCAATCCTTGCAGATCCCCATCCGTTCTTCCGAACTGAGGATGATGTGTTGCCTGGTTTCTACCCGATCCCCGGCAGATTCAGCCCGCCCAGCATCCCCTTCACGCTCGATTGAATAGCCTCTTCCGCTTTCCTGCCGGCTTCATTCACCGCCGCGACGACCAGATCTTCCAGCATCTCCACATCCGCTTTGTCACCGCTCAGGCTCAGAACCGCGGACGGTTCTATGCGCAGTTTCAGGAGCTGTTTTTTGCCGTTCAAGGTCGCCGTCACGGCTCCACCGCCGCTCGTGCCTTCCACGACCGTTACCTCCAGCTTGCGCTGGACCTCTTCCTGCATGTGAGTGGCCTGGGAAAGCATCTCCGAGATTTTTAGCGGATTCAGCATCATCTTTCTCCTGAACAACTACTTTCACTTACCGCGAAGATCGACCACGCTCCGAACTTCGGCCTTGAATATGTCCCTCGCGCGCTGCACCAGCGGATTGGCCAGCGCTGCCTCCTGAACACTGCCGGCCAGCGGCTCTAACGACACGGCCGTTTGCGATGCGGGGCCCTCGCCTGGAACAACCATGAAACGCACCGGGCCGCCCAGTCGTTGCATCTCCTGGCGGATAATCTTCTCCGCCGCGGCATTCACTGTAAGGCTCAGCATCTTCTTGCCCATGCCGGCCACTTCAATCCTGACGCTGTTCACCTCCAGCGTCCACGTTCCACTACCCAGCAACTGCGCGGCGGAGGGATGCCCCCCGTCCGCCAGCGCCGAAATCACCGCCAGCCGCAGCGTCTCCAAGGTGGGCGCTCCCGTGATCTCCGGGACTCTGGCCGGAGATACCGCCAGCGCGCCTTCGCTGCTCGTCGTCACCAGCCCCACTACCTGCGCTGCCTGGGCGGGGAAGGGTGTTGCTACCGGCGCCTGAAAGGGAACCGCTGAAGGCAGGCTCGCCATCGGGTTCGAAATCAGTACCGGAACCTGCGCCGCCGCATCTACTGGTGTGTCCGGCGTGGCAACCGTTACGGCCCGTTCCGTCTCCGCTACTGGTTTAGACGCGACGTTCTGCCTTATGCTCGGGCCGGGAGTCCACCCCGACCCCGAACTTCCAAACGGTGAAAATGGAGAAACCGCCGGCGCTGAAGACGCCGCAGCGGCCGATTTCGCGGTCAGCGGCGAACCTGTCCCCGCCGCGACGGGGGAACCTGTCCTTAGCGGCGCAGCCTTGTGACTCGCAGTCGCTGGACCCCTGGCCCCCATTCCGCTCGTCACTCCGCTCAGCAACTCCTCAAGCGGCAGCAGTCGCTGCGCGTGCACCAGCTTCAACAGTCCCAGTTCCAGATGAAAGCGCTGCTCCTGCCGGTAGTTCAGATCGCCAAATGTGCGCAGCACGATTTGCAGGTTCCGCGTCAGGTCTTCCTCGGTAAACAGCAGCGCGGTCCGTGCCGCCCGCGCGCGCTCATCTCCTGAGATTTGAAGCAGTTCCGTCCCCTCGCCACCCAGCTTCGACATCAGCGCATTGCGCAGGTAGCGCACCATCTGCCGCGCCAGCGAAGACGGGCTGTGTCCCGCATTCAGCAGCACATTCAACTGCTCCATCAGCTCCGCGCTTTGTCCCGCCGCCACTGCCTCCAGTAGCCGCTCAAACACCGCGTTCGGGACCGACCCCATCAACTCGCGAATCTGCACCGCGGACAACACCGCACGCCCGTTCTCCGTCGGAGCTGAAGCAATCGCCTGGTCCATGATCGACAGCGCATCCCGCATCGATCCGTCGCCAGCCTCCGCCAGAAGAGCAAGGGCCGCATCTTCGGCCTCCACATCCTCTTTGCCCGCGATCATTTTCAGTTGCGGTAGGATGTCGTCGAATTTCACGGCATGAAAACTGAAATGCTGGCACCGCGAGCGGATTGTCTGCGGAATGTTCTCCGGCTCCGTCGTCGCCATCATGAAGATCACATGCGACGGCGGCTCCTCCAGTGTCTTCAGCAGAGCATTGAATGCCGCCTCCGTGATCTGGTGCGCTTCGTCGAGAATGTACACCTTGTAGCGGTCCCGCGCCGGTGCATACCGCGCCGCATCCCTAAGTTCCCGAATCTCGTCGATGCCGCGATTGGTGGCCGCGTCAATCTCGATTACGTCCACGGCCGACCCCTGCCGGACCTCGACACACGAGTCGCAAATCCCGCATGGCTCAGGCGTCGGCCGCTTCGCCGAACCCACCTCCGTACGGCAGTTCAGCGCCTGCGCCAGGATGCGCGCGATGGTCGTTTTGCCGATTCCGCGATGCCCGGAGAAAATGTATCCGTGGGCAATGCGCCCCTGTGAAAGGGCGTTCATCAGCGTTCGAGTAACGTGGTCCTGGCCTGCCACATCGCCGAACCGCTGGGGACGATATTTCCTCGCCAGAACCTGGTAACCCATGACCCGCTGCTCCTTTGTACTCTTTTGATCGCGTAATTGGCCTGCCTGGATTGTATCGTTCCAGCTACGCAGCCCATGGGTGGAAAACCGTGTCCCGATATTAGTGCAATTGCACCCTTGCAAGTCCTTGCTGAATGGCAAGTCGCGCGAAGAAGTAGCTGTCAACTCAGCGTCATCGCTCTCGGCACTCCCAAAGGTATAAGCGCAGCGTCACATGGCTACTACGCCCGGCCCAGGACAGAGAAAGATCCGCATAGTGCGCACTAAATTTAAGGTTGGTTCAGGAAGGGTCGGGTCGAAAAAAGGCTGCTCCAGCTCAACTGGGATCGAGATTGACGCTTAGATCGTTCAGCCACTCGGCAATCAGGTCCTCGTCTCCCGGATCCAGAACATACGCGTCGTTGAGCAGCAGAATAGTAGCCCAGTGCACCAGTTCGCGCTCGCTGATCTGCCCTGTACGCTTCTTTTCAAGTGCATTGGAAATATGCTGACGCGAAATTACGATTCCGGGCTCGGGCACCCGAAAGTGAGTCACTGCCGACCGGAGCCACTCCTCCAACTCGAAGTCGAAGACACCTAGCAGCGTCTCGCGCAGTTGCTCCCTGCCGATCTCGAGCGCGGCAAACCTCTCGAGCGCCGACATCTGGCCGGTTGTCAGCGACGGAAGCTCCCACTCGGCAGTCACGCAGCAACCTTCTTCATCTTGCCTTCTTGCGTCGCCCTGACACTGCAGGTTTTCCGGTTTTCTGCGATTCGGCCCTGGCGGCCGCCTTGCGCTGGCGTACCTCATGCCGCGAATACATCGTTCCCCGGCAGTTTTGCGAGCCGCAATTACACGTCGCCTCATCGTCACCGCCGTCATACAGGCAGTAGTCGTAGGTGATCTCGGCCCCGGCTGCAATGTTCTTTATGGCCGTAATCCACACGCGTCCTTTCACTTCGCTGGTCTCGCAATTCGGGTCGCAGCTATGGTTGATAAACATTGCCGCGCAGTGTCCGTCGATGACGACTGTGCCGTCTCCGAGTCCAAACAGGTAGGTGATGGGCGAATCCTCGTAAAGCACGTCGGCTTCGTCTTTGCTGATGCGCGGGCCGGTATACTCCGCGATACGCTTTCCCTTGGGAATGCGCGTGGTGGTGTAGCAACCGGCGGCGTGGATGGCGGAAGAGCGGATGATCAGTCCCATGCGAATGTGCGATGCTTTCCTTGGGTGCGGTTGGCACCGTATGCACCGAATCCTACCATTGAAGGGGCGGCACAAGTCGAGATGAAGTTGGGTATTTACAGGTATGCGCTGCTGGGATTAACCCTAGCCGTTGGAACAAAGGTTCGCGCCCAGACGCCTCAGCAAAGCCAGCCCGCTACGCCGGCGCAGCCATCTCCGACTCCCGCCAAGCCTCCCGCCGAGGCTAATCCTTTTCCTGGCGACACCACCAACGTCCCCGTAATGCCCAACAGCAACACTGCCGGAGCGCCCGATCCGGCCGCCGACCCCGCAGACGTCCACGCCCCTTCGCGCGACGACGACCCGGTTCGCAGTCCCGACGACCCGTTGCCCGCTCCGTCCGGCAGCTCCGGAGATAGCTCCCGCGCCG
>VFSW01005842.1_pt1 | contig 18151 bp, 26 predicted proteins | sample 5358111 | NCBI WGS metagenome assembly VFSW01 (sample SAMN11554181, study PRJNA540505) | mine drainage metagenome | isolation source: sediment from site ElyBrook_90M | place: USA: Ely Copper Mine, Vershire, VT | collected 2017
AAACGTAGACTATGTTATAGATGCTTTTAATATAACTAAAGACCCTGGGTATATCAATGCCTTACTCCCGGCTTACGATATCGGGGACCATATACACCTTAATCAAACCGGGTCTGATGCCATAGCAAACGCGATCTATGCTACGGTAACTTGGAATTTGTCATCCGATCCTATTTTTATCGCCGCCGAAAGTGGTGCAACAGTTTTATTAGATCAGTCCCTCCGAACTGCGGATCGAGTTAGATTTTTATCTCTCACCCTTGGAGCTGGGAGTTTAACCGCCCCGCCAATAACCATGGTTCCGGGGCCTCTATCCCTAGTTGCGGTATCTGGAGGACTTGAGAATGATGGAACTCATGCCTACTATACTAATTCTGCTTTATTTAGGTCCGCTTTAGTTGCCCAAGGGGACCCAATAAATATAGCTTCCCCTAATGTTAGATCCCTCATATTCCAAAGAACGGGGGTATCAGCAAAACAATGGTCTATCACATCGGATAATAGCGCATTTTATTTTGAAAACATCACGGATTCTACCCTTCCGTTTTCTTTTTTTAATACCGGTGATCTTACCATACTAGGCACATTAACAGCTAACGGATTAAGTTTCAATGGCACTCTAAACGTAACAAATAATTTCGTTGGTCAACAGATAAACGTAAATTCCTCTAGTTCATTAGGGACATCTATTCAACTAACAAATACCGCGACGAACGGAAGAGTTTGGATTTTCGGCTCCAATTTTGCTATAGGTAGTGGGGAGTTCTCTATATATAATTCTACCAATTCCGTCCTTGCATTAAATATCAGTCCAACCGGCGCAGCTACCATTAACGCTGGTTTTGGCTGCAATGGTAAGTCCGCACAGGCAGCAGCTGTATCTGGCGGAACGCTAGCGGGGGTTATATCGGCATTGGTAGCTAATGGTATTTTAAGCTCATAATTTTATGAACCCAGATCCCAAACAACTGTTACAGATAATTCATAATCGCGGTGAACAGGCCTATGTTCCCGCTCGCATTCACGATGAAGCCCGCGCCGCTGCACAAGAACTGGCCCGCTGGATTGAAGCTCGACTCAACCCCCCAGTGGCTTCCGATGAAAAAAAACTATAAAGGTGCAGTCCAATTGGTCGTAATCGGTCTGATCGCTTTAGCGGGCGCCTGTGGTTTTCTTGCGTTCAAGCCAAAGAAACTTGATGGGGCGAGTCGCAATGCCGCGGCATCCCAAAATGCCACAGCTTCGGTTAATGCTGCGCATGAAGCTGAACTACAAGCCCTCAAGGACAAATCCTCTTCAGCCGCTGCTGGCGTAGCCGTAGTAGGCCGTGTGGCCGGGGCTATGCCAGATACCCCCGTGCGCTCAGCTATTGTTTCTGAGGTGGGGATCGTCCAATCGAAACTGGAGCCACCAAACCCGATTGAACTTTTAGCCGCGGAAAAACGCGCTAAGGCCTTCCTTTCCGGTCAACTGGAGGAAGCCCATCAGCTCGTCACTTCTGCCTACCAAGATTCCGCCGCTTTACGAGACAAACTCAGCGCAGCTGAAGCAAAGACGGCTAAAGCGGAAGCTGCGCGTGAGGTGATCGATCTAAAATTGAGCGAAGCTGCGGCAAAAGCCCTCGGCGCTGAGCAAGCTAGCAACCGTTGGAAACTCGGGCTTGCTGCTCTGGCTATCCTATACCTCTACACCAAGGCCACTCACCTATCCCCTGGTGCGATTGCCGAAGCTGCGGCGGATATAAAAAAAGGCACGAATGGGCTTGTAGCTCTCGATGGGGTGACTACTCGTTTACAGCAGAGCCTCACTCGCGCCTGGCAAAAACACTTTCACCCCTCCCCACATGTCTGACTTTCTTGACAGCCACGATCCGTTCCCCCAAGTGGATAGTAGCCACGGCCCTTCAAGGGACGTTCTAGTGGTGTACCTCCGCCAGCTCCGCGATAGTTTCAAAGAAATATCTGGAGACCTGAAATCACACAAAAAAGAGACTTCCGAGGCTCTCGAAAGTATTCGACTGCAACTAGCCGTTATTCCTAAGGGTTGTTCTCGATCGGATCAATGTGAGAGCGTTTTCAGACAAATCAACGAGCTCCAAATCGATAAGGCGAGACGGCAAGGGGCTCTCTGGATGAGCAAAGCCTGGATGGTTATTCTCAGCAGCACCATTGGTGCGGCCTCTGCCATTGCGGCGACCTGGTTCATGTTTTTCCCCCACGGCAAACCCTGAAATCTTCTCGGTAGCGTGCCCGAGGAGTTCATAAGACTCCGCCATCTGAGCTCAGCTTGGGTGGCGGTTTCTCTTTCTTATCTCGGTTAGAAGGTTACTGTATGCCCGCTGATTAGTTCCCCGTCGACTCAATGCGACTAATGCATCCCCGTCTACCGTTTTCTTAGCTACCAGTCGGTAAACTGTGACTGTCTTTTTTTGTCCCCGCCGAGATAACCGAGTATTCCATTGATCATAAAGTTCACGCGAGTAAGGTGGAGAGAACCAAACTATGGTGTTCCCCCCGTCTTGGAGGTTAAGCCCGTGGCCGATACTCTTTGGGTGAGCCAGTAAGACTTTTACTTCCCCGGCAATCCAACGGCGTAAAAGCCCTTCCTGATCCCCTTTCTCCTCAGGATCGTAGTATTCAATATCCGGGATTTCTTGTCGTATAGAGGAAATGGCGTGTCGATACTCGCAAGCAACAAGAGTGTTTTCGGGGAGCCTGTGAATGAGTTTCCGGAGAGCCCAAATCTTCTCCTTGTGGATAAGTCGAGTCTTTCCATCTTCGTCGTACACGCTGCCGCCGGCATACTGACGGAGTTTGTTCACTAGAACGCCTGAGGAGGACGCTGAGACAGTTACAGTGCCATTCTCCAGTTGGAGGATAAAATTTTTCTCCAGTTCGTCGTACTCTTCCTGCACGAGCAGTGGAAGTTCAATGTCGATATTTTGCTCCTCGGGTTCCCCGATGATGTTCGCCTCTTCCCGAGTGATGGTAAGCGCAAGATCCGATACCTTGCCGAGAAGTTCTTCCTTCGCCTCCTCGTCTTTTATTACCCAATTGTACTTCATATAGTCCAGCGCCTTGAAGTACTTTTCGCGAAACTGATAGAAGCTTTTTCCTAACCGTTTACCATCGTCAAGAACTTTGATCTGCATGAATATCTCTTGCAGATCATTGGGATACGGTGTTCCTGTTAACCCCCAGCGATGAGTAAACTTTGGCAGATGTGGTAATAGCCTTTTTACGCGAGCCCCTTTGGGGTTTTTCACCATCGTACTCTCATCGAAAATCAAAAGATCAAAGGGGAGGGATTTATGTGAGGAGAGTTGCTCCGCGAGCTTAGGCAATTGCTCATAGTTCGTAGTAAAGATTTCCGCGTCTGATCGCTTCACATCAGACAGATCCACCTCGCGGAGATTTTTCACCCGCAAGTGTTTTGTATGTGCCCATTTTTGCACCTCATCGGGCCACGACATGGAGGAGACACGAATCGGGGCGATGACGAGAGCTGTTTCTAGTTCCCCTAAAGCACGTAATCCCTCGAAGGCTGTAAGGGCCGTCACCGTCTTACCTATACCCGTTCCTACCCACAAGGCCGCTTGCTTGCGACTCATCAACCATTCGATCCCACGAGAATTAGAGCTATCGTGGGTGAAGATCACAACTTCGGTTCGCAAAGAGAGTTGATATATCCGACTGCGACCTCGTAGTGGGAGACCCAAGTGGAGGGGACAAATCTCCCCCGCAGTTCTTTCATCCGATGCTCTTGGAGTTTGTTTGGGGCTTCTCCCGGGGCTTTGATCTCCAGAAAAGCCACGGTGCCATTGGGGGCGATGATCAGGCGATCAGGGACACCCTTGGTGCTTGGCGAGACGAATTTCCAAAAGAAACATCCTTTGGATTCGGCATAGCGTTTGATGCGACGTTCGAGAGTAGATTCATTTGCCATAAGGTTTTCTTACCGTCACGCAGATCGATTTGAGGTAGGCTTTCCGCTTGAGCGAGAACAGCCGGGCCACAAGGGCTTGGAGCAGCACGTCACGACGCTTGCCCTCCAGTTCTTGGGCAATCAACTGCTCGATCTCCGCCTCAGTGCGCGGGGACTGAAGGTGGGTGATCAGGGCGACATACCCGGCGAGAGGCTGGCGGATTTTAGGCATGACGAAATATGGTAAAGGTATTTGTGGGGGTCAAGAGTAAAACTCCTCCAGCCCACCTTTAACCGCCAAGGGCAGACCATCCGCCCATGGGGGCATCCGGGTCATGCAGACCTTCAGCAGCTCGTCCCCGAGCCCTAGTAGGTCACGGGCGAGCATCTGATCGTGGACTAGCATCTCAGGCTCAAACCCCTTCTCTGTAGCTTGAACGAGGCCATAAGCCATCACGTCGGCGGCGATGCCTTGACAGGCATTCTCCAGAATTTTTCCGCCATAGGTGGGGATGCGACCCCAAAATGATTTGCCTGGGATTTGACCCCAGAAAGAAAGCTCGTCTACCGTATCCTCGAAGGCCGCTTTGTAGACACGCTTGATCTCTGGGTATGGGTAGACGATCCCACGACCTGAGGGCAGTTTCATCACGAGATAGGGAATGCCCGCGATGGTCTGCGTGATAAACCGCAGACGCCGGGCAACAAACCACTGGCCTGGGCAGCGCACCGCATCTTTGGCTGCTTTATCGATCCGACTCCAGCTCCCTTTTACCTTGTGGAACTTCTTCCGGAAAGTGGCGACTGCGAGATTCGTTTCTTCCAGGGTTACCCGCATCCAGTAATTTTCCGTCCATGTCGTAAATGCTTTATCGCCAGACATTTGGTAACCGCAACCGAGGACCGTCTGCTTACCTAGCATATAGTTCTGTGACTTGTCCTTAATGTCTACGGCCTTCACCCCGCAAATAGACGCAGCCATATTGCGGTACACGTCTACCCCGTCGGCGAAGTCTTTCAGGATGTCATTCTGTCCGCATACCCAGCAGTTGATGCGCGCTTCAATTGCAGAGTAGTCATAGTCCCAAAATGGGCCGCGGATAAATCGACGAATGAGTTTGGCGGCCAGTTCGGAGGGGCCACCGAACAAATAGGGGAAAGCCTCTAGTTCCAAGTTCGGCTTCTGGAAAAAGTCGTACACTTCATCCGGTACTTTCTCCGCCCCATTATTCTTTTTGAAATTCTGAGGTTGAACTGCGCGGCCGGACCATCGTCCACTTCGGGCACCGTGAAAACAGAAAGCCCCGCGCACCCGGCTATCCGCGCAGGCCATAGCCCGCATCGAGACTACCTTCTTTGCCGCCGAATATTGGAGTTTCGAATACAAGCGAAGCAGTTCAGCCGGTTCGCCCTTGGCCGTTTTCAGCGTCTCCTCCACGGTATCGGCGGTCATGTCCGGCATGTCGAGCCCAAGTTCTTTCAACTTCGTGCGTACTGCTTCCCGTTGGGTAGGGTTACACTCAGCCCGGCGCAAGAACTCCTCTTGTAAGCCGGAGGTCTCCGCCTCGATTAACTTGGCGGCGGTGTCGAGGGCTGGCAGATCTACTTTGAATCCACGTAAATTCATCAGCCAATCCGCCTGGAAGGTGCGCAACAAACCCCCTTTGAATTCGAAGGGTTTGAGGCGAGCATGGGCTTCCTGCTCAGAAAGCACGTCCCCGGCGTTGTATCGGCAAAAATCCGCCCACTTCTCCGGCTCGTCTTTCGGGTAGATCCTACGCGGAGCAGGTGGAGCTTCACCGCGTTTTTTGCGCGCGGTCCACGGCATCGAGAAGAGCTTTATGAGCGCCGCGCCCTTCGGATCTTTCCTGTTTTTTAACTGGAGCGCCTCCGACAATTTAGCCAGTGATTCAGGCATCGCAGCGCGCCGGGCCAGTGCTTGCGTACAACGCCACTGGTGCGCTTTTGGTGGAGGGAGCCCCAGGTCGATCTGTGCCCGAGCATTCGTAATGAACGCCTCAAACATAAATGAGAACGCCCAGATGATGTTCTCAGAATTGGTGAACGCTTCGGTCAACAAAGCCACAGCTTTCGGATCGGCTGGCTTGCCCGTTACCCGAGGATTCTCCCACGTATAAACTACGCCATCTTCTGCCGCAATCGATGCGAGCAGTATCTCGGTAGAAGGGTGCTCTGCATATTTCGCGGCGCCGACTTCTTCGAGATCAGCTTCAGAAAATGTTTCAAAATCCAGATGATAATTCACAAAATTAAAACCCCACCATAACCCAGTGGTAATTATGCCGGTACTATCTTCGCTACTGACGCTGCCTCTACAGGCTGGCCGCATGCTCCGGCGTCAGCGGTGAAGTTATGGTGGGGAGGTGTCGGTTAGCTAGATGCGTTCTTAATTTCGGTTTCCAAGGTTTCAACCTTTGCTCGGAGTGAATCGAGTTCGTCCGCACAAGCAGCGGGGTCATCGAACCCAGTACTGGATACCCAATCACCCAGTTTTTCATCCATCTCGTCTATGATGGCTATGAGGTTTGAACTGTGATCGGACTTGCTAGCGTCGTCGATTTCTCTATCCTGATTTCCTGTTGTGTAATTGTGAGCCATAAAAAAAATTTATCTTAGATTACGCTCTGAGGTGCAGCAATTGGTGTTGATTGGTTAAAAGAGAGCGGCAGGATTCGAACCTGCAAAGGCCAGCGATTCTTATTTCGGGTTTTGGCTTCCCGTATTCTCGCATCCGTCTTCCAGTTTCGGCACGCCCTCGATTGGATCTCAGTCGAGCACGCTGGTATCAGCTGGGACTTCGGAGAAATCGTCCGCCGAGGCTTTGGCGGCCTTGGTGAACTTCTCGCCGACCTTCACGAGCTGGCAACCTAAGAAGGTCGCATTTACCCGCTTGCCCCACGACTTGTCGAACTTCTTGTTGAGCGCCGGGTCCTGTACCCAGATATCGAGCAGCACATTGTAGTAGTAGCCCGACTGGATGCGGTCTGCATCATCCGCAGTGAGCTGCACCTTTTGCTGATCGAACACCGTTGGAGCAGTGACGTTGGTTGAAGGAACGAACATGACCCCCGGGCCATATCCTTCCAAGTAACCGCCATCGTCCTTCTCATATTCGCCGCCATCGCGGAGGCAAAGTTCGAAGCCTTTCGGGACCGGCTTGCCGATCTTCTTGTAGGTCTCTTCGAGCACCGCCTTGATGGTGTCTTCCACGCGTTTGATGTCTTCCGCGTTATCTTTCTTACTCAAAATCGATGTGAAACGATATTTGAGTTTCTGATCAGGGGCATTGGTGTTGCCACCGGCGGTTGGGACGAATGCCGCGATAAACGAACCGCGTGCGTTGTTGAGTTTACACTTCATGGTATTTTTGTATTTGTTGTTTGGTTTATTCTGCCGCAGGGAGCGGCGGAAAGTGATCTACTACAGAGCAGCATGGGAACCCTCGGTTGGGGTGTTAGCGACCCCTAGTACGGCTTAGAGTTGCGGCGGAGAGTGGCATACGATCCCTCTCCCATTCATCTCATGGGCCAAGCCCTTTGGATTCGAGGTCCTACTTCAAGGGTGTTCATGTTGTGGATTCGCAATGTCAAAAGGCTACCACCTTTAAGCTTCTGTAGTAGACAAAGGTTGAAATTCAGATGCAACCGACTCCGCGAGAGCCGGTCGTTTATCAGACTCAGGAACAAGAGCGGGAGCACCCTCCGTCCGGACGATCAGCTTTTCAAGCTGTGCAATGGCTTCCTCGCTGATCGGCATGCCCTTCACCAGAGCATCCACTTCAGTGGGTGAGATGGTCTGGATGTGACGGCATGCCTCATTCGGGAAAAGTTTGCGCAGAAGAGTGAAAGCTTTCTTTTCATCTAGCCACTTCCTATTCCCAGCGCGCCCGGCTACCGTTTTGAGCCCAGGGAACTTAACCCCTGTTTTGGCGCGGCTCTCAACGTACTCCTCTAGTTTTGCGAAAAACTTCTTTGCCTTGGGAACCGCGAGATACATCCGCGCGAGCTTGTCGTCACTCAGTTCCGCGAAGTTGGCAAGGTCGATAGCGCGTAGTTCGGCCACTTGAAGTTGTTCAGTGGCCTGTTTAGCGCGTGCCGAGCAGAACGATTGAGCTGGACAGAATTGGCACGCATCATCCGAGGGGGTGAACTCTTGGTTGAAGGGGTCGGCTAATATCTTTTTTGCCGCGCCCAATACGTCAGATACTAACGGGCCGGAATCTTTGGCCGCTAACGTCATCAATTCCTTTTTCTCTCCACTATGATGGCGGGGCATGTAGATGTGGACTGAGCAAGTCTTTGGTGGCTCGCTCATCATGCGAATCACAGCATGGCCGTAGAGGAGGATCTGGAGGTTACCTTCAGCAGGGACTTCTACGCCAATGCCTGCCTTCAGATCGATGATGTGTAGGTGTTTCTCGGATACGTCATAAAGCGATACATCGGGCGTACATTCGCCCGGAGCATATCCTCGTGGGATCGTCCGTTCAATGTGCATTACCAACTCGCCTTTGAACGTAGCCTTGACCGACTGGACGTAGGCAACGAAGCCCATCGCGGCTTCCCAAAGTGTTGGGGGAATGTCAGGATCTTTCGGATCGTTGCCCTTCAGCACGGCAGCTGCGTAGGCATGAATGCGAGTGCCCTCGTCCTGATCGTCCGTGGAGAACGGGACGAGTCGGTCCTGGTTCTGAAAACAAAAGCCGGGAGAAGCGAGGCAGGTAGCCCAAGTTTTGGCACGACTGGGGCGGAGGAATTCTGACAACTCTAAATTCATTTCCCCTCCCCCAGGTCGATCAACAGCAGTTTGTGCATCTCAACGAAATTTTCCGGCTTAAGGGCAGAAAGATTAGCCGCGCCAAACTTGGCTAGCTCCCCTTTGAACATGTGCAGCCGACCCATAGCCACGAGCTTCTCGGCGAGGGCACGGAGAGACTGACGGGTGATCTCTGGTTCGACGGGCTTGGGGGTTTCGGTTTCTTTCTTAGGCGCCTCAACCGCTGGGGGAGTTTCAGCCGCTTTCTTGGACTCAAGGTAACCTGGGCTGTGCTCAATGGGCTCAGCTAGGGCGATTGAGATTGTCGGCAGCTCAGGCTGGCTCATCTCATCGGCAGCAGTACCGAGGAGCAGAGCGATCTTGGTTAGGGCTTCCGCCGCGGTTTTCAGATTATCGGCGATCAGATGGAGTGTATTTGGTTTCATAGAGAGGTTGGATCGGAAGAAAATACCGTGGGGTTTTGTGGGACGGATGTCGGGATTGGTTCTGAATCAGGCAACTCTTCAACCGTGACATTGGGGGTGGTGATCACCTCAGGGACATCACGCCACTCCTCGCGCCCGTCGAATGTACGCCAGAGTTGCTGGAGGACTCTCTCTAGGTGACTTGAGTTGGTTGATCTGTAAATAACCGCCCACCGAATAAAACGGGTGGCGTAGAAGGGGTGGGATTCGTAGGTTTCTATCATGGTGATTTCGGACGATATTTATTTTCTTCAGCTCGTCAATACTTTTTTCGTATTAAATTTCTACCACGGCACCGCGTTCGTCTAAGGCCTGGCCGTTCATGCGGAACAGAGCTTCTTTCTCGAAGTCCCCTTGGAACTTGGTGAGATGTTTCCAGAGGGTGTGGCGAGTAGTCGAACTATGCGCTTGGTCCAAACGTATCCGTCCAGCCCATACAAACCCCATCTCGCGCAGGATAACCGAGAGCGCCTGATCTGAGAATCGGTCGAGATTCTGGGTCTCCAGTACTGCGCGCAGGCTCTTCACACTGACAAGATCCTGACGTACGAGCGGATGATCGCCGTCCTCCAGAGCTTCACGAATGGACGCGGCCAGGGGTGAAGCCGAAGCGCCTAACATCTCCTGCAGGTACTTCGTCACCGGGGCATGACCGTTAGGGTCAAAGGCAGAAGAGATTTTCCTGTTCTCCAAGAAATGTCTAACGCCTCCAGCTTTACTTTGGATCGTATTGTAAACTTTGGTGTAGTAATCGGGGGGGATCGCCTGCACCTGATCGCGAGTTTGCAACGCCGAAAACACGACAAAATAGCGGCGCTCGTCCTCCGAAGGTGCGATGGCGTCTTGATGATTGGTGAGTAAGAGGTAGTTCGTGGTGTTGGGCTCCTCTACCGCCTCTACATTCATCCGGCGCACGGTAATGCGGTCATTCGATATGCGGGGCTTCAGCATGTTCATCACCTGGTGCCGGCCAGTGCCTACCACGCGAATCTCCTCCAGCACGGCAAGCTGACTGCCTGAACTCCAACCGGTGAACTTGTCGAATAGCGTGCTACCATCCACCAGTTTCACATTAGTCGGTCCGAGGACAACGCGCATCATCTCGGCGAAAACAGTTTTTCCGCAACCCATCGCCCCTTGGAGGAGAGGAGCCCATCGGATCTTCTGCCCTGGACGCTGAACCAAACAACAGAACCAATCCAGCATTAGCGCCCGGTACTCCGATTCACTGATCAACAAATCCACATGTTTTGATATGACCTCCTCCGCTTCAGCCGCTTGATCTTTTTCCGCCTCAGGGTAGAGGGGGAGATAGGTGTTGATGTACCGCTTGCCTGCGTCAAAAAGAAATACTTCGTGTGGGTTAGCTGGGTCATACCGATAGCTGTCCACCCGCGGAATACGGAGAATATTTAGCAGGAAGTCCTGTGGCCGGGTAGCGGGTTTGCCGTTGTCGCCTGGCTCCTTCTCGCTGCCCATGAGTTGAACTCCATACATCGAATCCAGCACACGCGGGCTAAACCGGCGCGCAGAAGCCCGCACGAAGAATTCATCGTCTGAGGCCACGTAGGTCATGCCGCGCGCCCATGGCGGGAGCTGGCCTTCTGGCAGCGGGGAAACCTTAGCCTCCGGGTCATAGCCTAGGCGGGCCTCCAGTTTCTTCAGGCGCGTCTTCAGCTCAGCAAAGCCCACCCCCATACCGGCCTTGGTGAGCTCCTTGCCGAGATGCTTGAGGAGCACCAAGCGTTCAAGGGGGTCGAGCAATGGGGCGGAGGCTATCAGCTTGATCCCCTCGCGCATGAGCTGAGCGCCAGGATGCCCTTGCTGAACCCACTCCAGCACCGATTTGAACGATTTCTGGGTGAGTGCGATGGGGTTCATGCCCCCTTCAACAGCTAAATGGAAGAGTGATCTGAGGGTAACTGGCGCGCGGGAAGTGGGGTTAGGCACCAAGGAAGACCATTTGGCCTGAGTTTCTTCCTGCCCCTGATACTTTGTACCCTTGGCGCTCCATTCGTCGAATGCGGCGAACGCCGCAGCATCGGACTCGCTATCCTGGGAGAACTGATGGCGCAGTGCAGCCGCTACGCTGAGCCACTGGGAATACCCGAGATCCGGAGAGATGAACTTCAAGGCTTCCTGCGTCTCTTTGAGCGTGATATTACTCATGCGCGGGGTGAGGAAGTCTAACGGGTCTCCAGCTTCGGGGTTTTGCACTTTCCGGGAAGAGATGGCCACCACGCCTTCGGGGGAGACGTCAGCCGTAACAGGCTCACCGGACTCCTCAGCGATCAACAATGGGTGGTGGATCGCTTCGTCCTCACCGGAGAAGAGAACTGGCAGAAACATTGCCTGGCAACAAACCAAACTCTCAGGGGTAACCGCCTTAAGCCCGAGACGACTAGCTATATATCTCACCGCATTCTTATACCCCGCTGGAGGTATTCGGTGCGCAGCCACAACAATACGCACACGAGGGGCGCGATCTGTTGAGCTTGCGGTGGTATATACGAGAAATGGGTGTGGGGCCAAAGCCGATCTTAAAAGTTCCGGATTCGCCACTATGGGAGCCGCATCATGGGCATCATCTACGTCGAGAGCTACTAAATCACAGAAGTCTACGTTCTCTAGCCGACGCTCAATAATACCCGGCCTAAGCGCACAAGGACAAAAGAAAGGTGTCCTTTTCACTTTATCCCTCTCAACTTTTGGGAGCCGAGCATACTGCGTACGGGTGACGTTTAATACCACACATTGGCCGAATACTTCCCGAACAAGAGTCCTCCAATCACGTTGGAGGAGCGGTTTTACCACGCCCAAATTTGAGGCATTTCCCCCAAAATAGGTCCCGAGGATTAAGTTGTTAGTCATAGATTATTGATCCCTACAAAATATACCGTGTAAGTCTTTAGCCGCTATAACATAAGCCTTATGCGCGGCATCCGCAGAATCAAACCGACCCAAATATCTTCGAGTGCCCCCTTTTCGCAAAAACCTGATAGTATTTTGGCTGCAAGTTCTTCGCGATTCGCGCTCATACTGTCTCTCCTTTCGCGTCGGCTTTGCTCAGTAGCTCAATTAGGCGGCAGGCGTTATTTCCATAGCCGTCATCAAGCATTGTGTGCAGTTGGCGCACACTGTCTTCAATGCGGTCGGCCGCGCGCGCGTTCTTCTCTGCGGCGTCTCGCATGATACATGCCGCGCGTAGCATTCCTTCGGTGTCGATATATTGTGCCATGTTACTCATTTCCTTTCGCGTCGGCTTTCAGGGCGTCATGCGTCTCAATTAGCCGTTCAATTGCTACATCTGCAACATGGCCAAACTCGTTTACGTTGACTGCGCGGATTGCTGTGATGGTCTCCCGCAGCCTAGCGATCTCGTCGGCCTGCTCCGCCACCTTGGCCTCGGCGGATTCGGCGGCTAGTCCATTGGCTTCAGCTTTACTGAGTTCATCAAGATAGGCATTGTGCTCAAGTGCCAGTGAATTTTCTAGCTCCGTAATCCGCTTGTCCTTTGCGGCTAGTTCGTCCGCGACGGTGGCGGACGTGATGTGAAGTGCTGAACTAATTGTCTGTTGTGTATCACACCACGTCTCTCCATTCATCCTCATGCCGCTGGTTGCAAAATCAGCTAGAGATTTGTTGGCAACTTGCAGCGCCTCTTTCTGCTTCGCGCAGATCGTCGAAAGTGAGTCAGCATCGCTACGTGCCTTCATGGCCGCTTGCTGCCACTCATTACGATCAGCGGCTTTTAATCGTAGTCCCTCCGTCGCCTGCGCGACGTGTGCTGATAGCCAGTCGTTGAGCAGTTGAACGGCTTCTTGGTCGGTAATTGCCCAGTAATATCCATCTGATTTACATGCCCCATGGCGTATCTGCACGACGATCTGCTCATCGGTTGCCGGGGGCTGGTGGGTTTGTTCGTTCATAGAGTTCTCACTCCGTATGTGCTGCATAGTTTCCGCCGTCCGCAGGTGTCGCGAAGGCTGCCGTTTATAACTACGTCGAATTGGTCGGTGCGGCCTGAAAACGAACGCGTGATTTGCCAGCTGCGTTCTTTCCCATTGATGTAGGAGGCGCCATCGCTAACCAATTCGCCGCGCGCGTCGTGCAATGCGCGCTTACGCATCGTGTCAGCATCCGGCCCGCGCTCGTTGCGAATTCGCTGCTGTGCCTCGTTTCCGAGCCTGCCCCAGCGTTGAGCAACTGCGCGACGTTCGCGTTTCGGGTATCGTTTTAGAGCTACCATAAGTTTCGTTTATTTGCTGCAAGTCGTGCCATCCGCCTTGTTCGACTGACCGGCCTTGGCCCGTTTGTTTTTCAAAAGCGCAAGCGCGCCGACCTGCGCGGGATAGATCGGCTCGCGCTTTCCGTCTTCCCAGTGCTGAATCGCTCGCCGTGCGACGCGCATGATGTCTGCCGCCGCCTGTTGGGTGATGCCCGCTTTCTCGCGGGCCGATTTGATGTCTTCGCGGAAGCTCATGTTAGGTAAGCGACGGCTTTTTTGTTGCGAGCGATCCACTGGTCGATTTCGTCGAGATTGTCCGCGCCGTCAGCGACGATGAACAGAAGGGCAGCGGCTTCGTCCTCGCTAAACCCGGCCTTCACAAAATCTTCCGCGACCACCTCGAAGTTGCTTAGCTTTTCGTTTTTGTTGTCGAAGCCGATTTCGGAAGCGTAGGCATCCAGCCTTTTCGAGAAGTCCATCCAGCGAGCCTGGTGGAGAGCGACGAGGGTCTTGAGTCCAAGTTTTTCGTTGAGTGAGGAGAGCTTCATTTTTGGTTGTTTATCTCGGGCTTGATTGCCCTTCGATGCACAACACTGTGCGCACTTTGTTCGCCACACGCAAGCGCACCTTGTTCGTCTTTTGTAAGTCTCGGTAGTTGCGCACTTTGTTCGCTATTTATTTTCGGCCGTCGAACCATACGGTACACTCAATTCGGTCGCTTCGCTCCCTCTTGAGTGACCTGGGTGTTCTCCAAGAAGGGCGCCACGCTGGCGACCGCTTCGTTCATCACCTTGGCCCACGGCGCAGACTCCTTTGGGTGCATCGCTACCCACATCGAGAACGCTTCCGAAAAGCGTCGAAATAGTGGGTGTGCGTTAAGTGCGACCGCAAGATATTCGGCGTCGAATCCGGGCTTGATGTGTGCGTGGCGTTGCTCGACAAACGCTACGAGTTGTGCGCTTTCGGGTTTGTCGGCGTAGCCGTACCAAACATCCCGAGGGAGATTCGGGAGTACAAAATAAGATGGAGAACCCACCGCTACAGCGCAATGAGCGCGGCTGTCCGGCTTGCGGCAGGTCTCGGGATTGGACCAGCACGAGAAGGCTGGATCGCAGTTGTCGCAGTGCTCCGCGCTCATGGCTGACCTTTCTTGTTCGCCGAAAGCGCGATGCCCAGGAGGAGATCGCGAAACTCGGCAGGAGTGTGAATGCGTGGCGTGCTGTCCGTGCCGCCGCCGCGTGCGCCGACTTCACCCAGGCGTTTCGCTCGCTTGAGCCCCATGCGTGCGACCCCGGCAGGATCGAGTCGCGCCGCGGTGTGCCCCCAGCGCCGTTCCGGCCGCGCGCCCCCGCAGGCATAAAGCATCGTCGGCTTGCGGGCGTAGTGGCCGTACTGTCCTTGCTCCACGCAGCACGTCCAGCCGCCGAGCATGTCCGCCGCGATCCAGCCGCCGGAGCGTGGCGGCCTGTTGAGTCCGAAGTGCGGCCACGCGTGCGAGCCCCACGGATGTTCCAGCACGCCTCCCCATTTTCGGACGGCGGCGAGCGCCGCCGCGAAGCATCCCGCGCCGTCTCCTTTCTTTTTGCGGACGCCGGTCAGCTTCACCGTGAGCGGTTGCCCGAACCACATTTTCCCCCAGCGCTGGCATGGAGGGTGCGCCACGACGGGCCACGGGCCAGCGTAGGCGCGGGCGTCGCGTGATTCGGGCCACGGATCGACGTTGGGCAGGCCGTAGTATGCGCCACCCTCTTTGACGAAAAGCGCAGCAACGGAGGGCGAACCAGGCGCCAGAGGCAACGAGCCGCAGCCGTCCGACTTCGAGAGATTTTCAGTGAGACTAAGCATGATTGGTGGACTGTGCGGCTCGCGCCTCAGCTGGTTTGTTCTACGAATTGAGACATAGCGAAACGAGTCGCTCGCATTTCGGGCAGAAGTGCCCAGTGATTTCTTCGCCTATCGACGCATATTCCGGTGCGTCCTTGCGCGACTTTTTAGCGTAGCGTTCGGCTGACTCGTCATCAATGCGCCAGTCGCCTGGTGCTATCGCTAGCACCGTTAAGCCATGGCATCGCGGGCATTTATCGTTTCGCTCGATGGACCAGTTGAAGTGTGTTGGTTGGTGTTTCATTTTAAGACGTAGAACAAGCTACTAGAGCCAATGCCGGGACTGGCTCCTTACTGTTTGCTGCGCGTGGTGCCCGGCATTGGCTCACCAGCGGTGTTAGGCGAATAATCATAAAAATGAACCGCCGCGAATATGTCGTTACATCCCCATACTTTGCGACGATCCTTATATAGCGTAGCCCACCCACCGGCTCCGTCGTCACGGATTATCATTTTGTAAGGCCCGTTTCTTGGGTCGATATATGAGAGCGCCAATCCTGTCGGCATGACGCTACGCCTAACCCTTGCCTCACAGCGCAACGCCGGGGCTTTGTCTGTTTTGTTTTTCATGGCATTTTTTCCGGCGTGGCTGAAGGGCGGTCGTTAGGCCCATCGGGCCGTTATCTGTCGTGATATGTATTGTGGCATCCACCCGATGGATGGAGAGGGCCCGCCCGGCATGGAGGCGTGCAGGCTAGCGACTGCATCACGCTCGCACCGCGCAGAGCAGTAGTATGCCATCGTCCACCCTTGCTTTAAGTCTCCCGTGTTTCCGCATAGGGAGCATGATGGCCTAATCAGCGAGCCAGAGCCAGAGCCAACGCTCGGGAGCTGTCCTTTGGATTGTGTTTGTTCTACGCTCATAGGTTTCAGTTTTTCGGTTTGTTGGTCTTATCGAGTAGCGCAGCGTTTTCGTAGCTCATAGATTTAAGTTTTATTTTACTGACGCCTAACTAGGCGCTAGTGGCAGGACGCGACAGCGGCCTTGCCACACCTTGGTTGTTCGGCGAAGAGTCCCAGCCTGCGGCTTCAATAAATTGTTTGACTGTGATCGGACGTGGACACGGCTCAGCCGGTGCCCGCAAGAACTGTCCGTAAAATGTTTTCACTGACCGCACCTCAAAACCCAGGGTGCAACGCGTGTGGCCATCAAAGGCACGGCAGCGAAGGCACGTTGACTTGCGGTTTTTAAGAACCGCCGAACCAGGCACTACTGACAATGCCTCTATTGGCTCCCCCGTGCTGCTATGTTGTTGGTTCGACATGTCAGACCTTGGTGTTCGCAGGACAGTCCACGCAGTGCTGCTTGACGCATTTTCGCAGTTTACCACAGTCCCAATATCCATCTCCCGGGTCGCTACACTTGACAGCTCGGCGTTTATGGTTGGGTAGTGGCCGTAACCATAATCTTCGTCGTAGCGCCACTCTGTTTCGCGTATCTTCGCGACGATCCGCTCAGCGGTTGCCGGTGGCTGGTGGGTTGAATTCATGGATTTTCGTTGTAGAGGTTAGTAACTCTCTGGGCATAGTCCCGCGTAGCTGGAGTCAACTTGCCGGTCTGAGTGGCGGTCAATCCACCATTCCAAGCGCAGGCAATATGGTATGCGGTGGAATGCTTCAGCTGTTTCTTCAGATACTCGACGTGCGCGCAAGCTACACGATATTGCTCCTCCAATGCCCACGGGGTTGTCTTAGACGCCTGGAAAAAGGGCCAGCGCGAATGCTGAAACCAGACTGCCTGGGTGATCTGAAAGCGCGAACGCTCCCCGGCACGACCAACATGGGCGGTAGGAGCGCCCTCCACCTGGGCGATACAATCGACCAAACGGTAGGTGTCCACTGGTTCGGCTTTCGCACCGAAACAGAAACCGAAGGGGAGAAAAGAGAGGAGGATTCGTTTCATTTTAGTTTTCGAATGGCGTAATGGTGGGCGTAAACAGTTTCGATAAAACCGCCGTAACTCGGAGAAGCGTGCTCGAAATGCCTCCATTTACCCGTGTCAGAACAGTGCCAGAAATCTGAGGTTTTGTATCTCTCTCCGGGACGCAGCCAGCGGAAGCCTTTTGGTGGTTTTGGGGCGTTAGGTTTCATAAGCGTTCTACTTTCACCCACGCATCAGCGAAGATACGCAGGTGTGGTGTTTGATTGGAGTAACAGCTCGTAAGCCGGGAGGCCGCAAAACAGGACGCGACGGATGCGCAGAATGTGTGCGGGCCAGCCAAGAACGTCAATACAATTCCCATATTTAAGGTCCTTCGCCTGTACTTTGCGGGTAGGGGTCATGTCAGTCGAGTCGTTGGAAATGCCAGTTGATTTGACCGTCCAGACTAAACTCGATATCGTCTCCTACGTTCTGGATTTGTTGGTCTTCATATCCTTCTTCTGTATATGGTTCGGGTGGGGTTTCGTCGTCTATCCCCACCAGCTTCGTGACTTCGAAAGTATATCCTACTTTTATCATTTTCATGTTTTCAAAAACCCACGTATCCAGCCCCGCAGGTGAAAGGCGATTTTGTTGAGTTGGCCATAACGCAAATCGCGTAGCATGGCGCGAGCGTTCAGGCGTTGTTGACAGTCTGAGGAAAGGGTCAGCTCGCGAATCGCAAGAACCCGACAGCCGGGATGCAGGATCTGCACCGCGGATAAGATAAAAGTGGCGTGGTTCACGTCCCCTCCAGCTTCTGCCCGTTCCAAGCGCAGTCGGGCATAGCGGAGCGGATGTAGGCTAGCACCTCGGCGTCCAGCGCGTCACACTTGGCCCGGTAGTCGGCGTCCAGCGCGTCACGCTTGGCCCGGTAGTCGGCGTCCAGCGCGTCACACTTGGCCCGGTAGTCGGCGTCCAGCGCGTCACGCT
>VFSW01005843.1_pt1 | contig 18149 bp, 19 predicted proteins | sample 5358111 | NCBI WGS metagenome assembly VFSW01 (sample SAMN11554181, study PRJNA540505) | mine drainage metagenome | isolation source: sediment from site ElyBrook_90M | place: USA: Ely Copper Mine, Vershire, VT | collected 2017
TTCGATCCCAGATGTCCGATAACCGCTTTCTTCTGGGAACTCGAATCTAAAGCAGACAGTACTTGTCCAGGCTTGCGCGAATCCACAATTAACCTCGACACATGTGCGGCTTCTCGGGGATCTGGGAGTCTTAAAACATCAAAGGCCTGCCATCCAATTGGCAGGCAGGCCCGTGCTTTTACACTGGCAGTGCCAGAGTTGCTTCCCATCAAAGAATGATCTTCCGCAATGCCCCATCTGGATCATCCACCATACGCGGTTCATTATCCCAGACCATCGTCTTGTTGGTGACCGGGTCGGTCGGTTCCCAGGTAATGCCCGGTTGGCTCGGATTGCCTATACGAGCAAAATTCGCCCAGGCAGCAGCCATCCTTTTCGCCAACGCCTGCGCTTCGAGCGTGTTTCCCGTGCCCTGCTCACAGCGCAGCGTATTGTCGAAACAGAACTGCAGATCGGAGGTGTGCCAGGCTCCGGGAATCCCGTCCAGCATCTTGGTCTGCCAGGTGAAGTAGTAGGTGTAGACCGGTGCCGCGTGCAAATCGTACTTCAATTTCGCCATATGGACCACACCATTGCGCATGGAAAGCCCGTTCAGGAAGCCTCCGCCTCCACACATGTAGGAGAGGGTGCGCACGCTTTTGTGCGGATAGGCTTTCCTCATGCCGTCGGCAAGAGCCTTTCCCTTTTCCTCGCCATAGGCTTTGATGAGGTTGGCGCGCCATTCTGCTTCCGTAGGACGCGACGCCATGGAGTTCCCCTCTTCGCTCACCGAGCCGACCATCAAGGGAATGTTCTTCGATATCTCGGGCGCGGCATCCTGAAAAGACCTCGTCGGAATAACATGGCCATCCAGAATCGGCACCCAGAAGCGCCGCGGCGGTCCATGCATTTTGAATGGCATATGGGGATTCGCCGGCAGCTTTCCCTGCGCCGCATCTGCGGCTGCCATCAAGTCCTTCCAATCCATCTTCCGCAGTGCTCCAATGTCGTTCGGAGCAATGCCCAGGCCCTTGATCATTTGCCGCGTCAGTTCCTTTGCTTCCGCCGCTGACCCGAAAAAGCTGCCGCCCGACTGGATGGCCGCACGGTGGAAAAGTCCCTGAGCCGATGGCATACCCATGAGTGTCGCCACCTTGCCCCCGCCGCCTGACTGACCGTAAATCATCACCCGATTGGGATCGCCTCCAAAATTCGCAATGTTTTCCTGCACCCATCGCAATGCGGCAACCAGGTCAGTCATGCCGACGTTGGAGGAGTCCTCGTAACCGGCGCCTCCAACCTCGGAGACATCGAGGAATCCCAATGCGTTCAGACGATGGTTGACCGAGACCTGAACGACATCGTGGTAGCGAGCCATGTTTGCGCCTTCGTGTGACGGCAACTCATATGAAGATCCGAATTCAAAGCCGCCGCCGTGGATATAGAACATGACGGGGAGGCTGCCGGTCAGTGATGGCGTCCAGATATTCAGCTTGAGCATGTCCTCGCTCTGCCAGCCGTCGTCCCAGTCTTGGAGAAATACCTGCTCCTGGCTATGCCAGTCGTGCAGGCGCTGCGGACAATTGGCTCCGTAGATGAGCGCGGGGTACTCCCCGTCCCAGGGAACCGGCGGTTTGGCGGGCAGCCAGCGATTTTCCCCTCCGGTATCCTGGCCGTACGGAACACCCTTGAAGGTGAAGACATCGCCGGACACGAAGCCACGCACTTTGCCATATTTCGTATGAGCCACCGCGGAGGGGGGCGTGGAACAGAACGGCGGCTGCTGCTGGTGGACTCCGGTCTTGGTGCTGTCAGAGGCCCGCGCCGGATTCGCAATTGCGGCGGCAACTCCGGCGCCCGCCGAGAGCTTCAGGGCGTCACGGCGACTCAATACAAGGCGATTCTCAGTTTTCGATTTCGACATGGCGGTTTTCCTTTGCGGTTTCGAAAGCAGCTTCGATTGGCTGTGCTCGAGCCGGGGAGGGCACTGCGTATTTCCTGCCTAGCCTCGAAGTCCTGCCAAACGATCCCCCGATGTTACCGAGCGTAGACTGCAATCGACAAGTAAATAAATCGCTTTATTGATGAAGGTCTAACTCCGGAAAGACTCGCGGCTTGATTCGGCCCACGCTGACGGTCTGCCGAATAGATCGTGCTTCAGAGAAGCCTTACCGCCAGCGCGACAGAGTGGATGCGACCATGGGCCGGCGCTCCGGAACACGGCTCACTGCCTTGGTCGCCAGCGCCCTGATTCAGTACTCATCACGATCGACTCTGCCGGTGACGATGCGCTTGGAATCTGCGGCATGGGCTCACGGGAGCGAAGCCATTGAACACGAAACGCGTACTGGCCATTTCCTTGGATCAGTCCTGAAATACGCCGATATCGCATTCGATCTTCTGAATTCCAACTGAGAACGGTTTGGGAGAACAGCCGACCAGCGTCGCAACTGTTCCTGATGATTGTCTGATCGGCGCCAGGCGAATCAGTGCCGAATGATAACCTCTCTCAGATTTGACTCATCCTGCCTGTTCACCGTCCTGCACTATCCGCAAACAAGAACTTCCATGAAGGATCGAGATACATCCACCGCTCTCGGCTGAACCAACTCGTTGGCAGGCTGGGGACATGGAGCAGTGCATGACCCCCCGTACAGATCATTTCTGTACCGTTCCATGCCAGGAAGGTGCGTGACGCGCTGCCAACCTGGGCTGGATGCGTGACGCGCCGCAAACACACCGGACAGCGGCGGCTCTGATCCGCAAGCGCCCATTGCAGCCCGAAGAGGCTGAAATTGAAACTGGCGACAAACTGCACAAATTCCGCAGAGGAGAGATGTTGTGCAAACCCCGAATAGGCAATGTCAAGAGCGGCGAAATACGCTCCCGCGAAAATGAGTGCCATTTTTGTGACCACGAACAACAGGCGCATGAGGCGCGACTTCAAAGGAGGATGGTGCGATTCGAAATCCGTTTCGCTCCTGAAAACTGTGGTGATTGCCGGCAGCGCCAGTATCGCGAGTAAGAGCGCGAATTCATAGATTCCTAATGGTCCGCCGGTCGGTTCAAAGGAGGATCCGTGATATTCCACCTCATCTCCCCCTGCCTCCGAACTCAATATGGATACGGTGGAAGTTCTCATCTCTGATCGACCGACTGGGGAAAGGAGTCCGACCGCATACCCCATCGCCGAATCGGAGCTATCCACCATGCTCGGATCGGAGTTGAGAATCCAGATCTCGGCATTTTCGGGAAACAGCAACGTCCCTGCCGGCGCAACCCCGGTGACCCTTACCTCCCGATTCCCAATCGTCACGATCTGTCCGATGACACTGGGATCAGAGGCAAATTCGCGCCGCCAGAGCGAAGGGCTCAGCCAAGCCTGAGCTTCCCCCGGCCGCACAACTGTACTGTATCCCGCCCTTTCGAGCCCCGACATCCTGAATAGGTTGCCGGTCCCATAGGCAATTGACCGAGTTTTTCGCTCACCCTTCAATTTCACCGGCCCGCGCGTTACGCGATAGAACGCCAGATCCCCAAAGAAGCGTTGCCTCCGCATTTTCCAGCTTTCGTATTGGGTAAACGAAATCGACGGCTTGGATGTGGCTGTATAAGCGCCAGCTTGAATGAGAATCACATCCGATCTCAGTCGGGCGTGGGCCGCGTCTTCTTCGTTCTGGACGCCAGGTAAAACATGGGCAATAATGGCGCACAGCACAACTGCGATGCTCAACCAGCCCAGGCATTGCGGCGCCGATCCGTGGATCGAAGCCTCTGCCATTCGCAAACCTTCCCGCTTCACGCACACGGCGTCCTGAAAAGATCCCATACAAAACGCGATGGCTTTTCGCTCTGCACTCCACGAGAATGCGCCCTGGGGCACACAGATATGCCGAACGTGCCATAACTCATTCGCCCACTCTCGGTACCAATCGCCCCGCTCTCGAAGAGGCAAAATGATCGATGCTCCGCGCAGCAGCGCAAGCTCGAACGCATGGAGAGCGGAGCTCGGGAGCTGCCTCATCGCACCTTCTCCTCCTCAGTTGGAATGAGGCGTTCCAGCAAGGGGTAACGCTTGCGCGAGAACTCGAGACTCGCAATTCCCGATGCGGTCAACTTGTAGTACTTACGCGGCGGGCGCTGTTCACTGTCGGCAATCGACTGCTTTTCCCAGTGGGAGCGGATTAGATCGTCACGCTCCAGGCGGCGCATCGCCGGATACACGGTGCCGCTCGGCAGGCCGGTCATCTCCATCACGCTGAATCCATACTTGTACCCGGCATGAATCACCTGCAGGATCATGGCCGCCGTATGCGACAGCTTGGGCTCATTCCCCATGGAAAGCATCATACCTATGTAGCAATCTACTTGACAAACGGGTTCAGCATCATAATGCTGAATACTACATAGGGTACTTGGGAGGTCCCATGCTCCAGGTCCAGCACCTTTATCGTAGCTATCGCGGCATTCCCGCAGTTGAAGATGTTTCATTCCGTGTTGCGTCGGGCGAAGTTGTCGGCTTTCTCGGTCCCAATGGCGCAGGTAAGTCGACTACGGTGAAGATCATCACTGGATTGCTGCGCCAAGACGATGGGATTGTGCGATTCCAAGGTCGGGATATCGCCGAGGACATGGTTGCGTTCCGTGCCACCTTAGGTTATGTTCCGGAGGATGCCAACCTCTACACGTATCTGTCTGCGCTCGAGTACCTGCAACTGGTAGGGAGACTGCGCGGACTTCCCGAAGAACTGATCGAGAGAAAGGCGATGAGCCTGCTGCGACTGTTCGACCTAGATTCGTGGGAACATTCCCCGATCTCGCTCTACTCGAAGGGCATGCGCCAGCGCGTCTTGATTGCGGCGGCGCTTCTGCACAATCCCAAGGTGCTGATTTTTGATGAGCCACTTTCGGGGCTGGATGTTGTATCGGCCCGTCTATTCAATGACCTGCTCGACCTTCTGGCAGCCGAGGGTAAAGCTGTTCTCTATATTTCCCATGTGCTTGAGATCGTAGAGCAGATTTGCAGCCGCGTGATAGTGATTGCGAAGGGGCGGCTGATGGCGGATGCTCCGCCGTCGGAGCTGACGAGGCTGATGAGCCTGCCCAACCTGGAAAGCGTTTTTGCGCAGCTGGTTGAACAACGGGATACCCGGAGCAAGGCGGAACAGATTGTGAAGGTCATGAAGGGCGGCCATGAATAGGTCCATCGAGCGCCTACTTCTGATGTCAGATTCGGAGGTGCTGGGATTGAACGAACAGGCGGCTGTTGGCGTTCCGCGGCAGCCTGAGCGAAGCCAGTTTTCGCATCTTCTGCGGCACTTCCTGGAACGCTTCTTCAACCACGAGACGGCTTCTCCCGATGGCGACGCAAAGGCGCGCTTGGTTCTGATCGCCTGCGCCGCAGGGTTGCCACCGTTTGTGGTGGCGATCTATCTCTGGCCTCTCTACCACGCTTTTATCCGCGTTGCGGTTCCTGGGAATGAGGCCATCGTGCCAGGTCCTCCACCCTACTGGGTTCAGGTGAATCAGCATTTGTTCTTTGTGGTCTATTCCTTTGTGGCCTTGGGCATCGTCACCGTGTTTCAGTGGGATCTGTTCTTTCCCGACGTACTTGATGTGCTAGTGCTGAGCACATTACCGATTCCCAGGCGAGGCCTCTTCTTTGCGCGCATCACCGCCATTGCGGTCCTTCTTTCGGGCTTTATATTCGACGCAAACATCCTGGCCACGACGGTGCTCCCCGAAGCTATCGATCCCCCCAGCCTGCTGCGCTTCCTGGCCGGGCACGCGCTGGCGGTAGCAGCAAGCGGGCTGTTTGCCGCTGCTTTCATTCTTGCGGTGCAAAGCGTGCTGCTCATTGTTGTCTGCGAACGGTGGTTAGGCAGGATTTCGCACTTTATTCAGGGGGCTATCCTTGCCGTGCTCCTGCTGACGCTGCTCTTGTTTCCCGTCTACTCTGGCGCGACGGCGGCCTTGCTTGGTTCAGGCGGTCACACGGCTTGGTGGTTTCCACCTTTCTGGTTTGTTGGCATTTATCAGCGGCTAATGGAGGGTCCGTCTGCTCGTCCACTTTATGCGCAGCTTGCGCATTTGGGCTGCGAGCTTACGCTGGGCACGATCGCATTGGCGTTTCTCATGTACCCTCTCGCGTACCGCCGTCGTGTGCACCAGTTGGTGGAAGGAGCAAATGCTCGCTCCAGTCGCAACGTGATGGTGGGGTGGCTGCATAAGCTGCTTCATGTCACGGTGCTTCGGCCCCCGGTGCGCTGCGCGGTTTTTCACTTTATAGGACAGACATTGCTGCGAGTTCCGCGCTACCGTATCTACCTCGTCCTATATGGAAGCGTTGGCGTGTCAATCGTTGCGGCAACATTGGTGCGATTCGCGGTCGTGCATGGTGAGGTCCATCTGGAAGTGATAGCCGCGGGGATTCGCGCGACGATCGGCATCGTTCCGTTGTGGACACTCGCGGGATTGCGTGTGGCCTTCACCTCATCCGGCAACCGGCAGGGGAACTGGATTTTCCGCAATGTACACGGCCAGCCGCCGCAGCTTGCAACGGCTCTAGAAATGTTTTCCGCAGCGCGCATCTGGGCGGTTGCATGGAGCACGATTGTCACATTGACCGCAGTTATTCTGCTCCGGATGATTGCTCCCTCCGAATTGCTCACGCTTCCGGAAACCGCGGCGCAGTTGCTCCTGGCAGTGGGTTTGTGCCTAGTTCTTGCTGACGCTTTCTTTCTCAACGTCACCAAAGTAGCCTTTACGGGGGAGCCGCAACAGAAGGCGCCGAACCTGGCCTTTACGATCCTCAAGTATCTTCTCTTCTTTCCTCCGGTCGTGACGCTAGCGGCGGTTGTTCCCGATTGGATCGGGCAATCAATCGCTCGCTTCGCGCTCGTAGGAATGGGCTTTACCACCGTCCACTTCGTTCTCCAGGCGCGCCATCACGGAATAGTCAAGGAATACTGCCTGAACGAAATCTCTCAGGATGGCGATGGTGAACATCTTTGGGATCTTTTGGGACAGTCACGTCGTGGGCGTGGATGATAAACAAGCATGCCCCCCGCATTTGCTTTCGGAAGCATTTCCATCGGCAATGCATGCATCCAAAACAAATTGTGCAACAAGTTTTCGGAGAGGCCCCGGTAGACGCCGCATGCTTCCGGACAATAGCGGGCTTCGCCTCGCGGCGGCGAAGTGCGTCGAGGCCGCCGTCCGCAATATAGGCTAGCGGCGACCGGCCGCCGAACATTGGGTCGGTGTTTGGCAGCCCTACCCATTTGCCGGCAAGCTCTTCTCCCAATAAATGTGCAGCGCCTTGTAGATTCCGAGCAAATAGGAGATGCGTAGCATCTGTTCTTCGCCCATTCGCTCTGCATCCAGGCTGTCCAGGTTCGTTCCCGGAGTGACGCCGAGCAGCATGCGCGAAGTTTCCTCTGACGCATGCCAGATCCGCATAATCCGCCTGAAGGCATTCAATCCGGAAGGACCCAGTCGTTGCCGCTCCACCTCGTAGCCTAAGTCAATCGGTTTTCGACTCTGATGCATGGTTCTGCTCTTTTCCGCAGCATCCCAGGCCGAAATGATGATACCCCCGCATGACCGCGCAGGATTCAGTTTGCGAGCGGTAAACATCCGTGGTTGTCGGACCGCTCAATCTCACCTTTGCCGAACCGACAGGAATTGTGTCCGAAGAGAATCTCGCCATATTAAAGACACATCGAAAGCGCCGGGCCGGTGGCTCATGCGGCTGCGACGGTACGAGCAAGGCAAGCATCTCCACAGCGGGAGATCGTGTGCTGCGAATCGCGCTTTATTTGATCGGGCGCGAGCCGGCGATGAGTATGTCTACCAGTCTTCTGGCGCTATGCTGCCAGTCAACGCCGGAGCCCACGTGGGAGACGCCGATCATTGCTCGAAGCAGGTCGTATGCGTCCAGATCTCTTCGCAGTTCGCCACTCTTCTTGGCCCGATTCACGAGTCCATCGATCGCGGCTTGGATCGTGGTGCGTGAGCCTTCATGAAGCCTGGACGGGCCTCCGGCGATGGTATTGAGAGCGGGCGCAATGATGTGCTTTGCCGCAATGTAGTCGACCAGCAGCAGCATCCAGGCTCGAAGAGCTTCGAGAGGCGACATGCCCTCAGCGAAACGGTCCGCCGCCGCCGCCAGTTTCTCCACTTCGTTCCGGTAAACACCTTCGATCAGGTCGTCGCGCGTAGGGAAATGGCGATAGAGCGTACCCGTTCCGACGGCCGCCTGCTTCGCGATCTCCTCGAGGCTGGCATTGGCGCCTTGCCGGGTAAAGGCTGCCTTCGCAACCTCAAGAATGCGCTCACGATTGCGCAGCGCGTCTGTGCGCGGTTTACGGGTGGTTGTCGAACTCTTTTTCTTCATCTCGAAAGTTCTTGCAACCGGAGGGTACCTCCAGTTATCTACTTATTCGGAGGCTGTCTCCGTTTTCTTGAATTGAGGCGGAATCCTTTGGTCAATCTTACTTCGAATGAGATCAGGGAGGCACTTTATGCGTGTGTTCGTTACCGGCGCTACCGGATTCATTGGTTCGGCCGTGGTAAAAGAACTCCTCGGAGCGGGGCATGACGTACTGGGAATGACGCGGTCGGATGCAGGCGCCAAGTCCCTTGAAGCCGCGGGCGCTCAGGCGCATCGAGGCGATTTATTGGACCTGAAAAGCCTGCGCAGCGGTGCAGCCGCCTCGGATGCCGTGATCCACACCGCATTCCGGCACGACTGGTCGAAGTTTGCGGAGGCCTGCGAATTGGACCGGCGCGCCATCGAGACAATTGGCGCCGTGCTCCAAGGCTCGAGCCGCCCATTCCTCGTCAGTTCCGGAGTCGGAACGGCTCAGGGCCGCGCCGCCACTGAGGGTGATCCACCGCTCTCTTCCCCATCAATTCCTCGTGTGTCGGAGAAGACGGCTGCCGCACTGATGGAGAGCGGAGTCCACGCCATCGTGATGCGATTGCCGCAGGTTCACGACACCGTCAAACAGGGCCTGATCACTCCGCTGATTGCGATAGCCCGCGCAAAAGGAGCCTCAGCGTATATTGGCGACGGTCAAAACCGCTGGCCTGCCGCGCACGTTACGGATGTCGCACGCCTCTACCTGCTCGCTCTCGAGAAAGGCACAGCGGGGGCCCGTTATCACGCCGTCGCAGAAGAGGGGGTGACCCTCAAAGACATTGCCACTGCAATTGGCCATGGCCTGAATGTACCTATTGTTTCCATCTCGCAGGAACAGGCCCCGGAACATTTCGGCTTTCTTGGGTTCTTCGCGGGGAGGGATGCACACATCTCCAGTGCCCAGACCCGCGCAAAGCTCGGATGGAACCCCACCGGACCTTCGCTTCTCACCGATCTGGCGACCATGCGCTATTCCGAGGCCTAAACTCAACCCCACCATCACGGAGGAATCGAAATGCAAAAGACATGGTTTATCACCGGCGCCTCACGCGGATTTGGCCGCGTTTGGGCTGAGTCTGCGCTGAAACGCGGCGATCGGGTTACAGCAACGGCCCGTAAACTGACAGACGTCGTAGACCTCGCGGAACACTTTGGTGACGCGGTTCTGCCCCTTGCTCTCGACGTCACCGACTCCAATCAGGTGAACGAGGTGGTTCATCAGGCGTGCGCACACTTCGGCCGCCTGGACGTCCTGGTGAATAATGCCGGCGCGAGCCTGTTTGCGGCTACAGAGGAAGCGAGCGACGAGCAGATCCAGCGTGTCTTCGATGCGAACTACTTCGGCATGGTTCGCGTGCTCCGAGCGGCTCTGCCTTTCTTGCGGAAACAAGGCAGCGGCCACATTCTGGGCGTATCGAGCGGGCTGGGAATAACGGCGTTGCCAATGATCGGGTTCTATTGCGCAACGAAGTGGGCCGTCGAAGCGCTCCACGAGGCCCTCGCGCAGGAAGTGAGAGGGTTCGGATTGAAGGTGACACTCGTTGAGCCCGGTGCCTACGCAACTGAGTTTGGAAAATCCTCGCAAATCGCGGACATCCTGGAACCATACGCGGAATTCCGGAAGAGTTTCCTCAATCATCTGGCGAATGTGGAACGCGGCGATCCCGAGGCAACGGCAGAAGCCATCCTGAAGCTTGTGGACGCGGAGAATCCGCCGCTTCGACTTGGCCTGGGTACTTCGATTCTGCCGAGAGCCCGCGATGCATTTGCGGAGCGGCTGAAGACTTGGGAAGCGTGGCAGGACGTTTCGAATGCGGCGATGGGGGAGCCGAAGAAGCCGATGGCGGAGTGGATCGAGCAACTGGCCCCTGGAACTTTGAATCAGGAATCCAGGTAGGGTCTCTGCTTTCCCTGAGCAAACGAGGCGGTACGACGATGGCAGGAGGAGCTCCCGTCAAATGGCAGTCGCGCAGGAAATAGCGTTGTCGACTGTCGGGAGCATCCAGCATCAAATGCGAAAAGCAGTTTTCATTCTGCGGCGAGCATTAGCGCGCACATAATTACCGATTCAGCCGACTCAGTCATCGATCATGACACTGCGTCCTGAGTGTCTGGCCGTCCAGGGTGACACTAGGTAAGCCCGCTCACGTCAGATCTCCCTGGCCGACCAAGCGGGCGAGATCCTTGATCACTCATTAAAGAAGCTGCAACAATCCTTCGAATGAACGCGTTTGGTCCCGTTTATGAGGCAGAACACGGCGGTGAGAGCAGCCCCTCCTTTGACCTTATTTTTACGTCGTTGTGCTGGGCATGACGTGGTTCGGCTTTTGGAAGAAAAGGAACAAGACCCGAGAGGCATATGGACCGCAATCGGTATCAGTCTCATCTGTGCGGTATTCATCGGCTAAGGAGTACGGGCACTCCTTAGATAAGCATGGGTCTCAAATGAAACAGCAGTTCAGTGAGCGGCGCAAAGCCATCATGAGTGAATGACCGTCTATCCGACTTCGTATTTTCACGACGAGGAACCCTGAGACTTCGCTTGCCCGGTTTTCGACGTATTAGAGCCTGGCCATTGGAAGCATGAGCGCTTAGCTGCTGTGGAGCTTTGCATCTGCAAATGCCCGGCTGGTGTCATCTTCATCCATCTTACCGCGACTCTTTAGCCCCTCGGCCTGCGCTCCAACTTTCAACTACCGCCTCGCCGCGCTCTACATCATCCACTACAAGGATGAGGTGATTCGCGTGGTCGCTGTAGAGAACCGAAATATTCACATTGGCCTTCGCCAATTGGCCGGAAATGAGCCCCAGTTGCCCAGGAGTTTCCTGCTTCAGGCGCAATCGCAAGACCCTGCTGCACGAGATCACTTGAATTCCCGCGACCTCGAGGGCTTGGTGCGCGGCCGGGCCGTCTTGAAAGAGAAAGTGTGCAACGCCTCTGCCATCAACAACCCATGCCCCTCCGCCCTCGACGCTGATGCCCGCTCTGCCTAGCGCTGTTCCCATCAGTGCGAGCGCACCGCACCTATCGGCCAGATGAATCTCGAGATCATACATGCTCAATGCTCCCTTGCATCATGCGTGAGTCTGCTGTCTTCGGGTGCTTGCCCGCGGTTGAACATCGAGTAGTCGCGAATGACCGATGCTATGCGAAGCCGGTAGTTCTCAAAAGGCCTTGCCCGCCCAAGTTTCTGGGCGCGGCGGTGCTCGGGCAGATTCCGCCATTGCTGAACGGCATGCTCATCCTCGAAGAATCCGATAGAAACATATTTGCCGGGAGTTGTTTTGCTCTCAAAGCGCTCAATCGAGATGAATCCCTTGATGCCGGACAGAAGCGGGCGCAGCGCCGCTGCCTCGCTCATGTACTGGTCGAAATGTTTCTCGCTCGCAGTGAACTCAAAGATCATGGCTATCATCGTTACCGAGCCTCCGAAATTCCTAACCACATCATCGGTGAAGCTTTTGGGAAATGCTTCGGTGGCGGACGAAGCATCGACGCCCGTTGCCGTTCTGCCTGGCATAGGATGAGATCGTGGAGCCAAACTCTCTGGATGCGGGGTTGGCGCTGGCGGCCAGCGCTCTAGCGGATCGAACGCGTGCGCGGATGCTATGCGCGCTGATGGATGGGCGCGCCTACACGGCAACGGAGATGAGTGTGTTAGGCGGCGTATCCGCATCGACGGCGAGCGCACACCTGCGCGTCCTGGTGGAGCAAGCCTTGATCGCGTGCGTGCCTCAGGGTCGGCATCGCTACTTTCGCATCGCGAGCCGTGAGGTTGCCCAGGCGCTGGAATCGATTATGGGTCTGGCAGGCATGCAGCCGGCCGTCCAGAGCAGGACTCCCGCGAAGATGCGATTGGCGCGCACGTGTTACGACCACATGGCCGGTGTAGTGGCGGTGGTGCTACACGACAGGCTGCTTTCATTGGGATGGCTCTGCAACGACAGTTCCTCCATTAGTGACATCGGACGGGTGGAACTGAGTCGCATCGGCATCCATTTGGGTTCCTCTACGTCGCGCCGGCGCTTTGCATTTGCCTGTCTGGACTGGAGCGAGCGCAGACCGCATACCGGCGGACTGCTCGGTGCGGCGATTTTGGCTGCATTCGAGTCCAGACGCTGGGTAGTTCGCCAACTCGACACCCGCGAGCTCGTGCTAACGGCCACGGGGAGCAAGGCGCTGAACGATCATTTTGGCTTGAGCCAGTTTCAAGGACGGATGGAACCCCGGGGGCGTGGTCATCCATCGCTTGCGTAATGAGGGGGCTCATTCTGTGTTAATGCGGAGCGTAAGCGAACGCCCTTCATTTGCGATCCATCCCCGGAACGGGTTTCCTAGCCGAATCTAAGTGCAGCACGGCCCTCGGTTTTCTCCGGTTATGGCTAGTTCCGGGCGAGTGACCGCGCATCGTCGTGCATCGTCGTGTTACAAAGTAAGCAACATGCGCCGAAAGGGTAGCTGAGCGGCTACCCGCATCACGGTTCACTCGCGGACTTCCCAATACCAATCCGGCCCCGATGAGTGTGCTAGCGACCATCTGTGTGTTGAAACGCGTTGCCGAGTGGGTCAATGGACCCGCACTGCCGCTTCGAAAGAACGTCGCCAGCGTGGCTCAATATGAGCATCCGTCCGCCTGCGTCCAAGTGCGACCACGAGCGCGATCACGTCTCCGCGTTCGAGCCGCAGGATCGGCCCAAGCTTTCTCGGGTTGAACCCTTCTATCGGACAAGTGTCGATTCCTCTCGCCGACGCCGCAAGCAGGATGGTTTGCGCAGCGAATAAGCAACTCCGCGCGGCCCAATGGCGCACTCCGCTGGGTCCTACAGGAAGCAGCGCGAGAGAAGGGAAAGCTGTTGTAAGTAGAGAGTGGAGAGGCGACCAGAGGAGAGACGGAGCGATGCGCAAAAACCTTCTGCGCGTCCTCGTGTACCTCAGGTAATAGTTTTTGGACCTCTCGCTGAGTTCACGTGTTGATTCGACGTAGGCTTGGAACAGAGAGACTGTTTCAAGCGCAAACCGGCTGGCAGCCACGAACACCAGCAGCGTGGAGGCCGACCGCGCCGCTCGTTGATTGCGGCAGGCGGCCGCGCCTGCAGCCTTCATCGCCGGGTCGCGCAGCCAGTGAATCACATACGGCTGAGAATTTCCGCTGGACGGAGCCAGGAAGGCTTCGCCGATCAGGGCTTTAACGTCTTCGTCGGCTATTGGGCTTCCGTCGAAATCCCTGATGGCGCGGCGGTCCCGGTTCACCTGACGAAAGGTCCGCCAACGCTGGTCCGATGCCTTTGCGGGACTCTCAGCATCGGCGCCAGAGACGATGGACTCGCACTCATGACTCGCATTCACGCCCACAATAATGTAAGCTTTTGCTTGGTTTGTCTACTCGTATTCGCGATGGTGTGTTCATGCCCAGGCAAAGGACCCTTAAACCCCGTAAAACCCCGTCTCAGGAACGCGCCAGGGCGACGGTCGAAGCGATTTTGGAGGCCGGTGCTTACATTCTCATCAGGGATGGCTGGGAAAAGTTCACCACGAACAGCGTGGCCGAGCGCGCCGGTGTCAACATCGCATCGCTCTATCAATACTTCCCGAATAAGGAATCGATTGTGGCTGAGCTCCAGCAGCGCCACATCGAGAAAGGGCGAGCTGCATATTCAGACATGATCGTGCATTTGCGCTCGCAGCCAAATCTGCGTGCCGCGCTGAAGATTCTGATCGACGGCGCTGTTGCCGAACACCGGATCAATCCAAAATTGCATAAAGTCTTTGCCGAAGAGCTGCCACGCGCTTCCCGGCGCGTGCATGGCGAAAGAGACAAAGAGCTGATCTTGCGCCTCGCGAACATTCTGGAGCCGTATGCAATTCGGGTGCCCGATCCGGACATCGCGCTATTCCTTTTTCGGGTCATCGGCCATGCCGCCATTCACGAGGCGGCGAGTGAAAGACCTGACCTGCTCGAAAACCCGCTCTTTGCCGAGGAACTGATCACACTGATGGAGCGCTATCTGGTCCGAGACAAATAGGGAAACAGACATCTCGCAAATCAATGGTGCTACACGTGGCCCGGCGTCCTGAATCCGGCAAGGGCCCGTACGACCGCCGACTCTTCCCTCTGCCCATGTTCCCTATGCCCATGTTTACCAGTTGGAACACCTTGGGAGCTTTGGACGGTGGCGCCACGGATTCGTTGGACACTGGACGATTTTCAGGACCTACTACGATCAGCTGGACAAGTGACCCGGCCTGCAATCTCCAATGAGATAATCGGGATCGCTCTCCGGAAGCCGAGATCGACACCCGCAGCCCGTTCCGGGATACTTGCCGTGCAGCTCTATGACACTGTCGGCGACTGATTACAGTGATCCCCGCACCCAATTCCTTAGGCTCCTTCTGTCAGCGGAACCACTTCACGTGCAGCCATTGCAATAAAAAGTCCAGATCCCAGAATAAGCAATCCTCCAACCATCACATAAATGCCCGGCCTGTCGTGCCACACGAGATACGATACCAACGTGCCGGTGATCAGTTGTGTGTAGTGGAATTGCGAAACGTTCGCCGCGGAAGTATGCTTCACCGCCGTGTAAAAGCACAGGGTGCCCAGCGCGCAGAACAGCCCCATTGCGAATAGCCCTGCCGTAATTCTTGCACTGAGTGGCTCTGCATTTACCAGCATCATCAGTCCGAACCCCACAACTGCTGTAACGAGCCCTGAAAATAGCGTGAGACTCTCAGGGGGTTCCGTCCGTGTCAAGACGCGGGACCACACCATGTTTATGGAAAAGCACAGCACACAGATCATGCATGCTGCAAAACCGATCCAATCGCCATCGCGCGAGCTGGCCCATGGATGCACAGCGATCACCACGCCTGCGAATCCGGCAAATAGGGCCGCCGTCTTCTTCCAATGCAGTCCCTCGCGCAGGAATATTGCCGACAACAGCGCGATCAGCATCGGAGCCATGAACACAAGAATGTAAAAGAGTGTCAGTGTGAGATGACGAAGCGCAATCACGACGCAAACATTGTTTGTCATGTCTAGGCAGGCGCGAACTACCTGCAGGCCGATGCGATGCGGCCGCAACTTGCGCGGTCTGTGCGCAATTACCCCATAAGCCACCATCGAGATCGCCATAAACAAGCCTAGAAACGCCACCACCTCATAGGCGGGAAGGCCCGTTTGCCCGATCAGTTTGACCGAGGTATCGGTCAGGACCCAAAACGTGAAGCCTGCAAAGGCGAAACCTATTGCGCCGACATCCGATATCTTCGGTTTACTCCCTTGCATCTCCTCAACACTACCAGCAGAGCCCAAAACGACCATAGGTGATCACCATCGGTGTCACAGGATTTCAACGCGAGCGGATCATCAGAGTGATACGTTTGATCTCTCCACTGGTTTATGACGAGCTTCCTCTTGCCTCTGTCGCTTCTTCGACGGCAGATGGCCCGCTCGCCGAGCGCATTCGCCCCGTACGCGGCTGTTGACGCGCCCCAGTTGCAGAATGGGGTTGGAATAGAGAATGGAGAATGGCCAAAGGAATTCCGTCAATCGGACCGGCAACAATCCCACTCTGGTGAGCCATGGGTCGAATTCTTCAAAAGATCGAGCAGCTCAGAGCGCTTAAGCTGCTCCGTCTTTCGGTCCCACTGAGAAGCTTAGAGGCTTGCCCCAATCACCTTTGCGATCCGGTCGAATGCCCAATCGAGCTCTTCCCGTGTAACAACAAGCGGTGGCCCAATGCGGATGACGTGATCGTGCGTCTCCTTGCACAGGATTCCTTCATCCTTCAGGGCTTCGCAATAGGGGCGAGCTTTGCCGTGGAGTTCGACACCGATCCACAGGCCTTTTCCGCGAACTTCTTTGATGGCAGCACTGCGGAGCGACTGAAGCCGAGAGAGGAAGTAAGCTCCCAGCTCGGCGGACCGCTCGACCATTTTCTCTTCAACTAGGACACGCAGGGCGGTTCTGGCAATGGCGCATCCGAGCGGGTTCCCTCCAAACGTACTGCCGTGATCGCCGGGCGTGATGACACCCAGAATCACGCGAGACGCAAGCACCGCCGAAACCGGATAAAAGCCGCCGGCCAGGGCTTTGCCCACGATCAATATATCCGGTGTGATTCCTTCGTGCATGTATGCGAACAGTCTGCCGGTGCGCCCCAGACCTGATTGAATTTCGTCGGTCATGAGAAGCACGCGGTTGCGGCGGCAGATCTCAGCCGCTTCGCGAAGGAATCCGACCGGCGGGATCAGAATTCCAGCTTCGCCCTGGATCGGTTCCACGAGGAACGCGCAGGTATTCGGGGTGATGGCGTTGTGCAGTGACTCGGCGTCGCCGTAGGGGATCACCTTGAATCCGGGCGCGAAAGGCCCGAAACCATCACGGTAATGTTCGTCGGTTGAAAAGCCCACAATGGTAACAGTGCGCCCATGGAAGTTATTGGCACAGACGACAATTTCAGCTTTGTCCTGAGGGATGCCCTTCACCTTGTAGCCCAACTTGCGCGCAACCTTGATAGCGGTCTCGACAGCCTCGGTGCCGGAATTCATCGGCAGCACCATGTCGAAGCCCGTCAGATCGTGAAGATCTTTACAAAGGAGCGGGAGTTGGGCGTTTCGAAAAGCACGCGAGGTCAGGGTGACCTTCTGGGCCTGCTCTTCAAGGGTCCGAAGAATCTTTGGGTGACAGTGACCTTGATTTACCGCAGAGTATGCGGCCAGGCAATCCAGATAACGTTTGCCCTCTACGTCGTAAACCCAAACACCCTCAGCACGTTCAATCACTACGTCGAGAGGACGATAGTTGTGCGCTCCGTGTCTGTCTTCAAGGTCGATAAAGTCCTGAGTTTGCAATTGCGGCTCTGTTGATTGCGTCTTCATGGTCTCTTTCATTTTGCCTTAACGATGCATGGTACGCCGTTTCACAACGGCGCCCTTGGCTGAAAAGTGTGGGCGGGGGCATGCACACTCAACAGCGCGAACGTAGTGAAGCAGGCTAACCGAGATTCGACTGATCGTTGGGCTCTTTTTGGAGGGGCTGCGCCTAAACGTATTGCCGCCGACTATATTCTTCAGCCGCCAGGGCTTCTTCAACCGCTGCCCACGATCCGCCTTGAAGCACGAGATATTTCAGGTAGAGTACTGCTCCCATGCGATCAGCCGATCCGAGCAAGCTGTGAGCAGCCTTCTGAACCTGCTCATTTGAGAGAGTTGCGAGGTCAAACGACTCGTCGATCATGCCGTCGGCATGGGGAATTTTGAGCAATTCAAGGAATCTGACAATCACGGCGCGATGGTCGCGGAGGAGGTAATTCTTCAGAAGATCATCCACGACCTGGTCAGGAAGCGACAGTGTTAGCGCCGTCCAGTTGGCCAGCCTCTCAATCGGAGTTTTGCGGACTGTGACCTCCCGAAGGTTTTTTGCTTTTGCAAGAGATGCAATGAGGATCTTCTTCTCGGCGCCTTTCGACTCAGCCCAAAAAAGTTTGCTGGCAGCAATTCGGATCTCTTCCGGCATTTGTCGCCAAATACGATTTGCAGAAACTGACATCAGCGGGCCTCTCAATCCGGTGAATCTGAACATTCAGCTTCAATGATATCGGTCGCAGGAGAAACGCACGGAAGGCAGCAGGCCATGGATGCAAACCTGACCTCCATGTGTAGCGCAAGAAGGTCTTCCGACGGCAATTCAGAGATAAGCTCTCACCCCGGAAGGTTCTCGCTTTCTGGCAAATCGCCATAAGC
>VFSW01005844.1_pt1 | contig 18147 bp, 15 predicted proteins | sample 5358111 | NCBI WGS metagenome assembly VFSW01 (sample SAMN11554181, study PRJNA540505) | mine drainage metagenome | isolation source: sediment from site ElyBrook_90M | place: USA: Ely Copper Mine, Vershire, VT | collected 2017
CCGGGCTGGAGCCCGTCGCGCCGCGCGCCGCCATCGCCGCGCGCGTGGCCTATCACGACGCTTGCCACCTGGCGCACGCCCAAAACATCCGGCGGCAGCCGCGCGCCATCCTGGAGGCGATCCCCGGGCTGGAGGTGGTCAGCGTACCAGAGGGCGATCTCTGCTGCGGCAGCGCGGGCATCTACAATCTGGTCGAGCCAGAGCCAGCGGCGGCGCTAGGTGACCGCAAGGCGCGCAACGTGCTCAGCGCGCGGCCCGATGCGCTGGTCGCCTCGAATCCTGGATGCCTGCTCCAGATCTCCTCGGCGCTGCGACGGATAGGAACCGACCTGCCGACGCTGCATCCTGTCGAGTTGGTGGACGCCTCGATACGCGGCATCATCCGCCCGCGCTTGCGCGTGTTGGCAAAGGTGTCGCGCGTATCAGTTGAGGGTCATGTGAAGCAGGCATGCCAACTGGCCACAAATGTGCGTCACATCGGACGCAAGGCGTCGGCCCCCTGCACACGTGGGGCGGCACATTTGGGCTATCTCCAGCGTTCCGAGAAAACAACCCTGCATCGTACATAGGTTACACTTATCATGGCACACTGTGCTGTTCGCGTCAGCGTTCGAGCCGCACCGGCGCCGTGCGCTCGTAGACGCCTGATGAGCCACCGGGGGAAAGCAGCAGCATATGTCGCGCAAGAACGTTCGAGATACGTCGAGCAGTAGAGCGCACCCGCGCATGAGGACAGATACGTTGACCGCGATAGATGACCCCACCGACCCCGTGGCGATTGATGCGCTGCTCGCTCGCCTGCCGCTGACCGGCGTACTGGAAGCTATGCCCGATGCTGTCGCCATCTACGAGCAGACGGGGCGCCTCATCTTCTCAAACGGGGCGGCGCGCGCGCTGGTCAATCTCGCCAGTGACACTGCCTTCACCCTCCATCCATCGCCGCAACTCCCTGAGCAGGTCAACGCGCGCGACGAGAGTGGCGCGCCGGTCACCTTGGGGGAGTCGTATCTGAGCCGCCTGCTGCGCGGGGAGACGATCCACAGCGAGCATCCCGTTGAGGCGCGCTTCGTCACGCGCAATGACGACGAACGCTTCCTCAGCGTCAGCGGCGCCCCGATCAGCGATGCGAATGGCGCGGTGATTGGCGCCATCGTCATCATGCGCGACATGACCGACCAGCGTCGGCATGAGCAGGAGCAGAACGCGCTGATGCTGCGCGAGCGCGAGGCGCGCGCCGCCTCCGAGCGTATGGCCCACGAACTGGAGCGGGTGGAGGTAGCGCTCGACACCGCGCTGATGCGCCTCTCACTCGATGACCTGCTGCGTGAATTGCTGGATCGCGCTCGTGAGGCGCTCAAAGCCGACACCGCTACGCTGCTGCTGATGAATGCTGAAGGAGACGCGCTGACCGTGCGGGCAGCGCGGGGGCTGGATGACGACAATATCCACCAGGCGCGTGTGCCGGTTGGAAAAGGGTTTGCTGGCCGCATCGCCCACACCAGGGAGCCACTCTTCCTGCCAAATACGCGCCAGTTCGAGGCCGTGAGCGAGTACCTGCGCGAGAATCTGCGCTCCGTCGTTGGTGTGCCGCTGCTGCTGGGCGATCAGCTGCTGGGCGTGTTGCATGTCGGCTCGATCACCCTGCGCGAATTCAGCCAGAGCGACATCTGGCTGCTCCAGCAGATCGCCGAACGCGCGGCGCTCGCCATCGATCGCACCCAACTCTACGACACACAGCGCACGGCGCATGCGCAGGCTGCGGCGCAGGCGCGCCAGCTCGAAATCATCATCGAAGCGCTCAGCGAGGGCGTCATCCTCTATGGTCCCGATCGTGCGACCCTGCACGCGAACAGCGCCTTCCACCGTATGATGGGCGTGACCCCTCAGAAAGATCAGCTCAGCGGTGATTTTGTCACGCGCGGTCATATGGTCGCACCGCGTGACATCGTGGGCAATCCGCTGCCTGAGGAACAATGGCCAGCGATGCGTCTACTCCGCGGCGAGACGATCGACAGCGAGCATAGTCAGGACGTCTGGTTGCGCTCCTATGATGGACGCGATGCGCTCTACAGTGCGACTGGCGCGCCAGTGTTCAACGAGCGCGGCGAGTTTACCGGCGCCGTGATGGCGCTGCGCGATGTCACCACACACCGCCAGCTCGAACGCGAGGCGACGGCGCGCGCCGCCGAGCTGGAAGCGATCATCGAGACAGTGGTCGATGGTGTCTTTGTGCATGACGCGAACGGCCGTATCGTGCGCGTGAATGGCGCTGGCCGCGAGTACTTCGGCCTCGGCGATGAAGCGCCGCTCAACCGCCTGGGGCCATCGGCGCTGGCCGCGCTGGCAGGCATGCCCGGCCCGGACACCACCGACGAGACGCCTGGCATCTCGGTCGCACGGCTGGCAACGCGTCTCACCATGCTCGATAACGACGGACACGAACTCTCGACCGACCAGTGGCCAGCGACGCGAGTCCTGCACGGTGAGACATTGACGGGCACGCAAGCAGTGGAGCTGACAGTGCGCCTGCCTGATGGACAGGAACGACTGCTCAGCATCGGTGGGGCGCCAATGCGTAATCAGGCTGGGCGGCTACTCGGCGCGGTGATGCTGGCGCGCGATGTCACTACCCTGCATGCGCTCCAGCGCCGGACACAGGAATCACTCGAGGCGCTGCTGGAAATGTCCGAGACGGCTGTCACGGTGGCGGCTCCCACCCAGGACGATTCCTCGGTGCGCCAGGTGGGAACGCGGCTGATCGAGTTGACCCGGCGTGTGCTGGGCTGTCAGCGCATCGCGATCAGCGTGATAGACCGTGAAAACGGCACGATGCGCGCACTGGCGGTAACGGGACTGACTCCCGGTCAGGAGCGGCAGTGGTGGGCCGAGCAGGAGGAGGCCGAGCGCAGGGGTCTTCGCCTGGACGACTGGCCAGAACCGGACCTCGTCCAGCAATTGCAAGCGGGCATCCCGACGCCTCTCGACCTGCGCGCGGAGCGCTTCCGCGACGCGCCCAATCCGTACGACATCACCACAATGCTGCTGTCGCCGATGGTCGTGGCGCAGCAACTTGTGGGCATCATCTCGCTCGACTACGCTGGCCAGGCGCATGACTTTACTGATGAGGAACTGACGCTGGCCTCGGCTGTCTCGAAGCTGGCCGCGCTGGTGATCGAACGCGACCGCATGCTACGCCAGCAAGCCGCAGCCGAGGCGAAGACGCAGGCGTTGGCCCAGGCCAACCTGCGCATGAATGAGTTTCTCGGCATCGCCGCGCATGAGCTTCGCACACCGATTACGGTTATCCGGGCCAACCTGCAGATCATGTTGCGCCATGCGGCGCAGCAAGCACAACAAGCAGGCCCCGCTCCTTCCGACAGCGCCAGCCAGGCGGCGCCCGCGCGCCCGAGCCGCGATATGGAGCTGTTGCATCGCACCGACCGCTCGCTCAACCGTCTGACGCGCCTGGTGGATGATCTGCTCGATGTGTCGCGAGTGCGCGCGGGCAAGCTGGAGCTGCGCCTCGAGCCAACCAACCTGGCCGAGGTCACGCGCGACACCGTCGAGGAACAGCAGCTCACCATGCCAGACCGACGCATCGAGTTAACGACACAGCGCAATGCGACGGTACTGGTGGACGCGGCGCGGGTTGGCCAGGTCGTCACGAATTACCTGACAAACGCGCTCAAATACTCCGCGCCGACGACACCCGTGCGTGTGCGGCAGTGGCGCGACGGACGTAACGGCTACGTCTCCGTGAGCGACAATGGGCCTGGCATTCCAGCCGACGAGTTGGACAACGTGTGGGAGTTATTCCACCGCATCCCTGGCATCGAGGTCGTCAGCGGGTCAGGCATCGGCCTGGGGCTGGGACTGCATCTCTGTAAGACGATCATCGAACGGCAGGGCGGCGAGGTGGGTGTGACGAGTGTGGTCGGCGAAGGTTCCACCTTCTGGTTTAGCTTGCCACTCTACACCGAGGACGCATGAGGAGCGACGCGCCTCTCCCTCTGAGTGAGAGGCGGAGATCGAAGCGCGTTGCTGGCACGTTCGATGGAGGTGCGAAGTCAATGACCACGCGAGAGGTGACGCTCCAGCATGAGGCTGGTTTGCATGCCCGTCCGGCGGCGGACTTTGTGAAAGCCGCCAGCCGCTTCAGCTCAGCGATCACCGTGCAGGCGGGCGCAAAGGTCGCCAACGCCAAGAGCATCACCAAGGTGATGGGGCTGGGCGCGCGCCAGGGAACGACCATCACGATCAGCGCCGAGGGCGCCGATGAGGCCGAGGCGGTCGCCGCGCTCGTCGCCCTGGTCGAGCGCAACTTCGCGGCGGAGTAGCGCAGAACAGCGGGGTCGGCGTCGCCTGCGTCGGCCCCGCTGTGTGCAGCTTACTGCGCTGGCGCGATGTTCTGATTGACCCGGAACAGGTTCTGCGGATCGTAGCGCGCCTTGATGTGCGCCAGCCGATCATAATTGTCTCGATAGGACGCGCGAATCTGCTCCGGCTCCTCACCCATCATCATGTTGATGTACCCGCCACCAGCGGAGTAGGGGTGTAGCGCCAGCCAGTAGTTTCGCGCCCAGGCGATCATGCGCTCGTTGTTGGCGGGGTCGGGGTCAACGCCGACGATCACCTCGGCGAAGTTGGCGTCGCGATAACTGAACGCGGTCGCGTCTGCGCCCACGGCATGCGCCGCGCCATTGACCGGATAGATGTGCATGGTTGAATGCCCTGTCGGTAGCTGCTCGGCGTACTTCGTGTGCAAGGCGATCGCCTCGGCGCTCAGGTCAGTGAAGAAGTCCGCCTTCCAGTACCACTGCAGACCCGCTGGATACAGCGCATCGAAGAGCTGCTGCAACATGGGCCAGGGAATCGGGCCAGCAAGATCCATCGCGGGCGCGCCGACAGCGCGGATCGGCGCGAACCGCTCGGCTGCCGCGTCAGGGTCGCCAGTGTAGCACCACACGATGACACACATCTTATGCATGTGGTACTGCTCAGGAAAGAGCGGAACCGGTGGGATGGTGACAAAGCCAAACCAGCCGTTGATATCCTGCGGCGCGCTGAGGATGAAGTCGCGCCAGAACGTCAACACCTCTGTCGCCTGCTCCAGCGGCCAGAAGATCGGCCCACCATAGACCGTCCCGACATCATGGCAGCGAAACAGGAACGACGTCACGACGCCAAAGTTGCCGCCGCCCCCACGCACCGCCCAGAAGAGGTCGGGATGCTCCTGCGCGTTTGCCGTGACGAAGCTGCCATCAGCCAACACCATGTCAACGCCGAGCTGGTTGTCCACCGTCAGCCCGAACGTCCGCGACAGGTAGCCGATGCCGCCGCCAAGGGTCAGCCCGCCGACGCCCGTTGTCGAGACGAAGCCGCTCGGCGTGGCGAGGTTAAAGGCGTGGGTCGCGTGGTCTACGTCGCCCCACACGCATCCACCCTCCGCCCGCACCGTGCGCTCGGCAGGATCCACATGCACGCCGTTCATCTCAGAGAGATCGATCACCAGGCCATCGTCGCAGGTACCAAGCCCAGGCGCGCTGTGTCCGCCACCCCGAATCGCCACCAGGAGCTGATTGTCGCGCGCGAAGTTGACCGCGCTGATGACATCAGCGACATCTACACACCGCACAATGAACCGTGGACGCTTGTCAAACATGCCATTGTAGACTTTGCGGGCCTCGTCGTATGCGGCGTCACCTGGCTGGATCACGGCGCCGCGTACCTGTGAGGCAAAGCTCGTGATGGTCGCTTCATCTACGACCGCTGCGCTGCTGTGCGTTACCATGACATCGATCCCCTAAGGTCCTCTCGGCCTTCAGGTGGCACGACCCACGCGCGTGACGACCTGGCCACAAGAGGCGGTACAGATACGATAGCTGGCGCGGCGTTAGTGAAGCGTTTGGCTCAGCGTGATATCCATGCGAACCGGCGCAACCGCAGCGTTAGGCGCCCGTTACCTGCGCTGCGCTCACGTAGGCCCGCGCCGCCTGCAGATCGGGCGAGTCGGCCCCTTCGGTGAACCAGTCGCACAGCGAGAGCAAAGACCGCAGCGCAGCGTCCGCCTGTTGTTGGCTCGTCCGCAGGCGCGCCATCGTGAGCAGGGCGCGCAGCTCCAGCGCCCGCGCGCCCTGGCTGCGCGCAATCGCAGCCGCCTGCGCCAGCGCGGTCTCAGCCTCCTGCGCCTTCCCCCCGGCGGCTAGCGACATCTCACCGCGCAGCCGGTACAGCTCAGCGTCCCACCAGCGTTCGTTGGAGCTGCGCGACTGATCGAGCGCCTCCTCGATGACCGCGAGGCCATCCGCCGCACGCCCCGCCTGAAGGTGAATGCGCGCGAGCAATGAGAGGTAGTAGGGGAGGCGCAGACGCGCGCCACTTGACGCAAACTCGGTGATGGCGCGACGCAGCGCCACGATATGCGCCTCATCTGGCTGATCGTGCGCATGCGCGTATGCGACCAGAATCGCCGCCCAGGCCTGATAATAGGGCGATTTGTATTCTATCGTGAGGGCGAGCGCCTCCTCAGCCAGCGCGCGAGCCGTGGGGGCATCGGCGCTCATCTCCAAGAGCATTGCTAAATACGTCGCGGCCAGCGCCAGATTGAATGGATGTCCGAAGTCGCGCGCGAGGGCCATCGCCTCACGCCCTAACCGACGCGCTCGTTCCGGGTAGCCAAGGCACCAGAGAGCGTGCGACTGCCACGCGCGGGTATGTACCGCATAATTCCATCCCTGCGACTCCTGAAGATGCTGAAGGTTCTCAGGGCTCTGAGACGTGTGAAGGTCGTCCTCAGAGAGGATGCGCTCGAACGCGTCGCGGGCCTCACTGGGCTGGCCCAGATGCAGGCGTACGCCGGCCAGCATCATGTTAGTGAGTGGCGAGACCGCTCCTTCAGCCCGCTCGTAGACGGCGTGAAGCTCCGCTGCCACTTGCTGCGCCTGCTCCAACCGTGCCTGCACGGTGAGGAGCGACTGGAAGCCATAGAGCGCTTCGGCGCGCTGCGCATCGTCGCCAACCAGCTCGCACAGCGCCAGGGTGCGCTCGACGACACGCTCCAGTTCTGGCGCAGTCCACCCGCGCGTAATGCGATAGAGCGGGGCCAGGGCCAGCAAGAGCCGCAACTCCTGCTGATCGCGCGCGACGCCGCCGTGGGCGCCATCCAGTAGCGCCAGGCAATGACGCAGCAGATGAATTGCGTCCTCGAAGGCAAAGACACGCTGCGCCACCAGCGCCGCCCGGTGATAGTAGGGAATGGCCCGCTCAGGCAGACCTCCGCGCTCAAAGTGCGCGGCGATTTGTCCACTGACGGCGTCGAGGTGGTCGTGGTGCGACGCTTCGAGCGACTGCGCGACACGGCGATGCAACAGGCGCTGCTGCGGCGCGCTAATCTCGGCGTATACCGCCTCGCGCAGCTTGTCATGGGTAAAGTCGTATCGGTCTGGGCTGTGCTCCTGAACGATTCGCCGCCGCCACAGCTCATCGAGCGCGGCGACCAGGCGCTCTTCGTCAAAGTGACTGACCTGTGTGAGAACGTCGAGGCTGAACGCTCGACCTACTACAGCGGCGAACGCGGCGACCTCGCGGGCAGATGCCGTCAGTTGCGCCAGCCGACTGGAGATCACGGCGCGCACACCTGGCGGCATCGCAGCGCCTTCCGGCGGATGCATGAGCGGCTCTGGCACAGCGCCGGGCCTCCGCTCCGGCATCCGATCGAGTCCAGCGCGCGCCGTCTCGACGACAAAGAGCGGATTACCTTCCGTCTCACCAAACAGGCGCATCGCAGACGACACATCAAGCGGATGACGCAGGATGCGCGCGGCCAGCTCGGCGGTTTCAGCCGCGTCGAGTGGGCGCAACGCAATCTCCTGTACGGGGACGGTATGGCGCAGATGATTCAGTGTCAGACTGAGCGGCTGCTGCGGCAGGGTCTCCTCCGAACGCGCGGCGCCGATGATGAGCAGACGGGCGCTCGAGTCGAAGCGCAGGAGAAAGTGCAGCCATTCCAGGGTTTCCTGGTCACACCACTGCAGATCATCCATCACCAGCAAAATAGGCTGCGGCGCCGCCACCACCGCTTGCGCCAGCGCCTGAAAGAAATACTGCCGCTGGCCATACTCCGTCAGCGGCTCATAACGCGGCAATTCGGGGTTCTCAGACAGGAGTTCGGGAAGGATGCGCGCCACCTCTTTGAGCGAGACTGGCTCCTGCCGCCGCACGAATGGGCGCAGAGCAGGACTGCGCAGCCACTCGATGACCGGCGCGAACGAGAGGCGCCCCTCAACGGGGTACGAGCGCGACATTGCAGTTGTGGCGCCCTGCGCGCTGGCCCACTGCGCCATCGCCTCGCAGAGCCGCGACTTGCCAATGCCTGCCTCACCGGTAATGAAGACGAAGCCTGGCCCGTGGGCGCTCGCGTCATGCCAGGCGCGATGCAGTGTCTCCCATTCGCGCTGGCGTCCGACCAGTGCGCGCGGAACGATCGCCGGCTGACTGTGGACGAGAAGCCGTGTGTCGGCGGCGCGTTGCGGCGGCGCTTCGTGGAGTAAGCGGTGGTGCAGCGCGACAGTAGCGTCGCTTGGCGCCATGCCGAGCCCCTGCTGAAGCGCGCCGACGCACGCCTGATACGCCTGAATCTCGCCCGGTCGATCACCCGAGAGCGCAAGCAGCCGCATCAGCGCGCGATGAGCCTCCTCATTCAATGAGTCGGCGTGAATCAACCGTCGGCTGTAGCGAATCGCTGTCGCGCAATCGCCCTCTGCCTCATATAACGCCACCAGACGCGAGAGCGCGTGTACACAGCGGTCGTGGAGTTGTTCTCGCACTGGAATGACCCACTCGTCATAGCATCCTGACAATAGATCGGCCTGATATAGCGCGAGCAAACGCTCCCCCGCCGCGCGCAGAGCTTCCCCTGTCGGCTCACGTTCATCTTCTATCAGCGCGAGTGTTTGCTTGAGCTCTGCGACATCCAGATGCAGGATGATGTCCCGTCGCCACTGCACGGCGCGGCCATCTACCAGAAGGAAGGCGCTCAGATCCGGATGTGCGCGCCGCACGGAGTGGAGCAGTTGACGCAGATTGTTGCGCGCCTGCGCCTCGCTCGAATCCGGCCAGAAGAGGAAGGCGAGGCGCTGTCGCAGCTGTGGGGCGTCGTGATGCAGCGCGAGGTAGGCGATCAACGATTGCAGGCGAGGTGTACTGACCCCATCCACAGGCGTATCGTCACACATCAGACGGAAGTCGCCCAGCAGTCGGAGGTGGGCCACAGGCGGCATAACAGGTATCTCCAACGAGGTGAGTCCAGCGGGAGATGAGTGATACTCCGTCACATAGATTTGCCCAGCCTCGTTTTACGTGCAGTCGAAGCGCTGCGCCATCCGCAAAAATACGTAGCAAGCGCCATAGTCGCGGGCCAACGCGCCGCATGCTGCCACAGGAGAGCGCGGTTCAGGAGGCAGCATGCGTCTCATGCCTGAGCTATATCGTTGGAGATGGCGGCGCGCTCAGCAGCCCCTGCTCGACCATCCGCACGAACATCGCGGCGACCTGCTCAGAGGTGTAGGGGCCATCGGGCTTGTACCATTGCGAGAGCCAGTTGCACATCCCCAGCAGGCCAAAGGTGGCGATCTTCGCGTCTATCGCGACGGTAAAGACGCCAGCGGCCTGCCCTTCCATGATGATCTGCTCGAAGTAGCGCTCGTAGACTTTCTTGCGCAGCACGATCTCGTGTGCGAAGGGGCCAGTCAGGTGCGGGTGCTCGCGGTAGAAGACGGTCATCGCGGGCGAGCGGTTCGCCGCGACCGTCGCATGGTGGATGATAGCGCGGCCCAGCTTCTCGGCGGGGGGCAGCGCAGACGCCGCAATCGCCGCCAACGGCTCCTCACTGGCGGCCAGCACCGAGAGATAGATATGACGCAGGATGTCTTCCTTGTTCTTGATGTGGTAGTAGAGCGCGCCCTTGGTCGCCCCAAGCCGTGCGGCGATGTCGTCGAGGCTGGTCGCGCCGAAGCCGTTGCGCGCGAAGAGGTCGGCGGCGGCCGCCACGATAGCCTTCTGCGTCAGGCGCTCCCGGCGTGGCGCCTGCGCTGGCGATTTCGCCGACGCTTTCGCCGACGTTTTCGCCGACGTTTTCGACCGGGTGGTCTTTTTGACGGTCGCCGCGGCCGCTTCGTCAGCTACCATTTCGCCATCCTTCATTCCGCGCACGGTACATCCTTCTGAGGATACGGAAGAATCCCAGCGCTGTCAACGCTTTGCAGAGGGCGCTAGCGCCTCAGCAGGCGCCACACCCCTGCTACACAGGGGTTGACATTGCCGGGGCCATCGGATATCGTTCTACCAGTCGTTCAAATTGTGACCATTTTGTGATGTCTATGATGATTCCTGCCCGCGCGCCTGTCGCGCTTGACGCGCCAGTGATCCGGCGGCAGTGTCGTCGACAGGGAGGAGCATCCTCGCTATGGCCACAGTCATCGCGCCACAGAGCGAACAGGGCGTCCTCGAACGCCTGCGCAAGCAGCAGCTCATCGAGTCGGTCGAGCATATGAGTCCGCAGTACCTCGAAGGCATCAAGCGCATCCTCACGGTCTCTGCGGACACCGAGCTGATTAGCGCGCCCGCCTACTACCACGCCGCCGTGCACGCCCCCTCGCTGAACGCCTTCGGCTCGGCGGTCTCGATCATCCAGGATGAGCTGGCCCACGCGCACATCGCCTATCGCCTGCTGCGCGACCTCGGCGTGGACTCCGACGCGCTGATCTTCGAACGCGAGCCGCGGCAGTTCAAGTACCCCTACGCCTTTGATGTGCCACTCGATAGCTGGGTCGAGATGATCGTCGCCAATGCGTTCTACGACCGCGCGGGCTACACGCTGCTGGGCGACGTGCATCACAGCACCACCTTCGGCCCCTGGAAACGCGCGCTGGTCAAGGTAGATAAAGAGGAAACCTTCCACCTGCGCCACGGCGAGCAGAACATGCGCAAGATCAATCAGACCACCGCTGGCCACGAGGTGCTGCAGGCGGCGGTTGATTGGATGTTCCTGCTGACGGTCGAGTGGTTTGGCCTGCCTGACTCCCTCAAGAAACATACCGAGCAGCTCGACTATGGCTTCAAGGGCAAGAGCAACGACGAGCTACGCCAGACGTGGATGTCGACCGCCGTGCCGCTCTGCGATGAGCTTGGGCTACAGGTTCCCGCTCACTTCGACGCCGAGCAGGACAAGTACGTCGTGCATGATCCCTTCCCACGCCATTTTGACGCGCAGGCCAAGCGCTGGGCAGACGCCTGCACGTGGGATGACGTGCTGGCGCGCTGGAAGGCGCGCGGCCCCGCCAACGAGGAATTTGTCGGCATGGTGCAGCGTGGCAAGCGCGAGATGCTACGCCTGCTGGAACAGGACGAGCGAGACGGGCTAAACGCATGACGACAGAGTATCCATCCCTGCGCACGCATCCCGCGCAGGACCCCTGCTGCCCAGCGCTGTGGGATGCCCTGCGTGACGTAACCGACCCAGAAATCCCTATCAGCCTGGTGGACATGGGGCTGATCGTCGCGGTGGCGCTGCGCGATGGCGTGGCGCAGGTCACGCTGACACTCACGGCGATGGGCTGCCCCGCCACCGAGTTCATCACCGAGGATATCCGCGCGCGACTGCTGCAAGAGCCGGACGTGCGCGCGGTCGAGATCGAGATCGTCTGGGACCCTATCTGGACGAAGGCGCGACTGAGCGACGATGGCGTTGACATCATGCGCGCCTGGGGGGTATCCGCATGAAGAGCGTGAAGAACGCCGCGAAGTCCGCGCCCGCCGCGCCCGCCGTGACGCAGCATGCGCCGCGTCGCGCCGCGCTCGATGAGACGCGCGTCTGGCAGGTCTACGCGCGACAACGCTACGACGAGCCGCTGCACGAGATCGGCGCAATCGTCGCCGACGATGTAGAGCTGGCCAGGGTCTACGCTCGCAGCATCTACGATGAGTTCGCCTGGATCGAGATGACGCTGGTTCCGCGCGAGAGCATCGTCACCGTCATCGCATCATAGGCGCGCCGCCAGGAGGAACAGGGTCATGGTCACTGTCGCCATGGACAATGCGGCGCTCTTCGCCGTGCTCGCGTCGTTGGCGGACAACAAACAGTTGCTCGGTCGGCGCTATGCTCACTGGAGCAACGGCGCGCCTTCGCTGGAGGCGGCTGTCGCGGCGGCGGCGATGACGCAGGATGAGCTCGGCCACACGCGCACACTCTATCCGCTGCTCGAACAGTTCGCGCAGGGCCAGGCCAACCCGGCGCAACTCGATCCGATGACGCGCGACGCCTGCTGCGCGCTGACCGCGCTCGACCACGAGTTCGTCGGCTGGGCCGACTTCATCGCCGCTAACTTCCTGCTGGATTCCGCGCTGACCACCTTCTTCGTCGCCGCACAGGACTCCAGCTATGAACCGCTGCGCGCCCGCGCGCGCAAAGTGGTTCAGGAGGAGCGCATCCACTTCATGCACGCGGAGGGCTGGGTGGCGCGGCTGGCCAACGCAGGCGGCGCGGTGCGCGCAAATCTGGTGACGGCGCTGGGCCGCTGGTGGGATGAGACGCTCTGCTGGTTTGGCCCTGACGATGACCCTGCGCTGTGTCGCCTCTACAGTGATGGCGTGATAGACGCCACCCCCGATATCCTGCGCAGCCGCTACCTGGCGGTCATCATGCCTACGCTGCTGCGGGTGGGGCTGGACGAGCCAGTGACACGTGACGACGCGACGGGAGCATGGCGTCCGTCGCAGCCACTGCCGTGGGAGCGCTGGGACGCCGAGCAGCGGCGCCTGCGGGCGCCCGCTCAGTCCATTCAGGGAGCGGAGCGCAAATGACGCAGCCCCCAAACGTCTCTGGCGCGGCGCGCGAGCACGCGCCCTGCCCATACTGCGGCTCACCTGAGACCGAGCCACTCGCCCTGTTTGGCCAGCAGCTGCTGACCGTGCAGATGTACTGCCAGGGATGTCATACTCCCTTCGAGTATGTCAAAGATGATGCGATTCTGGACGTTTTTAGCGCGCGAACAGCGCCGGTAGCCCGAAAGGCAGAACAGCTATGACCACCGTGAGCGAGCAAGTTTTGGTCAACTACACCGCGACTGATGGCGTCGGCGTCATCGAGCTGACGAATCCGCCCGCAAACACCTACAGCTACGAGATGATGAGCCAGCTCGATGCGGCGATTCTCAAAGCGCGCTTCGACGACAATGTGCATGTCATCCTGATTCGCGGCTCAGGCGACAAGTTCTTCTCGGCGGGCGCCGAGATCAGCATGCTCAACGCTGTGACGCCGACCTTCAAGTACTACTTCTGCCTGCACGCTAACGAGACGCTGACCCGTCTGGAGCAGACGCCCAAGCTGGTGATCGCGGCGCTCAACGGCCACACGGTCGGTGGCGGGCTGGAGATCGCGCTGGCGTGCGACATTCGCATCGCGCGCAAGGGCGCGGGCAAGATCGGCTTGCCAGAGATGAATCTGGGCGTGCTGCCCGGAACTGGCGGCACGCAGCGCATGGCGCGCGCCCTGCCCAAGAACAAGGCTATCGAGCTGATGGCCGAGGCGCGGCTGATGAGCTTCGAGGAGGCGCTGAGCCTCGATCTGATCAACTACATCTACGAGTCCGACGGCTACTGGGACAAAGTGATGGACTACGCGCGCAGCTTCTGCCCGCCGAACAAGGCGTCGAAGGCGGTTGGGCGCCTGAAGCGCTCGGTGCAGTCGGGCGCTGAGGTGCCGTTCTCCGAGGCGCTGGCCATCGAGCGCGAGCTGCAACAGCTTTGCTTCCAGAGTGAGGACGCCAAAGAAGGCATCGCCGCCTATACCGAGAAGCGCCAGCCCGTGTTCAAGGGACGCTAGGACCGCCAGCTCCCTCACCAGGCGCCCGCGCCGTCACGCGCCGAGAAGGCCGAGAAGCACGGTTGATCATGAAAGGGCACAGCCTATGAATGCCCGCGAAGGGGTGACCAGAGCGCTCGTCCTCGGCGGAGGGGGCGTTACGGGCGCCGCGTGGGAGCTTGGCGTCCTGGTCGGACTGCGCGATGAAGGACTTGACCTGCGCGACGCGAACCTCGTCGTGGGAACCTCGGCGGGGTCCGTCGTAGGCGCGCAGATCACCACCGTCGCCGACCTCGACAGCTTGTTCAGCGCACAGCTCATTCCCGCCGAGCAGTCCAGTGAGCGCAGTGTGGACTTCGATCCGGCGGCGATGGAGACGAAGTTTCGTGCAGTCATCAGCGCTGGTTCAGTGAATGCTCGGGCGATACGCGGCGGCAAGCTGCGCGGTTCCGGGCATCTGGCCGCCTGTCACCATCGCGGGCCATCGCTATATGGATGGCGGCATGCGTTCTGGAACCAACGCTGATCTGGCGCGTGGCTCCCAGCCCAGCGCGTTATCATCTTCAGCCCAATGGGCATAATGGACATGGGGCCGCTGGGTAATCCACAGGATGAGGTGGCGCTGCTGAAACGCGCGGGCGGCCGTGTCGCGGTCGTTTCGCCCGATGACGCCGCGCTGCAAGCAATCGGTCCCAACGTGCTCGACCCGACCCACCGCGCGGCCTCCGCGCAAGCCGGGCGCAGGCAGGGCCGCGCCATCGCCGACACACTCCGTCCGACGTGGCTCGGAAAGTAGACGCGCGCGCTGTTCAGTCGCTGAGACGCAAGAAAACGAGGGTTGTATCACAATGGTTACACCCATTCCCTCCGCTGCCCCGCTGGTCGCGATTCCCGATCAGTTCAACGCCGCCACAGCCTTCCTCGACCGCAACCTCGCTGAGGGGCGAGGCGGCAAGACGGCCATCCTCTATGAGGGCCAGTCATACACCTACGGGCAGATCGCCGCGCAGGCGAATCAAGTCGGCAACGGTCTGCGTGAGCTGGGCATCGAGATCGAGCAGCGGGTGGCGCTGGCCTTGCTCGACTCTCCTGCCTTTGCCGCCAGCTTCTTTGGCGCGATCAAGATAGGCGCCGTGCCCGTGCCGATGAATACGCTCTCGCGCCCCGCCGATTGCGTCTACATGCTCAATGACAGCCGAGCGAAGGTGCTGTTGATCCATGCCAGCCTATGGACGGCGACTGTGCAGGCTATCCTGCCGCAGCTCCTGTACCTGCGTCATGTGGTAGTGGTAGGACTAGGCGCCCAGCCCTCGGAGACGCCCCGGCGCGGCTTCCTCAACCGTCGCCCGGCGGGGGTCCAGACACAGACGCTCGCGACGGCCAGCGGCGTCGCCACAATCCACGACTATGACCACTGGCGCGAGTCGGCCTCGACACAGCTCGACCCCGCGCCAACCAGCAAGGATGATAGCGCGTTCTGGCTCTACAGCTCCGGCAGTACGGGCTTTCCGAAGGGCTGTGTGCACCTGCAGCACGACATGACCTACTGCACGGAGTATTACGCCAGGCCGATCCTGGGCATGACCGAGAACGATATCGCCTTCTCCTCCTCGAAGCTGTTCTTCGCCTACGGTCTAGGCAACGGGCTATACTTTCCCTTCGGCGTCGGCGCGAGTGTGGCGCACCATCCGGGGCGACCCGCGCCCGAAGACCTGTTCAATGTCGTGCAGCAGACCCATCCGACGCTCTTCTTCGCCGTACCCACAGTCTACGCGGCGATGCTGGCCCTGCCTGACGCCGAGAAGCGCTTCGACTTCTCCTCGGTGCGCGCGTGCGTCTCGGCGGGCGAAGCGCTGCCCGCCGACATCCTGCGTCGCTGGCAGGACAAGTTCCAGGTGGATATCCTCGACGGCATCGGCAGTACCGAGGTGCTGCATATCTTCATCAGCAATCGTCCAGGCGACATCCGCCCTGGCAGCACTGGCAGGCTCGTGCCGGGCTACAAGGCGCGCATCGTGGATGAGCACGGCGCGCCGACGCCGACGGGAGAGCTAGGGACGTTACATATCAGCGGCGACAGCACGACCGCCTATTATTGGAACAAGCATGACAAGACGAAAGAGGTCATTCAGGGGCGATGGATCTCGACCGGCGACACCTACTACCAGGATGAGGACGGCTATTACTGGTACGCCGGGCGCGCCGACGATATGTTGCGCGTGGGTGGCCGCTGGGTCTCGCCCGCCGAGGTGGAGGGCGCGCTAATCGCGCATCCCGCCGTGCTGGAATGCGCGCTAATCGGCGCGCCCGACGAAAACGAGCTGACCAGGCCCAAAGCGTACGTTGTGTTGCAGCCAGGCTACGAGCCATCCGATGCGCTGGCGGAGGAGCTGACCACCCTGGTGAAGACGCAGCTTGCCGCCTATAAGGCGCCCCACTGGGTCGAGTTCGTCGCTGAGCTGCCAAAGACGGCGACGGGCAAGATTCAGCGATTCATGCTCCGGCGGGCGCTGAAGGAGGCGTAGTCGCGCGGCGGTGGCGCCGTTCAGGCGCACGTTCGACTGCTGGCCAGGGAGAAGATGATGACGACAAGCGCGAATGACACGAGCGAGACGAGCGCAACGAGCGCAACGATAGAAAGCGCGTTGCTCCAGCAGCGGCCAGTGAAGATGCTGATCGGCGGGCAGTGGGTCGAGGCGGCCAGTGGCAAGACCTTCGCCACGCTGAACCCGGCCACGGGTCGCACACTGGCGCAGGTGGCCGAAGGCGACGCCGAGGACATCAACCGCGCCGTCGCAGCGGCGCGCAAGGCCTTCGAGAGTGGCCCCTGGCCGAAGATGACGCCCTCGCAGCGTGGCAGGCTGCTCTGGCGCGTCGCGGAGCTGATCGAAGAGCACGCCGAGGAGCTGGCGCTGCTGGAGACGCTCGACAATGGCAAGCCGATCAGATACTCGAAGGCGAGCGATGTACCGTTGACCGCGGACCACTTCCGCTACTTCGCAGGCTGGGCGACGAAGATCGAGGGCGAGACGATTCCCGTCTCCATCCCCAACATGTTCACCTATACGTTGCGTGAGCCATTGGGAGTAGTCGGGCAGATCATCCCGTGGAACTTCCCGATGCAAATGGCCTCGTGGAAGCTAGCGCCCGCGCTGGCGGCTGGCAATACCGTCGTGCTGAAGCCCGCCGAGCAGACCCCGCTGACGGCGCTGCGTATCGGCGAGCTGATGTGCGAGGCGGGCTTCCCCGATGGCGTCGTCAACATCGTGCCAGGCTTCGGCGCAGCGGGCGCGGCGCTGGCGGCGCATCCCGATGTGGACAAGATCGCTTTCACAGGCTCGACCGAGGTCGGCAAGAAGGTGCTCCAGGCGAGCGCGGGCAACCTGAAGAAGGTGACGCTGGAGCTAGGCGGCAAGTCGCCCAACATCATCTTCCCCGACGCCGATATGAAGTGGGCGATACGCGGCGCGCTGACTGCGATCTACTTCAACTCCGGCCAGATCTGCACGGCAGGCAGTCGTCTCTTCATCCATCGCAGCGTCTATGATGAGACGCTGGGCCAGCTCGCCGAGGCGGCGAACGCGATGCGCGTCGGCGCGGGGATGGACCCGGCCACCGAGGTTGGCCCGGTGATCTCACAGGAGCAGCTCGACCGTGTGACCGGCTACATCGAGAGCGGCAAGAGCGAAGGCGCGGTGGCGCGCACGGGCGGCGAGCGTCTCGGAGGCGACCTGAGCGACGGCTATTTCTTGCGCCCGACCGTCCTCGACGCCGTGAGCGACGAGATGACTGTCGCACGCGAGGAGATCTTTGGCCCGGTGGTGGTGGCGCTGCCCTTCGAGGAGGTCGAGGAGGTAGCGGCGCGCGCCAACCAGTCTATCTATGGCCTGGCGGCGGGCGTCTGGACGAGCGACATCAAGAAGGCGCACAAGATGGTGTCGCTGCTGAAATCGGGTGTGGTCTGGGTCAACACCTACAACCAGTTCGACGCCGCCGCTCCCTTCGGTGGCTATCGCCAGAGCGGCTATGGCCGCGAGATGGGTCGCGCCGTCCTTGACGCCTACACGCAGATCAAGACAGCCTGGATCAACCTGCGGTAGCGAGGGTGAGTTCGAATGTGACTCTCACTGGAGCCACATAACACGTCCGGCTAGGCAGGTGGTGAATAGCGCCAGGCGCGCCCTGCTCCCCAGCCCCTTTCCGTGTGGGCCAGGGAAGCAGGGCGGGGTTATCCACCTTTACCGTTGGAGCGGTATCACTCGGAGGCGCCACGCCGCCCTTCTGGAGCG
>VFSW01005845.1_pt1 | contig 18143 bp, 16 predicted proteins | sample 5358111 | NCBI WGS metagenome assembly VFSW01 (sample SAMN11554181, study PRJNA540505) | mine drainage metagenome | isolation source: sediment from site ElyBrook_90M | place: USA: Ely Copper Mine, Vershire, VT | collected 2017
CCGGGCGGCTGTCACGCCACCGCCGCCCCACCCGCGCGCCAGGTCGTGAGCTGTAGCCGGACCGTAAGCCGAAAAGAAACGGCGGGTCACCTCCATGGTTGCGGTTTGCGGATCCTGCGCCGGCGCGGAAGGCCGGCCCAGCCACGTATCCGGCCGCGTGAACCGGACCCGCTGCCCCACGCTGGGTCCGAAACACAGGTGGCCGGAGAAAGCCGCCGGCTTCAAAATGGTGCCCCAACTGCTCTGCCCGACATGAGCACCGACCGGTCCCAACTTGGCTGCCAGTTCTTCCCGCGTGAGCACACAGCCGTCCAGTGCGCCTGCCACGGCATCGGTCAGGGCGTCGAGTTGCTCCATGGTGACGCCGAAATGTTTCAGCCACTGCGCGGGTCGCAGATACCGGGGGCTCGTGCCGAGAGCCGCGTGCCACATCGGCAACTCGCCGGAGAGCAGCAGGTGGAGCGTGCCCCGCATGGCCCACGTCTTGACCAGGGTCCGGTCCTGCCAGAGCGCCCGCTGCACGGCTTGCCGCTTCAAGCCTTCCACCCTGGCCCACGCGCTCAGTTCCGCGCAGGAAAGAACCTGTGCGTGCAATCCGCACAAGCGGCTGGCAACCCGGAGCATACTGCCAGGCCGGGCACGTTCGTCCAGATGGTGGCGGCGAACGCGCCAGGCCGCGGCCTGCGACCAGGTGAGCTTCAGCATTCCATCAGTGTGACGTAGCCGGCAGCGTGGCGGCAATGGACGTCGCTGCGGCGCTGCATGCCGGGTGTCCCCATCCCTTGGTGCTGACACCGATGGCAAAACCGGCGGGAGTGGTGATGTCGTAAACGATATTGTCCGGGCGAGTGGCATCGCCGCTCACTCCAGCCGGTACGAAATCCAACCCGAGGTTGTTGCGCGTGCGCCAGGCGATGTTGTGGTCGGCGCACGAGGAATCGCCGCTCACGCCCAGACCGCCGATCAGTTGATGACTGGAATTGTACAGCGCCAGCCCCCCGCCGAACACATTCACACCGCCGATGCGCCCCCCGACCATCGGGTCGTTGGGCTGGCCGTAGTTCGCCGGATTGCCGCCGTATGCCACGCCGGTATCCACGGGATTGCTTGCCTGAAGTCCGTACAGGGTGCCGCCCGGCTGCACCGCGCTATACAGGTTGGCCGTGGAAAGGGCCAGCGCGGGCAGGCTGAAGGCATTCGCGGTATTGGCCTTTTGCGCGGAAATCGCGCGGCTGCCGGGCCACTGATCGCCGCGCGTATTGCCGGTGAAGGCCACCGCGCAAACCACCCCATCGCGATTGACGATAGTTCCCCACATGTCCAGATTGAACCCGCCATTGGAAGCCGCGCGGGCGCTTTTGAGCGCCTTCTGCAGCGCCGATTGCGACGGCAATCCGTCACATGCATGGCTGTTGTTGCCGTCGTTGTCGCGCGCCACGCCCAAACCGGTCAAACAAATGACGCTCATCGTCACCACGGACAGATGTAGTCCGGTAGCTCTCATTGATTCGTTCCTCCTCTTATCTTTTTCCGAATTCACCCAGGCGTGGGGAATTGTGCCATGAATTCAGACCTTGGGGAAGCCTGCGAGTTTTTGTACTGTGCTGATTTTTACAGATGCTTTCCGATCTCATTCAGAAATTCATCTTCCCGCTCGATCCGCATCCCCACCCGCAGCAAGTATAGGGGCAGGGGGGCGAGCAACTGCTCGCTGCCCTCACACAAATTGATCGCGTCCTTTTCGGTGGTCACCAGCGCGGTGGCGCCGGCCACCCTGGCGTGCGCCGCGATGCGCCGCAGGTCTCGGGGGCGATACCTGTGGTGGTCGTCGAACTCCGTCCATGCCACCGGCTCGACGCCCTGGCGCCGCAACATGCGATGGAACGATTGCGGATTGCCGAGCCCGCAGAACGCGGCCGCCGGGCCGAACGGCGGTTGGGCGATTTCGTATCTTGTGCCGGTGGCATGGTCCACCCACGCCCGCGGCTCGATGCACGCGCGGAAAATGGGCGCAGTCGGGTTCCAGATGCGTACCGAACGCTCGATGGCTGGGACCAGGTCGGAGAGATCCGCCCGCGTGATCAGAATCACACCGGCCCGCGCCAGGCCGCAGAGCGGCTCGCGCAGCCGGCCCAACGGAAACAATTCACCGCCGCCATACGGATTGATCGCGTCTACCAGGACAATTTCCATATCGCGAGCCAGGCGCAGGTGCTGGAAGGCATCGTCCAGCACCATCACGTCTACGTCGAACTCGCGGCGCAGCAGCATCGCAGCGGCGTACCGGTCGGCGCCAATGCCCACCGGGGCAAGGCCGGAACGAATAAAGATCTGCGGCTCGTCGCCGGTCTGGATCGCGCTGGCCACCGCGCCGGGCGCAATCGCCAGTTGTTTGTGCGGAGAAGCCCGCTTGTAGCCGCGGGTCAGGATCGCCGGGCGCATGCCGCGGACTCTCAGCAGTTCGGTCACGCGCAGCACGCAAGGCGTCTTGCCCGTGCCGCCCATGGTGATGTTGCCCACGCTAATCACCGGAGCGTCCACCTTCTTCTGGTCGCGCAGGGCTGCGTCGCTCCGGCGGCGTCCGCCCCATTCCCAAACGCGCGTAAGTGGGCGGCCCGCGAGGTACCACGGTAAAGCGGGCCGGTAGCGTGGCAAACTGCGTTCGTGCAGAGCGCGGATTTCCGCCATCGCGCGGGCAGTGGCGCCGCCTCGCGCCCGCGCACATGACACGGCGCGCTCGCCGATAGCGCTGGCCTCGGCGGGCGAGTCAATCAGTCGCTCCACGGCGGCGGCCAATTCGGTAGCGGCGGCGATCTCCACCAGTGCGCCGGCCGCGTGGAATTCATCGGCGATAGCCTGGAAATTCTCCATGTGCGGGCCGGTAATCACCGGCCGGGCGAAAAAGGCCGGCTCCAAAATGTTGTGACCGCCGCGATGCGCCAGGGTGCCCCCCATGAACACTACATCCGCAACCGGGAACAGACCGCTCAATTCGCCGATAGTATCCAGCAGGAGCGCTTGCGGCGGCAGTCCGGGCGGGGTGCCTGGCAACTGCGAGCGCCGCACATACCGGATGCCCGCGGCCTCTAGTTTCTGCGCGGCCGCATCGAAGCGCTCCGGCTTGCGCGGCACCAGGATCAGCAGCAAGTCGGGGTGCCGTCCCACCAGTTGGCCGAAAGCTGCGATCACCGCGTCGTCTTCGTCCGGGTCGCCGGGTTCGGCCGGCGGCATGGTGCTGGCGGCCATCCACACTGTGCCGGGTTGAATCTCCCGCAGCAGCGCATGCACAGGCGATCCGGGGGCTGCCGGCCGGGCCTCGAAATCGTACTTGAAATTACCTGTGGTCCGCACGCGATCCGGAGCCGCCCCCAGAGCCACGAAGCGCGCCCGCAGTTCTTCGGTCTGCGCCAGGATGGAATCGGCGGCGGGCAGCACAGCGGCGAAGAACCAGCGAAACGGCTGATAGCGCGGAAAGGCGCGGTCCGAGACCCGCCCGTTCACCAGCGTGAGACCGGCGCCGGTGCGCTTCACTTCGCGGAAGAGATTGGGCCAGATCTCGGTTTCGGCCACCACCACCACTGAAGGCTGGAGCGTGCGCAGAACACGCCGGACCGCGAAGACGTAGTCAACCGGAGCGAAAAACACCCCCTCCGCAATTCCCGCCAGCTTTTGATCCGCAATGGCCCGGCCCGCCAGGGTCGAAGTGGAGACAAAAAGGGCCGTGTGGGGCAATTCCCGGCGCAGTCGACGCACCAATTCCACGCAGGACAGCACCTCGCCCACCGAAACAGCATGCAACCAGATGGTTCCCGGACCGGTCTGTCTAAAGGAGCCCGGGACAAAGCCGAATCGTTGGGGTAGGGATTGCCAGTATCCCCGGTTTCGCAGACCCCGAAACAGGAAATACAATAACAGCACAGGCAGTCCGACAGCCTGGAGGACCCGGAAGAGGAAATAGATGCCTTTTGTTTTCAAACGCTTGGCTCTTTTCATGAGTATAGCCGCGGCACTCGCGGCGTACAAGCAGACGGCCTTCAAGGCTCCCGCGGCGGCCGACATGCCGCACCATCAGACCAGCTGGCCGTTGACGATTGGGGTGGATCCCTACGTCTCGGGCGATAAGGTGAAGGCCGCGTTCGGCAAACTGGTGCCGGCGTCGTACGGCGTGCTTCCCGTTCTGGTGGTGATGAAGAACGACGGCGACAAGACCATCCGGCTGGAGAACCTCCGCGTCGCCTACGTCAACCGGAATGTGCGGGTGGAAGCCACCAGCGCTGGCGATGTTCGCTACGCCAGGGCGCCCAAGCAACCCAACATTCCCCTGGGACCGCTGGGTCATTCGAAGAAGAATCCGCTAAATGCCTGGGAAATTGAAGGCCGCGCCTTTGCCGCCAAAATGCTGCCGGCGGGCAATACCGCTAGCGGCTTCTTCTACTTCCAGGTGGACATGCAATCCGGCGCCACCGTTTATCTGAGTGGCCTGAGCGAGGCCGAAACCGGCAAGCAGTTGCTGTATTTCGAGATTCCCCTGCTGTAAGCCCTGGCCATATACTCGAATGCCTATGGGATCAGCCCTGAGGGAGACATAGTAGGGACTTACTATGGCCGGAAGACTGTCGAGAGCTGGACCGCCACTTTGAACTTCCACCGCCATAGCTTCTGGGATCAATTCCCCGGGCGACATTGTAGATACGTATGACTATGTGCATGGCTTTCTGCTGAGTAAGGGTGCATTTATCAAATTCTACTTTCCTGGCACTAATGCCACCCTGGCGTCTGGGATCAACCAGAAAGGTGACATCGTGGGAACAGAGAAACGCTTCTTGATTCCGGTGAGGTCTGTCACCTCTCCAGAATATTTCCAAACGTACTAAACTGGAAATGTCATTTCTTCGCCGACTCTAAGCCCCTTGTCTCTGGCGCGGATCCAATTTTGAGTGACTTCGAATACCATCGGATGGTCTCTTCCAGTCCGTGCTCGAGCGTCGTCGTTGACCGAAAGCCGAATTCCGCATCCGCGCGAGTGACATCCAGGCAGCGCCGCGGCTGGCCATTCGGCTTAGATACATCCCAACGCAAAGTGCCCGTGAAGCCGCTTAGCCGTGCGATCAACTCAGCTAACTCCCGAATGGAAATCTCGCGGCCGCTCCCCAGGTTTACCGGCTCGGGGCCATCGTATTCTTGCGTAGCGAGCCGAATTCCCCTTGTGGCATCGGTAACGTAGAGAAACTCGCGGGTCGGAGTGCCATCGCCCCAAAGTACGATCTCCCGGTCTCCGTTGGACCGCGCTTCCAGGCATTTCCGAATCAGCGCCGGAATCACATGGGAACTCCGCGGGTCGAAGTTATCCCCTGGGCCATAAAGATTCACCGGTAGCAGAAAAATGGCGTTCATGCCGTACTGTTGGCGGTACGCCTGACACTGCACCAGCAGCATCTTCTTAGCGATTCCATAGGGTGCGTTGGTTTCCTCCGGATAGCCGTTCCAAAGCTCATCCTCGGAAAACGGTACCGGAGTGAATTTAGGGTAAGCGCAGATCGTGCCCAGCACTACCGTTTTTTCTACGGAGTACTTCCGCGCAGCTTCGATCAGATGAATGCCCATCAAGGCGTTTTCGTAAAAGAAACGCCCCGGCTCGGCCATGTTCGCCCCGATGCCGCCCACCACCGCAGCGGCGTGAATCAAAACCTGCGGCTGTACGCTTTCGAAGAGCCGCTCCACATCGTCGAGTCGAGTAAGATCGAATTCTACGCGGCGAGGGGCAAATACATGGCTCGCCCCAGCCTCCGTCAGTGTCTGTCTCAAATGCGACCCGAGGAAGCCGCCGCCACCGGTCAGGAGTATTCGCTTTGCGCTGAGATCCAACATCACGCGCCTTCCCGATTGGCTCGAACCGCGTCCCGCCCACCTTCCAGCGCATGCTTGACGGCCTTCAGATCGGCGTCCACCATCAACCGGATCAGTTCTCCGAAAGTTACCGTAGGCTCCCAACCGAGGACCCGTCTGGCCTTGGAGAATTCTGCTTGCAGTGCATCTACCTCCGCGGGTCGGTAGTACCGCTGATCGATGCATACGTACTCGTGCCAGTCCAGGTCAGCCGCGGCGAAAGCCCGCTCCACGAATTCGCGGACACTACGCATTTCTCCTGTGCCTATGACATAATCGCCAGGCTCATCCTGCTGGAGCATGAGCCACATGGCTCGCACGTAGTCCGGAGCGTAGCCCCAGTCCCGCTGCGCGTCCAGATTGCCCAGGAACAGTTTCTCCAGCAACCCGAGCTTGATGTGTGCCACGGCACGTGTGATCTTGCGCGTCACGAAGGTTTCCCCGCGTCGCGGCGATTCGTGGTTGAACAGAATGCCGCACGAGGCGAAGAGGCCATAGCTTTCGCGATAGTTCACCGTGCTGTAATGGGCGAAGGCTTTGGAGCAGGCGTAAGGACTGCGCGGGCGGAAGGGGCTCAATTCGTTCTGCGGCGGTGGCGTGCCGCCGAACATCTCGCTGGAACTCGCCTGGTAAAACCGGCACGGTAGCCCGCTTCGCCGGATGGCCTCCAACAGCCGTAGTGTACCCATCGCCACCACGTCCCCGGTGTATTCCGGCACCTCGAAGCTGACCTTGACGTGGCTCTGCGCTCCCAGGTTGTACACTTCATCGGGGCGAATATCGGCCAACAGTCCGGCCAGCGAAATGGCGTCCGTAAGGTCGGCGTAGTGCAGAAACAGCCGCGGTCCAGATTCATGGACGTCATGGTAAAGGTGGTCAACCCGCTCCGTGTTGAAAGAAGAGGATCGGCGCTTCAGACCATGAACTTCGTAACCCTTGGACAGGAGTAATTCGGCCAGGTAGGAGCCATCTTGGCCGGTGAGTCCTGTAATTAGAGCCTTTTTCATCGGAGTGCGTAAGGAAAGAGCGTATTATAACATGCCGCTCGACTGCGCCCACTTCCAGCCCCGCTATCTCCGGAGACCCGCTAGATCGTTCTCATTGTCTCCGCCGTGATCGAACGCTCCTCGATCCGCCGCGCAGGAAAACGGCGGTCTTCGCGCACTTACCTCGTGTCGGGACGGAGTGGCTTCCGAATAACCGAGTCGGACCAAGGTCTGGCCGTGTCTTGCCATGAAAAGCTCCTGAAGGCGCGGCGTCAAGCCCTCACGCCAGGATCCTGACTTACCCCTTCTGAAGAACCATGGGACGATCGCATGCAGCTCATGAAACGAAGGAAAGACCGGCCCATTCATTTCATGGTCGATGCCCAGGTTCCGGAGCGCAGCGGTCACAACGCTTACGGGATCTGCAATTAAGTCTTCGTAACGGATAACGCTCTTGCAACCGCCCCGATCGAGCCACGCATTTACGTTCCTGCTCCAGCCGCCGAAAAGGTCGCCGTCAATGATTGCTTCTAAAGTCTTTTCTAGCGCCTCGCTGCCTGGCTGTTCGATGCCATGCTCCGTCTTGAGAATAAAGTGGGCATAAGAAACCACGGCGTCACGACCATCTCGTATCAGAACGATAGCTGGGGAGTCGTCACTTGGCAGATCGTGAGTTTTGACGAAATGGCGATCTGCATCGGAGCGCAAAACGTCAACATTGCACTCTAGTTCCGGTTGGCCAACCAGCCGCATCAGAGCCTCGGTATCCTCTCGCATGCGCGTCGTATCGTTGGCCACTGAATAAACAGTATGTGTCTGAAATCCAAACACATGATGTAACAGGACGCGGAAGAATGTATTACCCGATCGGGGATATGATGCGATCCAAACAACCATTACATCAGTTTTACACATATTTTAAGGCCGCGGATTTTCGGGCGCCTCTCCGAAAAAGTGCAGTTTTCGTGTACGAACGGCAGTCGAGGAAACGCACAGTAGTCGTAGATGGCGGCAATGAAGTGCTCGGCGGCACCAGCACGGCAATCCGCTGTACAGCGAACTCCGGCCAGGCAACACGGCCGGCGTGAAGACCCGGGTTCCCATCGAGGAGTCCGGATTGGCGGGCGAGGGTTTTCAAGCCTGCGGCGTCGCCATACCACCGACCCAACGACCGTGCTGAACCTGTCTCCAACGCGGCCAAGAGGGAAAGAAAGCGTGTCGCTAGGCCGCTTTAAAAACAGTAACCTGTTGAAAAATAACACATTCCGGCACCATGGCGTAGCAGATGAGTTTAGCGAACCATCGAATCGAAAGCTGAAACGAGGGATTACGAATCGACCGGCAAGACTGCGTCGTTCCGAGTCTCGCACCTTGCCGAGTCGGAATGGTACCATAAGACCGGCGTCCAACCCGGCACCTCGCCAGTTCATAGACCATTGAAGGATAGTGTACGGTTTTGAGTTACCTTCCGCTCGTTAGCGTAGTTACTCCGAGCTTCAATGCCGCTCGGTTTGTGGAGAAAACCATCCGAAGCGTGCTGGAACAGAACTATCCAAGGATTGAATATATCGTCATGGACGGCGGTTCCACGGATGGGACTGTGGATATTTTGAAAACTTACGTGCCAGGCGTGACGTACGTTTCGTGTCCGGACGGCGGCGCGGCGGACGCCATCAACAAGGGGTTCGCCCGGGCGCAAGGAGAAATTCTGGCATGGCTGAACGCAGACGATGCTTACCTACCCGGTGCAGTTAGCAAAGCCGTCGACATGTTGGCCGGGAATCCCGACGTCGCAGCCGTCCATGGTGAGGGCCGTTGGATTGGTGCCGAAGGAGAGGTCTTGGGTCGGTATCCTAGCTCTGCCTGCGACTTTGAGGCGCTCGGGCGGGAATGTTGTGTTTGTCAACCAGCCTGCTTCGTCCGCCGGGAGGCTTTGGAAGCAGTCGGGATGTTAAACCCCGAATTACAAGTTTCGTTTGATTACGACCTGTGGATCCGGCTTGCGAAGCGTTACCGGTTTATGGGTATTCCTGAGTGTCTTGCAACCTCCCGCATGCACCGGGACAATAAGACGCTACGACAGCGGCAGACCGTTTTTGCCGAGTCCATCAAGTTGCTGGTGAGGCACTACGGTTATGTGCCCGTCAAATGGGTGTACGGGTATCTTTCGTTTCTACGCGACAAAAGGGATCAGTTCTTCGAGCCGCTGCGGCATTCGATTCCGATTTACTTGTTGGCACTGCCCACTGGTCTGCGATACAACTACGCTCATCCACTCAGATATTTAGCCGAATGGATTTCGGCGATGAGGCCGTCGAATCTACTGCGACTGGCGCGTCCAAAGGCCGGCGCAAACTCCGACTAGGGCCGTGACCGGAGACCTCCCTGACGCCCATCGCCTGTCCGCCAATACGACCAGTCGCGGCCCAATATTTGCCGTGCACCGCACAAGGTTGGTCGGTGGGAGGTTGCAATGACGACGTATTGCGCCATACAACTCGCCTGCATTACGCGGAATGAGCAGGGGACCTGCCGAGGAGTGCAGTCTGCCGGCAGTTGCCCGCAAAGCGCCAGATTCGTGCCGCATGTTATGCTATTGGCGTTACCCTGCGATGTTTTCGTCAAAATGACACCGCTCGGCTGTGGGACGGGGCCGGCCTAATAATGTGGAATGGCGACAAGCTTTTTGTAATCTCCAACCTGATGCAGAAGGATTTTAAGATCCGCTACCGGAACATGTCTCTGGGTGTGCTTTGGTCCGTGTTGAACCCTCTGGTGTTAATGGGTGTTTTGACGTTTGTATTTACGAAAGTATTTCCAAACAATTCAACATCCGATTTTGGGCTTTTTGTTTTGTGCGGAATTATACCTTACAATTTTTTCAGCGTTGCCTGGGTTTCCGCGACTACTTCCCTTGTGGATAGTTCAGGGTTAATCAAACGAGTCGCTGTTCCCCGCGAAATTATTCCGTTGGCGTCGGTACTTTCCAATTGCTTGCACCTCGTAATTCAGATGGCGCTACTGTTCGTGATTGCGCTGGTATTCGGAAAGATGCCGAATCAGTACTGGGCTTGGCTGCCAGCTATCTGGGTCATGGAAATAATCTTTGTTTGCGGCTTATCGCTGATCACCGCATCTCTCAACGTCTACATCCGGGATATGAGGTACATTGTAGAGTCGGTCAACACCGTGCTCTTCTGGATGGTGCCGATCTTCTATTCGTTCTCCATCATCCCTCCGCAATACCGCGATTTATACCAGTTTAACCCGGTGGCAGCTTTGATATTGTGCTTGCGAGCTATAGTGTTGGAAGCGAAGGCTCCGCCGTTTGCTACGATGCTGAAGCTAACATCGAGTTCGATCTTCATGTTCGGGGTTGGCTGGCTGGTATTCCGCAATTTGAAACAAAATTTTTACGATCATCTGTAAAGAACTATGCCTGCCATCGAATTCAGCGGAGTATCGAAAAGTTTCTCCCGCGTGGGAGGGCAGATACTGTTGCGGAACCGCATTCAGCAATGGTTCAACCCAGTCTTTCGAGAACGCTTCTTTGCGCTGAAGAATGTTTCGTTCCGGTTGGAAAGGGGCGAGAGCCTTGCCGTAGTCGGACCCAACGGAGCTGGAAAGAGTACCCTGCTGGGGTTGGTCGCCGGATTGGCCAAACCTGATCAGGGTAGCATTTCCGTCAGGGGTCGAGTGGCTGCTCTGCTGGAATTGGGCTCGGGGTTTCATACGGACCTGACGGGAGCCGAAAACGTTCGGCTGAATGCGGCGCTAATCGGATTGAGCCGCAAGAGGACGGGCGAGGTATTCGATCAGATCTCGGAGTTTTCCGGTATCGGTGATTTCATGCAGGAGCCGCTACGGACTTACTCCACAGGAATGGTGATGAGGTTAGCGTTCTCAGTGGCAATACACTTGGATCCTGATCTTCTGCTGGTGGACGAGGTGCTGGCGGTTGGGCCCAAGCGTTACAAGCGAAGTGCATCGATAAGATCCACGGAATCCGCCAGGCCGGCAAGAGTCTGCTGTGCGTATCCCACGCCTCTGGGATGGTGCAGCAGTTATGCGACAGAGCCATCTGGCTGGATCACGGGGAGTTAATGATGAGTGGCTCGGTCTTTAAGGTGACCGAGGCATACGCCGGCCATACGGCGTCGGCACGATGAACGGAATCAGCAATTCAGGGTTTTGCCGGCTCTTTTCGATTCGCACGAATTCCAATCATCGGATCACCATTGCATTCGCCTTACTGCATAGCGAACGTTAGCTATGAGCTCTTCGTCAAAATGTTGGTGCGGGAACACGGATCTAAAGCCTTTTTCAACTGATTATCTGCGGTGCTGTGTTTGCGAAACGCTGGTCCTGGCTCGTATGCCCGCCCCGGAGACATTGCGCGTTATCAACGACGAATGCGACTTCTACGGCCGGCAGTACTACGAATCCTATCTGCACGCCCATTACCAGTACCCGAAGCTCGCCGACCGCGTGCGCACGGATCTTCCCGAGCGCTGCGTTCACTGGTTGCGCGCCTTGCTGAAATTCAAACTTCCGCCTGCCTCCGTCCTGGAACTTGGGAGTGCTCATGGAGGTTTTGTCGCCATGATGCGGTGGGCCGGGTTTGCCGCGACGGGCCTTGAATTGAGTCCCTGGCTTGTGGAACTTTCGCGTACGGTCTTCGGAATTCCTGTTCTGGAGGGACCCGTGGAAGAACAGCAAGTCCCCGACGCTAGCCTGGACGCCGTGGTTTTGATGGATGTGGTCGAACATCTGCCGGAACCTGAAACCACCTTGGCCCATTGCCTGCGGGCTCTCAAGTCCGATGGGATTCTGCTGATCCAGACGCCGCACTATCGGGAGGGGCAGAGTTATGAGCAAATGGTGGCGACGGCGGATCCCTTTCTCGCCCAACTGAAGCCGGAACAACATCTCTTTCTGTTCAGCGATTCATCTTTACGATCTCTGCTGCAAAAGTTGGGCGTCAACAAAGTGGAGACACTCCCCGCGATTTATGCGCATTACGACATGTTCCTCGTCGCGTCTCGGGACGCATTGACAACCAATGCTCCCGGCGAGATCAGCGCACGACTCACCGAAACATCATCCGGCCGCTTGGTGGACGCGCTCTTGCAGCTCGATGATCTGTTTAAGGAAAAGAGTGGTTTGCTCGAGGTTGCGGAAGCCGACCGCGCCGCGCGCCTGCGGGTCATTGAAGATCAGGGCCGTCAACTGGGCGAAGTCGCGGCCGAACGCGATGCGCTCCAGTCCGAGCTGAACGACCTGAACCGCCGTCTAGACACGCTTCAAACCACTCACCGAGAAACGCTTCAAGCTCAAAACGCGGAACTCGGCAGAATCCGGCTCCTTCTTACCCGCTCGCTCGATAGTATCCTCCCCTTGCAAGGAATTCTCGGTGAGCTGCGGCCGGACTGGATTCCCTCCTTCCTGACCAGGCCCCTCTGGGCCCGGCTCATAGAATCCGTCAAGAACATTGAAGCCGCACTGAAGCGCGCGATCGAAGGCACATCCGCTGATCGTTAGCCGGCCGCCCCGGGTAAATCGGTTCATCGGAGTGGCCATTTACCCGCTAACTTAACTAATGGAAACCCCTCCATCGGAGTTAAAACGGACAGGAGTTGGCGTATTGCTGAAAGTATAATTGCAATTGAGGTGACGAGACCAAACATGTCCATCTACCATCGCCACCGATTGAGCCCCGAGACCGCTCCAATTCCCAACGGCCAAAGTGCTGTTAACTCCGACATTGAGCGTGATCAATTCCGAGCTTGCAGCTAAGTGCCGCATCAAACCGGCTACGAAAGAGCCATGCTCTGGCGGTCACTTTCATCGGTCCAATTGGAACTTGACCTTATCCGCTTCATCCGAAAACCTGAGATTCCTCACCGCAATCGCCAGTTGGCGTGGGTCGGTCGGACTTGCCGCGATTCCCGGAAGCTTGCTGACCAAATCGATCACATTTTTGCCGGCTGTCAAATCCATTCGCACGCAGAAGTCTTTGAAGCGGAATTCTCCATCGATTACCTGCTCCCAAACAAGCCGGTTATTGACAAACAAGCGCGCCTCATTGGGACTCTGAAGCGATGCAAGTTGCCCTTCCATCCTTACGCTTAAGGAACGCCTTGAGTCCGCTTGTAAACGGCCCTTGCCAGTTGACCAGCGCAGCCAGTTCGCGCCATCTTGTTCAACATATGACCATCCGCTGGAAAAACGGATGCGGCAACCATAGGCTTCCCCCGGAGAGTCGAATCGATGCAGGGCACGCATCGCATGGACGCGAGCCAGGTGATACGGCTGGTATACCAGCCGTTGCCACCAGTACCTGCTCCAGGAGAAGGAGGACACAGCCTCGTGAAAAGCTTGCAGGTGAGCGCGGGACATTCGTTCTGCCGTGAAAGCTCGCGCGCGCAACTTTCCGCGCTGCACCAGAGCCTCACGCTTCGACCCATCCTTCCGAATAGCGGAAATGGCATCGGCGAGTGCCTGCGGGTTCGTGGGATCAAAGTATTCTGCCGCATCCCCACAGATTTCCGGCAGGCACGTGCTTGTTGAGACCACGACTGGACAACCGGCCGCCATTGCTTCCACCGGCGGCATACCGAAGCCCTCAAATAATGAGGGAAAGACAAGCATCTCTGCCGACCGGTAGAGCCAAGCCATCTGTGCGACAGTCACATATCCTGCGACGAACGTCTCGTCGAGCACTCCGTATTCACGAGCCTTTTCCAGCAGAGGATAGCCGTTGGAGGTGTCGAACCCAGTGAATACCGCGCCGATCGGTTCAGCCTGATCTCTTAAAATGCGTAAGGCCCTTAATAAGACATCGTGATTTTTGTGCGCCCACCTGTTCGCTGGGAAGAAAACGAAGCGAGAGAACGGTACTTCTAACGACGATCCGGCGCCCGCCGAATCAAAGTATGCAGGATCCGCGCAGAGGTGAGCCACAACGATCTTGGCGGAATCCAGATGGTGGTGCTCGGCAATCGTCCTTTTGGAGAACTCAGAAATGGTCACTACTCGGTCTGCGCCCCTGGTGGATGCGGGGAAATATAACGCCCTGACAAAAAGGTCGGTCGACGTAAAAAACTGCGGATAGAACACTTCTTGTATATCGACCAACGTTACAACGGTTGCCAAGGGCAGAGAACGCGGCCACAACACCCCGAAAGGGCAGAAGTACACATCCATGCCTTCCACGTGTCGAGCGATCTCGTTTTGATCGGTTAGCAGGATAGCGTCGGAACGCCAACGATCCGACTTAAGCTTCTCGAGTTCGGGAAGGTTGTGCGCAAAGTGTAAGAATACATACCTATTCTCAGCATCATGCTCAAGCAGCCAATCAAACAGATTGATGAAGTACTGTTTCAATCCACCGATATGGGCCTGCAGTAGGAAACAGTTGACGCCAATTCGCATCGTGATCGTCGCTTACCGTGGGTCCCGCGCGCCTCTTCGACGGTGGCTGCGGTCACGCAAAAGGGCAGAATGCCTTCAACGGCGATGAAACTACCGCCGGAATACCACATAGTTTAGCACCAGAAGCCGCTACCAAAGAACTCTGAACTTTGCGGGCGCAATAAACGCGGATTTCAGTCCATCGCCACTGGCAGCGACACAGCGCCAGACGTCGTAGTAGGATAATCATTACGCATGCGAAAACGCTTCGCATCAGCCTTAACCCGTCTGGCGGGCTGGTTCGCACCTTCATCGGTTACTCCTTATGTGCCGGCCCAGCCGCTAGTTGTGCATGACCTTTCGGATTTCATCATCGAAAATGCCGATTCAAGGCCTGACTTGGCCGATGTCCGAAGCTACAATCACCAAATGATCGATATCTTCGATACATTACGGACGCTTAAGGGTAAAGCCTTACTCGACATTGGCGCTTCGCCCCACGGCTTCGCGTTGGAGAGAGCCCATGCGGTCGGAGTAGCTTATTACTGCGGTATCGGACTCGGCGTAGCGAAGAATGTAGAAATACGGAGCGCTTCTACGCGGGCGCATTTACTGAATATGAATGCGGAACACGTAGACATGGCTCCAGAGTCCTTCGACCTTATCATTTCGCTCTCTTCTTTCGAACATTTCTTTCATCCGGACATCGTGCTGGGTGAGATGCATCGCCTTCTTCGTCGTGGCGGGGCAGCTCTGGTAAGCTTTCAACCAATTTGGAGTTCCGCCCGCGGACATCATCTCCACCACATACCGGACATTTGTCGTCTGATTCCGCCGTGGGCTCATCTTTATTGGACTCCTGACGAAATGCGCGCCGCGCTGTCGCCATCCTGGCCCCGCGAGACATCGATGACCGTCGGCCAGGTGGTCGAGTGGATCTACCATAGCGATGAGATCAACCGGATAGATATTCAGCGGTTGCGTTCATTTTTTCAAAGGTCGCCGCTCAGGATTGAGTGGATGACTCCGCTTGGCGATGAGCTTACCGGCGAGGAGCGGACAATCGCCAGGAAGTTATCTGCAACTTTGCCATATTCTGCAGATGATTTGCAAATAAAGGGGTTTTCTGCTCTGCTCGTCAGAGACTGAATCGAATGAGTGATTGCCCTATTATCACGATCGTTACGCCATCATTTAACCAGCAGGCCTACATTGGCCAGACTATCGAGAGCGTGATTTCTCAGGAAGGGATGTTCCGTATTGAATATTACGTTATGGACGGCGGATCCACAGATAACTCGGCGGAGAAGATCGCGCACTACGCCGAATCGTTGCGTCGTGGCGCCTATCCGATACGGTGTGCCGGCGTCACTCTGGAATGGGTCAGCGAGAGAGATCGCGGCCAATCCGACGCGATAAACAGAGGTCTCCGAAAGGCCAGTGGGGCTTTCGCGGCATACATTAATTCGGACGATGTCTATTGTCCTGGCGCATTCGCCGCCGTACTGCAAACGTTCCGGGAACATCCCCAGGCGGACTTCGTCTATGGGGACGGCGACGTTATCGATGATAACGGGCAACCCCAATGGGAATGGCTGTCTCGGCCGTACGACCTTCGCGTGCTGACCTCGTATCATTTCCTCTGGAACGACTTTACCAACTACATCATGCAGCAGGCAGTTTTCTGGCGGACCGATGTGCACGACCGCATCGGTCTATTCGATGAGGACTTTCATTTTGCCATGGATGTCGAATACTGGATCCGTGCCGGACATGCCCGTCTCAATCTTCTACATGTCCCGATAAAGCTAGCCAAATTTCGGATGATTTCAGGCACAAAGTCTCTTTCCAGCCCTGTTGCGTTCTGGAGCGATTACCTGGAGATATTCAGGCGATATTGTGGAGCTGGAAAGTTATCGAAAGTTCTCGCCTTCTATTATTTCAATTGGATGAAGTACAGGAACTTCGACCTGGTCGGCGCCCGGTCGGAGGCCGACGGCGTCATCGACCGCTGGAAGACCCTTCCGGAAGACGAGCGCAAATCGCTTCACCGGCAATGCGAGCGCGCATTCCCGATTGCCTGTTTTTTGGCGGCAAACGATCTCCAACGTAGAGGCGATTTCGAACGGGCAGAGGCAGCGATTCAAGTGGGAAAGGCTGAAGGCACATGGAAGAGCCGCCGTTTTGCCTTCTTTTACGCCGTCCTAAAGCAATTTCTCGGGCGCAACCAGGCGCCGAGACTTGATATCATAAGCGATTACTTGATTCAAATGTATCGCCGCAAGCGATTTGACCATCGATACCATCAGCGACAGAGTACTCCATGAGCCACGGCCCGTTTATCTCTGTGGTGATTCCCACTTGCAATCGCGAGCAGTTTGCTATCGAATGCCTTGCGAGCATTTTCGGCCAGGACTATGAGGACGTAGAAGTGCTGCTGATCGACCAGGGCCCGCCCGGCCGGTTAGATCGCCTGATCGCCGATGCATTTCCCGGTGAGTCGAGGATACATTACTTCAACGTCGCACGCGCGGGAGCTGCGAAATCGAGAAATTTCGGTGTCAAGAACGCCAGGGGGCCGGTCGTCGTATTTATCGACGATGACGCGATCGCCTATCCCGGATGGCTAAATGCAATCGCGGAGATGTTCTCGTCATCCTCGCGGCCAGCGTTGATGGGAGGACGGATCAAACCTATGTGGTCCGCGCCCAAACCTGCATGGTATCCTCCAGAGCGGGAGTTTTTGCTTGGACTCTACGATATTGGCGATGATATATGTCCTATGCCTGAGAATGACTTGCCAATCGGAGCCAATATGGCGGGCTGGCGTGAAACGATTATCGAGAATGAGGGGTTTGAGGAACAACTCGGTCCTAACTACTTCCGAAAACATCCGATGATTACCGGCGAGGAAACAGTTCTTGGTCAACGAATCCGTCTCGCAGGGCACCTGATTTATTACAATCCTGCAGCTGTGGTCGGACACCGGATCTCGGCTCTTAAGCTTACTCGGAAATACTTCCTGAAGCGCCACTTTTGGGAAGGTGTAACAGTTGTTGAAGAAATGGCTTTGCTTGGGCGGCTGGGCGGTAAGCTTTCACCCTACTTCAACTATCACATTCGCGAAGCTGCACTTGCATTTGCCCGTTTCCTTCTTCCGGGTTATGGGAAACGCTATCCGCATCCCAAACCCACCATCAGTATGCTGGCGCTATCTCGCGTTGCATATTCCTGTGGGGTCCTTTACAGGCTCCGTACTATGCGCCACCGAACGCCCGAAGTCAAGAGCTCGCCGTCTCGGCAACCCACCGCGGATGTTCAAACTCGGAGGTAGTTCTACTTGCACAACTTCCAGAGAATGGCCCTTTCTCGCCGCCTTCCAGGGCGTCCCGCTGGGGGAATGGTAGGACTAGAGCCCGCCTGCGGGTTCTTCAGAATGATCAGGAGGAATTCATGTGCCCGAGGGCCAGTTTGGCCGCACCTGAATTTGGGCTTTGTGCGCCGCCGGAATTGAGATGGGATTGGTAAGGAAATATTCGAACAAGTGTAATATTGAAACTTAAGTGCGAGTGAGCGGCGGCCGGACATGCCCGATGGTCGCTAGCTTGAGTGGGGCGGGGCGTACCAGGGAATCAAGGCCGCCACCTTCGAAACGCTGTTCCTCTGTTTTCGCTGTAACTGCCAGATTCCGGGAAGGTTATTCTCGGTCTGAACAGGTCTGCTGTTGACAAGAGTCCCTGTAAGCATTCACCACTTCCAGGTCCGCAGATGGCCTTGTCTAATTTGACAAGTGTTTTATTTCTATGGTGAGCGCGGTAGGAATCGAACCTACAACCTACTGATTAAGAGTCAGTTGCT
>VFSW01005846.1_pt1 | contig 18142 bp, 15 predicted proteins | sample 5358111 | NCBI WGS metagenome assembly VFSW01 (sample SAMN11554181, study PRJNA540505) | mine drainage metagenome | isolation source: sediment from site ElyBrook_90M | place: USA: Ely Copper Mine, Vershire, VT | collected 2017
CCACCGCCGCCGCCTCAACCGGTGCCGGGCTATCAGCCAGCGACGCCCGCCGGGGAGTATCCCACGCCTTCCTATCCCCCGCCTGGGCAGCCAACGCCACCCTATCTGGTACCGGGTTATTCCCCGTCGGGGCAGCCACCCGGTGGGTATCCAGCACCGGGGTATCCCCCCTCAGAGCAGCCGCCCGCTGGCTATCCCATGCCTGGGTATCTCCCCCCGTCGGGACAGATCCCTACAGGATATCCCATGCCGGGCTACCCACCGATCTTCGCGCCACCACCCGCGCCGCAAAAGAACAATTCGGGCCTGGCGATCGGCCTGGGGATTGGCGCGATCGTGCTGGTGATCGCGCTGCTCGGCACGCTTGTCGCCTTTGGCAAGACGGGGAGCGGCCCGTTCGCCTTCATCGGCCCTACCCCGACGCCTGCGGCCACAGCAACGCCGACCGTGACGCCTACACCGACGCTTACCCCCACGCCGACCGCGCCGCCCACGCCGATCGCGCCAGCGGGCTTCACCGGCTTCGTCAGTCCTGACGGCGTGTATAGCATGGTTTACCCGTCATCCTGGATACAAAGCTCGCAGACGGCCAGCGGCCAAACACAAGAGATTTTTCAGTCATCTGACGGCTTTTCAGGCCTGGTGGTTGTGCCAGTGTCGGGATCCATCCAGACCGGCGCCTATGGATCCTATCTCAAGCTAGTCTTGCAGCAGACTCCTGGCACGTCGAATGTCGTCGTCAGCTCAGCCGTGACATCTGTCACTATCGGTGGCAACAGATGGACCCGCGCGACCGGCACGTTTGATTTGCAAGGCCAGGCCGCAACAGCAAATTTGTACGGTGTGGGACACAACGGAGGGACCTATATCGCGATTGCTATCGGGGTGACATCATCCTTTGCCGCGATCAACAAAGCAGATTTCCAGGTGATGCTACAAAACTTCACCTTTTTGAAGTAGCCGGCGACGGGATTGATAATCTATCGCGCGCCTGTGGGCAACCAGACGGTTGCCGCCTAGTCGGCGGAGGCCGACCAGGTCTTGGTGGAGTTCGCGTAGGCGGGTCGCACCGGTCGCACCGGCTTGGCGGTGGTCCGCAGACCACCCACAGGCGCGGCTTTCAGCCGCCGGTGCGTGGCGGATCATCGAAAAGTGAGCGTTGAGGCATGGCGAGTGAGCGCGAAGTGCCAGCGGCGGTGCGCGTGTGGCGCGGACCGATGCCGCTCGTGGGCGCGCCGTTTTTGCCGGGCGCGAAATATGCCGCCGTGCGCGCCGTGCTCGCCAGCGCACTGGCCGGTGGGCGCTCGACGGTGGCCGGCGTGCCGCGCACGGAGGATACTGCCGTGTTGCTCGCCGCGCTGGTGCGATTGGGAGTCGCGCTGGAGTGGCGCGACGGTGAGACGCTCGCCATCGACGGCTGCGCCGGCGCGTGGCCGGCACGCAGCGCGGATATCGACGCCGGCAACGCGGGCGCGGTGCTGCGCCTGCTCTTGGGCGTGACCGCGACGCTCGACGAGGCTCGCTTCACCACGGCTTACGCGGACTCGCTCGGCGAGCGACCCAACGCGGATCTGCTCGATGCGCTGCGCCAGCTGGGCGTGGAGGCCGAGGCGCGCGAGCCGGGCGGGAGGCTGCCCATCACGCTGCGCGGGGCCGGGCTGCACGGCGGCGCGGTCAGCGTGTCAGGCGCGCGCAGCTCGCAATACCTGAGCGCGCTGCTCATGCTGGCGCCGCTCATCGGCGTGCCCGTCACGATCGCCGTCACTGATGGATTGCGCTCGGCATCCTTTGCGCGGCTCACGGCGCGCACGCTCGCCCACGCCGGTGTCACCGTCACGACGGACGCCGCCGGGCAGCTCTGGCGCATCCCCGGCGGCCAGCGCTATCAGCCCCGCGACTGGCGGCTGGCGCGCGACTTCCCCACGGCGGTGATGTGGCTCGCGGCGACAGCGGTCGCTGGCGCGCGAATCGTCCTCGACGGACTCGACACCACCAATGAGGACGCCTCAGCCGCGCTGGTGGCGCTGGTGGCGCTCGGCGTGCGGCTCACCACTGAGCCGTCAGCGGAGGAAGCGGATCTCACGCGGATCGTGGGCACGGGCGGCGCGACGCTACGCGGCGCCGTCATCGACGGCGAGCCGATCATCGACAGTGTGCCCGCGCTGGCCGCCGCCGCGTGCTTTGCCAGCGGCGCGACGACTTTTACCAACGTCGGCACTTTGCGGCTCAAGGAAAGCAACCGCATCGACGATCTCTGCGCCGAATTCAACCGCGCCGGCGCCGAGGCCATCCCCGATCGTGAATCGCTCACAATCGTCGGGCATCCGGAGGGCATCGCTGGCGGCGCGACGGTCGATACCCACGCCGATCACCGCCTGGCCATGGCGCTGGCCATCCTGGCGCTGGGCGCGCGTGCTCCTCTCGTCGTCACCGGCGCGCACCACGTCGCCAAGAGCTATCCCGCGTTTTGGAGCGAGCTGGTGCGACTGGGCGCGGAAGTTGCGGTGGTTGTCGCGTGACAGGGCCTCTGTGCTATGGTATGTTATGTCAGACTTAGGAAAAAGCATAAGACGCCGGACGCCTGGCAGGCGCGCGTCTCGTCACTCTCTCAGGTGACAGCGGGGCACACCCACCACTGTGCTCAGATAGGGTTTGTAACCGATGCAGTGGTCTTTTCGTCTCAATCCAGTGAACGGCCCAAAGGTCGACGCGGACCAGCGCCGCGCCCGCGAGGCCGCACCCGGCGACGACCCTGCACAGGAGTCTGAAAATATGCCTAGCCCCGCCGCGATAGATCAAGTGTTGCTGGGGATCGATCTCGACGAGACGGTGCGCGACGCGCCAGAGGTCGTGGCACCAGCGCCGCCCGTCGATGTCTCGCAGTTCGACGCGATCTTTACGCGCTTTCAGACGCCGATCAGCAACTATCTCTATCGCCTGGTCGGCAATCGCGAGCAAGCCTACGATCTGGCGCAGGATGTCTTCGTCAAGATCTATCGGGCGCTGGCGGGTGGCACAACCATTCAGGCGGGGGCGCTCTCGTCGTGGGTCTATCGCATCGCGTCAAATACGGCGACCGACGCGCTGCGCCGCCGCCGGCTCATCGCCTGGCTGCCCCTCTCGCTCTTCAACGACGATCGCGGCGTAGGGGCGGGCATGCCCACCGGCGAGAACGACGACCCGGCGCCGATGGCCAGCCTGGGCACGAGCTATGACGGAGCGCGCTTCGAGCAGCACGTCGCCGATCGCGAGGTCGTGCAGCGGGTGCTCGAGCAGCTGCCGCCCAAATATGCGACCTGCCTCTTACTCTATGAGTATGAAGGCTTTTCATGCGCCGAGATCGCCGAAATGCTGGAAGTCAGCGCCTCAGCCGTCAAGATGCGCCTGATGCGCGCCCGCGAGAAATTCATCGCGATCTATCGACAGGAAGTTGCGGAATGCGAATCATGAAGTGTGAAGACGTTCGATTGCTGCTCGCGGCCTATCGCCGTGGCGACTGGTCGCTCGATGAGCAGCGCGCCGCCAACCGGCATCTCGCCGGGTGCGCCGCGTGCCGCAAGTGGGAGCTTGAGGCGCGCCACGTGGGCGAGCAGTTGCGCCAACTGCCCACCATCACACCACCGGCAAGCCTGCGCGCGAGCGTTTATGCCGCGATTCGCGCGGAAGAACTGGCTGAGGCGACTCGCGCCGCCGAGAGGGCGCCCGCTGTCGTCGCCATGACCAAAACGCCCACCGGCCCGCTGCCCGCGACACCGGCAAGCCCTGTCGCGCAGCCGATCGCCGCCCGCGTGGGCGAGGTCGCCCTGGGTCGCATGCGCCCGCCGCGCGCCATTCTGGGCCGCTCGACCGCCATTGCCACCATCGCCGCCGTGCTCGCCCTCATGGTGGGCATGCAGCTTATGCCCATCCTGGGTAGCCATACTCCCACGCAGTTCGTGAATAGTGGCCCCGGCTCCGCCTCTTTCTGCATCAACCTGAGCGCGTGTCAACTCACGCCCTATTCCGTCATTGCCGACCCGACCTTTTCCAATGTGACGAGCGTTTTCGCCAGCGACAAACAGGTGATCTATGTCGGAGTGTCGTCGAGCGGGCAATCGATGATTCTGGCCCACGACCGCACGTCCGATCGCACCGTGCAATTGCTGCCCGCGCCGGCCACCAAGCCGCTCACGCTCGTCGCGCTGACGACACAGTTGGTGGTCTGGCTCGTCGGCACCCCCCAGGGCGCCTGGACCTTGCAGGCGGATCCGTTGAGCAACGGCGATGCGGCGCCGATCGCGAAATCCCCGCTTATCCTGGCTCAGAGCGGCGAATCGCTCAGCGCGAGCGGCCTCACGATGGGTGCGCTGTCGAGCCTGTGGGCGGACGGGCAGAGCGTGCTGCTCGTCGTAACGACCTCCATCGGCCAGGAAGTGCTGGCGCGCATTGATCGGGTGGCTACACCCGCGCCGGTCGCGACGGCCACAGCCACAGCGACGCCCACGACGCCGCCCATGTTGCAGATCGTCAGCCGCTCCGCGGTCAATCACAGCATCGTCGATCCATATCTCGACGGCACGATGGCCTATTGGGTCGATATGACCATCGGCCCCGGCGGCGTGCCCCAGGGCGTCATCTGGAGCGAGACCGCCGACGGCACGCTCTCGCAGCTCACCGCCAACGCGAGCGCTTTTGGCCCCGTCGCCTCCGGCACGCGCCTGTTGTGGTTCCAGACGGCCCAGGCGGCGCTCATCAGCCAGGGAGTCGGCGGCGCGCTCTCGCCCACGCTTTATGGCACGGTCGAGTGGCGCTACAACGACAGCGCCGCACCGTCTCAGGTGACGGCGGGATTGATTACCTCCGCCGACCTGTGGCGCGGCGGCGGCTTCGTGCTGGTGCGTGACAGCACGCATGCCTATGCCTATCGACTCGCGGACGGCTATCGGCTCGACGTGCCGCTGCCCGATCGCTATGACGCGCTAGGCCTGTCGGCCACCAGCATCGCCTGGTCCATGCCCCCGCAAAACAGCAACACCCCACAGGATGTCATCTTGGTCGTCGATCTGTCCTAACGTGCCGCCCCAATTCGCAGCCGCGCGAGGTGACGCTAGCGGCATTCAGGAAGAGAAGCGAGTCAACCGGCCATGCGAGAGGCATTGCGAGGGCGCAATCTAGCTCATGTTGGCTGCCTGCTCGGTTTGATTATCGGCCTGGGAGGCGGCATCGCGTTGGCCTGGGCGCTCATCTTGCGCGACATGTCGATCCTCCTGGCGATGCTGATCTGGATCGCGCTGGTAGCGGCGCTGGGAGGCATCGGCTATGCCCTGGGGTCGGCGGCGACGGATAAAGAGCGCGCCGTATAGATTCTCTTCCTGAGGCTCCACAGGGGGCTCGCACCGGTCGCACCGGCTTCGCGATCGCGGCCGCGCCTTCAGGCGACGTGCTATTCCTCACCTGGCCTGTTATGATACAATGCGGCGTATGAGCCGGGGCGATGCCGCCCACCGGCCAGCGGCGCGATGCTGTCGCGCCGGCACGGTCGCGAACACCTGGTGAGGGGGAACTCGCTATGCGCTATGCGGAAAATATCCTGGAGACGATCGGCAATACGCCGCTGGTGCGGTTGCAGCGCGTGGCGCGCGACGTGCCGGCGCTCGTGCTCGCCAAGATGGAGCAGTTCAACCCAGGTGGCAGCGTCAAGGACCGCATCGGCCCACGGCTCATCGAGGCCGCCGAGCGGTCAGGCCAGCTCAAGCCCGGTGGCACCATCGTCGAGCCGACCAGCGGCAACACCGGCACCGGCCTGGCGATGACCGCCGCGATCAAGGGCTATAAGTGCGTCTTCGTCATGACCGACAAAGTCACGGAGGAAAAGCGCAGCCTCTTGCGCGCGTTTGGCGCTGAGGTCGTCATCTGCCCCAGCATTGTCGCCAGCGACGACCCGGCCAGCTATCGCAGCGTCGCCGCGCGGCTCGCCAGCGAGATTCCCGGCGCGTATATGCCCAACCAATACGACAACCCCGCCAACCCTGAGACGCACGTGCTGACCACAGGCCCTGAGATTTGGAACGACACCGACGGCACCGTGACGCACTTCGTCGCTGGCATCGGCACCGCCGGCACGATCATTGGCGTCGCGCGCTACCTCAAAGCGCAAAATCCCGCCATCCGCGTCGTCGGCGCCGACCCTGAGGGGTCTGTGTATTCCGGCGACGAGCCAAAGCCCTACAAGGTCGAGGGCATCGGCATGGATCACTTCCCTGGCAATTACGATCCCAGCCTGGTGGACGAATTCGTGCGGGTGAGCGATAAAATCTCCTTCGCGTTGGTGCGTCGCCTGGCCCGCGAAGAGGGCATCCTGGCCGGCAGCTCAACGGGCACGGCGCTAGCGGCGGCGATCGAGGTCGGCAAGCGCGCACGGCCCAGCGACGTCATTGTCGTGCTGTTTCCCGACACGGGGCGCGGTTATCTGTCGAAGGCCTTCAACGAGACGTGGCTGCGCGAGAATGGCTTGCTCGAATCACCGCCCATGCCGACGCTGGCCGATCTGCTCGACTTTCGCCGCCAAGACACTCCCCTGCCGCTGGTGCTGGGCGCCTCGCCCGACGACACCGTGCTGCACGCCATCGGCATGCTGCACCAGTACGGCATCTCGCAGATGCCCGTCATCACCGGCCACCGCATCGTCGGCAGCCTGACCGAGACGCAGCTTTTGCAAAAGCTCGCGACAGGCGCGAAGCTTGAGGGCGAGCGCGTCGGCGCGTGGATGGGTCCGCCGATGCCGTCGCTGCCCACCACAGCCTCGGCGCAAGATGCCTATGATCTCTTCCTTGCCGGCCAGACGGCAATCGCGGTCGTCTCAGAGGGCGCCCACGACACCCTCGAGGCGGTCATCTCGAAAAGTGACTTGCTCGAATTCTGGGCGTCTGGGGCGCAGCCCAAAGACGAGTGATCCACCCAAAAGTCCCTTTGTCGCGCCAGCGCGGTGAATGTGTCCTACTTTGCCGCTTTGGCGCGTTTTTTTCTATTGTGGGCTGTGGCAAATCCACTCCCTTTCGGCGAGCGGGCTACCGAAAGGCCTCCCTGGCCGTCATACTAGGAGGACGAGCGAGCACATGGGCAAGCCGCCGCTCATCGAGATCATCGCTGTGTGTGCAGGGGGAATGTGAGCGTGGAACGGACAAACGCTCAGATGGGCGACTTCGCGCGTCAGGCGAGCCATCGCATCGCCGGGCTGCGTCAGGGCATCGCGCGTGTCACCGGGCGCCTGAGCAAGCGCTTCGCGCGTCTGGGACGCTGGCGCATCGCGCTTGTCGCGCTGTTGCTGCTGGCCTTTATCGCGCCGGTGGCTACGATTGGCGCGACTGCCTATACGCAATATTCGCAGCTCAAAAACTGGGGGCTGGACGGCGTGCATCAATTGCTCGCCATCAAGAGTATCGTTGACACCGCGACATCGGCAAGCCCGGCTACAACCACGCCCTCAGCCAGCGCGACGCCAGGCCCCACCGCGAAGCCATCGCCCATCGCGACACCCAGCGGCGGCAGCGCCAGCGGCATCACCCAAAAAGCGCAAGACCTGCTCTCACCCACCGTGCTCGCGGAAATCAAACAGCACTGCGACGCGGCCAACAGCGACTTCACTCACATCAACACGTCCATCAGCCAGCGCCAGGGCATTCTGGGCTTCGCGATGATCACGCCCTACGCCAGCAAGATTGTAGCGGCACAACAACTGGCCGTCATCGGCATCGACGCCGCCGGGCTGTGCACCCGTCTGACCGTCGTGGGCAATGAATTTACCAAGAGCTTCGCCACCTCGCCGTTTTCTTCCACAGGCGGACCCATCCTCACGACGAAAAGCTTCAACGACCTGCAAGCCGCCGTCGACGACGTGCAAGCGACTCTGACCGACATCCAATCGCGCGTGCAACAGGTCAATCTGTCCCAGGTGCCCGTCAGCCAATCTCAACTGGCGACGCTCAAGGCGTATATTCCGAAATTGCCCAAGATCTTGAATGACATCGCCACCTTCAAGCCGTATTTGCCGCTGGCGGGCTGGGCACTGGGCGTGGACCAGTCGCGCACGTATCTCATTCAGACGATGGATCGCGCGGAATTGCGCCCCAGCGGTGGCTTCAACGGGAGCTATGGCTTGCTCAGCATCAACGGTGGGCGTCTCGGCAACATCTCTCTCACCGACGTCAGCGAGATCTACCCCATCGGCGGGCCGCTGGCGCCCAAGCCATATACGTGGTGGCCCTTCCCCAACTGGGGCCTGCGCGACGCCAACCTGTCGGGCGACTTTCCTACCAGCGCCAAGCTTTCGATGGGGTCGTACACCGCTGTCGCGAAAACGCATCTCGACGGCCTGATCACGTTCTCGCCGCTCGTCATCGAGAATATGCTCAAGCCCAGCGTGCTAGGGCCTCTTTTCATCCCCTGCTATAACGTGACCATTACCTCGACGAATCTCGAGAACGAGCTGCATTATTATCAGCTCGGTGCCGGCCAGGCGAAGCAAAACGTCTGCTCGAAGAACGTCACCGGCACGACCAAGCGCAAGCGTTTCACCGCCGAGCTGGCGTCTGATCTGCAAAATCGCGTGCGCTCGGCGTCCCAACAGCAATTGCTCGCTATAGTGAATGGCTTGCGACAGGATCTGGTCACCAAAGATCTGGAGATTTACGTCAACAATTCCCAGATTGAGTCGCTGCTCGCCAAAGATCATCTCGACGCGGCGGCGGTGACGGATCCGAAGGTGGACGCGACGTATGTGGTGCAGGCCAATATCGGCGTCAACAAGGCCAGCCAGTACGTCGCCGTTAACCAGACGGAAAACATCACGCTCGACGCGAGCGGCGGCGCTTATCACGACCTGATCATGCAATTCACGTACATTCCCACCGGTCCGGTCTATGGCGTGACGACCTATCGCGATTACGTGCGCGTCTATGTGCCGCCGCAAGCGCAATTTCTCGGCGGGCAGGGATTCGACCAGCTGAATCAGCCGCCGATGTGCTATCTGGCTACGCCTAGCAAAGACGGCAAGCTGCCGCCACCCAAAGTGCCCCCCGGCGGCGGCCCGCCCGTGCCCTATTTCGACGTGGCGCATCCCTGCCAGCCCCAGCAGTCCGCCTTATGCCAATCCGGGCAATTCGCTCCAGCCCAGGCGCCCTATGGGTTGCCCAACACCGAGGGATCGGACAACGCGCACATCGACCAGATCGCCGGCCCGACGAATATGGCGAGCGACATTCCGGGGCGGGCGATGTTTGGGGGCCTGGTGATCGTGCCGGCGAACTGCGAAGGGGCGATCGTGTTACAATGGTATGTGCCCAACGTGGCGGGTACAGCGGCGCATAACAACCTACCCTACACGTTCATCGAGCAGCGCCAGAGCGGCACCTCGACGGTGCTCAACTTGAGCATCGAGCCGGCCAGCGGCACAACAGCCCAGCCGATCACCGTCACGAAGCCGATCAGCCAGGATCTCACATTCATACTGGCGCTGCCCGCCAAAAAGCACGACAGCTAGTGTCAATCCAGCCAAAGGGGGCCAACCATGCCGGATGTTGTGCCCCCCGTGTCGCTGGTGCCCCCCGTGCTCGACGCCCAGGTGCGCGCCTGGCTGAGCGAATCGGGCGCGACGTTGCCTCGTCTGGGAGCCAAGACCAAGCACATTCGCGATCCGCTGCACGGGTCGGTGGTGCTCAGCCCGCATGAAATCTGCTTGCTCGACACGCTGCCGCTGCAGCGGTTGCGCGGAGTGCACCAGCTTGGACTGGCGTATTTGACGTTTCCTTCGGCGCGACATACACGCTTCGAGCACGCGCTGGGCGTGCGCTTCGTCGCCGAGCGCATGCTCGATCGGCTGGCCGACGCGCGCGGTCCCTTCGCGCCGGAGCAGCGCGCCACCGTGCTCGCCGCCGCGCTGCTGCACGATGTCGGTCACGGCGTCTTTTCGCACGTCATCGAGTCGATCATCGCGGATCACGCTTCGCTGCGCGAGCAGTTCGCCGGCGACGGTCCGCTGCACGAGCAGATTGGCGCGGCGCTCATCCTCGCGGACCCCATCGCGGCGATATTGCGCGACATGGGTGTCAGCGCGCTCGCGGTGGCCGCCCTCTTGCGCCACGACGAGGCGGCGCTGGCGACATCGGGCGTGCCCCCTGAGCTGTGGGGGATCATTAGCGGTCCGCTCGACGCTGACAAGCTCGACTATTTCGCTCGCGACTCCTACTTTTCAGGCGTGGCGTCAGCGGTAGACCCGGAGCGCATCTTGCGCACGCTCACTATCGGTCCCGATCACCAGCTCGCCATCACACTCGCCGGGGCCAGCGCGCTCGATCAAATGCTCTTCGATCGCGTCCGAATGTACGGCGATCTCTATGGCCACCAAAAGATCCTGACCGCAGAGGCGATGGTGCGGGCACTGGTCGAGATCATGCTGCGACGCGGCCCGCACGGCAAGCGCAGCCGCCTGTTCATTCGCGGCGGTGACGGGCGCTCGGTCGAATTGCGCCTGGACCGCGTGACGGACTTTTTGCGAATGAGCGACGAGGCTTTTCTGGCGGCGCCGACGGATAGCCCTCAAGCCGCGAGCGTGCAAGAGCGGCTCTTGCGCCGCGATCTCTTGCGGCGCGCCTACACGCTGTCGTTCGAGTCGGTGCGTGGCGCGGGCGAAGCGACGTATCTCGGCGTGCTGCCCCGGCTGCGCGTTCCGGCGACGCTCGCGGCGTTGCGCCGCGAGATCCACGTGCGCCACCCCGGCATCGCGCTGGCCGATCTCGCGGTGGCAAGCGTGCGCAGCCCGTCGATGGCGGGCGTTGGCGCGATCGTCGTCGGGCGTGATGGGCGCGTGGTGCGCATGGGGACGGCCTTTGGCGGCTGGGACGCCACCGACCCCGATGGACTGCCGGCGCATTCGGTGCTGCGCCACTTCGAGCTGTATCGCGCCAAGCTCTACGTCTTTTGCCCCGCCGACCAGGTCGCCGCCGTCGCCCCGACCGCCCGCGCGGCGCTTCAAGCGGCCTGGGGTGACGCCCCCGGCACGCTGATTGAGCCATGATGCGACATGGCTACTCAGCTGATACTATTTCGCCATGAGCAGGCTAGACAATAGGCCGCGCAGGCGGCCATTGTGATCGAAGGCGCGGCTTCCAGCCGCCAGCGCATCATCACCTGAACCCGCCCGGATACACCAATGAGACAAACAGCGCCCGATCGCCGGAATGGAGAGCCGGCGATCGGGCGCGTGTGCGACGGGTGAGCTTAGCCGCCCGTGGTCGTGCCGCTTGTGGTTGTGCCGCTTGCGGTGGAGCTGGTCGTGGTAGGGCTGGTCGAAATGGGGCTGGTCGTGGTGGGGCTGGTCGTAGAGCCGAGCACCGCCGTCAAAGCCTGTTGCTGAGATTGCAAAAGCGCGACGGTCGATTCCATGTTGGTGAACATGGTCGACAACTGAGCACGCTCAGCCGTGATCTGGTCTTGCCAGTTCTGGATCTCCGTCTGCTGGGTGGCGTAATCCGCCGAGAGCGTGTCGAGCGAAGTGCCAATGACACCCAGCGGCGCAGTCCAGCTGTTGACCAGATTGTTCAGGTTCTGAAAAAGTGTTCCCTGCTGGCTCGACACATTGCCGTTGCCGATGAAGGCTTGCGCCAGCGAAGGCGCCGTCGTCAGGGCGCTGGCCACGTCGCTCGGGGTGAATTGCAGATCCATATTGGGCGACGTGCCCGGCGTGCAAGATCCCGGCGGCCCCGTGCGGATGCCCAGCGCCGCCATGCTGTAGGAGTTGCCGCCCACCGTTACGCTGGTGTCGTTGACGATCTGATCGAGCTGTGTGGTGAGATCAGACAGCGATGGATCGCCGGCCAAGATGCCCGCCGCTTGCGGAGTTCCGCTGCTGTCAACCTGGATGGCGGTGTATTTGGTGACAGTGTCTTGCACGCTGTTATAGGCCGTCACGAAGCTTTGCAGCGCATTCGTCAGCGATGTCGTGTCAGGTGCGATGTTGACCGTCGAAGCGCCGCCCGTTGACGCGCTGGTCAGGTTCAAGGTCACGCCCGGCTCAAGACCGGCCACGGTGTTCGACGCGCTATAGACATTCGCGCCGCCGTTGACGTTGCTGATCGACATCTCAGCCGGCAAGCCGGGATTCGAGACAGCGCTGGCGCCAGTGGTCAGGCCAAGCGCCGCCGCCAGATTGCCAGAAACGTCAGCGACGCTGATCCCTCCCATGCCAGTCGAAGTTGATGTCAGGGTCATCTTGTCGCTCAGCGGATCGTAGTTCGCCGTGACACCCGCCGCCGAGCTGTTGATCATGCCCATGACGCTGCCGATCGAGTCCGTTGGGCCATAATTGATAGCCGCGCCGTTGACGGTGAAAGATCCGCTCGTTCCCGTGAGCGTCGTCGCGAGATTCGCTGACGAGAGTGGGGCCGAAATGTTGACGCCGTTGAGCGAGCCGTTGCTGCTGATGCTCCAGATGCCGCCGGCCTGTGACTGCGTGGATGTCGCCAGCTTGAGCGCGCTGAGCAGATTGCTCGTGTCGCCCGACACGCCCAGCTGCAACGGCACGTTTGCGGTGTTCGCCGTCAGCGTGAGGCCAATGATGTTCGAGCCGCTGGTCGTCGTCGAGAGCGTGACGCCCGCCGCCGTCAGCTTTGTTTGCAGCGTGTCGGCGCCTGCCCCCATCAGGGTCGTGCTCGCGTCGATGGCGATCTGGACGCCGTTGATCGTGACGGTGCCCGATGTCAGCGGCGTGCCCAGACCCAGGCTCACCAGCGGCGTAGTGGTTCCCTGTGTTGTCGTAATCGGCGCGCTGATGCTCGATCCACTCGTCAAAGAGCCGTTCGTCGCCAAGCGGATCACGTTGACCGTGAAGGACCCCAGCGCGGCGGTCGGCGTCGCCGTCATGGTGAATGGCGCCGACGTTTGCCCCGCTGGCGGCGTCACCGTGCCCAGACGCCCCGCCACGGCGGTCGGCGCCTGCAAGTTTTGGATCGCCGTCTGCAAAGCGTTCATTTGCGTCTGAATGTCGCTCCAGGCGGCTTGTTTTTGCGTATCGACCGATTGTTGCTGGATGTTGATCTGCATGGGCGCGCTATAGAGCGCGACGAGCTTGTCGATGATCGCGTTGGTGTCGAGACCGCTCGCCAAGCCGGCGATCGAGAATGGCGGCGCGGTAGACCCCATGTTTGATGTCACCGCCGACGAGCTGGTGCTGCCACTCGCTGGTGTGCTTGACGTGCTGGTCGGGCTTGATGTGCTCGAAGAAATGGGAGTGCTCACGAAATGCTCCTTTCGGAAAGAAAATCAGCTGCGCAACCGTGCTACCTCACGCGGTGGTGAAGCGCTGATTTCGTCGGGTGAGCCTGGATGTCGCTGGCGGGCGCTTATTCGCCCGGGGGCATCTGGCCGTGTTGCTGGCGCGAGATGATGATGTGGCGGCGTCCAGCCGTGCGCGGCATGGGACCCTCGCTTGGCGTGGGCAGCGCCGCGCTGTTTTCCGTCGCGGAGAGCGCCTCGCTGAGCAACGATTGCAGGTCGCGACGGCCCTCGTTGGCTGTCGATGGGCGCGGAGCGAGCCGCGCGGACTGACGATACGAGCCGGCCACGCGATTTTCGCTCGATAGGTCTTCCAACAGCTCTTGCCTGACGATGACGACGTCGGGAGGAGCTTCTATTCCCAGCTTAACACGCTCGCCCTCAACGGCGAGCACAAAGATTCTGATGACGCCGTTGAGCACGATAGCTTCACCGGCTTTTCTGCGCAAGACAAGCATCTTACGCTCCCTTCCCTGGCGCCGTGGCCGGGATGTGATGTGGCGCGCGGGGAGGCGCATGGCCAGCGGCCTCGCCCCCGCTGAGCGCGTTGACAATGGAGGTTGCTGCCGCGCCACTCAGCACCGGTGCTCGAAGTGGAAAGGCATGATGATCGAGAACGACTTGACGTGCCTGCCTGGTTCGCCAGTTGATGACGATGGGGCCGGCCAGGTTGGCGAAGATTGTCGCTGGGTCGCGATTCACGGTCAAAATGACCAGCACGCGCGCCTCTTCGGCGGAAGTCAGCTGAAGCGCATCCGTATCGGCGTCGTCAAGCTCGAAGCTGAGATCGACGCGCAGCCGGAGCGGATCGGCCACGATGAGGCTGACTTCCGGACCATCCAGGCACGACAGCTCGCCGCACCACTCGAACGGATTCGGGCTTAGCTGAAAGCGCCGCCAGTCTGGGCAACCCACCAACCCCTGTGGAAACAAGATCTCGACGGGACCCGCGTCAGAGCGTGCGCTCTTTGGGAGAGGAGCCGCGCGAGCAGTTTTGGGGGGTGTCAGCTTTTTCTGTTCCATCCCATTCTCCTTGCAAGAACACCTCGTGCGTCCACGGGGGGTGCAGCACACCATGACGTGCCGGGTGCTCTTCTGTTCTTGCTTTATCGGCAGGGGTGAGTGGCTCCTTGAGAGTGAGTTTTCACAGTGGTCCTTATGTGGCATGATCTAAACGTACCTGCGGCGCGTGCGAGAGAGCCGCTGTCTTGCGAGCAGAGAGGAGCCATTGACAAATGTCTTATCCCACCATTGGAGCACACGTTTTTTCGAGCGACGGCCACGACCTGGGCACGGTGCGCGAGGTCACGACCGCTGAGCTGTTGGTCACGAGCGGCGGCTTGATCAAGCACACGCTGAGCTTTCGCCTCACCGACGTGTCGCGCGTCACGCCGGACCGCGTCGATCTCGCGCTCGACAACGCCGCGATCGTCCACGGCACGTGGAACGTCGTGACGCTTCGCGACGAGCGCGGCCACGATCAGCACATCACTCAGGTGGGCGTGCCCCCGACACACACCGTGCCCACCTATGACGAAGAGCAGACGACGACCGGCGGTCCGCCCACCGGCGAGGCCGACCGCTAGCGGCCACGAGATCTCTCACTCCCGTCCCCTCTCCACCCCGATGGAGAGGGGAAGCAATTATCATGTGGGAGGCGTTTCTGCCCCCTTTTTAACGGTGATGGGGGGGAATTGAGATAGGGCCGAAGCGGCCTTATGCGACGGGGGCAGTGCGAGAAGATGAGACAGGGCGGGCTGAATTGGATCTGTGCTAGAATGCTGAAAACGAGCGAATATGAGAGCGAATCATGGCAAGAAGAGAAGGCAATAGAGCCGTAAAGACCAGCCCCAGCGATGTGAAGGACTTGTGGGTTTTCATGGGATTACTGATAGCATTTTTTGCCCTTCTACTCAGCCAAACCCGATCACTTGCTTATCTTTGCCAAAGTAATTGTGGGCAATTATCCTTTTCCTGGGACGTCATGCCTTTGACGTGCGTGGCTTTTATCTCGATACTCGCGTTTTGTGCCTTGATTGCGGCAACGATACGACAATCACGAAATGAGCAGCGCCGCCAGGCAGTGGCACGTGGAGATCTGTTTATCTCGCCTACTTCTATAGGACAGCTAGCGCCCGATACTCAGTCATTGCCATTACCACTCACGTTGTACCACTATCCATCATGGAATACTGACCGTTTGATGCTAAATCTTACAAATGGCTCGATGATCATTATGTGCATCATAGTGATAATCCTGTCATTGCCACATATATACATGTCACAAAATGCTTTTATCGCCATTTTACCCGTTGAATTGGTCATTCCCCTCATTCTCTTGCTGGCTCCGGTGGTTGTCATTGCAGCACGTCAGCGTCTCGTCATCACAGATGACGGCATGACGCTTTATCGAGGTGGGCGGCGCAAGACGATCCGCTGGGAGGAGGCGCGTCTATTTTCGCTGCCTTCCTCGGAAGCACGCGGGGGGTCGATCACCCGCGCGGGAAGCCCTCAGGGGATCGAGAACCTCCCTATTTATGAGTTGGCGAGCGAGCGGGCGATCATCCGCTGGGAAAAGATCAACGCGGATAACGTCGCTCGCTCTTCTGAGCAGGGACGGCTGACACGCTTCGAATACAACATGCTGATCAACCGGCTCAACACGATCGTCGTCGCGCGCACGGGTCTGCCACTCTACGATCTGCGCAACATGGATTAGCTCTACGCTACAGCGGAATGTTGTCGTGCTTTTTAGGCGGATTGCTGTCGCGCTTGTTTTTCAGCATGTCGAGCGCCGTGATCAGCTTGCGGCGTGTCTCGCGCGGCTCGATGATCTCGTCCAGATAGCCGCGCGCGGCGGCGACGTAGGGGTTGGCGAATTTCGCCACGTAGTCCTCGGCCAGCTCGCGGCGGCGCGCGTCGTGGTCGGCGGCGCGCTCGATCTCGTCCTTGAAGATGATGTTGACGGCGCCGTCGATGCCCATCACGGCGATCTCAGCGGTGGGCCAGGCATAGTTGATGTCGCCGCGCACGTGCTTGCTCGACATCACGTCATACGCCCCGCCATAGGCCTTGCGCGTGATGACTGTGAGCTTGGGCACCGTCGCCTCGCAATAGGCGAAGAGCAGCTTGGCTCCGTGACGGATGATGCCGCCGTGCTCTTGCCCCACTCCCGGCAAAAAGCCCGGCACATCCTCGAAGGTGACGAGCGGAATGTTGAAGCAATCGCAAAAGCGCACGAACCGCGCGCCCTTGTCAGAGGCGTTGATGTCGAGCACGCCAGCGAGCACCTGGGGCTGCTGCGCGACGATGCCCACCGAGCGCCCGCCCAGTCGCGCGAAGCCGACGATGATGTTGCGCGCGTATTCGGGCTGCACCTCGAAAAAGATGCCGTCATCGACCACGCGGCGGATGACCTCGTGCATGTCGTAGGGCTGCGTCGGCGAATCGGGAATGATGTCGTCGAGCGCGTCGTCCTCGCGTGTCGCGGGGTCGTCGGTCGGCGCGAAAGGCGGATCGTCCACGTTATTCGACGGCAGATAGCTCAAGAGCGCGCGGATGTGGCTCAGGCAATCCGGCTCGGTGGGCGACGAAAAGTGCGCCACGCCGCTCACCGCGTTGTGCACCGCCGGGCCGCCCAGTTCGTCAAAGGTGACTTCCTCGTGGGTGACGGTCTTGACGACATTTGGGCCGGTGATGAACATATAGCTGGTGTTTTCGACCATGAAGATGAAGTCGGTGATGGCCGGTGAATAGACCGCGCCGCCAGCGCATGGCCCCATGATAGCCGAGATCTGAGGGATGACGCCAGAAGCCAGCGTGTTGCGCAAGAAGATGTCGGCATACGCGCCCAGGCTGACGACGCCCTCTTGAATGCGCGCGCCGCCCGAATCGTTCAGCCCGATGACCGGCGCGCCGTTTTTCATCGCCAAATCCATGATCTTGCAGATCTTGCCGGCGTGCGTCTCAGAGAGCGATCCGCCAAAGACCGTGAAATCCTGTGAAAAGACGTAGACGAGCCGCCCGTCGATCTGGCCATAGCCCGTGACCACGCCGTCGCCGGCATAGCGCTCGTCGGCCAACCCGAAATCCGTCGAGCGATGCGTCACGAACATATCCAACTCATTGAAGGTGCCGGGGTCGAGCAAGAGGTCGAGGCGCTCGCGCGCGGTCAGCTTGCCTTTTTTGTGCTGGGCCGCGATGCGCTTTGTGCCGCCACCCAGCAATGCTTCCGCACGTCGCTGGCGCAATTCTTCGATTTTTTTGCGCGTCGTCGTCATGCTTTTAATCGTGCCCCCGCTCTACCAGCTCGATCAAGACGCCATGCGCGCCTTTGGGGTGAATGAAGACCGCCCGCCCGTCTACTGACGCGCGCGGCGTGGCGTCGAGCACCGGCGCGCCTTGCGCGGTGAGATCCGCCAGGGCGTCGTCGATGCTGGCGACTTCGAGGCAGACGTGGTGCTGGCCCTCGCCGTGCCGGTCGAGATAGCGCGCGACACCGCCCGCCGGGTCGAGGGGCTGCACCAGCTCGATCGTCGTGCCGCCGGGGCCACCCAGCGGCAAAAAAGCGATGCGCACGCCCTCGCCAGGCACGTCCTCGACGACGCTGGGGGCAATGCCCAGCGTATCGTGGTAAAACGTCAGCGCGTCGTCGATATTGCGCACCACGACGGCGATGTGGTCGATCCGTCGCACGCCTCGAATGGGCATGGCAGGTGGTCATCCTCTCTTGATGGTCAGTCCGCTCTTACTTTGCTTTGCCGCATCTCCTCATCTCCATCGGGATGGTGAGGGGCCGGGGGGTGAGGGTTGCCTTCACAGCATACGAGATGGCAAG
>VFSW01005847.1_pt1 | contig 18141 bp, 23 predicted proteins | sample 5358111 | NCBI WGS metagenome assembly VFSW01 (sample SAMN11554181, study PRJNA540505) | mine drainage metagenome | isolation source: sediment from site ElyBrook_90M | place: USA: Ely Copper Mine, Vershire, VT | collected 2017
GAACGCCTGCCCTCGACGGCTCAGACGGCTTCGCCCTCGTCCTCGTCCTCGTCCTTGCCCTCGTCGTCCGCGAGCCGTAGTCGGTCCATTTGGTCAGCCTCCTTGGCTGTGGGTTGATCGGACGGCCAAGTCTAGCCGGTCGGACTAGTGAACGGGAACGGTGCCTACACGCACGCGCGCGCGTGCGAGGGCCAATCACCCACCGCCAACCATCGCGATGAGGCGTTGGTAGGCGCTGACCCACATGTCATCCCAGGACGCATTGGCGGGCGTCTTCTGCGCGTCGGCGCGATGGAGCGCGATGGCCTGCGCCATCCACGGCACCGCGTTGCTGACCTCGACGGGCAAGAGTGCCTGCTGGGTGTTGCACGCGGTACGCACCCAACTCCCCAATTGCGTCCAACGCTCCCACCAGTTCCAGTAGTACGGGGCATCGGTCGCCGGGTAACGAGAGTCCGTGCCCGAGGTCAGCGCGGTGGCCTCTTGGGCATCGAGCGTGGCATCCCAGGTCAGGGTGTTCTCGGCCCAGGCGCAATCGACGGAGTTGCTCAGCACCGGCAGCGTCGGCGACGCTGTCGCGCAGGTCGGAGCACACGGGGCTCCCTGTGGCTGGCAGCCGTCGATGCAAGCAGTTGGGCTCGAACTCGGTGGCGGCGCCGTGGTGACCACGATAGGCTGCGTGGTCGCAGGCTGTGCAGGCGCGGGCCGTGCGGGTGCTGTGACCCCAGAAAGCGCGTGGGCGGTCCACTGCACCGCTCCAACACCCGCCTGCTCAGCCTGCTGGACGATGGCTGGCCGGGTCACCACCAGGGCTCCAGCGGCCAGCACTCCCACGCTCAGAATGACAACTTTGCTACAACTCATCTGTTCCCTCCTTTTGATCTGTTTGACGCTCTGGCTCCATTATGCCCATGGATTGCTTGGCGCGTTCGCGGCGCTGCGGGTCGAAGGGCGGGAAGTAGTCCGGCACATGCTGACGCTCCTCTCCCAGCGGAACCCTCCCCTTCTTGCTAAGTCTGCCACTAACCTCCCTAGTTTTACGTTCTCGTGCCTCTGCCCACTGCTGGACATCCCACTTATCCCACAACCTGCCGCCGGTTAGTGTCGCGACGGGATCAGGGAACCCACGTTTTGTAGACGTTAGGTAGGCGTTTGCCGTAGACATCCGCAGCATCGCTGCCACTTCAGCGAGCCCTACAAGGTCATCACTGTCAACCATGGTCACTTGACGAGCCCTCCAGATGGCATAGATGTTTATGTGTGAATTATATCACTCGGCCAATATACCACCAGGGATAGGGCCTATCAGCCCTTAAGTGAGGTTTTTGTTTAACTACTACTACTACTCTGTGGGGTGGTGAGCGCCGAAGAGCGAACGCGCGTTTGGGGGTGAGAGAGCCGGGTCACCAGGGCTCACGGGGAGGAGAACCCGCGGGGAGTTTCATGTCCCGTGGCTAATAAGGCCCGAATGATATATTGGAAACCTCTATGTCCCTCACACAGAAGCCAAAGCAGTACACCAAGGCTCAGGTGTTGGTGATGACGCTGGGCCGCGGGCCTCGCCCGTACTCGTGGCTACTCGCGCAGGCAGAGCACAACGGGATCACAGAGCGCGAGTTGCTGGAGGCCGGTTACTCGCTGAGCGTGATGCGCTTTCAGCAAGAGGGTGAGTTCTGGTGGAGCTTCCAGTCACTCAACCCCTACGCTGGCCGTAACCTCTCACGGGAACTCGCAGAGATCAAAACCGCCGCCGTGTAGACAACGGTTGAAGCATCGCGTACCATCCCTCCACGCTGGAGTTGGAACTGTGAACCCAAGGAGCCCCACCACAATGCCGAAGAAGACACCCCAATCCCCCACCAACGACGCTGCAGCGGCTTCCAACTCCAGCGCGAATGGCGATCCGATAGCCAAAGCGCCGAGAGTGCAGCACTGGAAGCAAGAGAAGCTGACCATCCGCTACCACGATTCGCTCGAAGTTCGGCCTGACTTCGTTTTGATGGCACAAGCGTGGGGAGAAGCAAACGATGTGCCCGTCGTAGTCGAGGAGATGTATGGCAGGCGCATCCTGAAGATCGGCCGTGGCCGACCCCGGACGTCGCGTGCGCTGTTCTTCCGCGAAACGCTCGACGAGATGCGTGATCTTGGCATTGGTGCTGAAGAAATCGCTGAGTTTGTGCGGCTTGAACGTGAACGCCGCGTAGCAAGCAACGGCGGCCCTCTCAGCGAGATCATTGAGGGTGTTGGCGCCGACGTCGTTGCCGAGGTCATTGCTTCTTCGCCGCTGTAGAAAACCCCTTTGACCCCTCCCAATCCGTTGCGGAGGGCAGAAGTCCTAGGCTCTCTTCTTCTGCCCTCCGACCTTCTTCTCAAAGTCTGAGTAATGCCAATGTCATCGTCTTGCTACCTTGCGAACGGATGGTTGTGGGTCCGCCCACCACGCTATCCGTCGTTGGAGTGCAGGGATATCGGCGGCCGATGGATCGCCAAGCGCCGAGAATGGCGATTCCCTGCGCGCATCGTGAGCTTGGTGTTGCTGCATGAGGTCTATCCCACCCTGCACATCGACGATGCCGTGCGGGAGGCGCTGGAGCCCTCGACAGCCTTTGTCGAGCGCCCCGGCGATGCTGCGATCAGCAACTCCCTAGCGCGGCTGCGCGCATATCAACGCGACGCCATCGGTTTTATCGAGCAGGCGCGGAGCGGGGCGTTGCTGGCACTGGCGCCAAGATTAGGCAAGGCAGTGTGCTCGCTGTGTGCTGCGGCACGCAACGAGATGTCCAATGTGCTCATCGTCGCCACCAAGTCGGTGATGTCGGTGTGGCGAGAAGAGGCCGAAGAGTGGGTCAGCAGGACGTTGCAGATCGTCCACAAACGGCCCCTCGACGGCGCGGGGTGGGTCGTGACCAGCTACGACACCATGGTTCAGTTTCGCAAGAGCTTCGAGCGTCCTTGGGATGTGGTCATCTTCGACGAGTCGGTGCTGCTGAAATCGCGTAAGACCAAGCGGCGCAACGCAGCCTTGGCGGTTCGTCGTCAAGCGCAGCGTTGTTGGCTGCTCACCGGCTCCTCGACCACACGCCACGCTGATGACCTCTGGGCGCAATTCAACCTCATCGACGCCGCCGCCTTCACGTCGTACTGGAGGCACGCCAACCACTACTGCACCATCGACCCGGACTACGGCACCGTCACCGGCACCAAGGAGCGCTACAGCGTCGCCGACGACCATCGTGATGTCATGTTCGTGCGCTCCCAGCAGGAAGTGCTCCCCGAGTTGCCGGAGTACCTGTTCCAGTCGATCACCGTGGAGTTGACCGAGAGGCAGCGTCGTGCTCATGACGACATGCTCAACGACTTCGTCACCAAGCTCGGCGGCAGCGAGGTCACCGCGGCGTACAAGATCACTCAGATTCAGAGACTCCAGCAGATCACCAGCAACCTGTGCAACCTCGGCCCTGGATGGCCGGATGAATCTGCCAAGGCTGACGCTATCGAAGAGTTGCTGGAGAGTGAGGACGTCGATCTTCCGGTGGTGATCTGGATGCACTGGAAGGGTGGTGGTCGTGCGTTGCGTGACCGCCTCCTGCGCTGGCGAGGAGCGCCCCGCACCGAGATCATCGACGGTGACGTCTCAGAGGCCAAGCGTGAGCAGATCAGACTCGCGTTTCAAGCCGGTGAGGTCGATGTGCTCATCCTCGGGCTGAGCGTCGGCAAGTTTGGTCTCGACCTCTCCGCGCTTAACACGGCCATCTCTTACGACCGCAACTTCAATGCCGATGACTTCGTGCAGAGCTTGGAGCGCGGGCGCCACATCGAACGGACCAACCGGCCGGTGTGGATCACACTCAGTTGTGCGGATTCGGCGGATGATCTGGTGAGCGAGAACCAAGAGGGCAAGCTGCCCGACATCGCCAAGATCAGCAACGCCGACCTCGCGGTTCTTCTTTGTGCCCTAGGGAAATCCCAATAGCAGCAACAACTTTGACAGGTACACCAGACTTGGAGTAGGCTCAGCGGTCGCTCCCCTGACCGGGGGGCTGGCTTCCGGCGGGCCGCCCCTCCTCCTCCTCCCCCGGCTCAGCGTAGTTCCCCGTGGTCGTCGTCTTCATCCACACGTTTGTAGGTCGGTCAGTTGAGAGCAAGCGCAGCGAGCGCAGTCGAGCGACTTCTTCAGGCGTTGCAAGAAGCTGGGTGCGAGCCACATCGCACTAGTGCTTCTTCGTGGCAAGCCAACTGCCCGGCGCACGATGATAACAACCCCTCACTCACAATATCTTACGGTCGAGAGCACGAATTGGTGCTACACTGCCATGCAGGTTGTGAGGCCGACGCGGTGCTGGATGCGGTGGGGCTGTCATGGTCAACGCTGGTCGATGCCAGCCCCGAGGCAACCTTTACCATCCCGCCGCGTCGGCAGTCGAATGGGCACGTCAATGGGCAGCAGAAAGCCAACGCGCTAAAAGCTCCCAAGCTCTTTCCGGTCCTGCCGGAAATTGGCTCCGTTGACGCCGATCCCAAGGTGGGCACGTTGATGGAGTTCTACCCCTACGAAGACGAGCGTGGCAACGTCGTGTACTACATCGCGCGTTATGAGTTGTGGGAGCATGAGGTTCGCATCAGCAAGACGTTTCGGCCCTTCTGTCCAGTGTCAGGCGGCTTTGTGCAACGCCTCTCGCCGATTCGTCTTCCCTACCGCTTGCCTGCTCTCCTGAAGGCGATCAAACAGGGACGCGAGGTCTTCGTCGTCGAGGGCGAGAAGGATGTCGAAGCCATGGCGTTGCACGGGCTCACTGCGACGTGTAACGACGGTGGCGCGGGTAAGTGGACCGAAAAGCACAGCGAATGGCTGCGTGACGCGCGCATGGTCACCATCGTTTGCGACCAGGATGAGCCGGGCAACAAGCACGCGCTCCAAGTCTTCTTCTCGATCATGCACGAAGGGGTGTGCTGCCGCATCGTCGATCCGGCTACGGGCAAAGACGCGGCCGATCATCTTGCTGCTGGTTACAACGTGCAACAACTCCTCACCACCGAGTACCGCGTGGGCGATCTTGTCGAGGACATCGAGCGTCGTCAACTGCGCTGGTTATGGCACCGCCGCATTCCGCTGGGCACGGTGGTCTTCATGGTCGGCGACGGCGGCCTCGGGAAATCGACTCTGACCCTGGACATGGCTCGGCGCGTGACGCTCGGCGAGGAATGGCCGGACGGTTCGCCGTCCCTCTCCGGGGGTGTGGTGATCGTCAACAGTGAAGACCCAATCGCTGAAGTGGTGCGTCCCCGCCTCGAAGTTGCTGGCGCTGACCTCGGCCGGGTTGTGATTGTGGAGCGTGGCTTCGACGAGACCGGCGCACCCAAACCGTTCACCATCCCTGACGACCTTCCCATGCTGCGTGCAGCGATACGCCGCGTACACGCACGCTTGGTCATCATCGACCCGCTGGCCGCGTACATGTCGGAGAAGACCGATTCGTTCAAGGACACGGCGGTGCGACGATTGCTGCTCTACCTCACCGACCTCGCGGTTGCAGAGGACTGCGCCATCATCATCGTGCAGCACATCGCCAAGAATCCTTCAGGGGTGCGGAAGGCACAGCATCTCGGCATCGGCTCGACCGGCATCAGCAACGCGGGCCGGGCCGGGCATCTGGTCATGGAGAACCCTGACGATCCCTCTGGCAAGGAGCGATTGTTCGTGATGAGCAAGAGCAATTGGGAAGAGAAGCCGGACGGCCTCGTCTTCAAGCTCGAACGCTCGCTCGATGATCCCACCGTGGCGCGCATCGAGTGGATGGGCATAACGGACAGGACCGCCGACGAGGCCGTGTCCATGGTCGCGACCGCGGTCGAGGCCGCGGGCGCCGCAGGCGACGCCGACAGCTTCCTGCACGAGTTGCTGGAGGAGAACGGTCCCACCTTGGTCGAGGACGTGTTGAAGCTCGGCAGCAAGGAAGGCATCAGCCGGAGCGCCCTGTATCGCAGCCGGGAACGCATGGGGATCATCGCCCGGCGCGAGAAGGGTCACGGTGCTGTCTGGGAGCTTCCCATCACCTTCCGGCGAAGCCTTGACGACATCGACGAGAGCGACTAGGATGGAAGGTCGCAATAGAAAAGGGCTCCGCTCTGGTACGAGCGAAGCCCGGTTACCAAGCCGGTTGAGGAGCAGCTTGGCGCAATGAGTGTAGGGACATCTCCCTCTGAGAGCAAACCGTTGCTTGCGCTCGATGCCGGAGTCACGACCGGCTTTGCATGGTTTGACCCGCCTCAACTGCTGCGTGGCGAAGGTCCGATCTCCGGCGTGCAATCCCTGAGTACGCTGCCGCTCGCCATTGATTACTGGAGCGCGCTGGGCGACTGCAACGTCGTCATCGAGCCTTGTGATCCGCGCGGTAAGGAGCCTGCAAAGCTGCGCCGTCAACTCAAAGAGGTCATGGCGCTGCTGCGCGAGGCGTTTCCACACGCTCGTGAGGTCACGGCTGCGATGTGGAAGCCGGTCACCGGCACGCGCAAGTTGATCCGCCCGACAACCAGTGGCACGCAGCACGAGCGTGATGCCATTCGCATCGGTATGTGGGCGCTGGAGACGACGTACTTCGGCGACATTACTTGGCTGAACGACATCACCGGCCGCAAGGTGCATGACCAGCACGAATACTTCACACCGGAGCGTGCGGTGCCGCTCTTCGCCGAGTTGCTGACCAAGGGTTACGCCGTCGAGTTGACCAAGGTCTCCAGCTACGGCGTCACCATGCGAGCCCGCAGTCGATGACGCTAACCCACGTTTCCGTGACTGAGTTGACCAAGTTTCGCGATTGCCGTCGTCAGTGGTATCTCAGCAAGATCGAGCGGCTGGAAGAGAAGACACCGCCACTGGCACTGTGGTTCGGCAAGGCCATTCACGCTGGGCTCGAAGCCTATTACGGCTGGGAGCTTGCAGAATCCACCGGCTCATCGCCGCTCGACGATCAGCCCACACACATGCTGAGTGCGTATCAGGAGTACATCGCCGCGAGCTTCGAGGAGATGGCCGACGAGTACGGCGGGTATTGGGAACAAGTCATTCCAGAGTACGAAGCGATGATCCCGCTGGGTGCGGGGATGCTCGTCAACTATGTTGACTTCGACCGTGAGCAGGGACCGATCTTCACCACCAAAGAAGTCGAGGTCGCCGCGGTGATTCCCACCGAAACCGGCGTTGCCATCGTGGCCCATCTCGACGTACTCGGCGACGGCGAGCGTGGCGAGGTCGTCATGGATCACAAGTCCTACAAGAGCAAGCCCAACTTCGGCACCGTGCTCGACCTTGATCCACAACTCACTGGCTACGCATGGGTGCGCTGGAAGATCACCGGGGAAGTTCCCGCGTGGTACGTCTACAACGTGCTGATGAAGCGACTGCCCAAGCCACCAGAGTTGTTGAAGTCGGGATTCTTTTCGCGTGACGTCAAGCAATTCACCACCGAAGCGTTGTACCGGCGCACCGTTGAAGCGGCTGGGCGCAGTTTCGCGCCTTACGCGCGGGTGCTGGCAGCGCTGCGTGAGCGCGGATGGTCCGACTTCTTCTTGCGTGCGGCGACCCAGCGCAGCATGGAACAAGTCCTCTCCTGGCAGCGCCATGCCTTCAATACCATCGAGGACATGAAGCTGGTTGCAGAGGAGCCATCGCTGGCGTATCCTTCACCGTCGCAGATACGCTGCCCCGGCTGTCCTTATCTCGAACTCTGCCTCGCCATGGAAGAACGTGGCGATGTCGAAGCCATTGTCGAAGCCAAATACTTTCAACGCCCGGAGGAAGCATGACAACCACAACTCGTCCCACCGTGGTTCCCGACGAGGGTCGCAAGATCAACGGCTTGCCGGTGTATGCGCCGGAAAGCGTCGAGTTCTTTCGAGGGCTCTTCTTCGCCCCCGGTGGTCACGGCAAGACACGCTTGTCTGGCACCGCACAACTCGACAAGCGAATGTACCCCGCACTGCTAGCCGACTACGAAGGCGGCTCACACGTTCTGCGTGGCCTCGACCCTCCCATCGACGTCGTTCGTATCTTCAATTGGGAAGACTTCTGGTTGATGTACGACTACTTGGTGAGCGAGCAGAACAAGTACCGCACCGTGATCGTGGACAGCATCTCGGAATCACACTTTGGTGCGATCAGCGAAGTCCTCGATGCCACAGTTTCACGGCGCACCAACCCCGACCGTATCGACCCATCGGATTACGGTGTCGCATCGACGCAGATCAAGCGCATGATCCGCGCCTTCATCAAGCTGCCGATGCACGTCATCTTCACCGCGGGCAGTCGCGAGGATGAAGTGGTGCGCGAGGGCAAGATATGCCGCCCATCACTTTCTGGGCAGCTTGCTGACGACGTGCATCGGCTCTTCGATGTCGTCGGCTACCTCGCCAAGACCACCGATGAGAGTGGGCAGACCGTTCGCTCACTGCTCCTCGACAACGCGCGGGGTTTCCGGGTCAAGGCCCGGCAGCCGGTGGGCACTGAGCCGGTCGAGTTCATTGACGATCCGACGATGACCAAAATACTTGATGCTTTGGGGTACTGATGACGAAGCATACTGGCCTACTCTCGGCGCGTGCTGAGTGCCGTGACTGCAACCGGCAGATCGGCTCGGAGCGCAATGGTGCTGGCGTGGCTGCACGACATGCGCGTGCAACCGGCCACGAGGTCTCGGTTGAGCAGACCATCTCCATCGTCTACAACCTGCGCGAGAAGCAATGAGCCTCAACCTCATCCAAGCTGGCGACGTGGGTCTTTCGCACGGGAGCGACTGGCAGGACGTGATGATTCGTATTGGGCAACGGTTGCGCTTTCGCAGCAAAGCCTCAGAGTGGAATCATGCCTTTCTGATGCAGGATAATCTCTACACCATCGAAGCCATGCCGCGAGGCATGACCCAACTCGATCTCAGCAATCACATCGAGGAGTACACCATCTGGCGCCCGCCCTACGCGCCAGGGCGCGGGCAGGATGCTGCGGCTGCCGGTGTGGAGTTGGTCAAGACGACTACTCCCTATGGCTACCTCACCATTGCCAGCGAAGCCCTCTTCTGTTTAACCGGCGGTGGTTTACGTTTTGGCTGGGAGCACACCGCCATCTGTTCCGGCGCTGTCGCGTACATGCTCACGCGCGCCGGTCTCGACCTCGGCATCGACGAGGAGTACATTGTTCCCGCGCAGCTTGGGGCTATTGCCGAAGCAAGTTGGAAGCTAATCTACACCCACACGGCGCATTGAACACCATGCCTGAAGTCGTGCTCGTCTTTCCGTCTGTGGACGGGATTCGCAACAGTAGGGACTTCTACCGGCAGACTGGCACGCGCAAGGAATGGGATGCTTCCATCAGGCGTGCAGATGCGGCGTTACTGCGTTGGGAGCAGCGCTACCGCGAACGCGGCGAGACCATCCCTGATGCCAGCAACGTGATCGTCGAGCTTGGAGGATGACGCCTATTCGATAGATGCGTGATGTGTGAATCCTGATGCAGCAATCAAGAATCGAGAACAGAAACCTAAAGGAACATGAGACATGAGCAACAGCTTTGATCTGGAATGGGAAGGCGTCGATGAGCAGCAGACCGGCGAGCCGGTGCCACCGGGCGAGTACAACTGCGAGGTCGAGGCCGTGGAAGTCCGTCAGTCCGACGAGGAAGGCAGCTTCCCGTACATGAGCATCCAACTTCGCATCGTCGATGGTGACCATGTGGAGCGACGGCTCTGGTACAACGCATCCGCCGCGCCCAAAGCCATCGGTTTCACCAAGCGGGTGATGCGTTCCTTCGGCGTGGACACGTCTCAGAACTTCAAGGTGCAGTACGACGACGACGGCACCGTCAGCGAGCCCGATCTGATTGGCAAGTCCGCACTCGCCAAGGTGGCGCGGCGCATCCGTGGCAAGGATGAGCGCGGGCAGCCGATGGCCCGCTACGACACCGTGTCGCTCGATGGTGGACTTGGTGAGGAGGGAGAAGCCCCGACTGCGGCTCCGGTTGCGGCAGGCCCGCGTCGTCCGGCGGGTGCTGCGCGTCCGGCCACAGGCGCACGTCCTGCTGCGACAGGTGCGCGTCCCGGCCCGCGCCGGATTTATCGGTAGTACCCTGGCGAGGAGCGCCGGGTTGGTTCCCACCGCCGACTTTGGCGCTCCTCCCCTTTTTCTCGGGGAGCCGATGGAAATAACGCCCGCTGGATGCCTATGCGCGGAGTGCCCGCTGGGGCCGCCTGCACGTCCGGTGTACGGTGCAGGCGTCGCCGATAACGTCATGGTCATCGGCGAAAGTCCCGGTGCCACCGAGGTCGCACAGGGCGAGCCCTTCATCGGCGAATCGGGACGCCTGCTCCGCACTGTGCTGCGTGACGCTGGCATCGACCCGGACACCGAGGTCTACTACACCAACGCCGTGCTCTGCCGTCCCAAGGCCGGTGTTGAGCTTACCAGGCAGGCCATTGCAGCCTGCAACGGACGGCTGCGCGAAGAGATCGCCATGGTGCGCCCGCGCAAGGTGCTGGCAGTCGGTTCTCCCGGCCTCACAGCGGCGCTCAGCGAGCCCAAGCTGACCCGGATCACCAAAGAGCGAGGCAGAGCCCGGTGGCTTGCCTACGACGGCACACGGGCCGTTCTGATGCCGTCATGGCACCCTGCGGCCGTCCTGCGCTCCCCGGAGTTGATCCGTGACCTTCGGCGCGACGTCGAGCGCTTGGCAACCATTGACAAGCCCGAGGTCGAGCCTGAGGTCGAGATCGTCGTCGTCGAGAGCGAGGACGAGGCACTGGCATGGCTGCGTGAGCTTTGGACGGCGTCGTGTCTGTCCTGCGACTTGGAGACGGAGGGGCTAGACCCCTCGCAGCACCGGGTCAACAGCATCGGTTTTGGCGCGCTCACCGAGGACGGCTGCGGCGCGGTCTCGGTCATCATCCCGCGGCACTTCTTCAGCGACCGCGTGCTCATCGCCGTCGCCGACCTCGTGGAGAACCACGACGGCCCGATCATCGACTTCTGGAATGCGAAGTTCGACCTCGGGATGCTCGACACCTTCTTCACAAAGCCGCTGCGCCCGACTGGTTTCCGTGATGGCATGTTGGAGTCGTTTGCTATCGACGAGCGACCCATGGGCTCGCAGTCCGGCCGTGCGCGTGGTCCCGGCATCCACAGCTTGAAGACGCAGGCACGCACTCGCTACGACGACCCCGGTTATGCACTCGACATCAAGAAGTGGCTGGCGACGCCCGAGGAGGACCGCGACTACGACGCGCTCTACAAGTACCAGGGTCTTGACTGCTACTTCACACGCCGCCTTGCCGACGACCTCATGCACGAGCTAACGCACGGCGACGTGGACACGGAGCTTCTGGATGGGCTGCTCTATCCGGCGGTGCTAGCGCTGAAGGAGATCGAGGCGCACGGCGCGCTGCTGGACATCCCCCGCTTGGTTGCGTTGGGCGTGGACTTGACAGTGCAGAGCGCTGCCATCGTCGAGCGCGTGCGCGAGGCTGCGCGCACACCGGACTTGAACCTCAACTCGCCGCTGCAACTCAGCCGGTTGCTCTACGGCGAGCTTGGCTTACGGCGCCCGTTCCGCAAGCACCAGAAGTCGAAGACGCACACCGACGAAGCCATCCTCGTCACGCTGCTGCGGACGGCGACCGCGGTGCAGAAGACCGTGCTGCAAGGCATCCTCAACTTCCGTGGCATCAACATCGCGCTGAAGACCTTTGTCAACGGGCTGCTGCGTCGAGTGTCGCCGGATGGGCGCATTCGGAGCAACTTCTTATTGCACGGCACCATCACCGGCCGTCTCTCCTCACAGGGTCCGAACCTTCAGAACATCCCCAAGCCGGATGACGAGAATCCTGATTCGCTGGGGCATCGCATCCGGCGCTGCTTCATCGCGCCGCCGGGGTGGGTGATCGTCGAGGCCGACTACAGCCAGCTTGAATTGCGTGTCGCTGCTGCACTGTCCGGCGACCGCGTGCTGCGCGAGAACTTCGTGCAGGGCGGTGACATCCACCGGCAGGTTGCAGCGACTATCTTCCGCAAGCCCTACGACAAGGTGAGCAAGCTGGAGCGCTACGTCTGCAAGCGCATCAACTTCGGTGTCATCTACGGGCAGACCGCCAAGGGGCTGATGGAAGGTCAGGACATGGCGAAGTACGGCTCAGGCTGGACGATCCGGCAGGCCGAGGAGTTCATCGACCATCACCGTGCGTCGTTCCCAGAATTGGCGCAGTGGGTCGATGACACCATCCGGCACGCGCACGCCTACGGGGTCGTGGAGACGCCCTTCGGACGGCGCCGCCGCTTCGCGTACATTCCTGAGCGGATGAAGGGTGAGACCGGGCGGCAGGCGGTCAACGCGCCGATACAGGCCACGGCGAGCGACCTCTGCCTCGACGCGCTGATCCGCCTCCATGACCGCCTCGACCCTGAGCAGGCCGCGATCATCCTCACGGTCCACGACTCCATCGCACTCGAAGTGCGCGAGGATGCGTTGCTCGGAGTGATTGCGCTGCTGCACGAGGTCATGGAGGCGGTGCCGTTGGAAACCGATGTGCCCTTCGTCGTGGACATCAAGTCCGGCCCGACGTGGGCGGATGTTGCCTAGCAAGGTCGAGGATGCGCTCGATGACATCGACAGGTAACTCGATCCATTCCCGGTTGGGCGGCGCTGTAACATCGCCGAGGAGGTTGGTGATCCCTTTGAGCACAGCAGCCTGCCGTGATGTGAGTTCGGTTGACCACAACCGCGTCATGGTTTTACCTCCTTGCAGACCGGACAGAGCCGGGCCGCATTGTGCTGACGTTTGAGTTCGATTTCCAGTTGCCGGTCACCGGGATTCCAAGTGCGTGCGACTTCCCAAGTGATGCCGTCTTTCGCGGCGGCGTGCAGGATGCGCGCACCGTAGCGAGTGCCATGCCGCGCCAGCCGCGCGTCGAGATCAACAGTCACACCGATGTAGTGACGAGCATGATTGCGAAACGGACGCGACAGGTGCAGCAGGTAGACGATCACGCCTGTTCGTACCTCCGCAGGATGTAGTAGATGGCTGCACGGCTGACACCGTACTCGATGGCAAGTTTGCGAACCTTCTCGCCGTTGGCGACGCGGAGGTAGATGTGCTCGTGCTGCTCTCTGGTCAAGCGCTTCTGAACGGTTGAGCGCCCGACCGGGTGCTTTCGCAGCCAGCGCCGTACTTGACGCATGTCCCAGACGGAACCACAGCGGAGAATGACCAGTGAACGCGGGAAGTCGTTGTGCCGGTGTGTCCAGTTGACGACCGCGGACGGTAGCACGCCCGCGACTTCGGCAATCTCGGCGACACCACCGAGGTCACGAGGGTCGATGGTGATGTGCTGGGGAGGCATCAGACTGGCGAATCGTCCACGATGGAGCAATTGTCGCGAACCTCATCGCGCCACTCGTCGATCTGCTCCTCGGTGGGCTCATCCGGCGTGATCTTGCCGCTGCCGTTGCACGTCTCGCACTCGGCTTCGTCCTCCTCATTCTCGTTGATCTTGCCGCTGCCCTCACAGTCTTCGCAGTCATCTTCCTCCGGCTCTGGGAGGTCGGGCACGTCGGCGCTCTCGATCTCGTCGGCCCACGATTCCAAGCTGTCGGCAGTCTCGTTCAACTCGTCGGACATCGACGTGCTGTGCCCGAAACCGGACTCGATGTTGTCTGCACCCTCACGCTTGCTGGAGGCGATCTCGCGGATGGCGTTGGCCGCGTCTTCGAGCGCAGAGGTTACGTCCTCCGGCGACGTTGCTTCGTCGATGGCGTTGTTGAAGTTGTAGGAGACCTCGGCCAACTGCGCCGACAGCGACGAGGAGTATTCCCACACTTGCCACGTCGGGCACTTGGCGCAGCGCACGAGGCGACGCCCACCGTAAGGCCCACTGCGCGGTGAGATGTGCTTGTACGGCTGTCCAACCCCGAGGGTCGTGCCACACTTGCCGCACTTCTCCAGTGGCTTTGGGCGGGTGCGATCTTCCTGGGTGAGACGCAGCACGATGGCGCGTCCGGTCTTGGTGGTCTTGGGCTGGCCGTTGCGGCGCATAACGGGAACGGTCTTCTGCTTGCCGGTCTCGGGGTCGATCACCGGAACCGTTGTGTAGCGCTGCTGCGCATGCTTGACGTAGGTAACTCGTGCCATTGGTTGTCCTCCTGTTTCAGTCGATGGATATGTCGGGTTAGGAAGCGTCTTCGAGCATGGACACCACATCACTCCAGCGCCGCCGGACGAGGGTGAGGAGCCGGGTGCCTTCGCGTTGCTTGTCCTCGGCCTCGCTCCATGCGTCGTGGTCGATCTCGTTGTCCAACTCGGTGCGGATGAGGTCGCTGAGCGTAGTCGGATCGAGTGCATCCAACTCCCAGCTTTCGTCACCGAACTCGGCGATGTACGCGGTGGAGCGGCTGTCGGTGATCTTCGCTGGGTTCGGCGGTGGGCTGTACTGCTCGATCTGGTCCCAATTGAGCGCGATGCGCCGGACCTCGAACGCAGTGCCGTTGACCCGTGCATCCATGGCGTTGTAGATGGCACCGCGCGTGGTGGTCTCACCGAGGTCGTCAACGTGGTGGTTGTGGTAGTCCTTGATGATGAAGTTGGTGATCCGCTCGCGAATGTCACGGGTCATGTCCATGCCGCTTGGGTCGTGGTCACCAAGGTGCAGGATGAGCACGCGCTGTCCCTGCTCGATGTACTCACCGAGGCGCTGTCCGGCTGCCCACATCTCGCTCTGACTGGTGTAGCCGCGGCAGGAGAAGTGAGGCACACCGAACTCGTTGCAGACACCCTCGATGACACCGACCAGCGCGTCCTTCTCGATCCAAACCTCGACGCGAAGCGGCTGGCTATCCCACAGGTCGTTGCGGTACTGCCGGGCAGCCACGTCGATCAACTCATCGGGGGTATCCCACGCAGCGAGCTTGCGGAGGTTGCGGGTGCGGTCGGTGATCGAGTTCCAGTCGATGTACCCGGCCAGCCGTGCGTCGTTGATGATCGACCCCAAGCGCTTGTACTCGGTGTCCTTGTTGGCGATCATGCCGCGGCTGACGAATTGGTAGTAAAGCTGGCGCAGGGTGAGGTCGAAGCCCTGGCCTGCGTACTCGGTGATGATGGTGTTGGCCCGCTGAATCATCAGACGGCTGCCGGGGCTGAACTTCTTGGCTTCGTAGGCGATTCTAGGCATTGACACTCTCCTCTAGACAGACTGCGTGTATCAAGGCGAAGCCGCTTGCCGAGTGCTCGTTGTCGTTGTAGAAGCGTCGCTGGTAGCCGATGGGCTTCTTGCAGAACCGGCAGATGGTCACAGCCATCGCACGGAAGTCGCGACAGTCGATGTGGGAGCACGGCTCCTCACAAGGTCCATACGCGGTTCCGGGCGCGGGAAGACTGACAGCAGCCATTACTTGACCTCCACAGCATCGTCGTCGCGAACGATGTGCATGTGATAGCGCTCGGCTTGGGAGCGAGCCTTGTCGAGTGCAGCTTCCCGCGTGGGGTACGAGGCCAGAAACTCCCAAGGGGTGAAGCCACTGGTCTCACGACCGTCAACGCCGATGACACGCCGCCAGCGTCCCCATGGATGGTTGGGCTTGCTGTATGGCGCAACCACATGCTCATAGTCGTAGTCACGCTCGGGTGTCATGCCGTTGGAAGTGAGGAAACCTTGGCGTATCGTTTCGAGGGCGAGGAAGATGACCTTCTTGCGGTCAGGACGGTTCGACATTTACTTGACCTCCTTGATGAGAGCTTCGGCACGCAGGAGTGCGGTCATGACACGCGGACCTTCGTTGTCGTCGAGGACGACGCGCCGGGGATGAGTGACCACCGCGGCGTGGTACTTGTTGTCCGGCAGGATGACGCTGATGATGTCGCCGCGCTTGGGCATGGCCGTGGGCCGGGCTGAGAGTTCGAGGGTGAGGCGGTAGCGCGCCGCGCTCACCGCCGTCCCCTCTCGACGTGCCCGTAGACGTGGGGCACACCATTGACGTTGAACGATCCGCCGACCCACTCGATGCGCTCGTGCTTGGTGGTGCCGTCGCGCTTGGTCACGGTGACCGTGGTGCCCTCGTGGATGGCGCTGGCGGGTCCGAAGACGACCCACTCGCCATCACCGGCACGCCTGTAGATGAGGGTAGGCGCGGAGGCCGGGGGGATGGCCTCATCGCGCCCAGCAGACGCTACAGGAGCCGCCTCGGTGTTGTCTACTGCATCGGCGGTGCCGGGCACCGCAGCCGCGGTCACAGCGGCCTGCTGAGCGGCGGCGCTGGGGCTCCAGTCCGCGAAGCGCTCCACCATGGTCACGTCGAGGCGAAGTTGCGCGCGGGTGACGGCGACGTAGAGCAGGCGGCGCTCCTCGTCGGTGACCGGCCGACCCTGCTGCTCGCTGTCGTCCTTGCGCCCGGCGGGGAAGTCGCCCATGAGCTTGACGCTCTCCCATTGACGACCCTTGGCCTTGTGCGCGGTGGAGACGATCACGTCGGCGTGGTGCTCGTCGGGCTGATGCCGGAGCGCGTCGATGATGCGCTGGGGTGTGAAGTCGTCGCAGAGCTTGACGAGCAGGCGAAGCTCCTCGCCTCCCTCCTCTTCCTTGGCGTAGTGCTGCACGTCGCCCCAGGTGTCGAAGCACACGAGGTCGGGATGCTGCGTGCTCTGGCCGTCCTGCAGGGCCATGGCTGCCTGCGCGAAGGCGATCACGTCGTCGCCGCCACCGACCAGATGCGCCCGCTTGCCCTCGGCCTGCAACGCGAAGAGTTGACCGATGCCGGTGGCGTTGGTGCGGGCGAGGATGGCGCGTGGGCTGTCAACGAAGGTGACCGTCGAAGGGATCGACGGGGTGCCGCTGATGCGAAGCTCCGCGTGCAACTCTTCGAGCACCACGTTGGCAGCCTCGGCGACCGCGTGACCGAAACGGAAGCTCTGCGAGAGGTAGCAGTGGTTGGGGATGTTGGTGCGGAACTTCTTGATGGCGTCGATGGCGCCTGTGAAGCTGTAGATGCTCTGCTGCGAATCGCCGACGAGCACCACCTGACACGTCTGATCCGCGACGATGCCCGCGATCACCGGGTTGAGGTCTTGGCTCTCGTCACAGAGCACGAAGTCGTAGCTCATGCGCGGATGGGTGAGACCAAACGCCTTCAGGTAGTCGTCGTGCTTGAAGGGAAGGCGACCATGGTCGTCGAGCTTGTCGTCCCACGCCTGCTGGAGCTTGGGGAGCAGCGCGTTGGCGAGTTGGGTGTTGGTGGTGTCGCTGGCGCCTTCGAGGCGGGGGAAGTGCTTGGTCGAGGTCTCGTCGTCGGCGCTGTGACAGAAGTTGGACAGCGCGCGGAGGATGTGCCCGGCTAGAAACTCGGGCTGCAACACCTTCTGCTTCGGCTCGCCGTCCTCCCCGATCACGGTGATGGTGACCGGCGCGATGTGCAACGCGCGAGCGATCTCTCCGGTACGCATCCGCGGCCCGTTGAGGCGATGCTTGTACCGATTGCCGATGGCCTGGAATGCGAGGCTGTGCGCGGTGCGGCACTCCATGTTGCCGGGGAACTTCGCCTTGGCCTCATCGACGATGGCCTTGTTGAAGGCGACGTAGAGACCGTGCAGGCCGCGGGTCTTGGCGTCTTCGGCGAAGAGCTTCATGGTGGCGCTCTTGCCGGTGCCAGCGCCCGCCTCGATGACCAGCGACTCGCCGGTCCTGAAGAAGTCGAGTGCCTGCTGCTGCTCGGGGGTGGGAGTGAAGGACGTTGGCGACGAAACGGCCATGGCCGCCTCGGGAACATCCTTCCAGTTGAAGTCGGCGGTTCGGGTCATGGGTTCCTCCTTTGGGACCGCCCGGCGGGGTGCTGGGCGAGGGATGCTGCGTATTCTCCTCCTGGGTGGGGGAAATGTCAACAAGTAGACTAGTTGACTTCTGGGAGGGGAGGGTTTAGAGTGCCGAGGTATGCGGCTGACCCCCTCGACCCCCGACCCCTCGACCCTGCGCTGGGTGCCTATTGGCGGGCAGCGCATCGTCGTGCGTCAGTGGCACGGCAAGACCCAGCGCAACCTCACTTGCTATCAGGGGTACGCGCGTCGGGGCCGCGAGACCATGCGTGAGATTCGTTCACAAGTCGCCGAAGAGTACGGCACCGTC
>VFSW01005848.1_pt1 | contig 18141 bp, 10 predicted proteins | sample 5358111 | NCBI WGS metagenome assembly VFSW01 (sample SAMN11554181, study PRJNA540505) | mine drainage metagenome | isolation source: sediment from site ElyBrook_90M | place: USA: Ely Copper Mine, Vershire, VT | collected 2017
TCCAACCGCCGGCTTGGGCTATGGCGGGACTGCGCAGCAGCAGATTGGGCGAGCCGCCGAACGCGGCGGGAACCACCATCGCATTTTGAATGCTCGCGTCCGTGAGGATTTGGCGCGTGACGGTTTTATTTTTTGCGAGCCGGTGCAGCGCGCTGGCGGAGCGGCGCGCCAAATCGAGCCACACGGGCTGGCCCGACGGCGCGAGCGCGGAATGCGGCAGCGAAAGTCCCAGCGCCTCGCTGACGACCTGCGAGGTGGCGGCGGTTCCAAGAAACTGGCACCCGCCGCCGGGCGAACCGCACGCGCGGCAACCGAGTTCGGCCGCTTCGGCCAGCGAAACCTGCCCGTGCGCGAAACGCGTTCCCAAAGTTTGCACCGCGCCTGCGTCCTCGCCGCCGACGGCCGGCAACGTGACGCCGCCGGGCACGATGACGCACGGCAGATCAGGCAGACCGGCAACCGCCATCATCATCGCGGGCAGTCCCTTGTCGCACGTCGCGATGCCGAGCACGCCGGCGCGCAGCGGCAGCGAGCGCGCGAGCCGCCGGAAAACCATCGCGGCGTCGTTGCGATACGGCAGGCTGTCGAACATGCCGGCGGTTCCCTGTGTCCGTCCGTCGCACGGGTCGGAGCAGAATCCGGCGAACGGAATCGTTTTCAGTTTGCGAAATTCTTCCGCCGCCGCCTGCACGAGCAGCCCGATTTCCCAATGGCCGGTGTGATAGCCCAGCGCAACCGGCTGCCCGTCCGGCGCTCGCAAGCCGCCTTGCGTGCTCAAGATCAAAAATTGTTGTTGCCCGGCCTCGGACGGATTCCAGCCCATGCCGGCGTTTTGTGTCAGGCCGAACAGATCGCCGCTCGGACTGTTCAAGAGCATTTCTTCCGTCAACGGCAGGCTTCCCGCCGGCCCGGCCGCCTTCGATTGGATGCGATAAATTTCCGGCGGAAAAACTTCGGACTGGTCGTCGTTGGCACTCATGCGGCCATTGAAGCATTTCCGGCGAAAATGGAAAATAGAATTAAGATTCGACGCATTCCGGCAGGCTTGTTAAAAATCTGCATACCGAATTCATGACCCAACAACGCTGGCTGCGCATCCTTCCCGTCGCGCTGATCATGTATACGATCTCGTATGTTGATCGCACGAACGTCGCGCTCGCGCTGGATCCGAAGATTTCTTCCCTGATGCACGACCTATTCATGGACGATGAAATGAAGGGCAAGCTGGCGGGCGTGTTTTTTATAGGCTATGTCCTGATGCAAATTACCGGCGGATATTTCGCAGCGCGGTGGAGCGCGCGAAAACTCATCGGCCTGTGCCTGATGGCATGGGGATTATGCGCGATGGGCTGCGGGCTTTCGCACACCTTCCGGCAATTCGAGGTGATGCGATTTTTGCTTGGGGTTGCCGAAAGCGCCGTTTTTCCCGCGACACTGGTATTGCTGGCAAACTGGTTTTCCCGTTCCGAACGTGCGCGGGCCAACTCCTGCTGGCTGCTTTGCCAGCCGTTGGCCGTGGCCGGTTCCGCGCCCGTCACGGGCTGGCTGCTGGGCGCGTATGGCTGGCAACAGATGTTGATTCTCGAAGGAATTTTGCCGTTCCTCTGGCTGCCGCTCTGGTGGTTTTTCATCCGCGATCATCCGCGCGAGGCAAAGTGGATCTCAGCCGGGGAAAGAATTCGTCTGGAGGCGTTGTTAAGCGAGGAAGCAAACGCATTGGAGCCGCCGCAAAAAGTTTCCATTCTGGAGAGCTTGTTGCAGCCCTCGATTCTCATCATGGTAGCGCTTTATTTTCTGCATAATTGCGCGGTCTATGGCTGCATGACTTTTTTTACGGACGGCCTGAAAAACCGGGGGTTCGACGGCTTGCAATATGGATTGCTTTTCGCCGTGCCTTACGCGGTGACCGCCGTGGTCATGATGTTGAATTCGTGGCATTCCGACAAAAAACATGAACGGCGCCGTCATGTCGCGGCGATGTATTTCATGAGCGGCTTGAGCCTGATCCTGAGTGTGAAGTTGAGCGACCACTTTTGGGTTTCGTATGCGTTCATGTGCCTGGCCATTCCCGGCCCGTTCGCGGCGATGGCGCCGTTCTGGGCAATCCCCAGCGAGACGCTGCCGCGCACCGTGATGGGAATCGCCATGGGCCTGGTCAACGCTTTTGGAAATCTCGGCGGCTTCGTGGGACCTTACATCGTCGGTGGGTTGAAAAATGAATATCACAGCACTACGATTGCGTTCAACACGCTTGGTGCCGGAATGCTCATCTGCGTCGCGCTCGCATTTTTATTGCCGAAAGCCGCGCCGCAAATCCGGCCGGCATCATGACTTGAAATATTTATGAAAATCTGCCGGTTCAAAAATAAAACGGATGAAGTCCGCATCGGCCTGGTCGCAGACCATTCCACGCTGCTCGACTTGACACCAGCCGGAATCACGCAATTGTTTCCGCTACTTGAAAATGAAACGGCCACCACGCAATTGAATCAATTCGCCAAGCATAACCTGCCGCGCATCGCACTGGCCGAAGTCAAACTGCTGGCGCCGGTCGAGCGGCAGGAAGTCTGGGCGGCGGGCGTGACGTATCTGCGCAGCAAAACCGCGCGGATGGAGGAATCTGATTTCAGCGCGACCGCTTACGACCAGGTTTATGCGGCGGAACGGCCCGAAATTTTCTTCAAATCGCTCGGCGAAAAAGTTGTCGGCACCGGCGAACCCGTTGGCATTCGCCGCGACGCACGGTGGAACGTGCCCGAACCGGAACTGGCGCTGGTGATGAATTCCCGCGGCAAAATCGTCGGCCATACCATCGGCAACGACATGAGTTCGCGCGACATTGAGGGCGAAAATCTTTTGTATCTGCCGCCGGCGAAAATCTATGACCGTTCTTGCGCGCTCGGCCCCTGGATTCAGCTCGGCGCGACGGAAGCCGACGCGCGCGGATGGAACATCCAGATTGAAATCCGGCGCGACGGCCAAACCGCCTTCACCGGCGAAACTTCCGTCAGTCAGATCAAGCGCGATTTTGGGCAGCTCGCGGAATTCCTTTTCCGCAGCCAGCGTTTTCCGCACGGCGCGATTTTACTGACCGGAACGGGAATCGTTCCGCCGGACACTTTCACGTTGCGCGAACAGGACGCGATTGCAATCAAGATCAGCGGAATCGGTCTTTTGCAAAACCAAGTGTTGTTAGTTTGACTCAACGCATCTCCAGCCGGAAAATGCAGCGTTTTCGCCAGCACATCGAGGCGGGGAAGTTCGAACGCTTTGACTTGGTCAGACTTTCTCGGGCACCACAAATGGTTTGCGGTATTCCCGCGCAAGAAGTTGATTCGCTTCGTGATTATTGGTGAAGCGCTCGGTTCTTGGATTCATTTTCAACACCGCGCCGAGTAGCAGCGGCGTTTGACGTAAGTCCACCTTGTTGGCGTCGAGATGGGCTTCCATTCGGCCTAGACTCTCGGCCAGATCGCTGTTTCCTTTGATGGCGTCGAGAATGCCTTCCGACGACAACGGTTTGCCGAGGCGATATGAAATGTTGCCGGTGTGAACCAGCGCGGCGGAAAGGTGCCCTTCCGCAATGTCCGCGTGCAGGTCGCCCGGCTTGCGGCTGCGGACGGCCTGGATGAAATTCGCGAAATGGTCGCCACCCTCTTCGTAAGTTTTGATCTCCCGACCGTCCGGGCCACAAACAATCGCCTTGGTGTAACTCGGAATCACGACGGAGCCGCCTTCGCAATCCACCACCACGCCGATGCTGGCGCCGCGATACTCGTCCATCTTCGTTGCATCACTGGCGGCGGGCAGCCCGCGCACTTCGAAGATCAGCGGCGCGCCCTTGTAATCGTGAAAAACGATTTGCGTGTTCGGCGTAAGGCCGTCGTCGGCATAGCCCAACCGCCCGCCAAGGCTGATGACGCGCGGTGAAATTTCCGGCTCGCCCAGCGCCCAGCGCGCGAGGTCCATCTGGTGGACGCCCTGATTGCCGAGGTCGCCGTTGCCGTATTCCCAGAACCAGTGCCATTCATAATGGATCGGGCCATTCTTTTTGCTGTTGCGACGCGGCGGGTCGAGTGGTGCCGGACCGCACCAAAGATCGTAATTGATGGTTTCAGGAATCGGCTGCGGGCCGGTGGTTTTGCCAATGCTGTCGCGGCGCTTGTAGCAAAGCCCGCGGGCGCGGATGATTTTGCCCAAATGTCCTTCATGCAGCCAGGCAATCGCCTCCTGCAACCCCACGCTGGAGCGGCACTGCGTTCCGACTTGCATGATGCGATTGTATTTGCGTGCCGCCTCGATCATTTTCCGGCCTTCCCAAAGGTCGTGTGAAGCCGGCTTTTCGACATAAACATCCTTGCCGGCCTGCGCCGCCCAGATGGCGCCGAGCGCATGCCAGTGGTTCGGCGTCGCGAACGTGACCGCATCAATATCCTTATTTTCCAGCAGCTTTCGGATGTCGGTGTAGCCTTCAACTTTTTCTCCGGCGTCGTTCGCCTTTTGCAATTCCTTTCCCAAAACGGCGCTGTCCACATCGCACAACGCGACGAGCCGCACACCTTTCATCCGGCTGAACGCTTCGATGTGATTTTTACCGCGACCGTTGAATCCGACGACGGCACAACGAATATCGTCATTCGCGCCGGTGATGCGCGGCTTGACGGAAGACCGGGCGACCAGCGGCCAGGCTTTGAATGCGGCGGCGGCCAGCAGTGAATTGCGGATGAACCGGCGGCGGGGAATTTTGTTCATAAACATAAACACCAAGGGTAGAGCCTATTTCACTTCATCCACGAACTGGCGGTATTGAGTTTCTGCCTGCTCCGCTGTCGTCGGGCCGTCGAGAATGGCGAGACGATACCGGAACGTGGCCGATTGTTTCGGCTCAATTGTAAAATTCAATTTCTCCCTGCCCTTGCTGAAAATTGCCTGACCGAGCGGGTTGGCGGCGAACAAACCGTAGCCGCGCGCGTGCCAGTAGGTCGGAAATCCGGCGTTCTGCGGATGATCCAGCATGACGAGCGCGATGTCCTCCTGGCCCACCTTGCCCGTCAACATTGTCCAGCGTCCGCGCGTGCCCCAAACCGCGTCGCCGGTTTTGCCCTCGCTGCTGCGATATAATCCGCTCACGCCGTTGGTGTTCATGGCCTTCACGGTGGTGGGCCGTCCGCTGGCGTCGGTGTAGGTGACGGCATCGGTGGAAGGTTGTTCCAGTTCCCGACGCACACGCAGGCCGAACATGCCGTCTTTTGTGTCCTTGAACACCACCGGTTTGTCCAAAGCGGTGAGAGTGGAAATTCGATCCACCACGCGCCGGCCCGGCCCGGCCCGGAAGATAAAATCCGCCGTCTCGTGCAGAACCGGCTGGTTGTCGGGCATCATCCAGTCCATTTCGACTTCCAGTTCGCCTTTGTCCGCGCCGCTGCTCGTTTTGACAATGCGCCGATGCACGATCCGGCCCATCTTCGCCTGCTGCTCCACCGGCAACGCGGTTGAGTTGTTCCAAAAATCCACGCCGTTGACGTTTTCATAATTGAGCCAAAGCCCCGCGTGGTGCGGATGATCCGTCCGCTCGCCCGGTCGCGGTGCGAGGGGAAAACCGCGCGTGACGATCGTGCCGCTGGCCGTGCGCAGCGGAAACAGCACTGGTTTTTTCACCGTGTCCGGCCAGATGTAGGAGGTGAATGGCTGGCCATTCACGAGCACGTCCACGCGGTTGGAGGCTTCGTTTGGCACGACAGCAATGCCTTTGTCCGGCATGGCCGGCGCGGCGAAAAGATTGGAAGCGATCATCAAAGCAATAGTAAAAGCACTGAAACGAGCAAGTTGGGCTGGCATGGCAAAAGACTCGCCGGGAGCGGGCGGGACGTCAAGAGTGTCAATTTTGTTTTGACGATATGAGATTCGTCATATTCCGGGCCAACCCAAGTCTCGCTAAACTGCTCCGAAGTTTTGGCGAATTCAGGACCAATACCGCACCATTTCTGACCGCGAGCATCGCGGGCCTGCCGTTAATCGGAATAGTCAAAGCAATAAATCGTAGAATCAAAAAATGAACATTCAACTCAAAAACAGGGCATTCGACCATTCAGAAACGCCCGCCACTCGCCGCAACTCTGAAATCTGTTCCCAGGAATCTGCGCGACGCAAACCGTCAGGCCGTCGAAAGTTGTCAACCCTTGTTGCGGCCATTTCCCTGATGACTTTGGGGAGTCTGGTGTTTTCCGTATCGGATGCATCAGCGGCGGACGAAATCTGCTCCTCCTGCGGCCAGGACGTGCGCGTCAATGGCGAATTCACGCATCGCAAGGACAGTGCGTCCGTCACCATTGAAGGCACCCCCGCCGACAACGCGGCGGCGTTCCGCGAGGAAATCAACGGAAAGAATTTCACCGTCACCATCTCGCATTTGCCGGCGGGCAAATACATGATCTCCATCGGCGAAGTTGAAACCCTCGCAAACGCGGCCGGTGAACGGGTGTTTGATGTGACTGCCGGCGACGTGGCGCTGGCGAAAAACTTCGACATCTTCGCCACCGCCGGCGGCGCGCGCAAAGTGACCACCATCACCGGCGCGATCCAGCATGAGGACGACACCCTCAAGGGTCCGGTGACGCTTGTTTTTACCGCGAGCCAGGGCAACGCCAAGTTCAACACGCTTGAGGTGAAAAATTCCGCGGGCACGCCGGTCGTCTCGTTCAACGCATCCGAGCTGGCGGACGCTTTCACCGGCGACGCCGCGCACGTTCCTGAAATCACCGAGCCGCCGATCTGGCACGATCCGTCCCACCCGCTGATGGACCGGATAAATGATTTGATCCGCCGCATGTCGCTGGCCGAGAAGGTGGCGCAATTGCAGAACGGCGCACCGGGCATCAAGCGGATTGGGCTTCCGGCCTATAATTACTGGAACGAAGCGCTGCACGGCGTCGCGAACGACGGCGTTGCCACCGTGTTCCCGGAGCCGGTCGGCATGGCGTCCACTTTTGATCCGGGATTGCTGCACAAGGAAGGCCACGTTGTCGGCGTTGAGGGCCGCGCCAAATACAACGACTACGTTTCCAAACATGACGGCGACTCCAAATGGTGGACGGGCCTGACGTTCTGGACGCCGAACATCAACATTTTCCGCGATCCGCGCTGGGGCCGCGGCCAGGAAACCTACGGCGAAGACCCGTTTTTGACGAGCATGCTCTCCGTGCCGTTCATCCAGGGATTGCAGGGCGACGATCCCACTTACATGCTGGCGATGGCGTGCGCCAAACACTACGCAGTCCACAGCGGCCCGGAGGCGGACCGCCATCGCTTCGACGCCGAGCCGTCGGAACGCGATTTGTATGAGACGTATCTGCCGCAGTTTGAAGCGGCGGTGCGCGTGGGACATGTCGGCGGCGTCATGGGCGCCTACAGCGCGCTTTACGGCATTCCCGATTGCGCGAGTTCCTTCCTGGTCCCGGATCTCTTGCGCAAAAAATGGGGCTTTGATGGGTACATCGTTTCGGATTGCGGAGCGATTGGCGACATTTCAGGCACGCGCGGGCATCATTACGTCAACACGCCCGAGGAAGCCGCCGCGCTGGGCGTGAAGGCCGGCTGCGATCTTTGCTGCGGCGGCGAATACAATGCGTTGGCGCGCGCGGTGCAGAAGGAATTGGTCACGGAAAAGGAAATTGACAACGCGCTGTATCACACGTTGTGGACGCGCTTCCGGCTCGGATTGTTTGACCCACCGGAAAAGGTTCCCTATTCGGATATCACCATCAAGGACAACGACACGCCCGAAAGCCGGGAGCTTGCGCTGCAAGTTGCGCGGGAATCTTTGGTCTTGCTCACGAACAATGGAACTCTTCCGCTGAACCCGGCCAGGCTCAAGCGCATCGCGGTCATCGGCCCGATTGCCGACTCGGTCGCGGCGTTGCAGGGCAATTACAACGGGTCGGCCTCGCATCCGATAACGGTTTTGCGCGGCATCCGCCAGGTGTTGTCGAACATGAACATCGCAGTGACCTACACCCCAGGCTCACCGATTACCACCGAAATGGGTCGCGGCTTTGGCTTTGGACGTCGCGGCCGGGCAGCCGCGCCGGCCCGTCCACCGGCGGAACTTCAGGCGGAAGCCGTCAGCAACGCGCTCTCGGCCGACGTCGTCATTTATGTCGGCGGCATCACTCCCGAACAAGAGGGCGAAGGACATGACCGCACGAGCATTGAACTGCCGAAAGTGCAGGATGATCTTGTCCAAGCCCTTTTCAAGACCGGCAAGCCGGTCATCATGGTGAATTGCAGCGGATCCGACGTGGCGTTCCCGTGGGAGGCTGAACATCTGCCCTCGATTCTTCAGGCGTGGTATCCGGGCGAGTCGGGCGGTCAAGCCGTTGCCGAGGTTCTTTTCGGCAAGGTCAATCCCTCCGGCCATTTGCCGATGACGTTTTACCGGGCCACCACGGATCTGCCGGCTTTCACCAATTATTCCATGGCCAACCGCACCTACCGCTACTACACCGGCAAGCCGCTCTACGCGTTCGGTCACGGCTTGAGCTACACCAAGTTCGATTTGAAGAGAGGCAAACTTGAGTCGAAAAAAATCTCCCCCGACGGCACGGCGAAAGTGACGTTCACGGTGAAGAACACTGGCAAGGTTGACGGCGACGAGGTGGCGCAGGTCTATTTCCGCCACGTCAACTCCCCGGTGCCGCAGCCGAAACTGGCGCTGTGCGGTTTTGCGCGGGTGCATTTGAGTCATGGCCAATCGGGCAAAGTCACCATTGAAATTCCTGCCGAACGCCTGCGTTACTGGGACACGGACAAAAAGGACTACGTGGTTGAACCGGGTAAATATGAATTTCTCATCGGCGCGGCGTCAGACGACATCAGACTAAAATTGCCAATGACGATTGCCGCACCGTGAGAGCAAAACAAAACAACAAACAAAACCAAATCGAGATTATGCGAAAAATACTTACTCAGATCCTCTGTGTTTGCGCGACCGCCGGCTTGTTCACGTTCGTGACCGGTTGCCAGACGAACAATCCAGGTTCGGCGCAATCCGCGCCGGCTGCGGTGCAGACCGCCACGCCGCCCGCGATGGCAGTTCAGACCCCGGCGGCGCCGGCAGTCACAGCGGTGGATGGCGTCATTCGGATCAAGGCCGGTTCCTCCGAGCCGTTCAAGGATTCCAGCGGCAACGTCTGGCAGGCCGAACAGGGATTTGAGGGTGGCGATGTCGCTGCCCACGATTCGTCTTTGGCCATCGCCAACACAAAAGATCCCGGGCTCTTTCAGTCGGAGCATTACAGCATGGACTCCTTTTCATGCGCTGCTCCGAATGGAAAATACATGGCCAGGCTTTACTTCGCCGAAACCTACGATGGGATCACCGGTCCCGGCCAGCGAGTGTTTTCCTTCAATGTGCAGGGCCACGAGTTCAAGGATTTTGACGTCTTGGTAAAAGCCGGCGGGCCGAAACGCGCCTACGTCGAGACGGTGCCGGTGGAAGTCACGGACGGGAAGTTCAAGATCACCTTTACCAGCAATGTTGAGAACCCCCAAATCAATGCAATCGAACTGATCCCCGCGGCGCTCGCGGCGGCAGTTCAGGCTCCGGCAGCAGCGGCAGCGGCCACGCCGGGAGTCATTCGGATCAAGGCTGGTTCCTCCGAGCCGTTCAAGGATTCCAGCGGCAACGTCTGGCTGGCCGAGCAGGGATTTGACGGCGGCGACGTGATCGAGCGCGATGCCAGCCTTGAAATCGCCAACACCAAAGACGCCGGGCTTTATCGGTCGGAACATTATGGGATGAACTCCTTCTCCTACAGTGTTCCCAACGGCAAATACACGGCCAAACTTCACTTCGCCGAAACCTTTGAGGGCATCACCGGACCCGGCCAGCGCGTTTTCTCCTTTAATGTGCAAGGACACGATTTCAAAGATTTTGACGTGTATGTGAAAGCCGGAGGTTCTAACAAAGCCTACATCGAAACGGTGCCGGTGGAAGTCACCAATGGCAAATTCACCATTACTTTCACCAGCAATATTGAAAATCCGGAAATCAACGCGATCGAGCTTGTGCCGCAATCTTGATTACGCCTGGTTGCCGAAGTAAAAATCAAACCGGGCTGGGATTAACGCCGTCGCCCGCATTTAGGCGGCCTGTTCCCAGCCTTTTTTTGTTGCAGTAATGATCCATGATTGCCAAGGTTTCATCAGCAACACTAAGATGACACAAACTCACGAAATGATAAGGCAAGCGACATTGATGTTCGGCTCGGTTCTTTTGGCATCCCATTTATATGCGAATTCGGCGTTCATCATTGACGCCAGCCGCCCCGCGGGCAAAGTAAGTCCGACACTTTACGGGTTGATGACCGAGGAAATCAACCACGGATACGACGGCGGACTTTATGCCGAACTGATCCAGAACCGTGCGTTCAAAGATGACACGAAATCGCCGGCGCATTGGTCGGTAGTCAGCGAAAATGGCAGCGGGGTAACTATAGCTCTCGATCGGGAGAATCCATTGAATGACCAATTGACAACCAGTTTGCGATTAAATGTTCTGGATGCGTCGAAAGGCAGCGCGGCCGGTGTGGCGAACGACGGTTACTGGGGCATTCCCGTTCAGCCCAAGACGACTTATCACGCCGCCATCTGGGTGAAGGCGGCGGCCAATGCACTGGGGCCGATGACGGTTTCGATCATTAGTGAGGACGGCAGCACGGTTTACGCCGCCGGCAAGATTTCGCGGCTTGGCACCAATTGGAATCGCTATGAAGTGACGCTCAAGACGGGCAGCGTCACACCCACCGACCGCGCGAAGTTCGCGCTCACGCTGGAACAAGCCGGAACCGTCTGGCTCGGCATGGTGTCGCTGTTTCCGCCGACTTGGAACGACCGTCCCAACGGCTTGCGCAAGGATCTCATGCGGATGCTCGTGGAATTGAACCCCAAGTTCCTGCGTTTTCCGGGCGGAAATTATCTCGAGGGCAACACTCTTGATAGCCGGTTCGAGTGGAAGAAAACGCTGGGGCCGATTGAACAACGCGCCGGCCACCAGTGTCCGTGGGGCTATCGGTCATCCGACGGCATGGGGCTGATGGAGTTTTTGCATTGGAGCGAGGACATGGGCGCGGAACCCCTGCTGGCGGTTTATGCCGGCTATTCGCTCGACGGCAAATATGTTAACGCCGGTCCTGACCTCGCGCCCTATGTTCAAGACGCCTTGGACGAAATCGAATACGTCATCGGCAACACCAACACCACTTGGGGCGCGCAACGTGCCAAGGATGGACATCCAGCGCCGTTCAATCTCCACTATGTCGAGATTGGAAACGAGGATTGGTTCGACAAGGCCAAGACCTACGATGCGCGTTTCACGCAGTTTTATGACGCGATCAAAGCCAAGTATCCGCAGCTCAAGCTGATTTCCACCATTGGCAACGATCAGCCGGAGGGAATGCGTGTTCACAGCCGGAAACCTGACATGCTCGATGAGCATTACTACAACGCCACGGATGAGTTTCTGGAGAAATCCCGAACCTATGGAAAAAACATGGATCGTTCGGGGCCGGAAATTTTTGTAGGTGAATGGGCCGCGCATGAAGACCCGGCCATCAAGCCGTGGGAACCCGCCGCGCGCAAACAACCGCCCACGCCGACCATGAAGGCGGCCATTGGTGACGCCGTGTTCATGGCGGCGATGGAGCGTAATTCCGACATCATCAAAATGCACTGCTACGCGCCGTTGCTGGTCAACGTGAACCCCGGCGCGCGGCAATGGCGTCCGGATTTGATCGGTTACAACACCATTACGTCCTATGACTCGCCCAGCTATTACGCGATTCAGATGTTTAGTCGCAATGTTGGCGATGAAATTCTCAACGTCGTCTGCCCGGAAGAGAAAGTGATTCAAGGCTGCGCCACCCGTGACAGTAAGACGGGCGAAATCTATATCAAGCTGGTGAATCCGGGCACAACTAACACAGCCGTGAAAATTGAAGTCAAAGGCATCGCCTCGCTTGCATCCAATGGCACTGCCATAACATTACAGGGTAGTCCTGAGGATACGAATTCCATCAACCATCCACAAAACGTGTTGCCCGTCACGACTAAGTTGCGTAAGGTGAAAACCGAATTCACTTACACGATGCCGCCACAAAGCATTGTTCTGATGAAACTCAAGTCCCGGTAAATGGCCTTGGCTGTGTCTTTGACGATGCGATTGTGGGACATTGGCAGCCTAATAATGACGCCGGCATCCTAATTCCGAACCGCTGTAAACCATGAATAGGTATTTGAATTTATGAATACGAAAACAAACTTTCTCAAACTGGCCGCGGTTATTATTGCCGGCTTTGTCCTGCATGTCCGGGCCGAAAACGCGCGGAACCCGATCATTTACGCCGACGTGCCGGACATGGCGATGATCCGCGTGGGCGACACCTATTACATGAGCAGCACCACCATGCACATGAATCCGCACGTGCCGATCATGAAGTCGAAAGACTTGGTGAATTGGCAGATCGTCGGCTACGCCTGCGACACGCTCGGAGACAACGACGCGCTGACGCTGCAAAACGGAAAGAACGCGTATGGCGCCGGTTCCTGGGCCAGCAGCCTGCGTTATCACGACGGCACGTTCTACGTGACCATGTCTTCCAGCACCACAGGCAAAACTTATGTTTGCCGGACCAAGGACATTGAAAAAGGCCCGTGGACCGTGAATGCTTTTCCACCCGCGTTGCACGACAATTCGCTGGTCTTTGATGACGACGGCCGCGTGTATATGGTCAACAGTGGCGGCAACCTTCGTTTGACCGAGTTGACCTCGGACTTGACGGGCCTCAAGCCCGGTGGGTTCAACCAGGTCATCATCACAAACGCCGGCGCCGTGGCCGGCCCTAAAATCATGCTCAACGCGGAAGGCTCCCAGATGTTCAAGATCAACGGCAAGTATTACCTGTTCAACATCTGCTGGCCGCGCGGCGGCGTGCGCACTGTGATCATTCATCGCGCGGACAAAATCACCGGCCCGTATGAAGGCCGCGTTGGCCTGATGGACAAAGGAGTGGCGCAGGGCGGGATCATTGATACGCCGCAGGGTGACTGGTATGCGTATTTGTTTCAGGATCACGGCGCGGTTGGGCGCATTCCGTATCTCGTGCCGGTCAAATGGGAAGATGGCTGGCCGGTGCTTGGTGAAAATGGCAAGGTGCCCGATACGCTCAATCTGTCCGCCAGCAAAGGCCTCATTCCAGGCATCGTTGCCTCCGATGAATTCGACCGGCAGCCTGGCGATCCCGCGCTTCCGCTGGTCTGGCAATGGAATCACAATCCCGACAATACACTTTGGTCGGGTACGCAACGGCCCGGTTTTTTGCGGCTGACCCCCGGCCGGGTTGATAAGGATTTTGTGTCCGCCAGAAACACGCTCACGCAACGAACCTTCGGACCAGAATGTTCAGGCACGACCGCCCTTGATGTTTCCAACTTGAAAGGTGGCGATTTCGCGGGACTGGGTCTATTGCAGAAAAATTATGGGTTGGTTGGCGTGAAGTCGGACGGTGGCACCAACTTCATCGTGATGGTGAGCGCCGAAAACCATTCGCCCGCCGAGGTGGAGCGCCTTCCACTCAACCAGAATACCGTGTTTTTGAAGGCCGATTGTAACTTCAGAAATCGCGCTGACACGGCGCGCTTTTTCTATAGCCTCGACGGCAAATCGTGGACGGCGATCGGCAGCCAATTAAAGATGTCCTACACGCTTCCGCACTTCATGGGCTATCGTTTCAGCCTGTTCAACTTTGCGACCAAGACGCCCGGCGGATATGCGGATTTCGATTTCTTCCGCGTCAGTGATCAGATCGCGCCGGACAAGAAAGAGTGACCAAGTCGGTTCCGCCATGAACACCAGCAGGCTCCCCGAAAACTCAGCATGACTTTTCCAGGGCGCGCAATAACACGGCTACCAAGGGCACTTGTTTCGGGGCGTTGAGTTCCAGCCGTGATTGTTTCCAAAACGCCAACGACCGTGAAATCGGCGGGATTGGACGCAAGCAGGCGGCGAACGCCGCTCGTGTGCAGTGCAGTGCAGTCTGATGTAGGCTAGCTTGGCTTCATTTTGAGAAGCGTTCGTAGCAGCCGAGAAGCCATCCTCGCCTTTGATTTTTTGGCATCATGCGTGCTGATGGTTGGCGCTTCGAGTCCAATTTTATTCTTCTTTCCGAACATCTCCATTGGACATGAGCCTCACCTTGATCGGCGGAAATTCAACCAGATGCGCCGTCACGTCATTAGTTTCCACCTTGTAAAGCATTGGCGTGACTTGGAGCACAACATCGTTTGAAAAGGAAGTATTGAACACAGATTGTAAATAAATAATCCCTGCCCCGGATAAAGCTCCGGGTTCAGTCCACAGCCACTGCATTCCGCGCGTATTTGATGGATGGATATTGCGCATGACCTCCGAGACTGTTGTTTTGGAAGGAAGATTAATTGCCGCCAAGACGCTTGGATTAGTGGATTGCAGTTCCATACCGTTAGTCATCCATAGCTGCAACTTTTAACCCATGCTGTTAGTAATTTTAAGCCATGAAAAGCGAGAAAAATTGGTTTGAGCGACATAGTCTATTTCTATGCTCCAATCATTCCAACTCATTCCACTTTTTTCACATAAAAGATGTGGTTGCAAACCATTTGTTGCGCCGCCGATAACCTCGACAGGATTATGTTCTCCGCCAGGAATATTTTGTCCGTTAGTAGATAATGTTTCAATGGCAAACATTCCAATCAGTAACGCGGAATAAATATAGCGCTGCATAATTTTCCTTTTAGTTGTTGTGATAAATTTGCGGCCATTGTGGAAATTCAAATCCTGTGTCTGGATTACTTGGTCTGGTGATGGAATATGTCGGCACTGACCATGTTCCACCAGAATAAGTTGTTGAAGCCGACCATGACCAAGTTGTTTTGCCAAGTGGAACGTAAATGTTATTGTTTGGATTTCCTTTATCCGGCCTGAACATGACATAATCCTTAAATAAATCAACTATGCTTGTATTGTTGTTAAAAACAGAATGTCCCAGAGCAAAGCTTGGGCCATCATTAAAGGGCAAAGGTCTAACTTGATTAGTTAAAACGATGAATGCAGAGTCATAACTGCTCTGAGATAAATAAAAGCGGTTGTTGTCCATCCAATATTGGCCACTTGTGCTGTCGGATGTATTTCCGTTTGCTGCACTCCTATTGATGAGTTGAGTAAAATCTGTTTTCCCAGCATACATTGATGAAACATTAACTTCATAATACATACTACCATGTCCTCCTGAATCGCCAAGCGATAACGACAGAGTTCCATCTATGATGTCATTTGTAGCCCATGATGGTGGACTGTCTGTAAAAGCAATACTTGGGCGATAAACATTGAACATTGCCTGCGCCGTGATCGTTTTGCCTTGGATGGTTGCCGAACATTGCAACACGCGGTTGCTCGCGCCATCCACCCAATAGAACACCACATTGGAATATGTTGTTGGAAAGTTCGTAATCACTGTGGCATTGCTTGCGCCTGCGCTTATCACATAATTTGAGATGGCAAATCCCGGCACCGTCCACGAAAAATTCGTGAGGACAAAATTGGTCATAAACGAGCTGGTGATGGAAAGCTGGCAGGTCAGGCTCATTTGCTGCCCCACAATCACCGTGTTGGTTTGTGCTGACAGGTTCATGCCTGTGTTCACATCTATGATTTGGAGCGTCAAATTGCTCACCTGTTCAAAGAACGTATAATCTAAATTCTTATAGACCCTCGTCGCTGTCGGGGTAATCTCCCATTTTTGGCCGGCAGGCGCTGCCACAACCGTTGCACCCCAAACCGAACTGATGCTCGGCCCGCCGCCAGATGAAGACAGAATATTCGTGACGCCGGTATTGACCAACGGCTGCCCGTTGATTTGCAGCCATTCCGGCGGCAAACCCACGTCGCCGCCGTAAGGAAGCTGCTCATTGATATTATTGCCATACCCGCCGAAATAAGCCGCGTAGGGCATTCCATAACCAAGTGGGCCGTCTTGTATGTTGGTGTCTGAATATTCACAGGCCCGCGCCATGACCAGGTAAACATTGGTTGTTCCAGCCTGCTCTTGTCCACTCGGAATAATCATCGTCTTCGCCTGGGTGAAACTTTGATATAGTGAATCCTCATTTGTGATAAACACGGATATGGCTGCAAACTCCCACGGCAGGGCACAGAATATTTGATCGTATGGCGGGTCCACCAATGGCAGGTATCCCGTTCCGTTTGTGGTTGCGGATAAGCCTTGTGAATATCTCGTGCCATCAACAATTGAGCCGCCGTTTTTATAGAACCAATCAATGCTGTCATAGTCCGGGCCTCTATAGTCCGGGATGTTCTGATGACCGGTAAAGCTCATCAACGCCACCACCGGCGGCTGCGCCTGATCGAGAACTTGCGAAGCGATATTGACGCCGTTGCTGAAAACCTGCACGCCAATGATCGCCGTTCCCAACGGACTGACCGGCACGCCATCAGCCTCCCAATATCCAAAACCATCGTTCATTGCTGGAATGCCATTGACCACCAAACTTACGCTGGGACTGCCAATTTCCCCGAAAACATCCGCTGTTGACTGGTTCATCTGGTCGCCGTCCAGCGGGTTTATCACCAATCCGACATCGTTGTCCACGATGTTCAAATTCGCCATCGTCACGTTGCCGCTTGGGTCCTTGGCCGTGACGGTTATGCTGTTGGCTCCGGGTGACAAAGGCACGTTTCGCACCCACACGCTGCCGTTCCTTTCTACTATTCCCTGAATGGTCGTGGCCCCGCTGGTGGCACTGACGGTCACCGCCGGGTTGCTCACCTGCCCCTGCAAGGTCACCGCATTGCCGCTGACCACCGTTCCGGATGTCGGCCAGGTGAACGTCACGGTCGGATTCGTGCTGACGGGATAGTTCAAAGCAAAGCCGAGGTTCGTTTGGTTCCCGGCCCAATCCGTGGCGTGCAGGGTGATTATGTTCGTCCCACCCGCCAGATAAAGATCGTCGGACTGGAAATAGTTCGTGGTAAAAGCCATCAGGTTGGTGTTGTAAAATTGGCCGGTCAAAAAACAGGTTTGATTGGAAGTCGCGCCGTAGGCGTTCACCATGTCCAATGTCAGCGTGCTTAACGCCTTGCTGGCAAATCCCTGAATTTGAATCGGCATCCGCGTAACGGTGCTCCCGATGGGGTTGGTAATGGTCAGCCAGGGTGGCACCGTGTTTTTGAACAATTCCACCATATTCCATGTTACCGTGGCGTTGGTCGGAAATCCGCGCAAGCCCACGGAGACCGCATAATCACCGTCAACCCCAAGTGGGGCCACGACATTGGCCCCGGTGTATGGATGCCAGACGGCGTCGGCTGGATTTCCGTCATTGACCAAAACCGCCACATAAGCGGGTGTTCCGCTGATGAGGTTCAAAGGCAAATTGGGATTGGCGGTATTCACATCCACGTTGGTCGCGGCGATGGTGAAGTTGATGACGTTGGGGTCAACGTGGTTTGTGTAGTCATCGCCAAGCGTATCGCCTTGGCCGTCGGAATTTGTGGCATTCAAATTCAGCGTGTGAAAATACTCCCAAGTCCACCAACAAGGCAGGCCGTTGGCATAAACTCCCGTCCAATCTTCCGCCCGCAAAAACAAAGTGTTCCGGGCCAGCGCTGGCACGGCAAAGGGCAGGCAGTTGGTGTTCGCCCGCCAGATTTCCGTCTCCACCTGCCAACCGCCAAACGGCGTCAATAGATTGGTTGTGCTCCAGATGGCATAAACCTGGTTGGTCGCATGATGCAGGTTGGCCGTGGCAAACCCGTTTGAAACATTGGTGATTTCCAGCCAGAGTTGATTGGTGTCAAACTGGTAGCCAAAATAACTGTTGGTATAGCTGCCCCCGCCGCCGGAACCGCCCCCGCCACCCGGCGCAGGGGGACCACTCATCGCCATCGCGCCCAGGCTCGTGCCGGCGGTCGTGGAAAGCGGCGAAATGGCGTCATAGTCAAAATTGACATCGTTCAACAGAACCTTGCCGTCACGCAATGGCCAGACGGCGGAGCCGATGGTGTCCCCCGGCAGCGGCGGCATTTTCGGA
>VFSW01005849.1_pt1 | contig 18137 bp, 18 predicted proteins | sample 5358111 | NCBI WGS metagenome assembly VFSW01 (sample SAMN11554181, study PRJNA540505) | mine drainage metagenome | isolation source: sediment from site ElyBrook_90M | place: USA: Ely Copper Mine, Vershire, VT | collected 2017
TATGGAGGACATGGGAAGTGGTATCAGCGAGGGATCCGAAGACCTAGTTCCTAGAGAGCTCGCAGCTCACGATGAGATCGTGAGAGGTCTCGAACGTCTGGGTAAACCAGTGGAAATGTACTACTATCCCAACGAACTGCATCAACTCGACCATCCAAGAGCGCGTCTCGCGAGCCTACAGAGAAACGTTGACTGGTATCGCTTCTGGCTGCTGAAAGATGAGGATCCTGATCTAGCTAAAAAGGACCAGTACCAACGTTGGAATAAGCTGAGGAAGCTTCGAGACCAAGATGTTGAAGATGCAAACCGGCCAGCAAACGATCAGCGGTAATCGTGGATAATATCTGCTATTTATGCCTGAGAAGGAGGCCAAGAGCACAATAATACGGTAGGCGGAACGTCTTCCGTCTACCGTATTGGGTTCCGTGATGCATCCGGAGCAGATGCCCCCGGAATGAGCTATTCGTCAGCTGGATAAGCCGCCGTGGTGGACATGATGAACACGGTGTCGTTCACCGTGGGATTGGACTTCGTCTGTGGATTGGTGCCTGCCTGAATCGCAACATTCGCGTTCAGCGTTGTCAAGACATGCGGTTTTGTGTAGCGCATTGTTGTTTCCTCTCTTTGTTGCAAATTTCCGTGTACCAGACCTCAATAGGTAGCGTCCTCTACGCGGAGCTCGATTACCCCATTTTGGGGGGGCAGGTGTCGTGGAAGTTTGGCTGGCGCCACCAGTCGCTAAGAGGTACGGGCGTAGCCTTGATACTCCTGAGCCATAGCTCTATTTCGACGGTTCGCGCCAAGTGTCCTATCCACTTGGTCTCCCCCGCAAGTTCAGCACGAAGCGCACTCGCAAACATTGCGGGGTTGATCAGGCCGCGGCCGTCGAGTTGTCCGTTGGAACAAAGCGCTTCGACTTTCCGCTGTGAGGCACGAAGATGAGTGACCGGCCCGTGCGAGACGAAGCCCTTCCTCTTTCGTTCGAGGATCTCGACCGGCACGATTCCCTTCAACGCTCGCCGCATAAGAAGTCGCCTGCGGTTCGGTTGGACCAGTTGATCTCGGGGTATGCGAAGCATAAACTCGACTAGGTCGCGGTCCAAATACGGGTAACGATATTCGTAACATCCGACTAATGGTGGCATTAGATGTGGGAGAGTCTCAACCACTGCTCCAACCGCCTGGAGGCAAGACATCGCACTGGGACGTATCTTCAGGAGTGCGACCATTTTATTCGAGGGCGATTTGGCGCGAGAACATGGTCTTAGGCGAGTTGTGAGCCAGGGTGGAACAGCATAATCCATAAATGAAGGTTGTCGATATAGTTCGGCAAGAAAGCAGATAGTGTCTTTGAGTATCAACAAGAGTGGCTGGCGAGTGGCGATCCCCCACTTTGCGGCGTTTGAGATCAGAGTTAGTATCCGACCCTCCCGGAGATAGTCCGCCAGTTCTGGAAGAGGCGTAGGCACCCCGCCCAAGAGTTCGTCTCCGCCGATTCCTGACAGAATCACCCGATAGCGCCCATTCCCGAGTGCCGATTCAACGTCAGTCTGCGCATCCAGCTTTACCTGATCCCCGCAGACATAGGGATAAATACGACCTGCGAGAGTCAAAGGATCGTAGCTGGGCGCACTAGAGGAACAATCCACGTGAATTCCCTTTTTGTTACGGAATCGTTCGACCGCGGTGAAATATGGACGCTCGTCCCAATCTGGTTCCGTATCGTCAAAGAATGACACCGTGTCAAGCTGTTTGATTTGACCGTGCCCGTCTTGGACTATTCTGTCCGCCATACACACAATGGACGTCGAGTCCATGCCGCCGCTCAGCTGTGCCAATGTCATCTCTCCATTGCCGATCCGGCGTCCTACGGCCTTACGAAACAAACTGCGGAAGTGCTCATCGTAATCGGCGGTTGAGCGATAGATGATCTGAGGGTTCCCAGTTGGATGCCAGTGTGGTTTCGAAGCACATATGTCGTCGTGAATGGCCACGTAATATGCCGGTTTGACGGCTGAGATTGCTTTGTAAGGTGTGCGTTCACCGGTGGGCTGATAGGACAAGCTACATTCCAAGTATTCATCGTCAAGGTCGGTAGTTGCAGATTCGGCAGCAAAGGTCTCCAGATACGTGGACCACAGTGTCTGTCCGTTGCGGTGGGCGTAGTACAAGGCGCGCGAGCCGGCGTGATCGCGCGCCAGATATAGGGTCCCCTCTTCAATCGACCAAAGTACGACAGCCCAATCTCCAATGAGATGTGAGAAGCATTCTCCTCCCCACTTCTCAAACGCTCTCAGGATTAGAGTCGAGTCTGAAATGGCGTTTTCGTTCAAACCGAACTGAGTGGCCAATTCACTGTAATTGTCCAGTCTGCCATCCATTGCGACGATATTGCCCCGCTCATCCGTGGTTGGCTGCGGTCCAACTGACGATCGAGCGTTCGTATGGAAGCCCTGAAATCCCATCCCCACCCGACCGAGGGTCAAGACGCTGGTTCCGTCTGGACCATAACGCTCAGTATGTCTGGACAGATTCAGTAATGCCTGTTCGGCGACAATCTGACCGCGAGGAACGCATTTGCCAAAGATCACACTCATAAGGATCCTCCGAATCAGATAAAATCAGCAGCGAGCCAATTCGCGATATAACCGCGCCGTGTAGGGCTTATCGTTTACGATTCGTCCATCGAGTTCTACCCACGCATGAAATTTGGATAAGGCGACTCGTGTGCCGATTACAAGCTCTGGGGAGAACCCATAGCGGCGCAGGAGCATCGTTACGGCCACTGAATGCTGAAGGCACAACACCACTTTGAAATACAGCATGCAGGCAACATCCAGTGCGTGGCATATTTGCTCTGGGGAGTACCGGCGAATGGGCCGACCCGGAACCTTAACGGAGTTCAGAACCTCATATAGGGGCCGTTCCTTGTGCCACCACATCTCTAACTCGGTTCTGATGAGGCAGCGAAGAGCATCGGCAACCAATTTAATCTGCATAATGCCCTCCAGGGCCCCACGTGATTCCAAGCTCACGGCAAAGGAATGCGACTCGATTCGTGATCGCCTCAACGCGTACACTAGTGGGCATTGCTGGGGAGTGCCCCCGTTCTGCGCTATAGTCCACAAGTATTGGATTGAGTTGGGCGGGTCGATTTTGCAATCGAGCTGCCATCTTCAGCGCGTGGGCAGGATTGCAGCGGGTGTCCTTGTCCCCGGTGACAAAGAGCATGGCAGGGTAGTTCGTCTCATCACGGACGTTGTGGTACGGGGAATATGCGCGGAGCGCGTGGAAGTCGTCAGGATTCTCGATCGTTCCGTATTCGTGTGACCAGATGTGGGCGCGATCAAACTGTTCATATCGGACCATATCAAGGAGTGGAGCGATGCAGAGGACTGCGGAGAACAGGTCAGGTCGTTGGGTAACTGCGGCGCCCACAAGGAGGCCGCCATTGCACGCGCCAAAAATGCAGAGCCTCTCCGGTTCCGCGATACCGTTGTCGCCCATCCATATTGCGGCTGCTATGAAGTCATCAATGGCGACCTGCCGGTTACGAGCTCGTGCGGACTCAGACCACAGCACCCCATGTTCTCCGCCGCCCCGAATCTGCGGCAATGCATACACAAACCCAAGTTCCAACAGCGCCGTAACCAGGACGGAGAAGTGCGGCGTCATTGAAACTCCAAATCCGCCATATGCGGTCATAACTACAGAGCAAGTGCGCCGCTGAATACGGCTGCCGTGAGCTATCAGGGTCATGTTTATTTCTGTGCCGTCGGCTGAGCGATATCGGACATTCTCAGAGGAGATAACCGGAATCGCTACGAGGGGCCTGTGATTTGGCCAGTCGGCCAAGATCCCGGTGTCGGTGGAGCAGGAAAGCACAGTAGGTGGGGTAGCGAATGATTCGCGCCTCAGGAAAATCTCATCTACTTCGGTCGAGTATGAAGGGAAAAAGTCCCAGCTGTAGCCAGGCTCTAGCGGCAAGGTCCCGAGGTAATCACCCTCGATCGACCATATACGCACGACACTCTCCGTTTCGACGGAATAGTTTACATAAAATCGCCCTCCGGCAATTGTTATCTGCTTGATCGGAGCGATCCACTCCGGAACAACCACAGTCTTCGCCTCACCACTCACTAGGTTGAGTTCGACGATTTCGCCGTTTGGAGCTTGCGAATATCGCTGCACAAACAGCCTGGCGCGATAAAAGATGGGTCCGAATGGAACCGGGACATTGCGGAACACGCATCGCCAACTGCCATCATGGGATTTACGAGATTCGTAGAAATCTACTACTCCCGCACCGTCGTGAATATGGTGCAGAAGAGCCCCCAGCAAGTCTCCGTTCGATCTAAGTACGAGTTTGCTCGATGCAGTGCGCGGCAAGGAGAGCAGTATTGAATCATCCTCAACAACAGTTCCCATCCGGTGGGTTCGAATTTGGTGAGCTTGTGGCAGTCGTGATGGGCGATCCGAGAAGTCATGGCAGTAGTAAAATCCAGCGTTGCCGTTATGGAACGCAAAACCGCGAGCCAGTCCCCGCTCCAAATGGTCCGGCAGGACAAACGAGGTCTTGACATCCACAATGTGTATCGCCTTTGTGTGTTCCCCTCCAGATTTGAGTTCATAGGCAAGCAATGCGCCATCGGAGGCGAGATGGTGGATCCCAACCGTCGCGAAGGCACCGAGGCTGCTTGGATCAACCAATATCTTCTCGGTCCGGTCTATCGAATTTGTGACGATGATGGACGCCTGTTGCTGGCCGACAGCACGCCGGCGATAGAAATATTGCTGGGCGACTTTTCCGATCTGGTCGATCGACTCTACGTTCAAGAGAGTGTGTACTCGCGACCTCAGATGGTCCAAGGGACCGAGCCGTAGGAAATAGTTGTTGCAAAGCTCGCGTTGATGGGCCAACCAGCTCTGAGTTGAGAAGCATGTGCGATCTTCCAACGATCGGTACGGATCAGGCACGCTCATTCCGTGGATCATCTCAGTAACGCCGCCTGATATGTAGTCCCGAATCGTCATAGGAGTGTCCTGAGACTCGGCTCTGCCGCCAGACGATGCATCTGCCGGGCGAGACTGCGAGCATAACCTTGGAACGCAGCTCCTTTGCTTCGAGGGGAGTTCAACCATTCGCCATTGCCGTACAGGTATGACAAAACCGCGATAAGGGGAATGAGTTTGAGAGCGGCAGTGATCTGTTGTTCGCTCAGTAGGTCATTCCAGCAGGATGCATAGCAGCTAACGAGCTGCTCTTTCCATAATTCCGGCGTAGCCGTCTTCTTGGCGGCGTGGACGCACAGCAACTCGAAAGTGATGAAGGGATTGCCAACATACGCCTCACACCAATCGGTAAATACACAATCAGTTTCATTTCCCAGTATGCTTCCTGGGCTGATGTCGCCGTGCATCAGCGTATCGGGAATGCCCTGTTCCTGAAGGAAATCGCACGCATCATGGAGTACAGCTCCGATCTCACTGAGGCGCTGTGCCGAGAGACGCTCCACCTTTCCCGAGGTCTGGTGGCGCATAGCGTCGTCAAGATAGATAACGATTTCGTCGATCTGCCGTTTGAGACAGGGCAACCGATGATCTGTAAATCCTCTAGCGAGCAATTCTTCAGAGTTACCTACGAACTTTTGTTGTAGAGCTGCAAGGGTAGCAACCGCACACTCGAAATCTGCGAGAGAGTCTGATGCATGGAGTGACCTACCAAACTCCTCCATGATCCACGCATTCCACTCTTTCCTCATTCCAACGATCGGAGGAAGAAACTTGGAACAACGCTCCGCGAGAAATGATGTCGTTTCAAACTCAGAGGTGTTCGGCCCACCAACAGCCTTCAGCCAAAAGGCTTTCCCCGTCAGGGTACTCAATCGTAATAACGCGAAGGCTCCGCCGGCGTTGAGTTGGCGGACAGTGGTAAATTCGAGAGATTCTCCGGGCAAGCAGCGTCGGATCCAAGACTGGGCCTCAGCAATCCATCCAAAGTGTCCAAACGGACTTGACTCCTCGGGGTCTCCACGGAGCATGACACTTAACGTTTTCGCTGACGCTGACAACAGCTCTTGATCCTCAAGTTCGTAGATCGAGGCGAGCGAAAAACCGTCAGGAATACCCGAGACCTCTGAACCCAGAACCTCAAGAATGGCTCGATTCGGTCTGCCTGGCCGCGGTGATTCCCATTCGATCACAATCGAATTTAGTGACCATAGTTCCCTCACTGCGATTGTGATCTGCTCGGCAGGTCGCGCATGCCGGAGAACAGTGACGCAGGGCAAATCGATCATGGCGGCATGTCTAATTACTACGACTTTCTGTGTGTGGCGGATCACAAGAAGGAGTTCACAGACTTCAACATCTTCGTCTCTACAGTCGGTACTCATAAGATCTCCAAGCGATTTGCAGATTCCTCAGCACCCAAAATGAGGTGCCGATCCTGCAGATCATTGATGAGTTCCGATACGTCCCGCTCGATGACCTGTGGATCTTCACCCGTCTCATAGGCCAGGTGACGGGTGATTTCAGCATGTGTCATCCCATCCTCAAGCCGGAGCCAGATGTATCCGCCCATGGCATCAAGCGTAGTTATCTGATTGTGATGGCCATCCAGAATCACCGCGCCATCCTGCTCTACTATGGATCGAAGATTTGCTGCCAGACGAAGCATTGTCTTAGCCTCCAAGGTTGGGGTAACGTGAGCAGTTTCAGAAAAGGCTCAGCTCTTCATCGCAAATGCACGCCGTATTCGATCGGTGGGCGGGTGGTCGCAATATCTAAACGGGAGAGCGGTTCTGTGCTGGCACCTGCTGCCTCGTCTCGCCCAACGGGAGATGCGAATTGTCCGTGGATTAAGGCAGCGCCGGGCCAACCGTGAGGATGAGTCTGCCACTCGCGATGCAATTGCTGCAACGGAAAGTAGTACGCACCTTGCGACAAAATGCGGTGCATAAATAAAGGAACAGGACAGCGGAGTTAGAGTGAGCAATTAGAACTAGCCTCACGACCTTCGATCCGTAGGGTCGGCGAAGCGAACTCTATGCTCGGCCCGTTGACGGCTCGAAGCTTCAAGTGACGAGCGACAACTCCAAGCGACAACTATCGCAAACGGAGGACATCGTCGACAGTGTGGTCGGCGATTCGATCAAGGCGGCAAACACCATGAGCGATTTGCAGTGGCTCCTTCATCATCTACGCCCCTATTCGGGCAGAGCACTCGCTGCCCTTATCATGGCCACCGCGGCAGGCCTGGTTTCGACCGTCGATCCCCTCTTGATGCGCCACCTGATAGACAAATCTCTCCCTTTGCATCGTGCGATAGATGCTGCAATTTGTGTCGCCCTGATCGCATCTTGCTTCATCGGAAGGGCGTTCTTCGGCGGAGCCGGTGGACTGTTTAGCTTCCGAGTGGCGCAGAATCTGGGTCAGGACATCAAGCGGGAGTTGCTTGAGCACATGAACCGCCAGTCGGCCGCCTGGCATGAGCGAACGCTGCTTGGTGAGAAGCTGAGCCGTCTTGATTCGGATGTAGAACAGATCGCGCAGTTCGGCGCGGACGCTGTCAATACCATCGTCCGCGTAACCATCTTCTTCGTTCTCAACCTTGTGATCATGCTGACACTGAACGTGCCCATGACATTGGCGGTATTGCCGCTCCTGCCGGTGTTCTATTTGGTTCGCAGGAAATTTCGTCCTCTGATCCAAACACGCGCCAGAGACACGCAGGCCGGAACAGGCAGGGCGATTGGCAGGATCGCGGAACATTTGGGTGCTGTGCCTCAACTCCATCTTCTGGGAGCTGAGGAGGTTCGAATCGCAGACAGTGTCGCCGCCTGGTTGGAGGTCGTTCGCACCCAGTGGATTCAGCGGCGGACCGAGCTTGCGTTTAGCATTTCGATCACCAGCATCCTTGGTTTGGCAGTTCTGCTGGTTCTCGGGATGGGATCGTACAAATTCATCGCCGGCGCGCTGACGCTCGGTACAGTGGTGGCCTTCTACGCCTACGTCACCCGGATCTTCGAGCCGGTTTCGTCGGCGATGGAACTGTATGCCCGTTCGGAACGAATGATGGCGAGCGCGCGTCGAGTCCTCGAGGTGATGAGAACGGAGCCGAGCGTACCCGATCGCGGCCGACACTCTGAGGTTGTCCGGTCGCTTCGGTACGGTCTAAATCTTGAAGACGTGTCTTTCCAGTACGGACCGGCGCACTTTGCTCTCAAAGGGATTGATCTGCACGTCGCCCCTGGTGATGCTACGGCAATCGTGGGCCCTAGCGGCTCAGGTAAGTCCACTCTGGCCCGTCTGTGCATACGTCTGGCTGATCCGATCAGAGGCGCAGTGACCGTAGATCGATGCCCGGCCGCGGACTACACGCTTCGTGCCCTCCGCGAGATCATCTGTTACGTTCCCCAGAACCCGATCCTATTCAGCGGAAGCATACGCGAGAACCTTCTCTACGCAAACCCCTCGGCCGGCGACAGCGACCTGGAAAGGGTCATTCAGGCCGCGCAGCTGACGCCGCTGCTCCAAAGGTTCCCGCATGGGCTCGACCACACGCTCGCTGCTGGAGCCGTCGGACTATCCGGCGGAGAGCAGCAGCGCTTGGCAGTAGCGAGGGCGTTGCTACGCAACTCGGCCGTCCTCATTCTGGACGAATCGACCTCTGCACTGGACGTACCGACAGAAGCCGCGTTACTCCAGGCCGTTCGTCACTTCCGGCCGGAAATGACAATCATCGTCATCTCCCACCGGTTGAAGTCTCTAAGCTGGGTGGACCGTTTCGTTCTCTTGGACGCTGGGGCAATCGTTGGCGAAGGAGACCATGCCACCTTGCTGCGCGAGAATCGCCTGTATCGAATGCTGCTGGATGCCGAACCGGAATCGTCTGAACCAAGCACAGTCTTTAGAGGAACCACCGATCCAGGCAGCAATGTTTTCGACCGCTCAAGCGTCGCGGCTGCAAGGAGTGCGACTTGAATTGCAGGGTCGCCGCGCCCAGGAAGGGAGCGTCAGTTCCGGTTACGGCCCGGAAGATCGTCATCCGAGAAATCTCCGCGCGCCTGTCTCTCTCGCACCACGCGCGCGAATTCGCTCGGAGTGATGCCTCTCTTTCGCTTGTAGAACCGGTTGAACTCGCTCTCCCGCTCATACCCAACGTCCGACGCAACAGACATCAGCTTCACTTCGGGATCCAGAATGATTTTCCTTTCGGCGAACTCCAGCCGCGTCTTTTGATGGAAGCTATTCATGGACTCTCCATACCGCGTCCTGAACTTCCGCTCAAGTGTTTTCATGCTGCTGCCCAGTGCTGGCGAGATCACCTCGAGACGCAGTTTCGCATGGCCATGCAATCCGCGAAGAATATCGTGCATCATCTCCGCGCGCTCTTCAAGCTGCGTATATTTGGTTCCCGCAATGAAGGGCGCCCGCAGTCGGCGAATTTGCTCGATCGCATGCTGCTCCATGGCAGTAAGTTCTCCCTTGGGTCTCCGCGCCATAGGTCATCGTTCACGCAGATTTCTGCGGGCGACGAGGCGCCCCGGCGTCGGAGAGCCGGCCGGAGAGGTTGAATGGAAGTCGAGATAACCAAGCCCGACCCAGAGAGTTTCTCTTACTCGGCAAAATCTGGATTGTAAACATCAAAGATGACCTCGCTGCAGGTTCGGATTGGAACTTGGACACCGCAGCCTTACAACGGCGTCTCTCCCCACACAGGTCAACCGGCCCAATGGACTCCATTGGCACTTGCAGACAAATTGGGGACACATTGGTCTGCGTTCGGCTGGACTTTGAAGTCGGATCACCGCACCCGGTCGGGCGGGCCGTCGCGGAGATTGCGACGGCGATAAAGGATCCCGTTGGACGGTCGAATCCTCACTAAGGAAAACGAAAAACTAAGGGAAATCCTTGGCTCTTAGCCGTGAAGTTTCGATCACGCGAGCTGGAATAGCGCGCTGGAACTCCAGCCTCAGAAGCGCCATGAGGCTCTTGACTCGATCATGGGCCGTCTGGGCTAGTGCGATCCAAATGTCCCGCTTAAGGCGATGCCTTGATGTCGTCAGCACACCAGAGCGGCCGGGGTCGCTGCGCGGCAGTAATAGTTGGTTCGGCGGAAGCTGACGAATAGCCATGGATCGTTCACCCCGAATCTGCGACATGTCAGGACATGGAATCAGTCGCTAGGCGGCCCTCTCTGCGTGTGCGGTGGTACCCTCTCTTGATCCGGGATCGATATCGGGTTCGGTACCGGCAGGTCGATCTAGTAGCCGGGGCTCACCAAAAAAAGTCCGCCCTCCCTGGCACGGGAGGACCGATATCGAGTTGCAAAACAACAGGGGTAGCGATCGGGCTCGGCGGAATGGGATCGGCTACAATCCGGGGAGTTGATCGTCAGCATTGCTGCACAGCAATGTAGACATTGCAATCCAGATGCCATATATAAGGTATTGAAAATACAGGGCTACTAGAGCTAGGGAAAGCCCGAATCCCGTCGAAAACCCAAATCTCGGTTCGGCGATGGCCTGAGACCGGGTTCGGAGGGTTCAGTCCTTTGTGTCCCGCGTATGAAATCGGTGCGGATTGATATCGAGTTGCTTGAGCCGGTGCTGCAGTGTCGAAGTTGGCATGCCGAGAAGCGCCGCGGCGCCTCCTCGCCCGCCGACCTGGCCATTGCACTGTCGTAACGCCTCTTCGATCCTCTTCCGCTGATACTCAAGAACGCTCTCTGTGAGGGGAGCATCGAGCAGCGAGTCGCCATTGAACTGCATGGGAGGAAGTTCCTTTGACAGAAGGCGCGCCTCGACGGACAAAGTATCCCCGTCGCAGGCAATAACGGCCGCGTCGATCACGTTTTGCAGCTGACGGATGTTACCCGGCCAAGCGCCGGAAATCAGCAGCTCCATGGAGCGCTTTTCGATGTTTGGGATGCTCTTTCCGTGCCTGTTGGCCGAAGCTTCGACGAAGTGATGGACGAGGATCGGTATGTCTTCGCGGCGGTCGCGCAGCGGAGGCACCTCGATAGGAAACGCGTTGAGACGATAATAGAGGTCCTTGCGGAAAGCCCCTTCCTCCATCGCCTCCGGCAGTTCGCGGTTTGTCGCTGCTACGACGCGGACATTGACTGGAATGGATCGATTGCCGCCCAGCCGTTGAAAGGTGCGTTCTTGAAGGACTCGGAGCAGGACAAGCTGCGTTTCAAGGGGTACGTCGCCAATTTCGTCCAGAAAGATGGTGCCGCCTTCGGCCTGCTCAAACCGGCCAACATGCGGACGGTCCGCTCCGGTGAACGCCCCCTTCTCGTGGCCGAACAGCTCGGAGGTGATCAAGGTCGGGGTGATGGCGGCGCAATTGACCGCAATGAATGGGCCGTTGGCACGTCTGGAATTCTGATGAATAGCCTGGGCGATCAACTCCTTGCCAGTTCCCGTCTCGCCAGTGATCAAGACAGTGGTCTCCGTGGGAGCAACTCTGTCCACCAGCATGATCAAGCGCCTCAGAGTTGCTGAGGATCCGAGAATATTTCCATACCGCGCTTCCTGGGTTGCCGCCACTTCGTCCTGCAGCTTCTGATACGACTCTTGGATCGAGATGTTCTCCTTTCGCAATTGCTCTTGCAACACTTTGTTTTGATCGAGCGCCTTTTCTAACGCAACTCGGTCTTCGTGCTGTTGAGTGACGTCGATGACCGTCCCAATAAACTCCAGACGTCCGGCGACGCTTACGACGGGATGGCCGAGGCTGTGCACATAGCGGACAGAGCCGTCCGGGCGAACAATGCGGTGCTTATGGTCAATGGCGGTCTTTTCGGAGATGGCTCGATCCCATGCAGCTCTGGCATCCTCTCGCTCATCGGGATGGACGGCGTTGTGAAAGGTTAAAGGCGTCGGTGGCGCCGTATTGGGCTCATAGCCGAGAATCCGAAAGAGCTCGCTGGACCAGAAGCCGGTTTTGTCGGCTGGATTCCACGCCCAACTACCGGTGTGACTGATGCACTGTCCCTCGGTCAAGTAAGCATCCCTGCGGCGAAGTTCTTCCTCGTTCCTCCTTCTCTCGGTGATGTCCTGAGCCACGGCTGCGATAAATGCCGGCGCTCCCGTTTTCTCATCTGGAATCACAAACCCATTGCATTGCAGGGGAAACTCATTTCCCGTAACAAAGTTCCGTCCTAGCGTCTCGAATTCGTGGTGCCCCTGACGAACGAGGGTGGGTATGATCTCTTCTTGGCCCCTTGTGCGCTCGCTCTCGGCGAAAAACTCGAGCACGTTGGTTCGCTTGACGTGATCGTCCCCTTGGAGTCCAAAGAGTTCCTGTCCTGATGGGTTCACAAACACTCCGGCGCCTGTCATGTCGGCCACGCCGACAAAGCCTGGGCTGCGCTGCACCAACGCAGCGAGCATTCGTCGTTCAAGTTGCTGTGCGCGACGCAATGTGGTGTCAACGATCGACCCGACGACGCCCAGGTACTTCCCATCTTCCGCAAAGAGAGGCGTGGCAGACATACTCGCTGGAAATTCCGTCCCGTCTAACCGCAGCCGCGGTGCTTCATAATCTACAAACCCTGGACACCCGGCGCGCATAGCCTCTTCCTGTGCGGCCCATGCAGCCTTCTCGCTTTCAGGGAGAGGAGCCACCTTTCCGACGAGTTCATCCGGCTTGCAACCGAGCATGGCTTCGTATGCACGGTTGCAGACGCGCACGACGCGCCCAGGATCGAACAGCGCTACGGCAAACGGCAACGCGTCGAGGATAGTCTTATACCGCTGATTGATCGTCTCGCACTGCGTGTTCAAACGGGTCAGTTCGGCGGTGCGTTCTTGGACCTCGGCCTCAAGGCGAGCGCTTGATTCTGCCAACGACATCTCGGTCCGCCGCCGAATCCGGCTGAATCGGTAAATCAGGAAGGCGAAGAAGAAGAACACGCAGTAGACCGGGTAATCGTACTCGTCAAAATGGAGCCAACCGCTCTGAGAATGCAGGAAAGCTGTGAGACCCAGAGTAGACAGGACAAACCCTAGAACGCCCGGTCCGTCTCCCCCAAACCAGATGCTTGTCCAAACGGAAGCGAGGAAGATCAGCGCATAGGGATCGCGTGCGTGAACGAACTCCAGACTCAGAGCGACCGCATACGCGGAGGCCACGGACACTATCGCAAGTCCATAACGGAGAGACACCGCAAGGATTGAGTTCTTGGTTCCCATAGCTTGAAATCTCAACATACCTGCAGCTCCATCTCGCGACTTAGTATCTCCGTCCAGAAGAAACTACAGCCTCACCGGGTTGAAGACGGAAACCGACGTGATACAGGCGAACCAGCTCGCCGAGTGTGCGGGTATCCTCCGTGTGTGCGCTCATAGGTTTCTCCGATCTTCGAGCAGAGCCTCTCTCGCTGCTGCCCTGCTATCGTGGGATACTCATTTCCTTCGCGATCTTTCTGTGCCGAGAACGCCATTTATCGAGGGTCTTCCCGATTCCGTAGACACGGGTGGACACTCGGAACAAGTCCGGTTTCGCCGCCGTCAGTTCTTCGTCAAGCTGTGACATTTGCGAATTCAGGTCGCTCTGCAAGCGCTCCAGCTTGCTGAGGTTTGGCCTGAGTCCAGTCTTCTGGTCCGCATCGAGTTCTTGCAGAAACTGCTCGTGGGCCGCTGCTATCTCGGTCAGACCCGACTCGAGCTGATCCATCCTTCCGGAAACGGCGCTGAGGTCGTAACCCAGATGTCTGTAGCGCCAGGAATTCCAATAATTACTGTCTCCCATCAATCGGCCCATTTTGCGAGCCGCTTCCGTCGCCGCCATGCAGTGAACAAAAGCCTCGCGCTGGGTGTCCGTGGCTCGCAGCGCTGGATTCTGCCCGGCGTCAGCTGCCGCGGAATCGTGTCCCGCGCGACCGAAGGAATGAATCCCTCCTCCGCGTTGTGCCAGCGCAAACGGCGCCGTAATCGATAACAGAAGTGCAACGAACACTCTCACCGTCTCTTTCATGGCCTTTCTCCTCCTCGCCCAAACACTGGGCAATGGACGACAGCCCTTCTTTTCATCCGATCAGAGGTTGTGCGCTTCATTCATCTCCATTTCGCAGTACCCGAAAGGCTCTTTCTGCTTCGCGAACTCCACCAGAACCCTGCAAATCCAGCCTGTCCGGCCCCTGACCACCAGTCCGATGCCGATGGGCCTATGCAGTGCGCTCAGCGGACCGCAGCGATTGATCGCGTATGCGCAGGCTGAACTTCCGTCGCTGGCAACGCAGAGGCCGAGCGGAACAAACCACCTGCCGTTACGATCGCTCAACTGAGTTGGGAATGCGTCAGTTGGGAGCCACTTCACTCGGATGGTATAGCGCCGCCAGCCTGGTACCGCCTGATCCCATCGCAGCCGAGCTTTGCGCTCCGGCTCGCAATCCACGGGGTATTCAAGGAGAATCTCAAAGCCGTGGCGCCCCAGCGCCTCACGAAATTCCTGAACCGCTTCCTGATTACTAACGCCAGTCCGCATCGAAACTGAGAACTCACGTGCTCTAGCTCCCATCGTTGATCCCCGGATGCGCTTCGTCCTTGGCCTGTCGCGTCGGCATCGACCCGACGGGCCATCACGCCATTCGCTGTCACGCTTCGTTTGCGTGACGACTGTTCTTCCCGTCTGTCACAAGCGTTTTGCGGCTATCGCTTCCAGATGGTCAGCGAGCGTGAGCCTCCAAGCGCGCCTCTTCCGTAGGAGACGGGCGACCGTGCTTCGCTCGATACCATCCCTCAAACCAGGTGTTGACAGGCACCGCGGCTGGAGTCGGTGTGGCCTCACGATAGGCTGTATTCGCCTGCTCAGCCTTCAGACGTACTTCTTCCGTAGGGGCTAGGCGTCCGTACTTCGCTCGATACCATCCCTCGAACCAGGTGTTGGGGGTCTGTGCAACCAGCACGCTATTAGCGCTCATTGCCAAAATGCCGGTAAAGATGATGCTTCTCATGGAGAGTTTCATGTGCTAGGCCTCCTCGCCTTTAGCTGATCTCGCCCTTCGTCAATGCAATCGGCGTGCCAAGATTTACGCTTGGAGTCCTATTTGTAAGTGCTTCATATCATATGGAATACGAATCGCTACGCACAAACTGAGAGCGCAGCCGCCGGGATCGATTGCCTCAAATGAGGCAGCGAACACCGCAAAGCGGCCAAAGGATGACGGTTGAAACGCCGTAATGAACAGACGGCTCGCGATGGGGCGCGCAGATACAGGCAGTATCCTCGATTGACGCGATCTCACAGAGGCTCCATATGAGCCCCCGCACATTGCAACGTCGCTTGAAAGAATCTGGTTCCAGCGTTCAACGAGTTTTGGATGGAGCCCGGCACCAGATGGCGCGATATTACCTCTCCAACGCCGTGTTGGAGTTGAATGAAGCCGCATATTTGCTTGGCTTTGAAGACCCGAACTCGTTTGGACGTGCCTTTCGCACCTGGGAAGGCGTACCGCCAAGCGATTGGAGAGAGACGCATCGGACATTCAAAGTCATATAGGCCGCTGCCGTTCATTTTCGGATTGCAGACACCGTTTAACAGCGTTTTAGAGAAATCTGCGCATTAGTTTCCAACGCCAAGCCCTTCGCCTTGAGCAGATAGCTTCCAGCATCCGATCTTTTTCGAAAGGCTGATGCGGAGGAAGACTTGCTTCAACAATCTGATAGAGGTCGTATTTTCCCTGCCGTGCCCTATACCGTGGAAGAGGAAGGGGTTATGTGTAATTTTTGGGGTGAACCCATCCGCATTTTGCGATCCTGGAGCCGACAGTGCTACCATCAAAGCCGAGGTCGGCTTTGTTTCCCCATTTCTTTACGACCGAGCGTTCTTAGGTCAGCCGATCCCTTAGCAAATCAGAGTAGTGGACATGCTTAAGAAGTTTCTTTTCGCGGCAGTAGTGCTGCTTTTCGTCAGCGTTCAGGCGATGACGGTAAGTTGCGATTTACGCTGCTCGTTGATGGGAGCTTCGACAGACTGCCGCGTTGTGCAGGCTGATGCGCAGATGCCTCATTGTCACGGAATGTCCATGGAGCATGGCAAACAGGATAGCGTGGCTGCAAGCGACTCCTGCGCTCCCGCTGGCTGTAAGGGAGAAGTGACAGCGATCGTCAAGAGCGTTGATCAGAACGATATCGCCGCTGGCAAGCTTCCGGTCTCGGCTGTCGCTTTGTCAGTCGATCTTATGGGAAATCGCGGACCGAGCAGGGCTTCCTCCTTCGCTGCGCTCAGCCAAAGTAGCGAGGCTAGACCGCTCGCTCTGCGTCCCGGCTCCTCTCTCCGCATCTAGTCCAGTCCTTTTCTCCTCGAATTCTTTCGGGGTAAGCGCGTGTGCGATTCCACACGTTGCCCCGCTGTCTGTTGACTCAATTTCATGTCGAGGAAATCTCATGAGCAACCGCCGCACCTTCATTCAGAAGGCATTCGGTCTTGGCGCAGGACTGTTTGCGACACCCCAATTATTTGCCGATTCGCACGACAGGCATTCCTCCCGTGGCCGGCCTGCGTCCTCGGGGCCAGCTTTCAACATGCCTGTCGTGACTACCGACATCGGAGATATGCCGTACACGATGGACGGCGACACGAAGGTCTTTCACCTTGTGGCCGAGGTGGTGAAACAGAAGATCAGCCCGCTCAAGACGATTGACGCCTGGGGCTTCAACGGAAGCGCGCCGGGACCAACCATTCAGGTCAATCAGGGCGATAGCGTGCGAGTCATTTTCGACAATCACCTGCCCGAACCCACGTCGATGCATTGGCACGGATTTGAGGACACCATTCAAAACGACGGTATGCCCGGCATCAGCCAGGATGCAGTGAAACCGGGCGGGCGCTTTATCTATGAGTTCAACATCCACCAGGCCGGCACGTATTTCTATCACTCGCACATGGCGATGCAGGAGATGGCCGGAATGCTTGGCGCCTTTATCATGCATCCCAAGACTCCCTACCAGCCACATTGCGATAAGGACTTCCTGATTCATCTGCAGGAATATGCGGTGCTGCCGAACAACACGGTCCCAAACACCATGAACATGGAGTTCAACTGGCTGGTCTTGAATGGCAAGGCCGGTCCGGCAACCACTCCGCTCATCGTGCGGCTCGGGGACCGCGTTCGCATCCGCTTTGTGAATCTAGGCATGGACCACCATCCGATGCACCTGCACGGGCATACCTTCTACACGACCGGAACCGAGGGCGGCAGGATTCCCGAGGCTGGCTGGTGGCCCGGCAACACTGTCCTCGTCGGCGTCGCCCAGGCGCGGGATGTCGAATTCGTCGCCAATAACCCGGGCGACTGGATGATTCACTGCCATCTGCCTCATCACATGATGAACCAAATGTCGTCGAATGCCGGGAAGATGACGCGCTCCGCAGGTCTGCCGGCCGGAGGCGACATGAATACCGGCATGGGCATGCTGCAAGGCACGCCTGGGGTTCCCCTGGGAGAAGACTACGGCCCGGCCTTGGGACGTGGTTTAGGCGGTGTCGGAAATGCTTCTGATACTCCGTCCACCAATGGCCCGCTATCGCAGAAAAAGGCCATGGATGCGATGCCGGGCATGCAGCACGACATGGGGAACATGCAGATGGGCAAGATGGGGCAGGATGACATTGCCAAAAACGCAAACGATGTCCCTAACTTTCCGCAGGACGCCTACATGGAAGGTCCCATGATGACGATGGACGAGGCCGTTGAACGTCCTGAAAACTACGGCCTACGCGCAGGCTGGAGCGGATTCATGCAGGGCATGATGACGTTCGTTCGCATCCTTCCGCCGGAAAAGTACGACGAGGTCATTATGCGGATGAAGCAGGCCAAGCGGCCTGGCGATCCCTATTCTGCCATCTTGGAGCGTGCCTGATGCTGGGAGACAAAATGAGAATCAGAGCTCTTGGACTTGCGATTACGAGCGTCTTCGGATTCATGGCGTCGGCGCAAACTTCTTCCTCGCCGACGCCACAAGATAACACCATGCACTGCATGAAAGGCATGGCGATGCCCGGCTGCCCCCAAACCGACAAGAAGGACATGCAGAGCAAGCCTGCGCAAAATACACAGCTGCCGCGGCCTGCGCAGCAAAACGATATGAACAGCATGCCGGGCATGCAGCATGACATGAGCG
>VFSW01005850.1_pt1 | contig 18137 bp, 13 predicted proteins | sample 5358111 | NCBI WGS metagenome assembly VFSW01 (sample SAMN11554181, study PRJNA540505) | mine drainage metagenome | isolation source: sediment from site ElyBrook_90M | place: USA: Ely Copper Mine, Vershire, VT | collected 2017
TTGCGAAGGGGGAAGGATCGCGGCGCGGGCAGGGTTCGCCCGGCAAAGCCCAGGTCCCGGTATCGAGACCTGGGCAGCAGGTTTTTGCATTGCCAATGAACGGCCCCGGGGTTTTTATCCCTTGGCGACGCCGAAGCGCTTGTTTACTTCGGCCCAGTTGACGACGTTCCACCAGGCGGCGAGGTAATCGGGGCGACGGTTCTGGTACTTGAGGTAGTAGGCGTGTTCCCAGACGTCGTTGCCGAGGATGGGGTAGAGGCCCTGTGAGAGGGGTGAATCCTGGTTAGCGGTGGTGACGACCTTGAGCTTGCCGCCCTGGAAGACGAGCCAGCCCCATCCGGAGCCGAACTGCTTGGCGGTGGTTTCATTGAAGGTCTTCTTGAAGGCATCGAAGTCGCCGAAGTCGGCCTTGATCTGGTCAGCGATGGGGCCGGAGGGAGCGCCGCCGATACCCGGGGTGTTGGCAGGGCCCATGAGGTTCCAAAAGGCGGTGTGGTTGGAGTGTCCGCCGCCGTTGTTGCGCACGACGGTGCGGATGTCTTCAGGAACGGCGTTGAGGTCACGGAGCAGGTCGTCAACCGGCTTGGCAGCGAGGCCGGGGTGCTTTTCGAGGGCCGCATTCACGTTGTTGATGTAGGCCTGGTGATGCTTGTCATGGTGGAGCTTCATGGTCTCGGCGTCGATAAAAGGCTCGAGGGCCGCGTAGTCGTAAGGGAGCGGTGCGAGTTCGTAAGCCATAGGGGAAATCTCCTCAGATACGGATTGTACTCAAGCGGAGGGTTCCGCAGAGTGGTTGGAAGCCCGAGCGCGCCGGGGTTTGAAACCCACTATTTACATCGTAGGGCGCGGTTTTGTGGTTGGATGGGAGCGCATAGTCCTACGGTTGGATGGATGCGCTAAATGACCGGCAGGGTTCTGAAATCGTTCAAGTTCGATGACGATTTTGGCAGATCGAGGTGAGTGTTCGATTCTGAGACACATGGACGACCGAAACTTTGAGTGCTCGGGATACATCGTTAAGTTAGATGGAATTTCTCGCGGCTTCCCCCCACGCCCAACCGAAATTGCGCTTCACAACCCTGTGACCGAAAGTACGAGCCTGTCCAAACATGACCGATCAGCCGCTTTATCGTTGGCTTGAGCAGCAGGGGGAAGCCTTTGGCGCACCCGGGCTTGCTCCGCGCTGGACTTCCAGCCTGAAGGATGCAGTGGGTACGGCCTACTCGGCGTCGAGCCGGGTGTGGTTTACCTGCTCGCACGGAATCCTGAACGAGATTTACCATCCCACGATCGACCATCCTCAAGTGAGGGACATGGAGTTCCTGGTAACGGACGGCGAGACGTTTGCGCACGAAGAGAAGCGCGATCTACTGACCACGTTTGAGTACATCGATCCGGAGGCGATGGGGGTGCGTTATGTGAACCGGGATCCGGATTGCCGTTACACGCTGACGAAGGAGATCATTTGCGATCCGCACCACTCGGTGCTGCTGCTCCAGGTGCGTCTTGAGGGGCATGAGGACCTGATTCCCCGGCTGAAGATCTATGCATTGCTGGCGCCGCATCTGGACGGCGGCGGCGCGGGGAATTCGGCGCGGGCGGTGGATGTGGCCGGGTACAAGATGCTGCTGGCGTGGAAGAACCAGTGGGCGCTTGCGATGGGGTCGAGTTGCGGCATGTCGCGCGTGAGTTGCGGGTTTGTGGGAGCGAGCGACGGCTGGCATGACCTGAAGGACAACTTTCGGATGGACTGGGAGTTCGGGTCTGCGACGAACGGAAACCTGGCGGTGATGGGCGAGCTGAACCTGGGTGCGGCGGGGGTGGATGGAGCGCGGGAGTTCACGATTGCGATTGGAATCGGGGACACGCAGCACACCGCTCTGCAGAAGACGGTGAGCGCGCTGGCTATGCCCTATGCGCAGCATCGAGAGCGGTTCATCGAGCAGTGGCATCGAGCGGCGAATCCGCAGTGGCTGGCGGCGAAGGCGGGCGACGGGGGCAAGCTGATGCGCGCCAGCCATAACGTGCTGCTGGCGCATGAAGACAAGACCTACTCGGGCGCGTTTGTGGCTTCGCTTTCGATTCCGTGGGGACAGGCGAAGGGGGATGACGACCTGGGAGGGTACCACCTGGTGTGGACAAGGGACATGGTGCAGACGGCGACGGCTCTCCTGGCTTGCGGGCGGGCGGAGACGGCGCGGCGGGCGCTGGTTTACCTGGCGTGTACGCAGGAGCCGGACGGCGGGTTTGCGCAGAACTTCTGGGTAGATGGGAGGCCTTACTGGGCGGGGGTTCAACTGGACGAGGTGGCTTTTCCGATGATCCTGGCGTGGCGGCTGTGGAAGGCGGACGGGCTGGGAGAGATGGACATTTTTCCGTTTGTGGAGCGGGCGGCGGGATTCCTGGTGCGTCATGCGCCGATTACGCACCAGGAGCGGTGGGAGGAGAATGCCGGGTATTCGCCATCAACGCTGGCGACGGTGATAACGGCGCTGATTTGCGCGGCGGAGATTACGCGGGCGCGGGATTCTCACGAGCGGGCGAAGTTTCTGGAGGAGTTCGCGGACTGGATCGAAGGGCATCTCGAGGACTGGACGGTGACCAACGATGGCGTGCTGCTTCCGGCGGTGAAGCGGCATTACATGCGGATCCGGCCTCCGGAGACGGGCGAGGCATACGCGTGCGAGAGCTGCGGAACGGAAGCGCTACGGCTCAACAACCGGCCTCCGGGGACGCGCTACGAGTTTGAGGCGCGGGAGATCATCGACGCGGGGTTTCTGGAACTGGGGCGCTATGGGGTGCGGCGCGCCGACGATCCGCTGGTGGTGGATTCATTGAAGGTGGTGGACGCGGTGTTGAAGCGCGGACTGCCGCAGGGGCCGGGGTGGTTGCGCTACAACTGGGATGGTTATGGCGACCGGGCCGACGGCGGACCGTTTCTGGGATATGGCCAGGGGCGCGTGTGGCCGCTGCTGACGGGGGAACGCGCGCACTATGAACTGGCGGCGGGTCACGATGTGGCCCCACTGATCCAGACCTACGAGCGATTTGCCACCAGCGGACAAATGATTCCGGAGCAGGTGTGGGACGAGGCGAACCGACCCGATGCCGGACTGCAGTTAGGGAAGCCGTCGGGGTCGGCCACGCCGCTGGTGTGGGCGCATGCCGAATACCTGAAGCTGCTGCGTTCGGCGCTGGACGGCAAGGTGTTTGACCGTGTCGACCCGGTGTACGAGCGCTACTGCGAGGCAAAGGGACGGCAGCGAGTTCGCGGAAGCCTGGAGATCTATAGCCGGAGGCGGCCGATCCAGAAGGTAGCCGCCGGAGATACGCTTCGCATCCTAGACGAAGACCGGTTTGAAGTTGTGTGGACCGTGGATGGCTGGCAGACGGTGCATACCTTCCCCAGCGAGAGTCAGGGTAGTTCGGGATTCAGCGTGGACATAGAGGCTGGTTCCGAACAGGGTGAACTATCATGGACTCAACACTGGCCGGGGACGGGCCGCTGGCTTGGTTACAATGTGACGGTGAAGATCGAGTCCAAGTAAATTGATTTACCGAGAGAACAGCTTCATGAACGAAAGGATTGACCAGAGCATATGACTACGAGCGCGACGAGCCTCTCCCTCGACCAGTTGTCCATCGACACACTCCGGCTGCTTGCGGTTGACGCGGTGGAGAAGGCCAAAAGCGGCCACCCCGGCGCTCCGCTGGGCTGCGCGCCGATTGCGTACCTGCTGTACCACAAGCTGATGAAACACAATCCTGCGAATGCGAAGTGGGCGGACCGGGACCGTTTTGTTTTGTCGAACGGACACGCTTCGGCGCTGCTCTACTCCACGCTGTTTCTCTCCGGGTATGGGCTGACGCTGGATGATTTGAAGGCGTTCCGTCAGTGGCACTCGAAGACGCCGGGGCATCCGGAGTCGGGCGAGGCCGACGGTGTGGAAGTGACGACCGGACCGCTGGGCCAGGGCATTGCGATGGCGGTGGGCATGGCGATTGCGGAGAAGCACCTGGCGGCGGTCTACAATCGGCCGAACTTCGAGGTGGTGGATCACTACACGTACGCGCTTTGCGGCGACGGCGATCTGATGGAAGGCGTGTCCCACGAGGCAGCGGCGCTGGCGGGAACGCTGGGGTTGGGCAAGCTGATCTTTCTGTACGACGACAACCTGATCTCGCTGGACGGGCCCACGGAGCTGAGCTATACGGACGATGTGCTGGAGCGCTTTGAGGCCTATCACTGGCATGTGCAGCGGGTGGCGGACGGCAACGACCTGGCCGGGATCGAGGCAGCGATTGAAGCGGCCAAGGCCGAAACCGGCAGACCGTCGCTGATTGCGGTGCGCACGGTGATCGGTTATGGAAGCCCGAAGGCGGGCACGAACAAGGTGCACGGCGAAGCACTGGGCGCGGCGGATACGGCTTCAACGAAGAAGTTTTTTGGATTTCCCGAGGACCAGAGTTTCTATGTTCCCGATGACGCTCTCGCCAATTGGCGCAAGGCTGTCGATCGCGGTGCGCAGTCTGAAGCGGCATGGAACAAGCTATTCGCAGGCTACAAGGCTGCGTTCCCCGAACAGGCGGCGGAGTTTGAGCGCACGCAGAAGGGCGAGCTGAAGGGCGGCTGGGAGAAGACGATTCCCAGCTATGCGCCGGGCAAGCCGCAGGCTACGCGCAATGCAGGCGGCGCGATCATGAACGCGATTGCCGGCGAGGTGCCGGAACTGTTTGGCGGCGCGGCGGATTTGACTTCGTCTACGAAGACGATCTTCAAGCCGGGGCAGAGCTTCCATGTGGACGCGGCGGGGCGGAACGTGTTTTTCGGAGTGCGCGAATTTGGGATGAGCGCGGCGGTGAACGGTATGGCAGCGCACGGCGGGCTGATTCCGTTTGGATCGACGTTCTTCTGCTTTGCGGACTATTGCAAGCCGGCGATACGGCTGGCGGCGCTGATGCGCGTGCACTCGCTGTTTGTGTTTACGCACGATTCGATCGGGTTGGGCGAAGACGGCCCGACGCACCAGCCGATTGAGCAGTTGACGATGCTGCGCGCGATTCCGGATCTTACCGACTTTCGCCCGGCGGACGCCAACGAAACGGCGGCGGCGTGGCGCGTTGCGCTGGAGCGTAAGGGGCCGAGCTTTTTTGCATTGACGCGGCAGGACCTGCCGGTGATCGACACGGCTGCGCACGATGTGCTTGCCGGGGTGCGCAAGGGCGGATATGTGCTGCAGGACGTGGCAGATCCGCAGGTGGTTTTGATCGGGACGGGATCTGAAGTTTGGCCGTGCATGGATGCGGCGAAGCTGCTGGCTGCGGACGGGATTGCGGCGCGGGTGGTGAGCTTGCCGAGCTGGGAGATCTTCGACGAGCAGACGGCGGAGTACCGGGCAAGCGTGCTGCCGGCGGGTGTGCCGCGGCTGGCGGTTGAAGCGGGCTCGCCGCTCGGCTGGTGGAAGTATGTGGGGTTGGACGGCGACGTGATCGGCCTGGATCGTTTTGGAGCTTCCGCACCGGGACCGAAGGTGATGGCGGAGCTTGGGTTCACGGCGGAGAACGTGGCGGCGCGGGCAAAGGCGCTGGTGAGGAAATAGTGATCAGTGGTCAGTGGACAGTGGACAGTGGTCAGTGATCAGTGGTCAGGGAATTCTGGCTAGAGTGGTGAGTCAAAAGTTCGTTGAAGAACGACTGCAGATCCTTCGACACCGCAAGCCGCAAAAAAGGCGGTTTGCTACGCTCAGGGTGACAGTTCAGTTATTTAACGAATTTCAGACTCAGGACTTCCACTGGCTTTCGTACCTCCATTGCCGAGGGCTGAATCAATTGAAAGGAATCAGAACGTGAAGCTTGTCATAAGTGCGGATCACGCGGGGTTTCCTCTAAAGGAAGACGTGCGCGCCTATCTTGCCAAGAAGGGCTACGAGGTCGAGGACCTGGGAGCTTATAGCGGAGATTTGCCAGACGATTATCCGGACTTTGCGGAGAAGGTGGGCGAGGCGATCAAGAAGGGCGTTGCGCCGCGCGGCATTCTCATTTGCGGTTCTGGAGTGGGGGTGTGTGTTGCGGCGAACAAGATTCCTGGAATCCGCGCGGGGATGTGCCATGACACGTACTCAGCCCACCAGGGCGTGGAGCATGACGACATGAACGTGATCGTGCTGGGCGCGCGCATTATCGGCGCGGCGCTGGCCTACGAAGTTGTGGATGCGTTCATCGGCGCCAAGTTCATTGCATCGGAAGAGAGATTTACGCGCCGTTTCAAAAAGGTGTTGGCAATCGAAGCGAAGTATCAGTGCGGGGATGGTTCGGCGAATCCTGCCTGAGCAAGAATGGGGATGATGTGGGGAGGTCCGCATGATCCGCTTTTGCTGCAGTAGATCGGGAACTTGCGCATAGGCGGCCGGTATTTTCTGTGCGGGCTGAAGCCCGTGCACTTTTTCCCCGAGAGGGATTTCAGCAAGCTCATCAAGAGCGACAACGTGTACTGAGAGGCGCCGATGTTCCCCTTCGACGTAATTCTCTTCGATGTCGGCGGCGTGTTGCTCACCAATGGCTGGGACCATTGCGAGCGCGCCGCGGTTCTGACGCAGTTCGATCTCGATCAAGCTGCCTTTGAAGCGCGGCACCCGGCGGCCAACGACGCGTGGGAGCGCGATGCGATCACGGTGGACGGGTATCTCGATGCTACGGTTTACTATGAGCCGCGCAGCTTCAGCCGGCAGGATTTTATTGCCGCGATTTGTGCGCAATCCACGCTTCTGCCCGATGGCGGGCTGGGAATCCTTGGTGAACTTGCAGCATCGGATAGGTACATGCTGGGCACACTGAACAATGAGGCTCGCGTACCGAATGAGTATCGCTTCACGCAGTTTGGCCTGCGGCAATACTTCGATGTTGCCTTGAGTTCCTGCTATGTGGGCTTGCGCAAGCCGGGCGGGGAGATCTATCGCAGGGCGCTGGATATTCTGGGACGGCCCGCGGGGCGCGTGCTTTTCATTGACGATCGGCAGGAGAACGTGACGGCGGCAGCAGCAGCGGGATTCAAGACGATTCGATTCACAGGCGCAGACGCTTTGCGGCGCGAGCTTGAGTACTTGGAAGTTTTCTAGCGAATTGGCAGGGGAGGAAACGATGCAACTCGGATTGATTGGCCTGGGAAAGATGGGCGGGAACATGGCGGAGCGGCTTCGGCTGGGCGGCCATCAGGTTGTGGGTTTCGACTATAACGCAGAGGCGGTGGCAAAGTTGACCGCCTCAGGCAATGTGGGCGCATCGACGCTCGACGAGATGGCCAAGAAGTTGCAGGGGCGGAAGGCGATCTGGATCATGGTGCCGCAGGGAGCGCCGGTGGATGAGACGATTGCCAAGCTTGAGCCGCTGCTCAATCCCGGCGACATTCTGATCGACGGCGGAAACTCGAATTACAAGGATTCCATGCGCCACCACCAGGAAGTGACGGCGAAGGGCTTCCAGTTTGTGGATGTGGGAACGTCGGGCGGGGTATGGGGATTGAAGGAAGGCTACAGCATGATGATCGGCGGGGATAAAGAGGCCGTCGAGTATCTGCGGCCGATCTTTGAAACGCTGGCTCCGGCAAAGGACAAAGGCTGGGGGCACGTGGGCCCCGCGGGCGCCGGACACTTTGTGAAGATGGTGCACAACGGCATTGAGTACGGCATGATGCAATCATTCGCCGAAGGCTTCACCATCATGGAGAAGAAGGAAGTGCTGGACCTGGACCTGGCGCAGATTGCGGAGATCTGGCGTTACGGCAGCGTGGTGCGGAGCTGGCTGCTGGATCTGACGGCCGATGCGCTTTCGAAGAACCCGACGCTGGATGGATTGCAGGCGTATGTTTCGGATTCAGGCGAAGGGCGTTGGACGGTGTTCGAGGCGATCGATCTGAATGTGTCGGCGCCGGTAATTACGGAGTCGCTGATTCGCCGCATCAGAAGCCGTGAGGAGAACAACTTTACGGATCGCATGCTGTCGATCATGCGCAATGCGTTTGGCGGTCACGCGGTGAAGAAGGACTGAAGAAACGAACAGTGGGCAGTGGGCAGACAACAGCATGAGCGCCGAATTGTCACTGTCCGCAGTTAGTTTTTAGCTGATACAGGAGGTCGAAGAGTTATGGCGACAGTGCAGATGAAGGTGCGTCCGGAGGATCTTTCCCAGGTTCCCAAAGGCGGCGAAAAGATTCCCGGGCCGGGGATCATGGTGATCTTCGGAGCGTCGGGCGACCTGACCAAGCGCAAGCTGCTGCCGGCGCTCTATCACCTGGAGCAGTCGGGGCTGCTGCCCAAGGAGTTTGCCATTGTGGGTGTGGCGCGTCGTGCGCTGGGCGATGAGTTCGCCAAGGATATGCGGGAAGGGATCGTGGAATTTGGCGGCGTGGAGCCGGGCGATGTGAAGCTGGATCATTTTGTCGGGCGGATCCACTACCACCCGCTTAGTTTTGACGATGCCTCAGGGTATGCGGGATTGAAGGCGGAGCTGGATCGAATCGCCAAGGAAGAGGGGATCGGCGATGACCGCATTTTCTATCTGGCCACATCGCCGGAGTATTTCGCGCCAATCATCGAGAACCTGGGCGCGCAGGGGATGGCTCAACCGGAGAACGGCAGGGTGGGAGTGGTGATTGAAAAGCCATTCGGGCACGATCTGGAGTCGGCCAAAGAGCTGAACCACCAGGTGAACGCGGTCTTCCACGAGAGACAGGTCTTCCGCATCGATCACTATCTGGGCAAGGAGACGGTGCAGAACATTTTGGTATTTCGTTTTGCGAATGGAATCTTCGAGCCGATATGGAATCGCAATTACATTGACCAGGTGCAGATTACGGCGGCAGAGACGCTTGGCGTGGAGGGTCGCGGGCCGTTCTACGAGAAGGCCGGCGCGCTGCGGGATGTGGTGCAGAACCACATGATGGAATTGCTGAGTTTTGTGGCCATGGAGCCGCCGTCGAGTTTCGATGCGGAGGCGGTGCGGCGCGAGAAGGTGAAGGTATGGCGGGCGATTCCGCCGATCTCGATCAAGGATGCGGTGCGCGGTCAATACGGGCCGGGGGTCGTTGACCGGCAGAAGGTTGTGGGCTATCGCGACGAGGAGCGGGTGAATCCGGAGTCGGGCACGGAGACGTATGCGGCAGTGCGCCTGGGGATCGAGAATTGGCGCTGGGCGGGCGTGCCGTTCTACCTGCGCGCGGGGAAGCGGATGAAGAAGCGCGCCACGGAGATCACGATCCAGTTCAAGCAGCCTCCGCTCCTGATCTTCAACCGGATGCAGTCAGGCGGGCCTTGCCAGGAGATTCAGCCGAACCTGCTCACGATCCGCATTCAGCCAGACGAGGGCATCGCGTTGCGCTTCGGGGCCAAAGTGCCCACGACGCCGGACATGTCCGTCTGCCCGGTAAACATGGACTTCGACTATGGAGCGGCCTTCGGCAGATCGAGCGCCAACGGCTACGAGCGGCTGCTGCTGGACGCGATGCTTGGCGACCAGACGCTGTTTTCGCATCGCGACGGCGTGGAGACCACGTGGGCCTTGTATACGCCGATTATTGAGGCGTGGGCGGCGAAGAATCCCGAGGTGTTTCCCAACTACTTTGCCGGATCATGGGGGCCAGACTGCTCCGACCGCCTGCTGGAGCGCGAAGGGCACGCGTGGAGGAACAACCTGGGGAAGCCGGAGTAAGAACAGTCTTCAGTGATCAGGGATCAGTGGTCAGTGTCTATATGATCACGTCCCATCATGCAGCCGCGTTCTCTCGGCCAAGCGACGGTGCGGCCCACGTGGTTGGCGATTCTCCGACCTCTAATTTCTATTCTTTGATGACCTTGACGAAGATGCCTTCGGGTAACTCGCCTTCTAGCAGGTGGACTACGCCATTTTTGACGTAGCCTTCGAGGACCTGGCGTGGGGCCTTGGGCGCGGCAGGGGGATGGGCCAGCCGGGGAGCGTTGGCTCCGGCCTTGCTGACAATCGGAATCGGGGGTGTGCCGGATTCCGGGTCGGCTGCGGCTGTCGGCGGACGTCCCATCCCTTTATCCATAGCTTCGTTTGCCAGGCGGTCGGCCTCTTTGTTGCCGCCGCGGAGGGTGTGACTCATCTCGAATTTGTCGAGGCGCGCGGCGAGGCTTTTGGCTTCTTCCCAGAGGGGCCGCAGTCCGGGGCTGGCGACTTTGTACTGCCCCTTCATCTGCTTCACCATCAACTCAGAGTCGGAGACGACCCGGAGGCGCTTGTGGCCGTGTTCGAGAGCCCAGGCGAGAACCGCCAGCAGGCCGGAGTATTCGGCGTAGTTGTTGGTCTGGCGGCCGAGGAATTCACTCAAGCGGGCAACGATGCGGCCCTGGGCGTCTTCAATGACGGCGCCGTAGCCGGAGGGTCCGGGATTGCCGCGGGAGCCGCCGTCGCAGTGGGCGGTGAGCCAATCGCTGGACGCGTTCTGGGGGGAGGGGTGGCGATCAAAGAGATTTCCGTTCATCGTCTCCCAGTTTACCTGCTGAACAATCAGAGGCGTTGATTGCTGGCTCACCAAACGGGTATTGACTCGTCCATTCGACAGCGGAACCTGGCGTCACGATCAAGCCCTGAGCGGAGATTCAATGGCAACGAATGCGGTGATTTACCCTACTTCCACGGTTGGCGCGTCGGCAGCTTTAGGCTGGCCGGGCGCTGGAACGGTACAATCGTCGGGAGGAATGGCTGCGACGACCGCAATGGACGGACCAAACCGCGGACAAGGGCGCCTGCAATCCCGCGCGCCAGAGACAGAGCTGATCCGCGAAGCACAGGCGGGCTCACGCGCCGCCTTCGACGCATTGGTGCGCCAGTATGAGCAGCAGGTTCTGCGGCTGGCCATGCACCTGACCGGCAGCGAGCACGACGCCGAGGACATCTACCAGGAAGCGTTTTTGAAGGCTTACCGGTATATTGGGAATTTTCGCTTTGAGTGTTCGTTTTATACCTGGATTTACCGGATTGTCACCAACCTTTGCCTGGATCAACTGCGACGGCGCAAGACGCGGCGCGAAGACCAGGCCGTAATCGTGGATCACTCCGGCGACGAGATCGACATTCTTTCGTCGGTCTCCGACGATCGTTCGTTTTCGAACCCCGCGAAGGAACTGGACCGCAAAGTGCTGGGAGACCGGATTCAGGAAGCACTGAACAAGCTGACGCCGCGGGAACGGATGGTTTTTGAACTGAAGCATTACCAGGGTCTCCGCCTGCGCACGATCGGAGAGATGCTGAACACCACGGAAGAGACCGCCAAGAACACACTTTTCCGGGCGACGAAAAAACTGAGAACACAATTGGCGGGTTTGCGGTGAAGGTGCCGATGGCCCAGAAGGGCGGCGGACATTTTGACGCAAACAACGGGACTCTTTTCGAGGCTGGAAGGACGTTGCTATGAACTGCGAACTTGCACACGAGCGGATCGTGATGGCTGCCTACGGGGAACTGCCTGACGACGCGGCGCACGAACTGGATCGGCACCTGGCCACCTGCACGGATTGCAATGGAGAACGGGAGCAACTGCGAGCCCTGAAGCTGCTGGCGGACGCGTACCCGGTGGAAGAGCCCGCGGCGAACCTTATGGCGCGGTCGCGACTGCGGCTCGAAGAGGCGCTGGATGCGCTCCCTCCGAAGCGCTGGTTTGAGAGGCTGGGCGAGCGTTTGACCAACAACTTTGCCAGCCTGCAGACGGCGCCGATTGCGGCTTTCCTGTTGCTGATCGCCGGCGCCGGCGCGGGGAGCCTGGGCGGTTACCATATGGCGCAGAGGCACGTGGCGCAGGCGCAGGTCAATACATCGAGCACGTCGCCGCGGGTGCAGATAGCAGCGCAGGTGGTGGAGGTACCCACCGGCGTGGAAGTCGCCAACATTTCGAGCATCGTGCGTCAGCCGAACAGCAATGAAGTAGAAGTCCGGTATAACCAACTGGTGCCGCAGCAGGTGCGCGGTCCGCTGGATAATCCAGCCATTCGACAGCTACTGATGCTGGCTTCTGAGAACTCGGCCTCCCCTGGAGTGCGGGACGATTCAGTGGGCTTGCTGGCGGCTGAATGCCGCGCTGGCCGTGGCTGCCAGGGAGCGGGGATCCGCGATGCCCTGATGGTGGCGCTGCGTTACGACCGCAACGAGGGCGTGCGCGAGAAGGCGCTGCAGGGTTTGGAGCCTTATGTGGCGGAAGATGAGCGGGTGCGCAATTCGGTTCTGGAAGCGCTGTTGAACGACAGCGATCCACGGATTCGCACTGCCGCGATCAGCATTCTTGAACCCGTGGAAGCAGATACGAGCGTACGGCAGGTTTTGCACACGGTTGCCCATTCTGACCGGAATCCCCAGATCAGGCTGGTCTCCCAGCAGGTGTTAAGCCGGGTGCCTGAGATACAGTGAACCAGACCGACCCTACGGACCTTCGCATCGAGGACAAAAGAGTGCGGGCCGAGGGCTTGATTTACGGAGAAGAAAAAATGAAGCACCTTTCGAGGCCGTACAGATGTCTTGGAGTCGCACTGCTGATGGGCGCAGGAGCTTGGATGGCGGTAGCGCCTCCGGGAGCGCCGGCGCAGATCACGCAGATCAAACATTTCATGCAGAACCTGAACCCGCTGCTGTCTCACACCAGCGGACAGGGTTACCTGGGCGTGCTGGTAACGGACGTCGATAGCGATTCGGCATCCAGGCTGAAACTGAAGGAAGTGCGCGGGGCCGTGATCACGCTGATCGATCATGACGCTCCAGCGGGGCAGATTGGCCTAAAGGTCAACGACGTGATCCTGGGATTGAACGGTCAGAACGTGGCGGGAACGGAGCAGTTTGGACGGATGCTTCGTGAGATTCCAGCAGGCCGCAAAGTGAGCATGGTTTTCAGCCGGCCCGGGAGCGTGCAAACGGTAACGGTGCAACTGGTGGACCGGAAGTCGATGGAGCAGGCGGTCTGGAAGAACATCAACAACGGCGACGAATTTCCGGCGCCGACGGGGATGGGCATCCTTACCGGCGGGGGAGATGCGACACTGCCCGGCTTCCATATGCCGTTCTTTGGCAGCAGCCTGAATGTAGGCGCACTGGTGGAACCGCTGACTGCGCAGATGGCCGACTACCTGGGAGTGACGAACGGCGTGATGGTGAAGCAGGTGGCGCGCAAGAGCGAAGCCGCCGCGGCGGGTCTGAAGCCCCATGACGTGATCGTGAAGGTAGGAACGGACGCGATCAACACCACGGCTGACTGGGATCGCGCGTTGCGCGCCAACCAGGGAAAGCCGGTGCAAGTGACGATCCTGCGCGACAGAAAGCAACAGACTGTGAGCCTCCAGGTGGATTCAAAGCACAAGAGCTAAGGTTTGTCTGGGTGGACTATGGCGCGGCCGGGGGGATACCGGCTGCGCCCTTTTTGTATTGGACAGAAGGCGGTTGCATCCAGCCGGGAAGTGGACAGGAAAATGGGAGTGTCTGGATTTTGAAGTTGGTATTGGGGGGGAGAGGTTCAGGCCCTAATTGAACTTGGAACCGGACTGACCGGCAACCGATGTGGGTACACGGTGATTGGCGTGTTTCATGACATACATGGCCGCATCGGCAGAGTTGAGCAGGCTGTCCCGGGTGGCGCCATTTTCTGGATAGATGGCAATTCCCAGGCTGGCTGAGCCGTGGATGGTCTGCCCATCAATGAGGAAAGGCTCGTCGAAAGAGCGCTTGAGGCGGGTGGTAATCTCTTCAACGTCGGCGCGGTTATGGATGGTGGGCACGAGGACCGCGAATTCGTCGCCTCCCAGGCGGGCGAGCATATCGGCCGGGCGAAGCTGGTGTTTCATGCGGTGGGTTACCTGCTGGAGATAAAGATCTCCGGCCCGATGGCCGTAGTGATCGTTGATCTGTTTGAAGCCATTGAGATCGATGTAGATGAGGCCGAAGATGCCGGCGTTGCGGCGGCACTCCGCAATGAGTGCGTCAAGCCTCTTGTCGAGTGAAAAGCGGTTGTGGATGTCGGTGAGCAGGTCGAACTCGGAGCGGCGGAGCAGATCGGAGTAAAGGCGGCGGGTCTCGATGGCGAGGGTAATCAGTTCAGCGGCGATGGCGAGGGCTTCCGGTTCGATGTCGCGGGGTTTGGTGCGCTGATCGACGGCGGCAAAGATGGTGCCGAGCGTTTGCCCGGAGCGGGCGAGGATCTGATGCTGGATGACGCGCAAGCCGAGGAGGCTGGCGGGGCAGTTGCCCAGCTTTGCCCCGTCGACGACCTGACACCAGCAGGGGGCGCCACGCAGCTTGAAAGAGACTAGTTCGGTGATCTCTTCGATGATTTCGGCGAGCGGTCGGGAACCGTTGATGTCTACAAGGATTCGGCTGCGTCGCTGTTCGAGATGGGCCAATGAGGCGTTTTGACGGCGCACTCTGCGCTCGATCAGCCATCCCCTGGCGCCGATACCGAGGACGCCGAGGAACAGCAGTCCAACAAGAAAGACGAGATTGCGCACATTCAGCAGGGAAGGGCGGGCGACGAGCGCGACATCGTCGGAAGAGCGCAGGAGCACGCTGAAGGCAGCGGTGCCCTGGTATTTGTCGCCGCTTTCGAGGATACAAATGCCGGTCATGCGGACGGTGGAGCCCAGCGGAACCTGCTTCATAGGCGGGATCTGGAGGTCGAGGCCGCGCTCCGGGTGGCGATAGATGGCGGAGAAGAGGTGGCCACGGTGGGAGACCAGGACGTACTCGTCCTGGGCAGCCTCGCGGATCGACATCAGCAATTGTCCTTCGACGGAGACCAGATTGTATGCATGCGCGCCGAGTGCCAGTTCCGTTGCGGTGACAGGCTTTGGCGCGACGGGAGCGGAGACGGTGCTTTGCTGGATTTCGCCGCGAGTGAGGGTGAGAAAGCCGTCGTCTACATTGGGAAAGCCGGTGACGTCGGCCACGTTGCCGATATGCAGAGGCTCCTCGAAGAGAGTCTGGATGCGCAGGCCTTTATCTCCGTCCTGGAGAACGAGGGTGGATCCTGGCTGATAGTAGGTAATGGTTCCGCGGACCCGGATTCTCTGCGTCCGGTCCTGGATTTCGTAGCCTTTCAGGATCTCGTCCATCGGGGTGACGGGGAGCGACAAGGGGCTGGTGTCGGGGCGCTTGAGAATCTTCAAGTCGGAGAGCGAAGGCACTTCAAGCAGGATCCCGGTCATTTGATCTTTGCCGTCGAACCGTCCCGCGACAGCACCGGTTAATTCAACTTCGGAATCGAGCAGTGGCTTGAGATCGCGGTAGCCGGTGTCGACCACCTCCGCGTCGATGTTTCCTCCGTCCATGAGCAACTGGAAATGGATGTTTTTCAAATCCAAGTCCGAAACCACGTTGACGCTTCGGACGACGGCGCGCACGGTTACGCGCCGGCAATCAAGTTCGGCACGGATGAGTTGCCTGAAGCTGGCTGCTACCGGGTTGGGCGGAATGCCATGGCGGAGGACGGTTACGCTATCGCTGAGCACCTCGGTGCGAAAACTGGCGTGCGTTTTTCCGCGCACAAGGACGCGGTCGCCAGGGATGAAGTTTGCGGCTGATGTGGTTTCGACGTAGATTGCGTCATCGCCTTCCTGCACGAAGAGATCGACGTTTCCTTTGCGGTAGAAAGTGACGGTTGCTTCGAATGCGACGGGGAGGGAATGTCCAGCCAGTACGCTAGAGAGGGAGTGTATATCGTGCAGGGAAGTGATTGGGGCCGGAGGCCCAGGACTGGCAGCAGCCGCGAACCCGGACAGGAGACCGACGAAAATCATGGCGCGGGCAAGGAACGATCTCATCATCGAAAGAACCGAGGGAAGGGGCGCCAGAGCCGGAGGGCAGTGCTGTTTCAGTCGGCTGGAAGCGCCGGACGCATAGTCTAGGGCTTGGTAACAAGGGTACACCCTTCGAGGCTCAGCGCCGCGCGGGAATTTCAATGCTTTTCATATTCGCTCGACACTGTCCCGCGGAGATCGGTTCCTGATCTGCCGATTCCGATGGGGTTCCGTATTCAGCGCGCTCCGTTCAGGACGGGAAAGCCTCTTGAAAGTTCGGCGACACGAGACTGTTGGAATTCCTGTTGAACGAGTGCGGAGCCATATTTTCGATCGAGGCGGCGGATGGTGAAATGGCCCTCGGCAATCCGCTGGAAATGATCGGTGAAGAGCACGTTTAGCGCGAGGCCGCCGGCGGCTCCGGCGATAGGGATCAATTGAGCGGCAGCCTTTTCGCTGACTTCGATTCCGAACCTGGCGGCGACCTTGGAGAGGAAGGAGACGAGGGCAGGTGCGCTCTCCTTTGCCATACCCTTCTGGGCTACATAGACAGCGGCATCTCGCGTGACCTGAGCCAGGGCAGCGCGGGTGGCGTAGTAGGCGCTTTCAAAGGGAGCGGTACGAACGCCTTCCGGGCCAAGCGCGAGGACCTCAAGACAGGCGAGGGCTCCCTCGGGGGTGGAGAGATCTTCACCCTCGCCGCGCGCGATTTCGGCGATGGAGTTGAGCATCAGGGTGGTGGTGATGGGCAGTTCAACGAGGAGCCCGGGCAGGCCGAAGAAGCCGCCGATTGCGCCGGTGAAGGCGGTCGCGATGGTGTGCGAACGCTTGCGGCGGGCAGATGCGGAATGAGATTTTCCGAGGGTGAGAGCGACGCGGAGGCACTGTTCAAGCGCCTTGTTGACGGCGGCGCCGATTGAATCCTGGGCACGGAGCGGGAGCCGGTGCATCAGCGCCTCCATGGGCACGCCGACTTTGGAGGTGAGCTTCATGGCCAAGCTCTGCGATTCCAGCTTTGCGATGGCGGCCTGGAGATCCGCGTAGTCGCGGGGGGAGAGACTGCTCATGTGTAGAGGGTAACCGAAACTGCTTAGCGGGCCTGGTCTGGACAGACTAGAAGCTATAAATGCGCGCGTCCCATGCGCCGAGGTGGAGCGTGGCACTGTCTGCTTCTGTTGTGCCCGGCACGTTGGCCAGGAGGAGTTTTCCCGCTTTCATGCCTTCAGGCAGGGTGTACTCGACAGGCTTCTCTCCGAAGTTGAGCACCACCAGAAAATTCTCGGCAGGCTTGCCGGGGACCATAAGGGTGCGGGTATAGGCGTAGACCTGTGAGTTGGCAGGGTCGAGGTCCTGGTAGTCGCCATAGGCGAAGGCCAAGTGAGCGCGGTGCATGGCGATGGCGCGCTGGGTGTAATGAAAGACGGATGCGGGGTCGGTCAACTCACTGGCGGCATTGATCTGGGTGTAGTTTGGGTTGACGGGGAGCCAGGGCTTGGCGGCGGCGGTCGTGAAGCCAGCATTGGGCGCGCTGCTCCACTGCATGGGCGTGCGGGAGTTGTCGCGTCCGAAGCGCTGTGACTGGGCGATGAACTGGGCCTCCGGCATCTTTCCGGTGAGCACCTTGGCTTTGTATGCGTTTTGAACCTCGATGTCGTTGAACTGGTCAAGGCGCGTGAAGGGGTAGTTGGTCATGCCGAGCTCGTCGCCCTGGTAGAGGAATGGCGTACCCCGCAGCGTCAACAGCATGGTTTCGAGAAGTTTGGCGGAGCGGACGCGGAACTCGGGGGTCGACGTATCGCCGAAGTTCGATACCAGGCGCGGGTTGTCGTGGTTGGAGAGGAAGACCGTATCCCAGTCCGTCTTGCCGAGGACGCGCGCGTGGTTGTCGTAGATGGCTTTCAGTTCGGGGAGAGTCCATGCCCGCTCGGCATAGCCATCGCCGCGATTCAGGCGCACCGCGTCGAAGTTGAAGACCATGTTCAGTTCGTGACGCTCGCTGTTGATGATCTTGGGCTCCTCGGCGAGCGTAATGCCGATAGCTTCGCCGACGGTCATCACGTCATATTTCGACAGCACCTCACTGTTCATCTGCTGAAGGTATTCATCACGGTGCGGGCCATTGGCCCAGAGTCGCGAGGGGTGCTTGAGTTGTTCCGGGGTGAGGTCGGGGGGCCCGGGGGGCGTGGGGATGATCGGGATCACGTCCATGCGGAAACCGTCGACACCCTTGTCGAGCCAGAAGCGCATGAGCGAAAAGACATCCTGCCGCACTTTGGGATTGTCCCAGTTCAAATCCGGCTGCTTGACCGCAAACAGGTGCAGGTAAAACTGTTTTGTTGGAGGATCGTATTGCCA
>VFSW01005852.1_pt1 | contig 18136 bp, 27 predicted proteins | sample 5358111 | NCBI WGS metagenome assembly VFSW01 (sample SAMN11554181, study PRJNA540505) | mine drainage metagenome | isolation source: sediment from site ElyBrook_90M | place: USA: Ely Copper Mine, Vershire, VT | collected 2017
AAATATACCTCTGTTAAGGCATATTTCATAGAACATCATTTGTGGATAATTATACGATTGGAGTCGGTACGATACCTATTGTTGCAGCTTGCGCGATAAGAGCTTGAATGTCTGCGAGACGCTTCGCCAGATCAGCTTCTTGTGCTGCAAGTTGATTGATATCGTAAGTAATAGCAGTTGCAGTATTCACTGCGAACTGTCCATTCTGAAGCGGAGTGATAGTTGGTCCCATGGAGGTTTATGCGAAGGCAATCGCGTAAGTGCCATTAACAGCTTGATTGGTAGCGAGGGCTGATGTCGCGTATGTGTTACCAGCCATCATAGTTCCGCCACCTTGTGTCGAGCCCGAGAAGAGACCTACGTTCTGAATCGTCGATGCGGCAGCAATCACGCCAGAGTTAAGAGTGAATGTGTAGTTCACCGTTTTTGAACCTGATGTTCCTGTAGTGAGCGCCATGCGGCCTGCTGCTTCGGTGAGCTCGCCTGCGAGTGTCGTTGCTGCCGAACCTGGGACGGTCCCCGTACCGAGTGCCGCATGCGACGGACGGAGTGAACCTGCCGACCCTGCAAGGAGATACATCAAGAAATCCTGATAACCTGTATTCACGATCTGGTTCTGCCTCCAGCCAGAGTCGCTTGCGATCGTACCGTCTGGATTCACGATATTGAGGCGGAAGAAGCCCTTTGCACGAATCATGTCTTTTGATTTTGTCATGGTAAATTGTTTAATTGCCTTCGCCAGATAATCTCTGATCTTAGATTCATTATATCATCGCACTATACTTTTTAACCTCTCCCTCAATGTCTTCTTTGTGGTAACCCCGTTGAAGATGGCGAAGAGCTCAGGGACGTTCTTCAGCACCTCTGTCACCGCGCCCTTAGTGCGCTCCCAGCGCTCCTTGTCGCCACTGAACTGGTAATCGATACCGTAGGCGCGTTTATCGTGTCCAATGATGTACTGATCGGCGCGCCGATCACCTAAGAGAAGCTCCTTCTCCACCTTAACGAGCCTTGCGAGGTCTTTTGCTACTTGAATGTAGCTTTCAGGATCGCGCTTCATGTCAGCGACGAGGAGAGGATTATTGAGGGCGTAGCCGTCCACATAAGAGGAGACGAGGTAATAGGGGAACTTGCGTGATCCGCCGAGTTTCGCGCGCCACTTTTCTGAATCATATTCAGGTGTCATTGTAACGTACTTCTCAAACTCTGCGAGGACATCTGGAGTCGAGCGAAGCATATTCACCACCTCCACGTACGACTTCTTCTCTACGGGGATGACGTTCAGGCCGCGATCGGCAAGCTCGCTTGTGAGGGCTATCTCAAGTTCTTGGCTCTGGAGGTTCACCGCCACGGGCGGCTTTATTACTTGCCCAAGCCCAGAGAGGACTTCCATCCATATGAACGGTTGGGAGAACCCGCGATCGTCAGCCCACGTCTTGTGGTTACCGATCGTGTAGATGGATTTCTTCATCTTAGTGATCTGTTTCTCATCCTCCTCGACGGGCTTTTCTCCTTGCCCGAGCGCCATATTTTCCTGTGCGTCTTCGAGAGCCTTCTGTTTTGCTTCTGGTTCGAGTGGTTTATAACCCTCAGCAGTTAGAATAGCGGGCTGGTCAGCCCATTCATCGAATGGAGTCTCGCCGATCTTTTCACGTACCTCGTTGACAGTCATAGTTCCATTCTTGAGGGCTTGGTCATAGATGGTTCCTGCAATCTGCGGATCCATTGTATCGGGCGCAACCCACTCGAATTCAATGTCTTCGAACCCAAAGTCATCGATGATTTGTTCATTGATGACCTGTGTTAAGAGAGCCAGTATAGATCCGTAACCCATGGCCTGAGATATGTCCTTCTGGGTCTCTGCGACGTTCTTGGAGCCTACAGAGTCCGTGATGCCGATGTCCTGAGGGGAGAGCCCATATGCGGCTGCCATAAGCTTTGCAAGCCATATGGTGTACTCCATAAACTGCATATCACGATTACTGTCACTCTTGAGGTCGATGACCTCCATCTTCTCGCCTCCTGCCATGAATGCGGGACGGTGGAAGTTGCCCGTCATTTCTTGGTACATGTACTCACGGAAGGCTTCCGCATCGCGCTGGCTGATCTGCCCTGCGAGGTGGAGTACAATGGGAGGGAATGACCCCTCTTCGAAGTATGTTGAATTATAGTTGTCCGCGTTTAGAAGGTTGGCGACGACTGAAAGCACGCCCTCGATCGGAGAGAGACCGTATCCAAAGCCTTCCATACTGCCTTGCGGGTGCATATGGAAATGAATCATGTCCTTCTTCGGCCATGCGGCGATTATGTCCCCGCTTTCTGGACCCCCATACTGACTATTGTTGAGGATCTGAAGGTACGAGACAGGAAGCATCTCGGTGTTCCCGCCGTTCTCTGAAGTCTTAAGGGGGATATCGACGTCTTGGTTGCCGTACTCATCGAAGACAGGACGGATCGTGGCGCTGTCGACGAAGTAGAGCTCTGCGAGCTCGCCGTTCGGATAACGGGTCTTTTCTATCGATACAGCATCGAGGACAAGCAGATCTTCGAGCATTTTGTCGAGGAGTGTTCGGAAAGTCTCACTGTTGCGATTTGGGTGGCGAAGCAGTTGCTCCACCTTACCCTTTTCCTCATCATTTACTTTTTTTGAAGGATCAGTCGCCTTGATGACCCACTTTGTCTTCGTTATTTTTTCCTTAAGAGCATTGATACAGATACGCGCCACATGCACAGAATTAGCCGCACGACGTAGAGTGTCATAGGATATTGAGCCGGGCTTTGATAACCCTTTTTGGATAAAAGTCGCGTTCCTCTGCTTCTCACGTTCGAACACGATCGCGCGCGACTTGTCGGGTTTCAGACCCTTCTGCACCGCCTTATAGACCTCCTCGGGGAAGCCTTGCGGTATGACCAATTGTGTCTTGCTTGAAACGACTTCAGGAGCCTCGGTTTTGTCAGCCATATATGAATTATATACTCAAGTAGCGCTCTTTCTTGCGCCTGTACGACTCGCGGAGCCTTGCGCTCGTGCTATAGAAACGTCCTATGTTGCGGAAACGGTGAATCTTCACGATCTCTTTTGGTTTGAGACCGAGGAAGAGAGACACCATTATCTCTGTCTGGTCTTTCGGGAGGCTGTAGAACAGATTCTCGAGCCCCACGAAGTCCATGTCGCTTTGGTAGACCCGTCCGAAGTATCCGAGCGAGTCTTGGAAGAACATCTCCTCCTCAGTGAGATGTTTCTTGTTTCCAACTCGGTCGAGTATCATCATACGCGTTTAAGGTCTTTCCGATTCTTCGGATTGATCCAGAGGGTGTACATGTCCTGAGTCCAGTCGATGAACCAGTTGAGGTAGTCTCCCACGGAGTGATGCGATTTGACCACGATCGCTACGGCGAAGCTGTCGATGAGGAAGTGTCGCACCGCCTTGATGTTCTCTTCCTTGCGCATCGGGCTGAATACATCCTTGAGCACAGGAACCTCTCCGACCTTGCGCTCCATCTCCGCGATCTTCTTCGGCATTGCTTTCTTCTCTTTGACGAATGCGCGCTCCTGCTTCTTGAGCTCTGAGACGCAGAACTTCCAGAATTCAGTGATGTCCTCACGATTCTTCGGATTCTTCATCGTCTCCTCTTTCCACATTACAACGAGATCACGCATTATTCGCTGTGCAGCGAGGATCGTCCACGCGTGAGGGAGGTAAGGAGGGATGCCCGGAAGGACGGGAGACTTCTTGTCGGTGATGATCTTATCGATGACACTGTCCTTGGCGATGATACCCTTATCGACGAGCATCTGACGTGCCACTCGTCCAGCTTCTCTCAGTTGTTCAATTGGTGCGCGTTTTTTCATATCAAGCGGTTCTCATTTCGGTTGCGGCGCCCAGCATACCTTCCTTGATCATAACACCTGCGAGATGCGGAGGCGGTGGCATATATGCTGGCTTATCGGGAAGGTCGAGCTTCGGCTCGGGTTGCTTGAAGCCTGAGGGAACGAGGGGACGGCTGTTACCACCTGTTTGGGGGATGTATGCCGACGTTTGAGGCGCCCAATTGCCTCGAGGCGTGATGTTCGGTGCTGGCTTGTCGTATATGACCTCTATCGGTCTTGGAAGCCCTGTACGGTCTTCCACACGCGTCCTGACGACCACCCCCGTACTCTTCTCGAGAAGGTAGGCGATGTCGCCGTCGATTTTGATGAGTTCGTAATTCATAGTGTTATGCCAGCCGAAAGCATCTTTCGGACTAGAGTTATTTTGCCATTGTCCTCCATCTTCTGCATAATCGGTGGGTTCGATATGGCGAGGCTCAGCTCCACGATCGCACCCTTATAGGAAGGGTATCCGTCGATCTTCTTTGAGATCCACTGGAGGAAGGTCAGCGCGGTCATGTCGCGGATCGTGGTGTCGCCTACCTTGAAGTCGAGGATGTCTTTATCATGTGGTTCCATATCATTCTTGGGTTATTTGTTGAGTCGCCTCGCGATCGGCCTTGATAATTTCTTCGAGGTTCGGTTCGTCGATGGTATAGACCTTTCCTCCCTTGTCCACGTAAATACCTCCGCCCTTTTCGCCCTCGCGAGCCTTGATGATGTTGTTGCGAGCTCCTTCGAGACGCTCCGCCTCATCGAGGTCGAACATCGCTTCGGATATCATCAGGTGCTCCAGACGCTCTGCTCCCATGTGGTGGGACTTGTGAGTGAATGAATTAGTTGAGCACTTGAAGTCGTGATAGGTGTACTCCTTTCCCTTGTTGTTCGGAAGCGAGAGCCATTCACGGTACGCAAGTATCTCCCTGTGGAGGTCGACGTCCAATATCTTTTCTGTCCGATCTGCACGCCTTTGGAGGTGCTGAATCGTACTTTCCACGAACGCCTCAAAGTCGAAGCGCATCTGGCTCTTAAATACGCGGGTCTCCTTGGTGTGCTCGCCCTTGTAGCGCATGAGGTCGAGCATCATCGACGCGCCCTCTGCCCCTCGGGTGAAGAGATACATCGAGAGCTCATGGTCTTTGCGGTCGCGGGAGAGCTTCGGGTCAGCAAGCGCGGTGATGAGCTTTACTTCGCTGAAGCCCGTGCGGTCGAGGGTGACCATGGTGGTCTTCTTGGTGATCGGGTCGGTCACCTTGATCTTCTCTGTCGGCTTAACACCGAACATTGCCAGCTCTTTCGAGACGGTTTTCGCCACTTGCTCGGGAGTCTTGATCCTCTTACTGAGGTTCGATCGTAAGAGAGAAGCCCCATTTGCGCGTGAACGCGTCTTGGTCAGCTTGGTACTGGTCGGTGTTTTCATATTGTTTCCAAGGGAAGTCGAACGGGAAGATTCCCGCCTGCGGATAATTGATTGCTGCGAACCCTAGCGAGCGGAGGGTCTGCGCGATGTCGTGTTCGAGGAACCAATGGGTTTGGTACGTCGTCTCCCACTTCACCATCTCCGCCGCGTAGCGTGGCATGCACATAAAGTCGAAGCTAATATCCCACTCCTCCTTGAGGTTATTGTTCTGATACCCTTCGAACTCTTCAGGGAGGATTACCGAGCGCAGGTTGTACCCAGTGATTGCCTTCGCGTCGTCCGAGCGGTTCGCGCGATCCACAAGGACGTCAACACCGCCCTCTTGGATCATCACCCACGGATTCACGATGAGGATGAATTGCGCTTTGGTCTCCGCGAGCGCGTATTCCACGCCCTTCGCCACGTATTCAGTGTAGGGTGCGGTACGCGCGACAGGAATGTTCTTGGTGTTGCCTCCTTGTGCCTTTGAGAGCAGGACGTTGGCGACGCTTGAGGGGTCTTTCGGGTCGTTCTGGATCGTCTCAGGGTTTGCTACGAAAATGAAGTAGAGCTGATGGACGTTCGAGTAGATGCGATTCATCACGAGATTCAGAACGTGCTCTTCGATGAGGGGGTTGTTCGGGATGTCATTCCAGTACCCGTAGAGGGGGACGACCACCGCTACCGAGCTTTTCGCGGTGTGCTGGATGAACTTGTCGATGTCAGGAATGCTCATAGCGTGTTTTTACTGTTTTGATAATGCGGTCGACTGCCTTCTTCTGGTACTCCGACTCGGTGTAGGTGTCCCGAGCAAGCTCGAGCTGGTGAACGAAGGCGTCGAGATTCAGCGCCTTCACCTCCTTCTTGTTCGGCTGTACAGGCACGCGGACGATCTCCTTCGCAGGAGGGAAGCAGTCCGCGTACTGAATGACTTCTGCTTCCCAATGCTTCCCATTCTTTACTATCCCTGTCTCAGCGAACTCGGTCATCGAATTGGCTGGTGCGACGTAGAGTAGCCTTTCATTATTGTACTTCAGGATCGCTGCGTACACGCGCACAGCGTTCTTAGGTGGCGGTGGATCGGTTAGAACCTTTATCGAAGCCTCCGCCCTCTTTGAAAGCTCTACGGCGAGTGCATTTGATTCGTTTACAGACTTGGTGAGAGCCATCCACGCGTCCCTGAGTGATGTGGTGGCTTCCCTCCTCTCATTATGATCTTTGTTTTTCTTGTAGAGAGCGTAGAGATTACTTCCCACGAGAAAGCCGATGAGCACGTCAAGGATGAGGGTGTCTATAGCCATTTTTCTTTACGGTCGAGCGACTGCTTCGCCTTGTAAATATCTTTCCTTTCACGAATAGTCTTGCGCGCATGACAATTTGGACAAAGGGTCTGCATATTCTTCACTTCTTTCTGAAGCTCAGGAAACACAGATTTTGGTTTTATGTGATCGACCACCATTATCTCTTCATCTCGCATACCACACTTTTTGCACGTGTAATCATCCCGCTCGAGTACACGTGCCTTATGGTATGTTTCACTGCCACCCTTCCATTGATTATGGTTCTCGCCACGATTTATCTTCCGAGCCTCACTGATAGCCTTCTTCGTTTCTTCATTGTGAGACCTTCCAGTAAAGAGAGTGTCTCCTTTCTTTATCCGAGTACGACCAGTATTCCTCACCAGATTCCCTTTTTGGAATCCTTGACCACTTTTATGTTTATATACACCTGTTGACATAGTATGTATTTTACAACCATTTCTCACGCCTGTCCAACGTCCAGTACACCATCTTCTTGAGGCTCTCTTCGAAGGCAACGGGGTACTCGAATCCTTCGCTCTTGATGAGGTCGCCTACGAGAGCATAACGAAGATCGTGACCCGGTCGTGAGCTGTGGAAGTCCACGAGCTCGTAATCGAGGTCTTTGCAGGAGCGTCCGTGTTCGTTCTCGTATTCGTGGACAAAGCGGTGGATCATCTGGGCGAGAGCGAGATTGTCCATCTCCACTTCACCGACGATGTTATAGCGACCTTGCTCGGCTGAGCCGTTGAGAAGTTTACCGTTCTCAAGCGCCCAGACGGTTGCTGCGCAAATGTTGCGTGCGTGGAGATAGTGGCGCTTGCCTGCCTGCGTCCTGGTCTTATCTGCGTGGATCGTGAGCTTGTCACCAGCGAGCACCTTATTGATGACGAGCGGGATGTACTTCTCGGGGCTCTGGCGCTCGCCAAAGATGTTCATCGTGTTCGTGATGAGGCACGGAATGCGGTACGTGTTCGCGTAGCTGATGACCGCCATCTCTGCGGCTGCCTTTGCTGCTGCGTACGGATTGTTCGGGTTGAGGCGCGCCCACTCTTTGAACCCTCCCTCTGCGTCCATCGGGTATGGTCCGTAGACTTCATCCGTTGAGAAGTAGAGGAACTTGCCCGTGAGCTTCGCAGTGAATTCATCGTTTACGAGCTCATACTCATTTGCGAGACCGCCGTTCTTTGCGTAGTTAAGGAGATTGAGCGTACCGATACAGTTGTCTTGGAAGAATAGGTTCGGGTCGTCGATCGAGCGATCCACGTGGCTCCCTGCGGCGAGGTGAGCGATGTAGTCGAACGGACCGTCAAGATCCTTGATAGCTGACGCGTTCAGCTCTGCCTTCAAGTCCCAGTAGACGAAGCGTACGCGGGAGCGGTCGATGCCTTCAGTGTTCTCAAGAACGTCTGCGAGACGGTTGGGATTCCCCGCCGCGTCGAAGCGGTCAAGGGTGGTTATCTGCCAGTCTGTGTTCTTCAGAATGTGTTCGATTAAATGCGACCCGACGAATCCTGCACCACCCGTGATCAGTATTTTTTTCATATGTCTCAAGTATGTGTCTATAGAGCCTAAAAGAAAAGGTACACAACTGTGGATAATTTTACGCTACGGTATTCTGTTGTGTGCTACGAACCGACAGCCCATCGTCATTGTAGGGATGTTCGAACTTCTCATCGCAAGGGACGCCTCCCCACTTCTTTGCGTAGGCATTCCTGTTCGCTTCGAAGGCAGGGCTCGGCACCATCGGTTGCCCATTCTCCTGCGCTTCATTCTGCGTTGCGCTCCCGTAGTGGTAAAAGAGCGCGGGTGGGTAGACGATCGCCACTTTACCTGTGAGCTTCATGCGGTAGTGGTAGTCGTTGTCCTCGAAGTAAGCTGGCGCGAAGACCTCGTCCATCTCGCCGACGTCCTCCCAGCACTCACGATCGATCATGAAGGCGCTGAAGTTAGGGTTCGGAGCCTCTTGGCACGCTTCCTTCTCCTTGGTGCTCATCACAGCCAGCATGGAAGGCGACGTTTCGCCCCGTACGTCCATGCACGTGACCATTCCGATGTCTTCCTCGCGTTCCTTCTCAAAGCCCTCTACGAGCCGCCACAGCGCCTCTGGGTGCAGGAGAGTATCGTTGTTGCAGACCAGCGCGTAGTCATACCCCCGCCCCCATGCGTCGTTGACCCCGTAGTTGACGCTCTTCTGGAAGCCCCAGCGCTCCTCATTGCGCTTATGGGCGAAGCGATCGCTGACCCTCTTTCCTGCCTCTATGAGCGTCTGGTCGGTCGAGGCGTTGTCGATGAAGAGGACGCGGCACTCGATGTCGTGTGCTCGCGCACTCACCATCGCCGTCTGGATAGAGTCAATACACGCGCGGGTGTATTTTTCCCAAAGATTAATTGCTGGGAGGATGATCTGGATTTTCTTCATGCTAACTGCTTAGTAAAGAACAACACGATACCCTTTCCAACTATATCGCCACGGAGAAGCAGGTAACCGTTGTCGAAGAGGGCTTGGATCTCTTTCTCGGCCTTCTTGATCACGGACGCGCTAACGTTGGTAAGGCTCACTAGTCGCACGTCGATTTTGTTCATATTCGTTTGGTTATCTTATTAGTGGTTGTGCCCCCGTACGGATCGAGCACGACCTCCACCTTATCGCCAATGACTATGTGGATATGGTGAAAGCGCATCTTACCCGAGATGTGCGCTTTGATCTCCCGTCCGTCCTCGAGGGTCACATCGAAGATAGAATTGGGGTAGACCGCTTGCACAACGCCTTTGACCTTTGGTTCAGTAGCCATCGAAGTGTTGTGCAACGTCATTCGGAAGGACGCCAATGAGATACCCTTTGTCCCGCATAAGGTTCACGTATGCCGTATCCTCGCCGTTACCGCCCTTAGTGAGACACGGACCGTGTTCGGGGAGCATACCGACGGCTTCCATAGTCTTCTTAGGTATAAGCCAACCGACGGCAGGAACGTCGTCCATTTCTCGGAAATGGTTATCCATGATGCCACCAGTGCGGAACCCGTGAGAGGTGTGGCGCCAGACGCCGAGGATCCCGATGTTTGGGTGTATCTTGAATGCCTCGAACATCGGGAGGTGGAAGTCCGCCTCATACCCCACGTCGTTGTTCGAGATGAGGACATACTCTGCGCGCGAGAGCCCGAGGGCGTCATTGACTGCCATCCCCCAGCCGTCGTTCTGAGAGCGCCTGAGGACGAAGGTCTTCTGGTAGTGCGCCATATCATTCAAGAACGCTTCCATGCCTTCCTCGGTTGAGTGGTTATCAACGATGATGAGGCGCTGGCAGGCTTCGTATGCACCGCTTACAAGGAGAGAACCGATCGTCCGCTTCGTGTAGTCAAGGCGGTTGAAGACGGTGACGATGATGTCGAACGATGGCATATCAGGAGAAGAGGCGCGACCAGAACTTCATTGGTTCGCTAAGGTCACCGAAGACCTCGTTGTTCCCTATCTCAAGGGAGAGCCACGAGAAGATCTCTGGTCCCGAGAGGTTCTTGCACCCTGTGCCCGTGAAGACGAAGGCCTCCTCGATCGCCTTGTAGAAGTCGTCTTCGAACTTAATCATCGGCTTCTCTGCCTTGACGTCGTCCTCCGCGTCCACCTCTGAGATATGGCGCACGATCGGCAGGCCGTATGAGAGCGCCTTGTTCTTCTGCTCGACAATCTTCTGGAAGATGTAGCCACCCCAAATGTCATCGTGGCGCGTGAACTTGTGCGTGTTGTATGTGAAGTTGGGGAGGAAGAGCATAAAGGGGATCGCGTCGCGCTTGAAGGCGACGTTCATACCTGAGAGCGGGAAGCGCTGTGCGTCTCGCACGTATGGCTCTGTGAAGGTGAATGTCTCCGCCTTGTCGGGGTTCTTTACGCGGTCGCTCCCGTAGAGGTCGAGCGTCTCAGTCCAGAGTCCCATGTGGCACCACTTCTCGAGCGCACGCTGGGTGTAGGGGAAGCCCCTTGAGTACCATTCCGAGCCATGCAGAGGGTTCGTCCAGCCATTGCCCGTCTTTTCAATTGCCTCAAGATGTTCTTTAACAAAATCCTTGGGCACGACGCAGTCTGAGTCAATGACGATGATGACATCAAAGCCATCGCGATAAGCAATCCACGTTCCGAAGTTTTTACAGGCTGCACTCTTATGGAAGCGCTCGAATTGTTTATAGAGTTCATCGCCGAGTTCTGTTCTCTGTTTAGAGTAGTCGTAAGCTGTACCCGTGCCCGACCACGGAAGGCTGACCTTTCCATCGCTATCGTCAACAATAATGACGGTCGCTCCAGATCTTATCGATTCATTCCAAAGCGAGATAGTCCATTCTTCAGAAGGCTGGATGTGGACTGGCGCCACGATCGCAACCCTTGGTTTCTGTTTGATATCCATAATCCTTATTGTAGAGCGATATTTCAGTTTGCGCTATGAGTACCGTTGTGGATAGTAATCTCTGTGAGCTCCTTCAAGAAGTCATACCAATTGTACTTCCGCCATATTCCCGACTTCCAGTATATTTCATTTAGTTCTTGTATGTTCGATTTGCACGATGCGCTTCCTAAGCTCCGAGGAGGAGTACCCGTGCGATCGGTCAATCCAGTGAATTGGGATATTGAGTTCATGTCCTGTGAATAGTTTATCTTTCCAGTCATCCCCAAGGAAACGGATGTGAGGTTTCCTTTCTCTGAGGATATGCCGGAGCTCATCTTCGGTCTGATAGACGACGATTTCATCAATGTACTTGATGGAGTTCAGGATCACCATACGCTCAAGGAGCGACATGATCGGGCGGTTCTTCCCGGGGCGTTCTATCGAGGGGTCGATGTGAAGCGCGGCGATGAGGTAGTCGCAATTCTCCTTTGCTTCCTTGAACGAGAGCATATGCCCTGCATGGCAGAGATCGAACGCTCCTGCGGTGATGCCTATCTTGCTCGTCATTTTGTGAGGATTATACCAAGTTGATACGCGCCTCGTGAGATGTGAGTGTCCATGAACGGAACGAGTTCCTCGGGCGGGTTATTGAAATCAAAGTTGTCCCAGCCGTACCAGAAGCCGTCGCACGCCTTGGTCATCTGGAGGAGCGTGCCGTGATCGAAGGCGATGTGGTGACGCTCGGGCGCGCCGTCGTAGTGGTAGATACGCCCGTAGATCTGTTGCCACGTATCCTCGATGGACGTGAGCTTCCCTATGGCGTAGTCCTTGAAGACTGTCCCACAGTCGGGCGTGAGGATCACGAGCTTCCCGCCTTTCTTCAGAACTCTGTGCCATTCGCTGATCGCCTTCCAGAGCGTGTCGGGGTAGTAGTGTTCGACCAAGTGTCCTGCGTAGATGAAGTCTACAGTCTCGTCCTCGTACGGCAAATCTGCCGCGTCGCAAGTTAACTCAGCCTTGATGTTCGGGTCATCAGAGACGATGTCTTGGTTCACCCACCCTTCAAAGTGGTGTATCTGGCACCCGAGGTTGAGCTTGACCACTTCCATACCTATGGCTTCTTGTTTTTCCCAATGTTTTCCTTCTGCGTGTTCTGGTTCATTGTAGAAATAGTCTGCATGCACGCGAGCGCGACATCACCTATACTCATATTAATTATGACCGAGCGCGTACCAATCATTCCATCCTCATTGAGGTTACCGATGATAATAAATCCACGGGCGTCTTCCTTGAAGAGATCCACAACTGCGTCCTCGATAGCCTTCTGTTTCTGTTTGTCGTACATATGGTGTTAGTTAGTTTTTATACTTTGCACGGCACGAGGTGCTTGCTGTCACGGTACTCCCCGAGCCAGCGACTTTCCGCTTCCTTGTACACGACGGTGTCCCAGTTGTGGTATGGCTCCATCTTGAGTCCACGTGCCACACACCACTCTTCTGCCATCGTACTGTACCCCTGTTCTTGGTTTACAGTCTGTCCACTGATGTGGTCGAAGCCTACCCCGAGCGTCGCCATCGTCCACCCCTTCTCGCGTACCTCACAGGAGAGGAGACGATCGTAGAAGTGGTGAGGCGGGAAGTCTTTGCGCTCTGGAATTGTCTCGAGACAAATACGGCGGAACACCATCACGCACCCGTCCACGACAGCAGCGGGTTCCATTCCTGTCAGGCGCCGTCCGTGTACCTCTGCGGATGATCCTGTCCAACGACCGTATGTGCCACCCATAAAGTTTGATGCCGTTCCAAGTCCGCGACCGCCTGATCCGTCGATCTCATTGCTCCCTATGAAGCCCACTAGTCCGAGCTTAGGATCGGCCTTAAACGCCTCTATAACGCGTTTGTCCCAGCCTCTCTCAGCTACCATCACATCTGAGTGAAGGAACGCCAGCACGTCGCCTGTGGCCTCTTTGAGCCCCAACCAGAAGGTGGGATAGACGCCGATGTTCTTCTCGGAGCGGACAAGCTTGTAGGAGAGAAACAGCTTCGGATATATAGGGTCGAGCACTATTTGATAGTCGAATGGCTCATTTGAACCATTATCGAGAATCACAAACTCTACTTCATGCTCTCTGCTTAGGTTGTGAATCGCCACGTCTATCGCGGCGGTCGCGAGCTCATGTTGATTGAATACAGGGAAGACAACGGAAAGCTTCATGTCAGTCCTTCATTGACGACCAGATAAGCGCCACCACCCAGCCGATGCCAGTCCAACCAAGGAAGAGGTTCGTGAGCAGGATTGCTTCCTTGTTCCTGTGGTTGATCTTGTACGCCCAGATGGTGGGCATGAAGTAGAGTGCCGATGCGATGATGAATAGTATCATGGTGTTTTTATTTATAGTTTCCCGATCGCGGGAAGGAAGGGAACGGCTAGGTACTCGGTGTATTTAGGCTTCTCTGGGTCTATGCAACCTATGCATGATGCCTTCTTGTATTAGAGCGGGGCGACCCAGCTTTGCCCCTAGCCTTATTGGTTTACGTAAACCATATCCCCTTCCTTCCAACGATCTCCTCTCCCCTGAACCGCCCCCATTGGTTTGCGGTGACCCCAGCAACCGAACTCGTATCCCTCTTGTGCCGGAGCATTCGCGAGACTTGAGCGTAATCGGGAACCAGAGAGCCGTAGTAGAAGGGACGGTTGAGGGGAGGGGATCAGTCCCCTGCGCCCATGAACGATGTGCCGAATGACTCTTTGATTTTACTGACCACACTCTTTTCGGGAGGCGTCAGCTTACTCAGTATCATCGCACGGATGTACGCGATACCGAGCGAGTAGTGCACAATCTTCTTGCCACCCATACGGCGGCCTCGGAACTCTGAGTAGCGGCGTGTCTCGCGATTCATTTTGTTTCTGTTACTGGTAAGCTGACTCCTTTATTCTGCTCTATTGAGCGCATTTTGGGAAGAGTTGGCTAGTGGATAACTAGTGTCCTCGCTTCATTGCCCGCACCATTTCTTGGAAGTTGGAGCGTTCAAACTCCTGTTCAAGGATGGCTGCCTTGTCTGCGGCTTGTTCAAGTGGCGCGCGCTCGTCTGGAGTATTCACAGGTAATGAGTCTTTGATCGTACCTACGGGTGTGCCGAAGTAGATGCGATCCCCAAGAAGGAAGACACACTCGCTGTAGGCGAACCATATCGACATGAGTCCGTCGCCTGTGTGCTCGGTGTTGTCTCCCGTGAAGGCTCGCATCTCGTTGGCTATTTGGTTGCTGAGCTCGAGGGTGCGCGTGTCGGTCGGATCGCTCGGGATGATGACCTTCCCGTTCTCCAGCTGGACGGCGAAGGCGTTTATGCCCACGGCGGGGTCGAACTTCTCCTTGCCTGTGTGGTAGCTCGTGATCGGTATCCCGTCTGCCTTGAGGTCTATCGAGAGCGCCATCTGGTACGAGTTGCTCTCCACGCGCACACTCTGGAGTCCGTGCTTTGTCCACGCGTCTTTCACAGCGTTGCGCTGTTCGTTCGGGCTCATCTTGCCACGGTGAATTTGGCGGATGATGTAGTCGCCGTCGTTCACCCCGTCGTAGCCGTACTTCACCACGTCTATATAGGCGAGCGATGAATCGTCCGCGCTCTCCTCTTGGCTTATGGCGAGGTCGAAGCCTCCTGCCGATACCGCCAGTATGTTCCTCCCGTGAGGTTGGTCTTGGAAACGCATAGTCTTCCCGCGCTCGAGGGCTTTCTCGATCCACTCGTCGCGGATCTTCTGGTCGGGACGGTTACTTGGGTCGCACTGGTACATACGTGAGAACATGTACGGGTTCAGGAGTCGCATGAAGAACAGCTCGCTGTAGGGGTAGCGCTCTGACCACAATGTCTCCCAGCCTTTATCCATTTCATCACGGTTCGCGTCGTAGTAGGCCTTTGCCTGTGCCACACGCTCTTTGATGGGCACGGTGATGTTCATCTTGATACCCGCCCACTGATGCCAGAGGTCTTGGCGATCGGCGTCCTTCACAATTGCCTGCTTTCGCTTCTGCACTTGGAAGCGCGGATCCTTGAGGAACTTACTCACCACGTCGTCCTGATGCCACGTGTTCCCAAGGTAGATAAATTCCCCGCCCGGCACGAGTACGGGGATCACGGTCGTCTCGAGCCAGTCGATGACCTTCTTCCTTTGGAGCTCGGTCATGCTGTTCTGCTGGTCCACAATGTCGTCGCAGATGATGACGTCGGCACGGCGCGAGAGGATCTGCCCGAATAGGCCTGTTGAGGCTATGGTCGGGTCTTTGAGGCGCATGTTGTTGCGCTCGATCGTGATGCTCTTGCCCGTCCAGTCCTGTGTCTGCTTCCGGAGCTTCTTCAGGCGCGGTATGACGCCCACATGGTTCGGATCAGCGAAGCGCGCCCATTCCCCATACCGTTCATTGCGTTCGATGTTGGTGATGATTTCCGAGAGGAAGGACTGCGCCACGTCTGCGGTGCGACTGATTGCTAGGATGCGGACATTGTGGTTCTTTCCTATCTTCCAGAGTGGAAGCCCTATGGAGAGGTGCGAGGACTTGCCGTGGTCGCGGGGCATCGTGATGCAGGCGAAGAACCTCGTGAGCGCATCGCCTACCGATTGGTACTCTTGGCTGATGTCGTCATCGAGCTCGTCGTGGAACGGTTTGTTATTCATGCCGATGACCTCTTCCATGAACACCTTGAAGTGGTCGGTGCAAGCACGCAGGAGCGACTCAAGTTGGACTTCCATGGTCGGTGATTAGTTTTGCGGTCTTCTCGTGTGCAATCACCTTTCCGCTCTCGTCCATGAACGCACTCTCGGTAATCGTAGCTACCGAGCCCCCCTGTGGTGGTATCGGGCTCTCGGGCGGGCGCTCGGCGAAGTTATCTGGCTCTCGTGCTTTGAGGTATGCGTGTGCCAGCCAGTGGTCCTTCTTGAGTCCCTTGCCGAAGGTCATCTTTGCCTGTAGTCCGAATACCTCCCCACAACGCTCTTTTACTAAGTAGAACTCCGGATGGATTCGATTGAAATCTTCGTACTGCTGGTATGAAATTCCCGCGTATATATTGGCTTGTGTGATGTTACAGCCGTTTTGGAAGGCGACGATGAGTTTCTGGAGTTTTACTGAATCCGCCCACCACGGATTTCTCCCTGATTTTGCCACATAGACGGGGAATTCTGACCCGATCACAGGATCGAACGGAAGGGTGTACGCGAGCTCTACTTCAGGTAGTGTTTCCTCGCTAAGTTGTGTTGGTTCGTCAGGCATTTTTTGTTTTTCTCGACGCCTCATCGCGACGTTGTTTCCGACAGTTGAAACAAGTTGCCACTTTAATTCTCTCCCCGCGCTCAACGTTTCCTTCACAATCTGGTGATGTCTTCTTAGAACAAGGAAGCCAGTGGGTTCTCATCCTAGCGCGGAATTGTGCAGGTGTTTCTTTTGATAAGGTATCTTCCATGCGAGGATTATACCTCAATAGAGCGGGCTTTTTTAGCAATGACTCGGAGGACTGTGAATATCGATCGTCCACGCACTTGCATCTTACGATTATTCTTTCTAATTCGCTCGCGCTTCTCGCTCTTTGTTTCCATGTAGCGGAGTCGGGAATCGAACCCGATTTTCATGGTTATGAGCCATGCGACGCACCACACGTCTTCTCCGCAACCTTCATCATACCATTTGCCTCGGGACAAATTTCTGATTTCACCCCGTATAATGAGTGTATATTATGGTAAGAGAGATTGATCCAAAGACGGAGTTGTACGTCATCGAGAAGCTGGACTCGGAACGTAAGGTCTACGATGATGCGTATGCTCCGATGATCGTTAAAACTATTCTCTACAGTATCCTTGCCATTCTTGGAGCTGCCGTGCTTGCTAAGCTTGCAACCGTTATTGGACTATGACCACACACGAGAAAGTTGCTCATTGGTATGCGATCTTCAATCTCGCAGTAATAGTCATAGGAGGTCTCCTCTTTTTATACTGGTATGAACTAGAGCCAATATTCTTCCCTGTTATGATTTTAAAGAGCAATCCAATGGAGATCCAAACTGACAAGACAATCTACCACCGAGGAGAAACTATATATATAAACATGTCATTCTGTAAGCTTCGCGATATTCCAGCCTCAATCTATTGGCGTATGATGGACGGAGAAATCATCCTTTTTTCACCTATCGAGAAGATAACACCTGTAGGGTGTTATCCTAACACCAAACCATTTATGACGAGCACAATTGTAGTACCTGAGAATGCTCCTTGTGGTGTTTGGCACCTCGAAGGAAATGCTACGTTTCACATGAACCCTATCAAAGATATAACATACACACGGAAGACTACTTCTTTTACCGTAATCCCTTAATTCTATGGATCCACTAATTCTTTCTACTGGTGCGCATGTTTCCCCCGAAGACCCTCGTGACTGGACGCTCGCATCCGTGGGCGCCCCAACCACTTATCCGGACGCATGCTCTATTGACCAATCGTTTATGAACGTCTCTATGCAAGGACAAATCGGCTGTTGCGTCGGTTGCACCTTTGAGGAGATCATCCGATTCATGGTGCATGCGCAGACGGGCGTCCAGCTCGACCTCTCGTGGCGCTTTGTGTACGCAGTATGTAAATCCCTCGAGGGAACCCCCGGGTACGAGCAATTTGTGCCTTCTTCTGAGGGGACCTATCCAGCGCTCGCCGCGATCGTGATCCGCAAGTTTGGTGTACCTCTCGCGTCTCTATGCCCCAACAATGTCACTCTCGACCATGAGTCTTTCGTGTACCAGCGCTCGCTCGCGAATATCCCCTCTGCTGCTATTGCGGACGCCCTCACTCGTAAAGGTGGTGCTGACTTCGCTGTCCCTGTGTCGATAGACGGTATCAAGCAGGCGATCACCTACGCTCAGGCTAACAAGGGTGGGGTAGCAATCCTGCGACAGGTCGGTGATTCATACTGGTCTGTGAACGGGGTAAACACCTGGGACAAGGCAAAGCTCCTGCCAATTACCCCGCCGAACCCCATTCTCTCGGGACATGAAGAGTTCCTATACGGATATATGGACATAACTGATGCCGAAGCATTGGCACTTGCAAATAAAGAAATTACGATAGAAAGTCTTATTGCAAAATATGGTAACAAATAATCAAATACCAAAATGTGTAAAAATGGGGATGAAGTGTCCGAAACACTCAAAAGG
>VFSW01005853.1_pt1 | contig 18133 bp, 19 predicted proteins | sample 5358111 | NCBI WGS metagenome assembly VFSW01 (sample SAMN11554181, study PRJNA540505) | mine drainage metagenome | isolation source: sediment from site ElyBrook_90M | place: USA: Ely Copper Mine, Vershire, VT | collected 2017
TCCCCCACAAGCACCTCAAGCTTGCGCGTCTACCATTTCGCCACGACCGCATCGTGATGGACGCCCTATAGCCGATGGATCAGCAAGCATCAATCAGGGGGACGCCAATCGGTGAAATCGCTTGGGACGTCACTGCCGGCTTGACCGATTACGTCCAAGCGGTTGAGGCGATGCAGGCGCGGGCCGCGGCGATTCGAGCTGATGGCGCGGGCGAAAAAATCTGGCTGGTGGAGCATCCGCCGATCTATACCGGCGGAACATCAGCGCAGCAGGGCGATTTAATCGGGCGCGAAATGATTCCGACGATGCGCACCGGGCGCGGTGGCCAATGGACCTATCATGGCCCGGGCCAACGAATCGCTTATGTCATGCTCGATTTGACCCGACCGCATGGCGCGGTGCCAGCGCGCGATGTGCGCGGCTTCGTCGCGGGGTTGGAACGCTGGCTCATCCTGACCCTCGCGGCGTTTGGCATTCACGGCGAAACCCGCGAGGGGCGCGTTGGAATTTGGGTGGTTGATCCGGTTCTGCAGCGTGAGGCGAAAATCGCTGCCATCGGCGTGCGGGTGTCGCGTTGGGTCAGTTTCCACGGCGTGGCGTTGAACGTTGCACCTAATCTCGATCATTATCAGGGGATTATCCCTTGCGGGATTCGTCAGCACGGCGTGACCTCGATGGCGGCTTTGGGTGTGCGGGCCCGCATGGCCGACATTGACGCGGCGTTGCGCGAACATTTTTACCGGGTGTTCGGGTCGGCCCGCTAAAAATCAAGCTGCCCACGCCGGCGTGCGACCCTTGCAAAAAACGCAGAACTAGGACAGTAGCACTCACTCGTATCGCTGCTTATTATCTCGCGTGCTATGAGTGTTTCAAACCCATCCCACACCGAGCGCGGCGCCGAGACTGATCGCGCCGATTTTCTGCTATTGCTCCATGATGTCGCACGCCTGACCCGTATTGAGACCGACCGCCGCGCCCGCGCGCAGGGCATGACCCGGGCGCAGTGGGTGATGCTGCTCAAGTTGGCCCGTCATCCCGGCTTGTCGCAAAAAGATTTGGCGGAGCTGCTGGAGGTCGAGCCGATGACGGTCGCGCGCCTGACCGATCGCCTAGCCGAGCGCGGGCTGGTTGAGCGGCGAGGCGATCCGGCGGACCGGCGGATTTGGCGGCTGCATTTGCGCGATCAAGCCGCCCCGCTGATCCAACAAATCCAAACCGAGCGCGCGGCAATTGCTGCCTTGATCACCCGCGATTTGCCGGCACCCATGCGCGATGTGACGGAGCAAGCCTTGCTGCAAATCAAGCGCAGCCTCGCCGAGGCGACGCAATCCGAAGCTCCAGGGCACGGCGAGTCGCCCGACGCGGCAAACAACCAATCAAACGCATTCGTCAAAATCCCTTTTACAGCTCAGCCGCTACATTCATCGGCATCGGAGATCGGCTAATGTCACAATCGCCCCCCCTGAACACCGCCACCGCCCGCGACGTTTCTGTGGATACGCCCAAAATAACGCGGCGCAGCATGCTTAGCCTACGCACGATACTGATGGTTGGCGGCGTGGTGATTATTTTGCTCGCCGTGCTAATCTATTGGCTGTTCAGCGGCGGCTCGGTTTCAGTCACGGATAGCTACATTAAAGCCCGGCGCGTTGCACTCTCCACCGACGTGTCTGGCCTCGTGACCAAGGTGGCAGTGAAGGATCATCAGATGGTTGCTAAGGGTCAGGTGCTGTTTGAACTTGATCCCGCGCAATATGCTATTGCGGTCGCACGGGCGCGGGCCAATTTGGCTGAAGCGGTGCAACAGGTTAACGGCGCGAAACAAAGCTATGCGGCCCAAATCGCCAAAATCGAGGCGCAAAAAGCAATGGTCGCGAATGACCGGATCAATTTTAAAAGCTACGCGGCGTTGATTGGCAATGGCGGGGTCACCCGCACCGCCTATAATGATGCAAAGTATAAGTTAAAAACTGATGAAGCATCGCTCGACGCGATGACGGCTCAAGCCGGTGTCGACCTAGCGCAACTCTCGGGCAACGCGCACATCGCGGTGGCAAAAACGCCGCAATATCAACGCGCTCGCACGGCGCTTGATCTAGCGGCACTGAACGCGCGTCACGCCGTGGTGCGAGCCCCCTTCGCTGGCATGGTTACCGAGACGGCGAAACTCCAGCCGGGCATGTTTCTCCCGGCCGGCACCGCCGCTTTTGGTTTGGTTTCCAGCACGGATATTTGGGTCCGCTCGCAACCGAAGGAAACCCAACTCACCTGGGTTCGTATCGGCGATAAGGTTCGCATCCACGTGGATACCTATCCGGGTAAAGTATGGCATGGCATGGTTGGCAGCATTTCGCCCGCTAGCGGTTCGAGCTTTTCGATACTGCCCGCGCAAAACTCTTCGGGCAATTGGGTGAAAGTGGTGCAGCGCATTCCCCTGCATATCAAAATCGTCAGCGGCCCGAAAAACCTGCCCTTGCGCAACGGGATGAGCGCGGAAATCACCATCCTGACCGGGCATAAGCGCTCGCTCAGCCAGCTATTTTGAGCTGATTGATGGCCGCTGAACAAGCCGCGTCTGGACCCGAAGTGATGCGGGTCGAAGGGCTGCAGCGCATCGTGATTACAATCGGCTGCATGATTGGCACGCTGATGCAGGCGCTTGATGCGACGATCGCTAACGTCTCACTGCCCTATATGCAAGGTTCGCTTTCGGCTTCCTATGATGAGATCACCTGGGTGCTCACCTCCTATGTGATCGCCGCGGCGATTATGACGGCCCCGGTCGGCTGGCTCGCCGCACGGTTCGGGCGCAAGAATATTTTTCTGGTTTCGCTGATTGGCTTCACGATATCGTCGATGATGTGCGGCGTCGCCACCTCCTTAGGCGAAATGGTGGCTGATCGGCTGTTGCAGGGCGTTTTCGGTGCTGCGCTGGTGCCGCTCAGCCAATCAACCATGTTGGATATCTATCCGGTCGAAAAACGCGGCTCGGCGATGGCGATTTGGGGCATCGGGGTGATGATCGGCCCAATCCTTGGCCCAACGCTTGGCGGCTACCTGACCTATTTTTACAATTGGCGCTATGTATTTTTTGTAAATTTGCCATTTGGTATTGCCGCCACTCTGGCGCTCGCATTTTTCATGCCCAAGCGCGCAAAGCGCCCCGCCTCCGGCAATTTTGACTGGATCGGCTTTGCCGTGCTCTCGCTGTTTCTTGCTGGATTGCAGATCATGCTGGATCGCGGCCAGGAAAAAGACTGGTTTTCCTCCCCGGAAATCATTGCCTATGCGGTGGTTGCTGTGATTGGGCTATACTTGTTCATTGTGCATATGTTTACCGCCAAAAATCCGTTTATTCCGCGCGCGATTTTTCGTGATCGTAATCTGAACGCCTCACTGATCACGATGTTTGCGGTCGGTTCGGTGTTGCTCTCCTCGGCCACGCTAATGCCGCCCTTCCTTGAGCGGCTCGGCAATTATCCGGTTGAGGCCGCCGGTTTGGTGATGGCGCCGCGCGGTCTTGGCACAATGGCGGCAATGATGATTGCCGGGCGGCTGTCCAATCGGATTGACCCGCGTTGGCTGATGTTTCTGGGCTTCATGATGCTGCTGATCTCGTTCGACATGATGACCAACTGGCTGCCCAGTTCGCCACAATCCTACATTCTGGAAACCATCATTGTGCAAGGTGCCGGACTTGGTTTTGTCTTTACCCCTCTGCAAGTCGTGGCTTTCTATACGCTTGATCCGGCCTTGCGCACGCAGGGCACTTCGATCCTGAGCCTGATGCGCAATGTCGGCATGGCTGTCGGTATTGCGATTACCGAGGCCTTTCAGGTGCAAATGGCCCAAGTTTCTCACGCCAGCCTGTCCAACCTGATCACCCCCTTTAACCGAGCTCTGCAAACAGGCGGTGCCGTGCAGCGTTATCTCGATCCGACCACTCCGCATGGCGCCGCGATGCTGAGCGCGATGATCAACCAGCAATCGCAGATCATTTCTTATCTCGACGCGTTCAAATTCATGATGTTCATCAGCGTTCCGGCAGTCTTTTGCCTGCTCTTGATGCGCCGCCCACCACGGTATAACGCAGTGCCCGCAGAGAAACATGAAATGGCGGTGATGGAATGACCTATCCCGATCGACCGAACGATGATGCATCAAGCACGTTGCCTGTTTTCTATTTCGAGGATTTCAAGCCGGGCCAAATCGCGACGAGTGGCTCGGTCACGATTACCGAATCTGACATTATTCGTTTTGCCTCGGAGTTCGACCCACAACCGATGCATACCGACCCAAAGGCCGCGCTGGCGATCACTGGCGGCCTGATCGCCAGCGGCTGGCATACGGCCAGCTTGACAATGCGCCTGTTGATCACCGGTCGGGGCTATCGCCCGGCCCCCGGCACACTCGGGCTTGGGTTTGAAAATCTGCGCTGGCATCAGCCGGTGCGGCCAGGCGATACGCTGCACATACGAATCGAGCTTCTCTCGACGCGCGCGAGTGAAAGCCGGCCAGATCGCGGCATCATCACCTCGCGTTTCACCACTTTTAACCAGGATAACGAGGTAGTGCAGTCGATGACCAGCAGCGCCATTGTCCCGCGCCGCCCGGTAACAGCATAACCCAAGCCTGGCGACTGCTTTGATACCATCATCAGGTGGGTGGGTGCACCCGTCGGCCTCTCAAGCATCGTCGCCCGGGCCATCGGCTAAGCGGCCGAGGCCCGCGTCGATCACCGCCGCCATTTGCCCGCCGGTTAATCGTGGCGTTGCCGAAAATAACGAAACATCCCCGCTCCGCAGCACGATGCGCGCATCCGGCCCGCGGCTGATTTCCAGAGTATCCCCCACTTCAAGCTGCAAAATCCTGTCGAGTTGCACGACCTGCTCGTCAAGCACCGCTTCAATATTCATTTCGGTCTGACGCAATTCTTCAGCGAGATGGGTCTCCCAAATCCGGTCCCGGCCAAATTTCTCCCCCATAAATTGCTGCAAAAGCAAATCACGAATGGGTTCGAGCGTAGCGAATGGCAAAATCATCGTCACCTGACCGACCCGCTCCTCAATGCGCACCCGCATCACAATATTCAGTCCCGAGCCGGTTACCGGCCCAATCGTTGCAAATCGGGGATCATTTTCGATCCGATCGACCTTAAATCGAGCTTCGGCCAGCGGCGCAAAACTCGATGTCAGATCACGCAAAATCAGCTTGGCAATCCGATCGGCAATATTACACTCGATTGAGGTAAACCCTCCCGATTTCGGTGTCGTATTGGTCCCGGCATGCCGACCTCCCAGCATCACCTCGACGAGGTGTTGCACAAAAGCAGCATCGAATGCGATCAATCCAAGATTGTCCCAGTCCAATGCACGAAACACGATCAGCAAATGCTGGCGCGCCACCTGTTCCAAACAAACCGAGAGGCGAACTGATTGCAGTGCCACCAACTCGACATCGGCTGTTACTTGCATCAAATTACGTAAATCATTGGCAAAAATCCGGGTTAGCCGATCAAACACGATCTCGGCCATCGGTAGACGCTCATATGACACCTTGTTTTGATCGGCCAACGCCTCGATCGTAATCGGCACCGGTGCGGCTGGCGCTGCATCAAGCACCATTGCACTCACGCTGCCGACCTCGTGTTGTGAGCTCGTCTCCTTACTCATTGAAAAATCAAATCATCGAACAAAACCTTGCGCAGCTTCACCGGCACAAACAATGATGCGAGCCGCTTCGTGATTCCTGCACGCAATGCGGCCGTGCCCGTCTTGCCGCGCAGCGTCTGTCGCGTTTGTGCCCGCAAAAAGGTTTGCACAACGTCCACCACCTCGGGCATCCGCGCCTTGATCGGTTTGATTGCGGTATGGGCAGGAAAAGCCAAGCTGATTTTCAATTTGATGTACGAAATTGAACCACCATGACTATTCAAGTTTGCAACAATTTGCGGCACGCTCACAAATACATCCATCGGTGGCACCACCTTGTGCGCAACCTTGGCAGGCCGATGCAACACGCCTGAATAAACGAGTCCCGCTCCCGCTAGGGCAGCAATGATTAGCAACGCCCCTGCGATAATGATCAATTTCTTGCCTCGCCCGCCTTTGGCCGGTGGGACCAAACTCGCCGCAGCATCCGCTGTTGGAGATTTTGCCATACTCTATCCTAACGCTTGATAATCATGTCAGTCATACACAGAGCTATTTTTGAGCGATTTGATCGCCATGCCGCAGAGGATGTCGGATAAATCTTAATAATTTCTTACCAAATGCGAAGGAAAATTTTTTTGTTTCGGATCAAATCATCGGCCAATCGAAATTAAATATTAAGAATCAACGGTGATACTCAGGTCGCTATCAAACAGAGGACCGCTCGAATCCGATGCAAAATACCACGTCTATTATTCTGTCCCGGATGACCACCGCATCCCGCCAGATCGATGTTATCGCGAACAATATCGCGAATGTCTCAACACCTGGCTATCAGGCATTGCACGTGCGATCCGCCAGCTGGACGGATCAAATGCGCCGGGTCAGCGCGCCACCGGGTGGCGGATCGTTGGCCTTTACATATTCGCCGGGCACTTGGCGCAGCACACGCGCTGGCGCACTCAAAGTCACTGGCAATCCGCTTGATCTTGCTGTCACTGGCGACGGTTATTTCACCGTCCAAACAGGCCAAGGTGTGCGACTGACCCGTGATGGGTCTTTTACCCTGCTCGCCAATGGCTCCATCGGCACGATTTCCGGGAATCCGTTGTTAGATACCAGCGGTTCGCCGATTCAAGTGCCGCCGCACGGTGGCCCACTAACGGTCGCGGCAGATGGCACCGTGAGCGATCAAACCGGTATTCTTGGCCAAATTGGCGTGGTGAAAGTCGCTGATTCATCAAATCTGGTCGCGGCTGGCGGCGGTTTGCTACAGTCGAATGCGCCGACGCAAGCCGTCACCCAGCCAGCGATCGTGCAAGGTGCTATCGAAGGCTCGAACGTGCAGCCCGTTGTCGAAATTACCAGGATGATGCGCGCAAGCCAAAATTTTCAAATGCTTGCTCAATTTATCAGCGCTGAGCAATCACGCAGCCAAACCGCCATCAGCCAATTGCTTGGCCCAGCTAACAGCTAACAGCTAACAGCCTAAGGGATCATTCATCATGCGCGCTCTCGATGTTGCCGCCACCGGCATGCAGGCCCAGCAAACCAATGTGCAAGTGATTGCTAATAATATTGCAAACATGACCACCACTGGCTTTAAACGCAGCCGTGTCGAGTTTCAGGACTTGCTCTATCAAGATTTGGCGCGTCCTGGTTCAAACAGTTCGGCGTCAGGCACGATCATCCCAACCGGCACCCAAATCGGCCTTGGTGTTCGCACGGCTGGGGTCTATCGGATCGATCAACAGGGCAATTTGCAACAGACCTCCAACTCGCTCGACCTCGCGATATCCGGCAATGGTTGGTTCCAAGTCACACTCCCCTCGGGCCAAACGGCCTACACCCGCGATGGCACGTTTGCGCTCGCACCCGATGGGACCATTGTGACCAGCAATGGGTATGTGGTGCAGCCTGGGATCCAAATTCCGACCAACGCCACGAACGTCACAATTAATAGTTCAGGTCAGGTGCAAGTCTCGATTTCAGGACAGACAGCGCCACAGACTGTAGGCCAATTGCAACTCGCCACCTTCCCCAATGACGCGGGCCTTGCCGCCCAAGGGGGCAACTTATTCGTGCAAACCGCAGCCTCCGGCGCTCCTGTTACCGGCGTTCCAAGTGCCCCGGGGTTTGGACAAGTCATGCAAGGTTTCGTTGAAAACTCTAACGTTAATGTTGTTAGCGAAATTACTGATCTCATTACCGCTCAGCGTGCTTATGAAATGAACAGCCAAGTGATCACCACGGCCAATCAAATGATGTCCACCTTGACTCATCTGTAATATCATGTCCCGCCCCATATTGACCTTTTTGCTGCTCGGCGCTCTCATTTTGGGTCAAATGCCCTGCTGGGCCGATGCTGGCACAAGCCCGTCCGGATTCGTGATTATCAACCGCGCCACGGTAAAACTCAGCGATCTGTTTCACCATCTCGGTCCGGCAGGAGATCAACCGGTCGGTGCGGCACCATTGCCGGGCCAACAAATAATCGTCCCGGCCACACAGCGCGCCGTGATTGCGACACGGTTCCATCTTGCACTCAAAAATCCGCCGCATAATGCTGTCGTGATCCGACGCTCAGGGCAAGCCGTGCCGATCGCTCGGCTACAGGCGGCTCTCACCCCCGCCCTCGCCGCGGCCGGTGCGCCAAGACAACCGGTGATCAGCCTGATCAACACCCAGAGCCCGATGATTCCGCCGGGAACCCAACCCATGATTACCACCACCGATCTGCGATTTAACCCGAGCACCCACAATTTCTCCGCCACACTGGTGATAACCGCTCCCGGGATGGGTCTCGAGCCGATCTCGGTCAATGGATCAGCACTGCCCAGCGTTTCCGTAGTCATCGCGACCCACACGCTGCAACCCGGAGAAGTGTTGACGGGTGCAGATATTGTCATGGCCCGGGTGCCGCGCTCTGGCGTTCCGGCACACCCGGTGCGCGATATAATTACGGCGTTGGGAATGCAGGTGCAGCGTGAGATCAATGTGCACGAGCCCCTGCCAGAGCGCGCGCTTGCCAGTCCACTGCTGGTGCGGAAAGGCGCGCTGGTCGAATTAGTGCTGCATATGCCGGGTATCACCATCTCCGCGCACGGCGTCGCACTCGCGGCGGGCAGCGCGGGCGATGTGATTGCCGTTCTAAACCCGAATTCGCAAGCGGTGCTGCAAGCGATTGTGCGCGGTCCTGACAGGGCTGATGTGGTGCCCGGTAGTGTTGCCACGCACCAGCAGCGCCCAAATCCTTATTATCGCGCGGCGGAGGTTCAGTGATGGATCGGTCGGTGCGCTGGGTCAAATGGCTCGTGGTGCTGCTGATCAGCGCACCGCTTGGTGGTTGCGGCATGTTTGCCAATCTCGCGGATGTTGGTCATCCGCCACCGATGACGCGGATTACCAATCCCACCACGCAACCAAGTTGGCGGCCGGTGAGCATGCCTATGCCGCCTAGCTACCCGGTACCCGCAGCTCCGGACAGCCTCTGGCGGCGCGGTGCTCGCGCCTTTTTCAAAGATCAACGTGCATCCCGTGTCGGTGATATCATCACTGTTTTGGTCAATATTAACGACGGCGCCACGCTCAAAGATCAAACCACACTGGCGCGCACCGGCTCAGAGTCGCTTGGCGTGCCTAATTTGTTTGGCTTGGAGGCGATGATACCGCGCGTGTTAGGCAAGGCCGTCAGCCCATCCAGCCTCGTGTCCGTATCGGGCTCGGGCAATTCAACCGGCAACGGGCAAATCCAGCGCAACGAGTCGGTCACCTTGTCGTTAGCAGGCGAGATTACTCAGGTGCTGCCCAATGGCAATCTGGTCGTGGTGGCCCGCCAAGAAATGCGGGTGAATAGCGAGTTGCAAGTGCTGACGGTGCAAGGCATCTGCCGCCCGCAAGACATTGCGAGCGGTAATACGATTGCCGCCGATCAGCTCGCCGAAGCCCGAATTTCGTATGGCGGGCGCGGCCAGCTGATCAACGAACAATCACCGCGTGTCGGTCAGCAGGTCCTCGATGACATTATCCCGTGCTGACCATCATGCGCTGCTCGCCTCAAAGTCCTGCGAGGCAGGGGCAGAGGCGGGTCTCGGCCCGCTGCACCGTCGCAATGCGAGCGCCACTTGCGCTCGACGCCATCAAGATATCGCCAGGTGCCATCAGATCCCCCGCATCGGCAAAATATCCCGCTTGATCGAGCAGATCGAGCGCATCGTTACCCGCCCGATAATGCCAGAGGGTGAAACCGTTTGCATAAGCCAACACCGAAAGATTGCGCAGAGTAAAAGCCATGACGAAACTCCTGTAAGAATGGGATGATCTTGAGTTGAACCGGACCTATGTGATTTATAGGATTATTATCCTATTTCTAGCCAAATCAAAAGGCGGCCCCGTGCTCTGCGCCGGTAATGGCCGCCCTGCCCTCGCCCAACGATACGATCCTGACCTCATCAGCGTCTCTCCGTTAAAAGGAACATAACAAGAACATAAATACCAGAGGTTGTGCGTTTGGCAAGTGAAATCGGAACATTTTCCTAAATTTTTTCCTGCCAGCCCTAGAAATCACCCTAAATTACTGTAGAAACAAAATCATGCGGCACGATGAACTATGGCGCGCGATCGACACACTGGCCGCCGAGCGCGGTCTCTCGACGTCTGGCCTCGCCCGTGCGGCCGGGCTCGATCCAACCAGTTTCAACCCATCCAAGCGGCGAGCGCGCAATGGCCTGCCGCGCTGGCCCTCCACCGAGAGCATCGCCAAAATCCTCGCGGCAACCTCGATCTCACTCGATAATTTTGCCGCGCTGGTCGCCGGCGCCCGTGCGCTCGGCCCGCGAATAGCAGATTCGCGGGCCCGCAAAATCCCCGTCATCGGCGTCGCGCAGGCCGGGCAAGATGGCTATTTCGATGATGCCGGTTATCCGGTGGGCGGCAGTTGGGAGCAGGTTGATTTGCCCCAAAATGCCGATCCCAACGCCTATGGGTTGCGCATCAGCGGCAATTCCATGGAGCCGGTTTATCGCGCGGGCGACATTGTCATTGTCGCGCCGCACGCGACCGCGCGTATTGGCGATCGAGTGATTGCGCGCACCCGAGCGGGCGAGGTGATGGCAAAACTCCTCACCCGCCGCACCGCGACCGAAATTGATCTCGCCAGCTTCAATCCGGAGCATCCGCCACGCCGCATCGCCCTGGCCGATCTCACCGCTTTGCACCGGATCGCTTGGGCCAGCCAGTAGCCCCTTCCACCGACTCGCCCATCAAGCTAAGACGCCTGCATGCAACTTCCCGGACGGCATCTTCTTGGGATCGAAGGGCTCCACCCGGCCATTATTTCGAATTTGCTCGACCTCGCCGAAAGCTACGCCCTGCTCAATCGCTCCGGGAAAACCCGGCGGGATGTGTTGCGCGGTCGGACCCTGATTAATCTGTTTTTCGAAGATAGCACCCGCACCCGCACCAGTTTCGAGTTGGCCGGCAAGCGTCTCGGCGCGGATGTGATCAACATGTCGGTCTCGACCTCCTCGGTGAGCAAGGGCGAAACCCTGCTGGATACCGCCGCGACCCTCAATGCGATGAATTGCGACTTGCTGGTGGTGCGCCACAAATCCTCAGGCGCCCCTGCCCTGCTCGCCCAAAAGGTCGATGCTGCAGTGATCAATGCTGGTGATGGCATGCATGAGCACCCGACCCAAGCCCTGCTCGATGCGCTGACCATTCGCCGTCACAAAGGCCGCCTCGAAGGCCTCACCATCGCCATTTGCGGTGACATCGCGCACTCACGTGTTGCCCGCTCCAATATTTTGCTACTCACCACCATGGGCTGCATCGTTCGCTTGGTTGGTCCGCCGGTGCTCATCCCCACCGGCATTGAACAATTCGGCGTCACCATCCATCACACGATGGAAACCGGCCTGCGCGGCGCCGATATCGTGATGGCGTTGCGCTTGCAAACCGAACGAATGAACGGCACCGGCCCTGGCGGCGGGCTGATCCCGAGCGCTCGCGAGTTTTTCACTTTTTACGGCCTGGATTCCGACAAGCTGGCGCTCGCCAAGCCGGATGCGCTGGTGATGCATCCCGGTCCGATGAATCGTGGCGTGGAGATCGCAAGCCAGCTCGCAGACGATCCAACCCGTTCGGTGATTCGCGAACAGGTCGAAATGGGCGTCGCCGTCCGCATGGCGGTGCTTGATGTTCTCTCCCGCACGGCGAACCGCAATGTCTGATGCCACGCTGATCACCAACGCCCGCATCATCGACCCGGCTTCGGGTTATGACGCGATCGGCAATCTGCTCATCCAAGGCGGTCAGATCGCTGATTTTGGTGCCGGAATTGCCGCACCGGATGGGGCCGTGCGGATTGACGCGACCGGCCTGATCCTGTGCCCTGGCCTGGTCGATATCCGGGCATCGCTCGGCGAACCCGGCTTTGAATATCGCGAAACCATCGCCTCCGCCGCCATAGCAGCCTCGGCCGGCGGCATCACCACCATCGCCGCCCTGCCCGATAATGCGCCGCCCAGCGATGACGCCGCGATCGTCCGCGCGCTCGCCAGCGCCGGCGAGGCCACCCGGCGTATCACCATCCATCCTTATGGTGCGGCGACCCGCTCCTGTCGCGGCGAAACCATCGCCGAATATGGGCTGCTCGCCCAAGCCGGAGCTATCGCTTTTACCGATGGCGCCCGGGCCATCGGCCCCGCCGCGTTGATGCGCCGCGCCCTGGCCTATGCCAGAGGCTTTGACGCGATTATCGTGCAGCACCCCGAGGAACCATCGCTCGCAGGCGGCGCCGCGACCGAAGGCGCGCGCGCCACCTTAATGGGCCTGCCGGGTATTCCCGCCTGCGCGGAATCATTGATGGTGGCACGCGATCTGCGCCTCGCTGAACTCACTGGCGGTGCGATCCATTTCGCCCATGTCTCAACCGGCGAATCGCTCGATTTGATCCGCCGCGCCAAAGCATCTGGCCTGCGCGTAACGTGCGATACCGCGCCGCCTTATTTCGATTTGAACGAAACCGCGATTGGTGATTTTCGCACCTACGCCAAGCTCTCGCCGCCGCTGCGCCCGGAAGCGGACCGTCTCGCCGTGCGCGATGGCTTGGCCGATGGCACAATCGATGCCATCGCCTCCGATCATCAGCCGCGTGACGCCGATGATAAGCGCCTGCCTTTCGCTGAAGCCGCCCCTGGCGGCGCGGGCCTCGCCACCTTACTCGCGATCACTCTGGCTCAGGTGCATAATCGCTCGCTTGCGCTGCGCAGCGCGCTGTCGCTTCTGACTAACCGGCCTGCTGCGTTGTTTGGCATCGATCAAGGCGCCGATGGCGCGGGGCGGATTGCGCGTGGTCGCCGCGCCGATCTTTGCCTGTTCGCGCTGGACCGCTCCTGGCGGATCGAAGCCGGACGCCTACCCGGCAAGGCGCAAAATACCCCGTTCGACGGCCGGGCGGTTGAAGGTGTGGTGATCGGCACCTGGAAATCCGGCGTCCGGGTGTTCGGATGAGCTTTCTCGCCGCCGCTATGCTCGGTTATGCGCTTGGTTCGATCCCGTTTGGACTTTTGCTCACGCGCTGGGCGGGGCTTGGTGATATTCGTGCCATCGGCTCGGGCAATATTGGAGCGACCAATGTGTTGCGCACCGGCAAAAAAGGCCTCGCTGCCCTGACATTGCTGCTCGATGGCGGCAAAGGCGCCGCCGCTGTTTTGATCATAACCGCTGCCACCCACGGCCCCAATCCAGCGGCGATCGCGGGCCTGTTTGCCGTGCTCGGGCATTTATTCCCGGTTTGGCTGCGATTCAAAGGGGGCAAAGGGGTGGCCACCGGCCTTGCTGTGCTGCTCGCTTTTTCATTTCCCGTTGGCCTCGCCGCCTGCGCGCTTTGGCTGATTTATGCGGTATGGAAAAAAATCTCGTCGCTCGCCGCCCTGATGGCCTTTGCCATGGCGCCGATTTTAGCGCTGGTCATCGGGATTGCATTCAGCAAAACTCTGGTTATCCTGTTGATAACAGTTCTTATTTTTATCAAGCATCGCGCAAATATCGCACGGTTGCGCACCGGCACGGAACCGCGCATAAACCTCAGGTAGTGTCCGACCCGATTGCACAACTCCGTTTGATCCGCACCGATGGCGTGGGCCCGCAAACCTATCGCCGCCTGATCGATCGTTTTCGCACCCCTGCCGCCGCATTGGATGCGCTGCCCGGCATCGCCCGCAATGCTGGGCGTGCGATCGCCCCTGCGATACCGAGTGCGGCACAGGCGCAGGCGGAGCTGGATCGCCATGCGCAATTGGGCGCGACGCCGATTTTCCTGGGAGATACGCTTTATCCGCCGCTGCTTGCCGAATTGCCGGATGCGCCACCGATGATTGCCGTGCGCGGCGACCCAGCGTTGCTCGCCCGCCCCACCATGGCCATCGTGGGGGCGCGCAATGCCTCGGTCAACGGCCAGCGTATTGCGGAAACTCTGGCCGATGATCTGGTCAAAGCGGGGTATAATGTGGTGTCCGGCCTTGCGCGGGGCATTGATGGCGCCGCCCATCGCGGCGCGCTGCGCACCGGCTATACCCTTGCCGCAATCCCGGGCGGGATGGACAAAATCTATCCGCCCGAACATGCCGATTTGCAGGCGCGGATTGCCGAGGCGGGCGCGGTGATTGCGGAATCGCCACCCGGCACGGCGCCGATGGCCCGGCATTTTCCCAAGCGCAACCGGATCATCGCCGGGCTGGCCCTGGGCGTTGTGGTGATCGAGGCTGCGCATCGCTCGGGAAGTTTGATCACCGCCCGCATGGCGCTCGATTATCATCGGGAATTATTCGCCGTGCCCGGCTCCCCGCTCGATGCGCGCTGCCAAGGCAGCAATGATCTGCTGCGCCAAGGCGCGCATTTCACCGAAAACCTCACCGACATTCTTGCCAACCTACCCACCTATCGCGCCGGCTCTGGCTTGGCTGAGCCATCCCAACCACCTGTTTTGGCCGCTGATTTTAACGAACGCGACCATGAAGCTGCGCGCACCCATCTGACCGAATTGCTCAGCGCCAGCCCCATGCCGGTTGACGAGATCGCTCGGCGCTGTCACTTCTCCCCCGCCGCCCTGTCAGCCGCACTGATGGAGTTGGAACTCATCGGCCGGATCGAAGCCCTGCCGGGCAACCGTGTCGGTCTGATCGCCCCGGTTTGATATTTCTGAACCTGGGCGACCCGACCCGCATTTGACCTGGACGGGCAGAGCGCAGAACATATAGGTCTCATGAACGCCATTGTTGTCGTCGAATCTCCCGCAAAAGCGAAAACCATCAACAAATATCTCGGTGCTGGCTATACGGTGCTGGCCTCATTCGGCCATGTCCGCGATTTGCCCGCCAAGGATGGCTCGGTGGTGCCCGATCAGGATTTTGCGATGTCCTGGGAAGCCGATGATCGCGGCGAAAAGCAGGTATCGGCCATCGCCAAGGCGCTCAAAGGCGCCGATACGCTGTATCTGGCAACCGACCCTGATCGCGAGGGCGAAGCGATTTCGTGGCATGTGCGCGCCATGCTTGATCAGCGCCACGCGCTTAAAGGCGTCAATGTTCAGCGCATTACCTTCAATGAGATCACCAAATCCGCGATCCAGGCCGCTCTCAAAGCCCCGCGCGATCTCGACACACCGCTGATCGAAGCCTATCTCGCGCGCCGTGCGCTTGATTATCTGGTCGGTTTTACCCTGTCGCCGGTGCTTTGGCGCAAATTGCCGGGCAGCCGCAGCGCTGGGCGGGTGCAATCGGTGGCGCTGCGCCTGATTTGCGAGCGCGAGGCGGAAATCGAGATTTTCCGGGCGCGCGAATATTGGACGGTCGGGGCTGAGTTTCGCACGCCGACCGGCGCAACATTCGCAGCACGCCTCACCCATTTGGCCGGCAAGAAGCTTGAGCAGTTCGATCTGGCCAACGCCCAAGCCGCGCATGATGCGGAATCGGCGGTTGCGCGTGGCAGTTTTTCGGTCGCGAGCGTCGAGAAAAAACGCACCCGCCGCCATCCCAACCCGCCTTTCACCACCTCAACCCTGCAGCAGGACGCCTCGCGCAAGCTCGGTCTGTCCGCCCAGCAAATCATGCGCCTTGCCCAGCAGCTTTATGAGGGGGTGGAAATTGGCGGCGAAACCGTCGGCCTGATTACCTACATGCGCACCGATGGGGTGCAAATGGCCGGTGAAGCCATCGCGGCCGCCCGCAGCCAGGTTAAATCGGCATTCGGCCCGGATTACCTCCCCGCCGCACCGCGCATCTATCAAACCAAGGCGAAAAATGCGCAGGAAGCCCATGAGGCGATCCGCCCGACCGATTTTTCCCGCACGCCAGAACAGGTCGCCCGCGGGCTCAGCAGCGAGCAGGCCCGGCTTTATGAGCTGATTTATAAGCGCGCCCTCGCCTCCCAAATGCAATCGGCTGAACTCGATCAAACCAGCGTCGATCTCATCGATGGCGCGGGCACCACACTGCGCGCCACCGGCTCGATCCTCGCGTTTGATGGGTTTTTGAAACTATACCGCGAAGGCATCGATGACGGAGCGGAGGATGATGAGAGCAAATTGCTCCCCCCGATGGCCAAGGGCGATCCGCTGCGCACCGGTGCGGTCACCGCCGAGCAGCATTTCACGCAGCCGCCGCCGCGCTATTCGGAAGCCACTTTGGTAAAGAAAATGGAAGAGCTGGGCATTGGTCGGCCTTCCACCTATGCCTCAATCCTCTCCGTGCTGCGCGATCGCAATTATGTGCGCATGGATGCGCGGCGCTTCATTCCCGAAGATCGCGGGCGGCTGGTGACGGCGTTTCTCACCTCGTTTTTTGGCCGCTATGTCGATACCGGCTTCACCGCCGGGCTTGAGCAAAAACTCGATGAAATTTCGGCGGGCGCTGCCGATTGGCGCGCCGTGATGCGCGATTTCTGGACCGATTTTTCGGGCGCGGTTGAACAAACCCGCGAGCTGAAAGTGTCCGACGTGATCGATGCGTTGGACGAAGATTTGGGCCCGCATTTCTTTCCCCCCCGCGCCGATGGCACTGATCCGCGCGCCTGCCAGGCTTGTGGCAATGGGCGGTTGGGGCTGAAGCTTGGTCGGCATGGCGCGTTTATCGGCTGCTCGAATTATCCCGAATGCCGCTATACCGGGCGGCTCGCGATCGATGGTGGCGGCGATGACGGCGATACGCTGCGCGATGGTATGCGGCTGCTCGGCGAGGACGCGAACGGCATGTCGGTAACGCTGCGACGCGGCCCTTATGGTCTCTATGTGCAACTCGGCGAGCCTGACCCTGAGGATAAAAAATCCAAACCACGGCGCACCTCGCTGCCCAAAGGTCTCGATGGCGAAACATTGTCGCTGGATCAGGCGCTGGGCTTGCTATCGCTGCCCCGGGTGGTCGGGCTGCATCCGGTCACCGGCCAGGAAATTGAGGCCGGGATTGGCCGGTTCGGACCGTTTGTGAACATGGGTCCGCTGTTTGCCTCGCTCGACAAAGATGATGACGTGCTGACCATCGGCATCAATCGCGCGGTCGATGCGATCGCGAAAAAGCAGGAAGGCATTCGCGATCTCGGGCCGCATCCCAAAGATCAGGCGTCGGTGTTGATCCGCAAAGGCCGGTTTGGCCCATATGCGCAGCATGGCAAGCTGATCGCGAATCTGCCGCGTGGGGCAACATTGGAGACGTTTTCGCTCGACGAGGCGGTGGCGCTGCTCGCCGAAAAAGGCAAGCCGCTTGCCCCGCGTGGCGGCAAGGGCAAGACCGCCGTCAAGCCGAAAGCGATAGCAAAACCCAAAGCCGAGGCAAAAACAAAGACCACGGCAAAGCCCAAGGCAGTGCAAAAGCCGAAGGCTGCTGCGAAAAAGCCGGTTAAGGCCGCGCGCGCATAAGCGGGCTTACCAGAGTGTGATACGCTGCGGATCGGCCATCATGAGCCGCATCCGCAGCGCCGTCACTGGTTCTCGCAAGAGCGGATGCACCCAATCGGGCGCGATATCGCACAGCGGATCGAGCACAAACCGCCGCAAATGAGCGCGTGGGTGCGGTAGGATCGGGGATTTTGTGCGCACGGTCTGGCCGATGGCGATCAAATCCAGATCAAGGGGCCTAGCGGCGTTGATGACGGTTCGGCTGCGGCCAAATTGCGCCTCGATCGCGTGCAGCGATGCGAGCAGGGTTTCGGGGTCGGGATTACCGTGCATCAGCACCGCGCCATTGCAAAAATCCGGCTGATCGGGCACCCGTGGAAACGGCTCGGTTCGATACCAGCGTGAAATCAATCTTAAGTTGAGACTTGACAAGCTTTGCAACGATTGAACCGCCGCTAAGCAGGTCGCGTGCGGGTCCGTCAAGCCGGGGCCGGGCAGGTTTGCACCAATTGCAATGAGGATTGCATTCATATCCTTATTCCTGGCCTGTTCATCGCGATTGGTTTAGCGTATCTGGATCGCGGTCGCGTTT
>VFSW01005854.1_pt1 | contig 18132 bp, 15 predicted proteins | sample 5358111 | NCBI WGS metagenome assembly VFSW01 (sample SAMN11554181, study PRJNA540505) | mine drainage metagenome | isolation source: sediment from site ElyBrook_90M | place: USA: Ely Copper Mine, Vershire, VT | collected 2017
GCTGGTGCCACTTTCCCTCCTTGGGTTTCAACGTTGAATCAAATTGGGACCTCGTAGTCACCACCATGGTGATTCGTTGTCGGTACCGCCTTGATCGACGTGCACTCGACCATGTGTCATCCAACTTCACAGTTGTACGACGACTACTCGCAGTGCACGGCCATTCGCGAAGGGCACTACTCAGTCATTTCGAAAATAACTTTGTATTCACGTCCCCTCCGCAAAGGACAATTAAAGTCCACTCGCTTTACGTAGCAATGTCAAGCACCCTCATCATTTTTTCCAACCGTTGGTGATCGTGACACTCGATCGCGGCAACTACCTCGGACGCTCTCTTCACCACGACGTGTCCAGTGGCGAGCAACGTTCGACGTTGGTCCTTGGTCCGAGTCGAAGTGGCAAGACCACTTCACTGATCATTCCCAACTTGCTGATGACGACGCGATCGTCGATCATCACATCAACGAAGGATGACGTGATGCGCGCGATGAGCGGAGTGCGCCACGATGGGGCGACATTACTCTTTGACCCTTCGGGCACCGTGCCCACACCGGTGGGAGTTCGTCGCGTGGGATACTCACCGATTCGTCAGGCTCAGTCCTGGGACGGCGCGGTCCTGGCCGCACGTAGTCTCGTCGACGTCAGTCGCCGACGTCACCTCGACGAGGGCGACTCACACTGGAACGAACGAGCGGGCGCCCTCGTCGCTCCCCTCCTGCACGCCAGTGCCTTGCGTGGCGAATCTCTCGGACAACTGGCTTCGCGAGTGGATGCGCGCAGTGCCGACGACGTGCTCAGCTCACTCAGCGATCGCTACGGTCCCGCACACGCGTGCGTCACCGCGCTCAGCGGTGTGCTGGCCACAGAAGAACGGGAGCGATCAGGGATTTGGTCGACGGCATCTGGACTCTTCGCGGGGATGCGCACCGACGCGGCGCGGGCGTCGGCGCGTGAGTCCCCCCTCGACATTGAAGAGTTCCTCAGCGGTCCCCACCAATTGCACGTCGTTGCACCTAGCCGCTACCAGGCGGTGAGTGTGCCCCTCGTCGTCGGAATGATTGAGGAGGTCGTGCACGCCACCTACGACCGTCACCATCGTGGGGCTCGTCTCCTCCTCGCACTCGACGAACTCGCCAATGTTGCGCCACTACCACGACTCGCCGGCATCGTCTCCGAAGGAGGAGGTCAAGGTGTACTCACGCTCGCGTGCTTGCAGGATCTCAGCCAAGCGCGCACTCGATGGGGGGCGAACGCCGACGGGTTCTTGTCACTCTTCCCCACCACCGTGGTACTGCCCGGCATCGCCGATCGCGCGACACTCGAGATGATTCAACAACTGGCCGGGAGGTCGCTCGTCGAGTCGCACCAGGTGCAGCACTCGCGACGGGGCCGCGCCGAGGGCTACTCACGCTCGTGGATCGAGCGCGACAACGCGACGCTCAGCGACGTGGCCCGAGGCCGAAGTGGCTACGCGCTGGGGCTCAACGAACGAAAGGAAGTGCGCTGGATCGAACTGACTCCGTCGTTCGCCGACGCGAGGTTCACTCGCTACCTCGAACGTCCAAGGTTGTCGCGCGAGATCTCGCGAGAGCGCTGACGCCAGGAGTCAATCTCGCGCGCGTCCAATGGTCGAGGACCGCGTTCTCTGATGGCGGCGATCATGCGCGCCTCGCGCACGCTCGTCGTCACTTCGCGCACGCCTCGTCCGGTGGTCATGGTGGGATAGAGCTGGTCGACGCCGGTGGTGACGTTGCGAGCCCCACTCCCCCACGTCGCGGCGTTCGCCCACGCTTCGACGAGGTGTCGGCGCGCGACGCTGACGCGTCCTTCGAGGGCCGCGCCGAAGGCGTGCTCGTCTAAGAGATCGCGCTGTCGTGTAGGCGTGCGCACTACGTCGTAAGGTTCAAATCGCGACAGGTCAGTGTGCCACGACGTCAGAATCTCCTCTCGAGTCCACTGGTGTTTGGCACCACGATCTGCGAAGTGGCCACCCCACAGGACACGGTACCCCTCGTCGAGCCCGGCCACGTGTTCGACCCCTTCGAAGGAGCGCCAGGGTGCGTAGGGGGTCGTGCGAGCGACGTTCGCACGCAGCGATGAACGATACAGCGCGTCGGCGGCCGCGGCGTGCGCGAAGAGTGCCCGCGAGTCAAGAACTCCTCGAGCACCCTCGGGACGAGCACCGACCAATACGTGGTCGTGCACGTGGGGCTCCCCGTGTCGATTCACGCCGTGGGTGAAGGCCACCACCTCGGTCCATCGTCCGGCTACGTCGTGGTCTTCACCATCTCGTCGCTCCCGCACGACCACGGCGCGCTGCTCGAGGTACTCCAGTGCGTCGCCCACGGCGTGGCGGTGCGCGCGAAGCACTGCGGGAGCGTGATCGGGATCGACGGCCACCAAGATCGACAGCGATCGAGGGGCGGCCACGATGAGGTCGTAGCCGACCACCGCAGAGCGCTCACTGGTTTGCAGAACCCGCTCAACGTCGGCGTCGCGAGTCGCGTCGCCCGCCCCACGCCACCACCACTGCGCGGGCCCGTCACGCACACCGTCAAGCTCGAGCGCACGGTCGTCGCTCAAGTACGACACGTCGCGCGAGCGTCGCACCAATACTCGTAGCACGGGACCTCCTCGCGAGGCCCAACGGTCGCCTAGAGCTGGCTCAAAATCCGATTCGCCAGGTCGTGCCCGGCACAGACGTAGTGGTCAGAAGCCACGACCGCCCCCGGACCCGCCAGCAGCATGAGATGATCGAGGAAGTTGGAGTCGGTGACGTGGAAACGAACGGCGTGGCGACCATCGGCGAGGGGCACCCATTGCGCCCCGGGCAGGGGCTCGAACAGATATCGCGCGGATCCCTCAACGATGACCACCACTTCGTCACCACCCTCACCCACTGCCGTCAACCAGTTCGTCACCGGATCGGATCCGCGCTCCTCGCTGATGTGCGACTTCGCCAGAATCGTCGCGATGCGGTCCACGCGGAAGGTTCGCCAGTCCTGACGGTTGAGGCAGTAGGCCCGCACGTAGGTGTGACCATTGAGCACCTTGACCTGCGAAGGCTCGATCCATCGCTCCTCGACGGCTTCGGAGGTACCAGCGGCGTAGGTAATCTTGAGTTGCTCGCGCTGGGTCACCGCCTCGTAGACCGCCGAGAGCAACTGCTCGTTGGTGGGATGCTCGACTCGAATGAAATGACTGGTCTCCTCCTCGATCTTCTCAATCGCCGAGAAGATCGCGGGGTCCTCGAAGAGCCGGGACGCCTCGTGCAGCGCTACGTTGAGCTCGAAGAGGTCACGCCACATGAAGGCCGACGGTTCGTCGTCGTCCACGAACTCGGCGCGGTACGTCGAGTCGTCGGTGTCCTCGTGATCCCAGTCGTCGCATTCCTTGATGACCCGCGCGGGAAAGGACATGACGTCGTCGAATGCGTCGACCATGGGTTCCATGGTCACTAGGCGCCCCATGATGGACCGCACCGCGTCGGGCTCGAGGGAGAAGCGCTTCGCCAGTTCCGACACCCGTAGTCCATCCTCGGCGTTGTAGACCGCGTGCAGCAGCTGCAGCGTCTGACCGAGCACATCACCCGACGCGAGCGTCGGGAACTTGATGGTCGACGCCGACGGAGCCTTACCCTCATTGACGTGACCGAGCCAGTCCTTCAGATCCTTGACCAACGTCTTAGGACTCACGAGTCGCACCCGTTCGGCACCCTCGAGAACGAATCGCAGCGCCGCGTGGGGCCCGTCGAAGGTGATGCCCACTTCCACGCGTCCGTCCTTCTTCTTCGCCGCGGTCGCTCCGGGAAACTGGCGCACCAACAATTCGGCGTAGTCCTGGTTGGTGAGCACCACCACGTCAATTGGCGTAGGACGCTTCTGGTACTGGGGACGCCACGACGAAGCGAGTTCCGTGGTCACCTCGTCCACGTCGAAGTCCTGTGACGTCACCACGGGCATCGAGGTGATGCGGCTGAAGCGGTACCCCTTGATCATCCCGCCGCCCACCTCACGGGCCACCAAGTAGGAGCGTCCAGCCTCGTGAAGAATCTCCAGGGGCTCGACGAGACGCTCCTTGCGCACGGAGGACTGGTACTCGAAACGAAGTTGACGTCGCACCTTGATGGCGCGAATCGCCGGGGTGAGAAACGCCGAGTACTCCAGCCCGCCGTCGCCGGCGGGTCCGTCGTTGAAGACGCTGAACGCCCCCGACTTGCCAAAGCCGCAGAACCCGAGCGCCGTCGCGACCACTCGTCGTTCTTCGGGCGTGAAGTGAATCGGTGGCGAGTACCCACTACTGGGGTCGATTTGATACCCCACCAGTTCGTCGGGACGTGTCACCGTCTCGATCTGAAAGCCTAAATCGCGGATGCGGGCCTTGTCACGCTCGAACTTCTGGCGCACCGCGGTGTCGTTACCCACGTACGCAGCCACTTTCTTCGGGAACTTGGAGGTAGCGGGAAACTCGTCGATCCTGAGATCACGCACGATTTCGTCCTGCGTGAGCGGACGCGCGTCAGCGTAGGCGCGCTGCAGCAGCAGTACGAGGGCGACGATGCGCTCACGACTCGGTTCGGCGCCGACGCGCGGACTACTCAACTTTGTTCTCCATCACCGTGAAGGGTAGCGGGTGAGAACGCTCGACGGCGTCACGTCTGCCCTAGGTCGTCATCGCCCTCGATCGCGGACCGACGCCAGGGTCCCGATCGCCCCCCGGACTTTTCCCATAGCGCCACGTGCTCGATGGTCATGGTGCGATCAATCGATTTACACATGTCGTAAATCGTGAGGGCGGCCGTCGTGACCGAGACCAGCGCCTCCATCTCCACGCCGGTGCGGTCCACGGTGTCCACCCCCGACTCGACTTCGATGAAGTTGTCGCCAATGGTGAAATTGACGTAGACGTTGCCGACCAACACCGGATGCGCCATGGGTAACAGCGTGGCGGCGGCCTTCGCCCCCTGAATACCGGCCACGCGCGCGGTCGCGAGTACGTCGCCCTTCGCGGTGGCGTTGGACGCGATAGCCGCCGTGGTCTCGGGGGCCATCATCACGCGACAACGCGCCAGGGCGCGCCGTGCGGTGACCTCGGTGGGGCTCCGATCACGCGGAAAGGTGCCGCCGAGGGGCGAGGGGCGTAGTTGGTGGAATTCGTCCACCACGTCATGCTACTGAGGTCGCGGACTAGGAGAGATAGTGGGCGAGTAAACTGGTCTGATCATTAGGAAAAGAGAAGGTTGATGCCGACCTACGAATACGAATGCCAAAGTTGTCACCAGCGAGTCGAGGCCGTGCAGAAATTCTCCGACGCGCCCTTGAGCGTGTGCGAGCACTGCGGGGGCGAGCTGCGGAAAGTGTTTTCGGGCGTGGGCATCGTCTTTAAGGGCTCGGGCTTCTACAAGACGGACTCGCGCGGCTCCTCCTCCGCGTCGACGCCACCGGCCACCTCGGCCACGACACCCGCCGCGACGCCTCCGGCCGCGACGTCGACGTCGACGTCGACGTCGGGCGACTAACTACCCGACAGGGAAATCGCGTCGATCGCGAGTGTCTGCGCCGCCGTCGTGCCGGGCAGCCACTCCACGTCGTTGCCGACGTAGACCACGTCGAGCAACATGCGCTGCAAGGTTGAGGCGATCGTGACTTCGCGAATGGGCTCGGCGAGAACTCCATCGCGAATCATCAGACCGGTGATGCCCACTGAGAAGTCACCCGAGATGGGATTCACGCCCGAGTGCACGCCGGTGAGTGACTCGACGAAGACACCGTTTCCCACGCGACGAAAGATCTCGTCCTGGTCGTACTCTCCGGGTACCAACTGCAGCGCGCGACAGCCCGCCGAGGGCGAACCCGACACCCCGCCGCGCACGGCGTTACCGGTCGACGCCGTGCCGGCACGTCGACCTGAGACCGTGTCGTAGACGAAACGCTGCAATTGTCCCTCGGTGATGAGTTCGTTGCGTCGCGACGCCAGGCCCTCGGAATCAAAGGGGCTCGCCGCGAAGTGTCGGGGGTCAGTGGGGTCGTCGATGAGCGTCACCAGCGGCGAGGCCACCAACTCACCCAGGCGTCCGGCGAAGAAGGAGCGTCCGCGCACCACTGCGTCACCGCTCAGTGCGCTTCCCATGAGGGACCACAGCGTGGCGGCGGTGCGCGGATCGAAGACCGCGATGCCCTTTGACGACGGCGCCTTGACCGCTCCCAGCATCCGCGTGGCGCGGCGGATGGCGTCGGACGACGCCTTCTCCAGCGAGAGGTCACCGGGGGCGCGACCCACCGAGAGTCCCCAGCCGGTCTGGTCCTCGTCGCCCTCGGAGGCGATCGCCTCGACCGACACGTAGGCGCCCGAGCGCTCGAGCGTGGCGGCGATTCCCGTGGTCGTCACGATGGCCGCGTCGGCCACGTAGTCGGAGTAATTTGCGGAATCGACTTGACGGATCCGCTGGTCGCCCCCGCGCACCATGGCCTCGAGTTCGATGGCCAGCGCGACCTTCTCGTCCATGGAGGTGGTGGACACGCGCGGATCGCTCAGCGACAGCGTCACCGCCGATACGCCGTCGGGTCGCGCGAAGGCGACGAACTCATCCTCCGTGGCGTACCGGGCGTTGTCGCGGGCGTTGGTGATCGCCTCAACGATCGCCTCCTCGTCGAGGGATCCGGCGTAGGCGCTGCCCACCCGCGCTCCCTGGGGACCGTCAATCAGGATGCGGATGCCGATTTCGGCCGACGATGAACTCGAAAGGTTCTCGACTTCGCCCTGGTAGGCCTGGATCTCGGTCTCCACCCCTCGCGAGATGAAGACTTCCATCTCCTCGCCGCCGTGCGCGCGCTCCAGCAATGCTTGAGCGCGTTCGAGTAGTTCACTCACGCCGCCGTCCCCCCGATAGTGATGCCCGACAGTCGCATGGTGGCCTGGCCGCAACCCACCGCCACCTGCTGGCCATCCTTGCCGCAGGTTCCTGGCGTGGTCGAGAAGTCCGTGGCGACGGCGTCGACACGTTTCAAGATCTCGGGGCCGTTACCAATGAGGTTGCAGTCGCGCAGTGGCGTCGTAATGCGGCCATTCTCAATCATGAACGCCGCCGTGGCCCCGAAGACGAAATCACCCGTCGCGGTGTTCACCTGACCGCCACCGAGCTGAGCCACGTACACGCCACGCGGGGTCTGCGCCACGATCTCGTCCGCGTCGGCGTCGCCGGCCAGCAGATAGGTGTTGGTCATGCGCACCATCGGCAGATGGGCGTAACTCTGACGGCGTCCGTTGCCCGAGGAGGCGCGACCCTGCTTACGCGCGCGCAGGTAGTCCCACATGTAGTCGGTCAACACGCCGTTCTCGATCAACACGTTGCGAGCACCGGGTCGACCCTCGTCATCAATCGCCAGGTACCCCCATTCCCCCATCATGGTGCCGTCGTCGACCAACGTCACCAGTGGCGAAGCGACCAATTCCCCGACCTTGCCCGCGTAGACCGACGCCTGCTTCATGACCGCATCGGCCTCGAGACCGTGGCCGCAAGCCTCGTGAAAGAGAATGCCCCCCGAACCACCCGCCAACACGACCGGCAAGTCGCCCGAGGGGGCCGGGCGGGCCGACAACTTCGTCAGAGCCTGTTGGGCCGCGCCGAGCGCGGCCTCCTCGATGGAGTCAATCGACAAGAACTCGAAGCCTCGTGTGGCAGCTAGCGGTCGATAGCCCGTCTGCATACCGCCATCACCGTTGGCGACGCACGAAACGGCGAATCGGGTCCGCACCTGTTCGTCAGCGGCGAAGATGCCTTCGGAATTGGCCACCAGGAAACGTCGCGTCGAGTCCGACATCCCCACCTGAACCTGACTGATAGCGTCGTCACGAGAGCGCGCGACCTCGTCGGCGCGCATCATCAATTCGATTTTGGCGGATTTCTCCACACTCGACGGCGACACCTGCGCTCGCGACGGGTACTCGCGCAAATTCTCCAAATCCACCTCACGCACTCCGCCGCGACCTTCGCGCGCCACCGCCGCCGCCGCGCGCGCGGCGGTCAGGAGCCCCGATTCGGAGAGATCGGCGGTGTGTGCGAAACCAGTGGTCTCACCGACCACCACGCGCACGCCCGCGCCGCGAGCGCGCGCCGAACTTAACTCTTGAATACGGCGCTGATCGAGCGACGCCGACGCATTGGCCCGGTCCTCCACGAAGACCTCCGCGAAGTGGGCCCCACGACCCATGGATTCATTCAATACTCGCTGCACGACGTCGCGCGCCACCAGGGTGTCAGACATGTTCATCAGACTACCGGCGCCACTGGTGAGTACACTCCGCCTTAGGTCACCTCGGCGTACTGGTCAGGGGCCCAGACAAGAGGAGCGCTCTATGAGCCTGGTCATCCTAAGCATTGCGGTCATCGTGGTCCTGTTGGCCATCCTTCTGCTGCTCAAGGCCGTGCGCATCGTTCAACAGGGTTTTGTCGGCGTGGTCACCCGCTTCGGAGAGTTCAAGGCCATCCGCAACTCGGGACTGACCTTCATCGTGCCCTTCATCGAAGTGATGAAGATCGTCGATGTACGCGAGACACCGCGCACCGGAGACCGTCAACAAGTGATCACCCGCGACAACGTGGCCGTCATCGTGAACGCCACCATTTTCTCCCAGGTCGTCGACGTGCGCCTCGCCCTCTTCACCAACTCTGACTACCTGGTCAGTACCGACAACCTGGCGCGAACCTCAGTACGCGCCGTCTTCGGCTCCATCACCCTGGACGAAGCCTTCTCCCAGCGCGAGCGCATCGGCACGCTGCTACAGACGCAGATGGAAGAGGCGACCGACAAGTGGGGAGTGCGCATCAATCGCGTCGAGGTTTTGGAGATCACACCACCTGAACAGATCCTCCAGGCAATGGCCCTCCAGAAGCAGGCCGACCAGGAGAAGCGAGCGCGCATCCTCGAGTCCGAGGGTACCCAGATGTCGGCGGTCAACGTGGCCGACGGCGAGCGTCAAGCCGCCATCAAGGAGGCCGAGGGGGCCCAGCAGTCAGCGATTTTGCGCGCTGAGGGACTTCGCCAAGCCACCATTCTCGAAGCCGAGGGCCGTGCGCAGGCCGTCGCCCTCGTCTACGCCGCCATCAAGGCCCAGTCACCCGATCCGACCCTGGTGGCAATACTGCAACTCGATACACTCGCCAAGTTCGCCGCGTCCGAGAACACCAAGTTGATCATCCCCGCTGAAAGTGCCGCTCTGCTCGGGGCGGCGCAGGCCCTGCGTAGCGTCATGTCCGACGTACCCACGATGGCGGCGACACCGCCATCGTCCTAGAGTCAGCGGTCGTTCGAGGAATTGCGCGGCTCGACCCACAGGGTCGTACCGTACGCCTTGGTCACCACGACGGGTGTCGCCACCGCGATGCTCGCTCCGGCGCTCGTCACCGCCCGCCAGTGCTCGCCGTGAATCTTGATCCGACCGGGGTGGATCTCATCACCCACCTCATCCTCGACGATGCCGAACTGACCGGTCAGCGTCGTGGAGATGGGATGGGCGAGGTCCCCCGCGGGTGGCCGCATCTTCTTCAAGGCGTAGGGCCGCAAGAATCCCATCGTGACCGCCGTCACCAGGAGCCACACGAGGGCTTGGACGGGAAATGACACGCCGCCCAGGGCCACCACGAAGGCCACACCCGCGCCGACACCCACGAAGAGGGCCGCGAGGGCGTTGGTGTGCAGTTCCGCGAGGGCGCTCAGGACAAGAATGACAACCCAGAACAATACGGCCATAGGCCGCAGTATATGAGGAGCGACCGAGTCGCACACGCTCGGCCCCGGCCCGCCCGCCACGGCGACGGTGAGCGTGATTCTTCGGGCCAAGGTCCCGAGTTTGCACCGCGGACGATTCGAAGCCCAGAACTAGGCTGACGGATGTGATTTTGCCGTCGATCGAGTCCCCCGCCGACCTGCACGCCTTGTCCTATGACGAACTCAACCAACTCAGTTCGGAGATTCGAGACTTCATCATCGCCTCGGTCAAGAACACCGGTGGTCACCTGGGCTCCAACCTCGGCGTCGTCGAGCTGACTCTCGCGTTGCACCGCGTCTTTGAGTCGCCCCAGGACATCCTCCTGTTCGATACGGGCCATCAGTCCTACGTTCACAAGCTTCTCACCGGACGTCGTTACGGATTCAAAGCGCTACGAAAGCGCGGCGGACTCTCGGGTTACCCGAACCGTACCGAGAGCCAACACGACTGGATCGAGTCCTCGCACGCGTCGACCGCCCTCTCCTACGCGCACGGACTCTCAGTGGCTCTCGAAGCCAAGCACGAGTTGGTCGGCCACGGCGGAGTTCGTCACGTGGTGGCAATTGTGGGCGATGGCTCGCTCACGGGTGGCATGGCCTACGAAGCCCTCAACAATCTCGGGGTCAGTGGCCAACGCGTGGTGATCATCCTCAACGACAATGGGCGCAGCTACGCCCCGACGATCTCGCGACTCTCGACCTCGCTCACCACGTTGCGGCTCAATAAGACCTACCTGACACTGCGTCAACGCATTCGTCGCCTCGTGCCGCGACTACCGCGTTTAGGCAAGGCGGCGTACATGGGCATCGACGGTTTCACCTCGGTGGTGCGCGAGATGGTGACGCCGCACACCTTCTTCGAGAATCTCGGCGTGCGCTACGTCGGGCCCATCGATGGTCACAACATCGAATCCATTGAATCCACTCTGCGTTCGGCCGCGCAGTGGGATGGGCCCATCGTGGTACACACCTTGACCGAGAAGGGTCGCGGCTACGAGCCCGCCACCTCCGACATGCTCAAGATGCACGACTACAAGTTGCCGCCGCGCCTCAACGACGATGAGGTTCCCTCGCTCTCCTTCACGCAGGTCTTCTCCGAAGCGCTCATGAACGAAGCACGCCGCGACGATCGCATCGTGGCGATCACCGCCGCGATGGCCGGACCCACTGGACTGCTGCCCTTCCAGGAGACGTACCCGCGTCGCTTCTTCGACGTGGGTATCGCCGAACAGCACGCGGTCACCGCCGCCGCCGGTATGGCCATGGGCGGACTGAAGCCGATCGTGGCCTTCTACTCCACCTTCTTCGCGCGCGCTTTCGACCAGGCCAACCTCGACGTCGGACTCCTGGATCTGCCCGTGGTCTTCGTCTTCGACCGTGCGGGCATCACCGGTGACGACGGCCCCTCGCACCACGGAGTACTGGACATCGCGCTCTGTCTGGCGATACCCAACATGACGGTCTTCGCCCCTTCGAGCGCTGCGGAGATCCCGGTGATGCTCTCGAGCGCACTCGCCCTCAGTGGGCCCAGCGCCCTGCGTTTCCCCAAGACGCCACCACGTCCTTTCGACGGGCGTCACGGCGAGGGCCTGCACGCGCGGCGCGTTCGCCACGGCGACGGCTCAATCTGCGTGCTCGCACTGGGCAAGATGGCCGCCAGTACCTACGAGGCGCTGGCGCTCATGACCGACGCCGACCGAGTCACCCTGTACGACGTGCGTGTCCTGCCCCCCGACCCCGACATGATTGATGACGCCGTGCACCACGAACGCGTCATCACCATCGAAGACGGTACCCGCCACGGTGGCGCGGGCACCTTGATGGTCTCGGCGGTGCGCAGTCGCGCCCAAGAACTTGGCCGCCCCTTCCCCACCACGCGAATTCTCGGCGTGCCGCGCGCCTACCTCGAACACCATCACCCCGATGCGCTGCTCGCCGAGATTGGACTCGATCCCGCGGGTATCGCCGGTGCCATCGAGCGCCTGTTGAACGATGAAGCCGAGTTCCCCCGAGACCTCCCGGAGTCCCCGCGTCCGCGCTACTTCTAGCATCAGTGCCGCGCACGAGGGAAGCAACCAGTCACTGACTGGGGGCAAGGTGACGTCGTCGCACGCACGGCGTTGCACTCCGCGCCCTAGTTGAGGTGAGGTGAGGTGAGGCATCGAAACCTTGGTTCCGCGCCGGACCCTCTGCGGCGCCACCGCCGGTATTGAGATGTCGTCACGGCTGGCAGCACGACTCCTACGATGAATCAATGGACTTCAACGTGACCAAGACCGACGAGGAGTGGAGAGCAGAACTTTCCCCCGAACGATTCGAGGTGCTGCGCCGCGCGGCCACTGAACGACCCTTTACGGGTTCGCTGTTACACGTCGACGACGAGGGTGCCTTCACCTGCGGCGGGTGCGGGCAACTCCTCTTCACCAGTGACCAGAAATTTGATTCGGGGTGCGGCTGGCCGAGTTTCGACGCGTGTGCGCCCGGCAGCATCATCGAGCGAGAAGACCACTCGCTGCTGCAGCGTCGCGTCGAAATCCTTTGTGCCCAGTGCGGAGGTCACCTCGGTCACGTCTTCCCCGACGGACCCACTGCTACCGGACTGCGCTACTGCGTCAACTCCCTCGCGATCGACTTCACGAAGGAATCGAACTAGACGTCGAGGAATCGTCGGATGGCCACGGCCGAACCGACCGATCCGATGAACGCACCGACGACCAGCACCACGATGTTCGTACCCCACACCTTGGCCGCGTCGAGCGCGAACTCATTGTGCAGCGGATACCACACGTGGAACGCCCAGACCGCGAGCATGGCGACTCCCGACCCCAGGAGTCCCTGAATGAACCCTTCAGTGATGTAGGGCACCCGAATGAACCAGTTGGTAGCGCCCACGAGCTTCATCACCGACACCTCTCGACGGCGCGTGAAGATCGCCATGCGAATGGTGTTCAAAATCAGTACCGAGGCCGAGAGTAAGAGCACGCCCGCGAGGGCCAAGAAGACCACCTGCAGGATGCGGATCGTGTGACTCATCTCGCGAATCTGCTGCACGGGGGCAGTCACCGTCAAGACACCGGGCTGATGCAAGAACGTCGAGATCACGGTCAACGCATCCGTCGGCACGGTGGGCGTGCAGCGAAACGACGTGGGCATATCAGCCACTTTGAGCGCCTGGAACTCGTCGATGGGCACGGTGCTACGCGCCTCGTTGTAGTCCTGGAGTTGGGTCGTGTAGTAACAGCTCTTCACGATCGGCATCTGGGCCAACTGAGTCTTGACCGAAGAGACCTCCCCCGGCGTCGCGGTGGAACTCATCCACACGCGCACCTGAGTCCCTCGCTGCCAACTAGCCGACGCCTGGGCCGCGCTCTGCTTGAGTAACAACGCCCCACCCACCAGGGAGAGCGACACCGCAACGGTCAACACCGCGGCGATGGTCATCATGCGATTTCGCCACAGATTGGAGAACGTCTCCTTGAAGGCGTATCGGAGGTAGACCCGCATCAGATCGCCAACCCTTCCTCGACGCCGTAGACCCCGCGCACCTGGTCGCGAATGAGCTCACCACGATCGAGTTCGATGACGCGCCGGCGCATCCGGTCGACCAGGGCCTTGTCGTGGGTCGCCATCACGACGGTGGTGCCCGTGCGGTTGATGCGCTCGAGCAGGGCCATGATGGATTCAGAGTTCGTCGGGTCCAAGTTGCCGGTCGGTTCGTCAGCGAGCAAGATCAGCGGGCGGTTCACGAAGGCGCGCGCCACCGCGACGCGCTGCTGCTCGCCACCGGAGAGTTCGCTCGGCAAGTTATCGGATTTGGTGCCCAGACCGACGAGGTCCAAGATCTGCGGCACCTGATTATCCACCGTGGATCGGGGCCGCCCGATCACCTCCAGGGCGAACGCCACGTTCTCGAAGACCGTCTTGTTCGGCAACAATCGGAAATCCTGAAAGACGCAGCCGATATTGCGACGCAGGTACGGCACGCGCCATTTGGGCAGACTACCGATATCGCGACCGGCCTCCAGAATACGGCCCTGGTCGGGCAACTCTTCACGCAACAACAGACGCAAGAAAGTGGTCTTTCCCGAACCTGACGCTCCCACCAAGAAGACGAACTCGCCCTTTTCAATGTCCAGCGAAATGTTGGTGAGGGCGGGAGTTCCGTTCTTGTACGTCTTAGAGACATTCTCGAACTTGATCACGCAAACACCTCCTCAATCGATCACGCGCAGCCAGTACCGCCGCGCATTGTTATTGACACATTCTAGTTTGAGGTCAGCGCGCGACGGCGCCAGAGAACCCTGCAATCACTGGTCTCGCGAACTTCATCACACTCGCGAACGCTGTCGGCGTAGTTCGGCCTCCATGAATCCATCGAGGTCCCCGTCCAGCACCGCGTCGACGTTGCCCGTCTCGTAGTCAGTGCGGTGATCCTTCACCAACTGATAAGGCGCCTGCACGTACGAACGAATCTGTGAGCCCCAGGCGTTGTCACCGCGGTTGCCGCTCAACGCGTCGAGTTCCGCCTGACGTTGGGCCCGGGCGCGCTCGGCGAGTTTGGCCACCAGGATCTGCATCGCGCGGTCGCGATTTTGATGCTGGGAGCGTTCGTTCTGACAGCTCACCACGATGTTGGTCGGCAAGTGCGTGATGCGAACCGCGGAGTCCGTCTTATTGATGTGCTGCCCACCGGCGCCCGAGGCGCGATAGGTGTCAATGCGCAGGTCCTTCTCCTCGATCTCGACCTCGCCGTCATCTTCGAGCAACGGGGTCACCTCCAAGCTCGCGAAACTCGTTTGGCGCCTCGCCTGAGAGTCAAAGGGGCTGATGCGAACCAGGCGATGTACGCCGCGCTCGGCGCCGAGCCAGCCGTAGGCGAAGCGGCCCTTGACGATGAATGTGGCCGAGAGGAGTCCCGCTTCTTGTCCCTCCGTAGCCTCATCGACCTCGATGGTGAAGCCGCGCCGTTCCGCCCAGCGCATGTACATGCGCAACAACATCTCGGTCCAATCCTGGGCGTCCGTGCCACCGGCGCCGGCGTGGAGTTCCACGATGGCGTCGTTCTCGTCGTAGGGTCCGCTGAAGAGGCTCTGCGTCTCGAGCGCCGTGATCTGGGCCCCGACGTGCGCCACCGTCTCGGAGAGCTCGTTCAACAAGGACCAGTCAGCGTCACCCCCGACAATCGCCTCGCGCGAGAAATCAGCCAGTACCGCGGCGTCATCGAGGTTGGTCCGTAGGGCGTCGAAACCCTCGAGATCGGTGCTGAGTCGGCCCAATTCGGTGGTCACCTCGCGGGCGTGGTCCTGATTGGACCACAGGTCCGGGTCCGCCGCCGCGACGCTCAACTCCGCGTGACGCGAGCGGCGATCGTCAATCTTGAGGTAGCCACGCGCCGCGACCCAGCGCTCCTCGAGCTCTTCAAGGTTCGAGAGAGCGTCGCGCAGGGCGTTCTCCGCCTTAAGGTCGGCCATGGCACTGCTTGAACTTTCGCCCCGATCCGCACCAGCACGGCTCGTTGCGACCGATCTTCTCGCCCTCTTTGGGCGCCGCCTTCACGTTCGTCGAGGCGGTCGCACCCACGTGAGCCGGAAGCCCGATCTCACTCTCGGCGACGATATCGACATTGGTGACGGCCTGCTCGAGCCCGAAGTCCGCCACGTCAGCGACCGCGGCCTCCTCGGTGACGGCCTGCGCCTCCACGTGGGTGATGTAACGCACGTAGTCCTTGTTGATCGACACGAGCAGTTCCTCAAAGAGCTCGTAGCCCTCCTTCTGCCAGGCCGTCAAGGGGTCTTGCTGAGCCACCTGGCGTAGGTAGATACCATCGCGCAAATAGTCCATGTCCGAGAGGTGCTCACGCCAACGCTGGTCGACGACCTGCAGCATCACGTCACGCTCGATCTCCTTAGCGGTCTCGAGTCCCTCGGGGAAGGACTCGCATTTGGTCTCGTAGAGTTTCAGGGCGTCTTCGACGACCAGCGCCACGACGTCTTGACGGTCGCCGTAGGCACCGAGCGTCTCCTCGTTCAGCGTCACCGGGTAGTAGATCATCAATTCGTTGATGAGGGCGTGGAGGTCCCACTCCTCGTAGAACTCGCTATCAAGTTGATTCTCCACGACCGAAGTGAGCACCTCTTCGATGAGCTCAATCGTCATATCGTGCATGTCCTCGCCGTCGATGACCATCTGACGACGTCCGTAGATCACCTTGCGTTGCTCGTTCATCACTTCGTCGTACTTGAGGACGTCCTTGCGAATCTCGGCGTTGCGGCCCTCGACCGTGTTCTGGGCGCGCTCGATGGCCTTGGAAACCATCTTCGCCTCGATCGGCACGTCGTCGGGCATAGTGCGACCCATCACCCAGCTGACGGCGCCCGTGGCGAAGAGACGCAACAGGTCGTCCTCCAGGGACAAGAAGAATCGGCTCTCGCCGGGGTCGCCCTGGCGACCCGATCGGCCACGCAGCTGATTGTCGATGCGTCGGGAGTCGTGGCGCTCGGAACCCAGCACGTAGAGACCACCGAGGGCCCGCACCTCGTCGCCCTCGGCGGCGCACATCTCCTTGAACTTGACCTCGGCGGCGGCCAGCAACTGGGCGTAGTTCTCGTCGTCGGGCTTGACCCCCTGACCCTGGACCTCGCGCGCCGCCAGACCCTCGGGGTTGCCGCCCAAGATGACGTCGACCCCGCGACCCGCCATGTTGGTGGCGACGGTCAGGGCGAACTTTCGACCCGCCTGGGCGACGATTTCGGCTTCGCGAAAGTGATGCTTGGCGTTGAGTACCTCGTGGGCGATGCCCGCCTTGGAGAGCTCGCGCGAGATGAGCTCGGACTTCTCGACCGAGGCGGTACCGAGCAGGATCGGCTGGCCCTTCGTGTTTCGCTCACGGACCTCTTCGATGATGGAGGTGATCTTGCCGGCCTCGGTCTTGTAGATCAGGTCGGGCAGGTCCTTACGCTGATTCGGACGATGCGTGGGGATCGGCACCACCGAGAGGTTGTAGGTGTTGCCGAACTCGCTGGCCTCGGTCTCCGCGGTACCGGTCATACCGGCGAGCTTCTCGTAGAGGCGGAAGTAGTTCTGCAGGGTAACCGTGGCCCAGGTGTGGTTCTCTTCTTGGATGCGCACGCGCTCCTTGGCCTCGACGGCCTGGTGCAGCCCGTCGGACCAGCGTCGTCCGTCCAGGGTGCGACCAGTGAACTCGTCGATGATCTTCACCACGCCGCCGTCGACCAGGTACTCCTTGTCGCGGTGGTGCAGTTCCTTGGCGCGCAGGGCCTGGCCCAACTGGTGCACGTAGTTGGTGGCGACGGCGTCGTAGAGGTTGTTGACTCCCAAGAGCCGTTCAACCTTCTCGATTCCCGCCTCAGTGGGGATCACCGTCTTCTTCTCCTCGTCGACCTCGTAATCCTCGTCGCGCACCAGGGTGCGCGCGATGGAGGCGAACTGGTAGTAGAGCTTGGTGACGTCGGCGGCGGGACCCGAGATGATGAGCGGGGTTCGCGCCTCGTCGATCAGGATCGAGTCGACCTCGTCAACGATGGCGAAGTGATGACCGCGCTGCACCATGTGCTCACGGCGGCGCGCCATGTTGTCACGCAAGTAGTCGAAACCGAACTCGGTGTTGGTGCCGTAGGTGACATCGCAGGCGTAGGCCTCACGCTTCTGGTCGAACTCGGGCAAGTCCGGCCCGACGCGACCCACGCTCAGACCGAGCCAACGGTGCAACTGGCCCATCCAGTTAGCGTCACGCGTGGCGAGATAGTCGTTCACCGTCACCACGTGCACGCCCTGACCCGCCAGCGCGTTCAGGTAGACCGGCAACGTCGACACCAGCGTCTTACCCTCACCGGTCTTCATTTCGGCGATCCAACCAAAGTGCAGCGCCATTCCGCCCATGAGCTGGACGTCGTAGTGACGCTGGCCGAGCACGCGCGAGGCGGCCTCACGCACCACGGCGTAGGCCTCAATGAGGAGGTCGTCCAAGGTTTCACCCTCGGCGATGCGCTCCTTGAACACGTCGGTCTTAGCGCGAAGTTCGGCGTCGGTGAGCCCGGCCATCTCCCCGGCTAAGGCATTGATGGGGCCGACGAGTTCCGCGAGCTGCTTGGCGCGCTTGCCCTCACCGGCTTTCAGAATCTTTTGGAACACACTCATGACATAACAACACTACCGGTCGGGGCGAAAAGGTACGTAGGGCTGCGAGCGCTGACCTGGTCTTTGACCCCACACCCGCCTGGTCGCGACCGCACCACTCTGGTGCGCCGCGCACAGGACTTACATCTAAACCGCGCCATGCTCAGCGTCTCGCAACGCCTTACGTGGGTCGTTTCGCCCGCGGCTGGCATCGACTTTCAACCACAGA
>VFSW01005855.1_pt1 | contig 18132 bp, 21 predicted proteins | sample 5358111 | NCBI WGS metagenome assembly VFSW01 (sample SAMN11554181, study PRJNA540505) | mine drainage metagenome | isolation source: sediment from site ElyBrook_90M | place: USA: Ely Copper Mine, Vershire, VT | collected 2017
GGTGAGGGGGCATTGTTACAAGTACCAAGGTGCTATTCTATCCAGTCACCAAAGACTTATCCACTGTCATTTTTCATCCTTGTGGATATATATCCCTTGACTTCACCCCTTATTTCAAGGTCTAATTGCGGGTTCTGTTAACCGGCTCGAGAATTCGATCATGAAGCGTACCTATCAGCCCTCAGTGACCAAACGTAAGCGTACCCACGGTTTCAGGGTGCGTATGAAAACCCGTGGTGGTCGTGCCGTTATCAATGCACGCCGTTCACGTGGGCGCGCGCGCTTGGCCGTATAAGTGCTTTGAGCGGGAGTGGTTTATCAAAAACTGTCCGATGGGCACGCCTTTCAGGCAGTTTTTGCTTCCCGTTGTAGTCACGCCCGTTCTTTGCTACGGATGCTAGCAAGCCCTAACCAATTAGGGGTGGCGCGCCTGGGCTTGGTTGTCGGTCGTAAAATCTGCGCTAGTGCTGTGGGGCGAAACTATATGAAGCGGGTAGGGCGTGAGCTTTTCCGGTTGCACGTTCATCAATTGACTGGGCTGGATGTTGTGATTGTGTATCGCAAACATTGTGTAAAGCAGGATTTTACCTTGCTTTCGTCGGAATTTGAGGTACTGGCTCAGAAGATTCAGAAATGTCGCGACTTATCCAAATCCTTATCCGTCTCTACCAACTTGGCCTGAGCCCCTTGCTCGGGCCCCATTGTCGTTTTGAACCGAGTTGTTCTCGTTATGCTTCAGAGGCTATTGCACGCTACGGTGTTGCGCATGGTGGGGCCTTGGCGGTTCGACGTATTTGTCGCTGTCACCCTTTTAATCCCGGTGGTTACGATCCCGTTCCTTGAGAAATCCCATGAATTTTCAACGTATTATTCCGCTTGTCATTTTCACGGTTTCCAGTTTCATGTTATGGGATGCTTGGCAGAGCCACCAGCAGCAAGGACGGTTACTCCATCCTGGTAATCCCGTGGCTTCCCTTCCCGTCAGTTCTTCGGGCGCAGGATCTACCTCTATCAATGCGGTTCCCGCCTCTACTGTGGCAACCGCCTTGCCAAACAGTAGTGCCGCACCACCCACTGGAAGTACTGTAAATTCTTCCACTGCAACGCCATCGGATGGATTGCAGCAAGGATCCCGTGTCAAGGTAACAACCGATTTGATCGAAGCTGATCTGGATACTGCTGGAGCCGACCTTCGCAGTTTGAAGTTACTGAAACATATGTCGGCGCAGCAAGATAGCAAGCCGGTGGATTTGTTTGAAGATAGGTCAGCGCTGATTTATGTTGCACAGAGTGGGCTATTAGGCCCTGGATTACCTAACCACACCTTTGTATTTACACCAGATAAAAGCTCTGTTTCACTAGAGTCAGGCCAAGCTGAGGCCACAGTGAGCTTTACAGCCATCGTTCCCGGGGTGGTTCGCGTTATCAAAACCTGGCATTTCAAACGCGGTAGTTATGTGATTGGCCTGGATACCTCGGTGGAGAATTTGGGAACGGCGCCGCTCACACCCCAAGCCTATTTTCAATTTTTACGCGTCTCCAAAGCACCACCGGGAGACCCCAGATTTGTTAACACCTATACGGGACCTGCGGTTTATACGGAATCTTCCAAGTTCCATAAGGAATCTTTTCAAGATATCGACAAAGGCAAGACGGATTATCCAGCCACTGCCAATAATGGTTGGATTGCCATGCTGCAGCATTATTTTGTAGCGGCATGGTTGCCTAAAAATGGTGACCAACGTGAGTTTTTTACGCGAAAAATCGGCAATGATTTGTATACGGCCGGGCTGATTGAGCCGATGGAAACCATCGCGCCCAATGGGGTAGGTACCTTACCCATGTCTCTGTATGCCGGACCTCAAGAAGGTAAAAAGTTGCAGTCGTTGGCCCCTGGGCTGGATTTGACCATCGATTACGGTTGGTTGACCATCATTGCGACGCCCTTGTTTTATGTATTGTCTATGATTCAAGGTTGGGTGGGAAATTGGGGCGCAGCGATTATTTTGTTGACGATCCTGATTAAAGCCTTGTTTTTCCCGCTGTCTGCAGCCAGTTATAAATCCATGGCGCGTATGCGCTTGGTTCAACCAAAGATGCAGCGTATTCGTGAGCAGTATGCCGATGATAAGGCCCGTATGAATCAGGCCATGATGGAGTTGTATCGTACGGAAAAAATCAATCCACTCGGTGGCTGTTTACCAATGGTTGTGCAGATTCCCGTGTTTATTGCCCTCTACTGGGTATTGCTCGGATCGGTCGAATTACGTCACGCCCCCTTTGTGGGCTGGATTCATGATCTGTCAGCGCAGGATCCTTACTATATTCTGCCGCTCATCATGACCGCCTCCATGTTTGTTCAGCAGCGCATGAGTCCCAAACCGCCCGATCCCATTCAGGCCAAGGTAATGATGTTCATGCCCCTTGCCTTTAGTGTCATGTTCTTCTTTTTCCCGGCTGGGTTGGTGCTGTACTGGGTGGTAAATAACTTACTGTCTATCACGCAGCAATGGCAAATATCACGCATGATGGGTGATGCTAACAAGCACTGATGTCATTGCAGCAATCGCGACTGCCCAAGGGCAAGCGGGGATTGGGGTAATCCGTATCTCAGGCCCATCCCTGCAACTCCTGGCGGGGCAGGTGACAAGGAAAAGCACACCGTTTGTTCCCAGACGGGCCGCCTATACACAATTCTTTGACGAAGCCGCTCAGGTTATCGATGAGGGATTGTTGATCTATTTTCCGGCCCCCCATTCCTTTACTGGAGAAGATGTGATTGAGTTACAAGGTCACGGGGGCACGCACGTCATGGATTTGTTGCTGCGCCGTTGCCTTGAGTTGGGCGCTCGCATGGCCAACCCAGGGGAGTTTACCCAACGCGCTTTTCTGAATGGGAAACTGGATCTTGCTCAAGCGGAGGCTGTTGCTGATCTTATCAGTGCGGAAAGCGATGCAGCGGCCTTGGGCGCCATGCGTTCCCTCAGCGGCTCTTTTTCCAATTCGGTACGCACTATAAAGCAATCCTTGGTACAACTTCGCATGCATGTGGAAGGTTGTATTGATTTTTCGGATGAGGCCATAGATTTTTTATCTCAGATTCGTGTTGACGATCAGATCCACCCACTACAGCATCAGGTGCGCCAACTACTGGAAGTGGCAAGACAAGGATTGTTACTGCGTTCAGGTTCCCGAGTCGTCTTGATCGGCGCCCCTAACGTGGGAAAATCCAGTTTGTTAAACGCCCTGACCGAGGAAGACCAGTCTCTGGTTACGGCAATCCCCGGGACAAGACGAGATGTAATTCGCAGTCAAATTCTCATTCATGGGGTGTGTTTCCACTTGATTGATACAGCAGGAATTCGTTCCACCACAGACGTGGTAGAACAGGCAGGGATTGCACGCACATGGAAAGAAATTGAACAGGCAGACATGGCGCTCGTGGTAATTGATGTGTCTTGTGGGATGACTGATGGAGACAAGAACCTGTTAGGCCAATTGCCACCAAATCTCCAAGCCCATGTGGTGGTGAATAAAATTGACTTGAGTGCTGAGTTGACATCCAAGGCTTTGCCCGATGCGGCCATGCGAGTGTCTGCAGTGACGGGAGAAGGGTTGCCTGCCCTAAAGCAGTTTTTGTTGCAACAGGTAGGATGGAAACCACCCTCCGAGCCTGTGTTTTTGGCCCGCGAAAGACATCTCCAGGCTCTACGTCTGGTTGAGGCAGCGCTCTCTGCAGCGCGCGAACATACGCAAGCGCTGGAGTTGATGGCTGAAGAACTGCGACGGGCCCAGCAGGCCTTGGGTCAGATTCTTGGAGAATTTACACCAGACCAGTTGCTGGGAGAGATATTCTCCTCGTTTTGTATCGGTAAGTAATCGTGGGGGTGGTCTCACGTGATTTGAGAGGGGTAATTGCCGTGTGAAGTGTAGGGTGCTGAAGCGATGTAATTACTGTGTAATGGGGGGCTTATCGGCGCTCAGCCTTGTTTTTTGACGCTCAACCTGAATTCCAGCGCCAAATGTTCCACGTGAAACAAAATGAGGTGCTTGGTAGGCAAACTACGTATGGACGGCTTTCCAAGAGCGCTTGGCGGGTGCGTCTGAAATTATCACTGATTTCTGTATGGGACGCTAAGGCAGCCGCAAGCCGTTGCTGCATCATCCAGAAACTCCACGATGGGATGAAGCAGTCCGTGGGGGCCCTCATGCTGATTGCCCACCAGGCCTGCACTGCACTCAACATGGACAGGCAACTTACTTTATCCGTGCATTGGGTGCCCATTTCGCTTACAACGGGGCGCTCGTAAAATGGCAGAATCAGTACACGGCATGAAAACTCGGCAATCACCTACCTACTCAAGTCTTCTTAAATGGCCCCCACAATGTAACAACATCAAAAGCAAGCCGTTGCCGTGGGGGTGCTGGAAGTCACCATGAACGCACCCTGAATGTGATCATCATGAATTGATTTATGGCGGTATAAAAAACGATCACATTTCAAACCGATTGCAGCCCGACCGCTTGCAGCGCTGAAATGGCGATTGGCAAGGATTGGGAACGTCATTGCTGTCAAGGCTAAATATCCAACAGGCAGAAAGAATGGCGTTCATGAGCGATCGAACTAAACTACGACCGATTCAGCGCGGATGGCTTGAAATGCCTACGTATTCTTAACTTGGGATGGGTTGTATCGGCGTGAGTCGGTGTGTTTCACAGGCGAAGTCAGTTAGTAACGAAATCTCCCCTATGGCTTACTGCCGATATTTCGATTTTTACTGTCACTACCAAGCAGCACGTCGACACATGGCCAAAACTGAAACTACGGCCGCAGTAGGCGAAGGACTTGGGAGAGTCTGCATTGGCAACACACGCAACGGGAGAATGCGTAGTGGCCCGAAGTCTTGTCACGCATTGCTATCCTATCCGCGACGGTTTATCACCCAATTTAGGAAACAACCAATGGCAAGGATGTCTGCGGCATCCGCGCTATCCTCCCCCGCTGTTGTTTCCCGCACTGAACGGCTGGGCTTGCCGCGCATCTGGTCAAAGCCTCGGAGAATCACGGGTAAAATCAAGAAGCGGTTGGCACGGTTGTTGTACGCAAGAATTTGCAATGACCAACAAAATAGCCTGCTGCACCACTTACACTCGAATTGATGCGGAGATCTTGCTCCATCACCATTGAGGATTAAACGTGAAAGACAGGATGATTCGCCAGATACCTCCTACACTCAAAACTAGATATGGGTTTGTTTGGATTTCGCCGGCAGTCGATTGAGTACAAGCCAACAAGTTGGTGACTGGCTATCGTTGCAGATCGATGCGATCCGAGATTGAAGACTTTCTGGGCTTGCGGCCATCAGTTGAAAATCTTGCCATTGGGCCAGGGGGGGGCGGTACACGCGAAGGGCTGTGTTGGGTGGTTGGTTAGTGCTGTGGTTTATGCCTGTGACGTCCACATGGTTGTCAATTGGGTAGACCTGCCCGTGAGGTCTATTCGCGAGTTCCAGGACATCAATCATGGCGAGGGATACGCTGGTATGCGCTGTGCTTGGTGGCGTGAAGCCGTTCCTTATGAACCTGGAAGTCGGTTCTTCATCAATTCAGGCGGTTTGAATGGATAGGATAGAAAGCCAGTGAGATCATCGCAGATCTTCTGGCGGTCCAAGGGATTGAGCGACGGATGATGCGATGCCACTCACAGGATCTGAGTCATGCGACCGGCGAAGTAGTACGGCATGTTCTATGACATCAATGTCAACTCATCGCGCTGGGAGAGTCATGGGACCCTTTAAAATGCTGCAATTAGTTTCTGGAAAATGTTTCACGTGGAACAAACTGACCCTTTTTTGATTGGCCCGCACGCTTGATCCACGCTAAACAGGTTAAAATTCAGTTCAGTCATAGGATGAGATGATGTGAGTGTAGATATGGATTTCCCGAAACAATTTGATGTCATCGTGGTGGGAGGAGGGCATGCTGGGACCGAGGCGGCTTTGGCCGCCGCACGCTCAGGAGCCAACACGCTTCTTCTGACCCACAATCTGGAAAGCCTGGGGCAAATGTCATGTAACCCAGCCATTGGTGGCATTGGAAAGGGCCATTTGGTTAAGGAAATTGACGCGCTCGGGGGTGTCATGGCGCTTGCGGCAGACTATGCGGGCATCCAGTTTAGAACCCTGAACGCACGCAAGGGGCCGGCGGTCAGGGCAACCCGCGCTCAAGCGGACAGGGTACGTTATAAACACTATATTCGTAAGGCACTGGAAAACCAACCGCGCCTGTGGCTATTCCAACAACCAGTAAGCGACCTACTGCTTCATGGAAACCATGTGACGGGAGTAGTCACTCAAATGGGTGTGCGCTTTACCAGCAAGACCATCATTTTGACCACAGGAACCTTTCTCTCCGGGTTGATGCACGTGGGGTTGGCCCAAAGCCCTGGCGGTAGGGCGGGTGATCCGCCCACCATCAACCTGGCGCATCAATTACGCGAATTGGCTCTGCCGGCAGGACGTCTGAAGACGGGTACGCCGCCCCGCCTGGATGCCAGAACGATTCGATACGAAGTAATGCAAGCGCAAGCGGGTGATGAACCCAGGCCCGTGTTTTCATTTATGGGTCACCGGAGCATGCACCCAGCGCAGGTCAACTGCTGGATTACACAGACCACAGAGCAAACCCACGAGATTATTCGCTCGGGATTGGATCGGTCCCCACTCTATACTGGGGTGATCGAAGGCGTGGGACCTCGGTATTGCCCTTCCATTGAAGATAAAATCCACCGCTTTAGCGATAAGAACTCACACCAGATCTTTCTGGAACCGGAGGGCTTGGAAACGAACGAAGTTTATCCGAATGGAATTTCTACCAGTTTACCTTTTGACGTACAACTTGCCCTCGTTCACTCCATTCCAGGCTTGGAGAAAGCCAATATTTTGCGCCCGGGCTATGCCATTGAATATGACTTTTATGATCCAAGAGCCTTGAAGTCCTCTTTGGAATCCAAGGCCATTGAGGGGCTCTATTTCGCAGGTCAGATCAATGGAACCACCGGTTATGAAGAAGCGGCAGCTCAGGGGTTACTTGCGGGGGTGAATGCGTCGCGCCAAGCGCGCGGACTGGAGGCTTGGTGTCCTGCGCGCTTTGAGGGATATCTGGGTGTGCTGGTGGATGATTTAGTGACGAAGGGTGTGACAGAACCGTATCGAATGTTTACCAGCCGAGCTGAATATCGTTTGCATTTGCGTGAAGACAATGCAGATATACGTCTTACAGAAATCGGGCATGGTTTAGGATTGGTGGAAGAGGCACGCTGGCAAGCTTTTGTATGCAAAAGAGCGCAGGTGGAGCGGGAGCAGCAACGACTCAGACAGACCTGGATTCGTCCGAAGGAGGTGAATCCAACAGTCGCTCAAGAAATTATGGGGCAGATGATGGATAAGGAGCAAACGCTTGAAGAATTACTGCGTCGACCACAGGTGGACTACAGTGCATTGATGCGGTTAACCACACATCGGCCAGACTCACCCCTGAGTGCTGCCGAAGCAGAGCAGGTGGAAGTGCAAACCAAATACGAGGGCTACATTGCGCGACAGCGACAAGAGGTGTTACGGCATCGCGACCAGGAACAAATGAAAATTCCGCAGGCCATCAACTATGCCGAAGTGCGCGGACTGTCACGCGAGGTGGAGCAACTTCTGACGCGGCATCGCCCAGAAACCCTGGGTCAAGCCAGTCGAGTTGCTGGAATTACGCCGGCAGCCATTGCTTTGTTGCTGGTTCACTTAAGACGCATATACACAAAGGATGGAAATGCTCATGTTGTCCACTAAATTGATTCATGGGCTCCAGATGCTCTCTTTACCCACGACCACTGAAGTGGTGGACGCCTTGGAACTTTACCTGGATTTGCTGGAAAAGTGGAATGCAGTGATCAATCTTACCGCTATTCGCGAACGGGAACGAATGGTTACCTTGCATCTGCTAGATAGTTTGACCCCCTTACCCTGGATGAAAGGGGCAAAACGCCTGCTGGATGTGGGTAGCGGTGGGGGGATGCCGGGAATTCCGTTGGCGATCCTGTCCCCTCACCTGGAGGTAACCTTGCTGGAACCAAATCAGAAGAAGGCCTCGTTCTTAAGGCAGGTGAAACTGGAGCTGAATTTAGAACACGTGAGGATTGAAACCCAACGCGTGGAGCAATGGCAACCCACAAGCACCTCATTTGATCTGATCATTTCCAGGGCGTTTTCTGATTTGGTGGAGTTTACACGGGCCTCAACGCATCTTTTGGCACCTGGTGGCGCGTGGATAGCCATGAAGGGAGGGATTCCTTATGAGGAGCTAGGAAAGCTACCGGCTGAGGTGCGGGCTCAGAGCATTCCGGTGCAGGTTCCTGGATTGGTGGCCGAACGACATTTGATTGTATTGCAGCCAGTTCCAGATCCTGGGACCAAGGGGGTCTCCTCATCCACTGACCCTGAGCGCCCAGCGTCTACCTTCTTGGCTCCTGAGCCAGCCGCTCTCGTGTTTCCTGAGCCTGTCTCCTCATGACACTAATCATTGCAGTGACAAATCAGAAGGGGGGCGTGGGTAAAACCACGACAGTGGTAAATGTGGCGGCAAGCATGGCAGAGCTTGGGCAACGTACGCTGCTGGTAGATCTTGATCCTCAGGGGAATGCCACGACCGGTTGCGGTATCGACAAGTCCACACTGACCCAGTCAGTCTATCACGTATTATTGCAGCAGGCCTCGATACACCAAGTGCGAACCCGCTCCACCACGGGAAAATTCGATGTACTACCCGCCAACCGTGAATTGGCTGGCGCAGAAGTGGAACTGGTGGATGCCAGCCAGCGAGAATATCGGCTACGACAAGCGCTTGAGGAAGTGAAGCACGATTATGATGTCATTCTGATTGATTGCCCGCCTGCGTTAAATATGTTAACAATCAATGGGTTATCCTCATCCTGGCGGGTCTTGATCCCGATGCAGTGCGAGTATTACGCCTTGGAAGGGCTCTCCGACCTGGTGCAGACCATTCGCCGAGTCCGTGGCCATCTCAATCCGACCTTGGAAATTGAAGGGTTGCTCAGAACCATGGTTGATCCAAGAAATGCCTTGTCGCAACAGGTCTCGGCACAACTGGAACGTTATTTTGGAGCCAAAGTATACAAAACCGCCATTCCGCGCAATGTACGTCTGGCGGAGGCACCAAGCCATGGGCAGCCGGCTTTGCAGTATGATCCAGCCTCCAAAGGGGCGCAGGCCTATTTTCAGCTGGCCCGTGAAATGTTGGAACGATTTGACAAGGGCATGGCGCAAGCAGCGCCGCAGGAGTAAATAAAATGATGGCAAAAGTAAAGGGGCTGGGTCGCGGGTTAGATGCCCTGCTGGGTGACGACCTGACAGCCCATGATGGCGAGGAGCGCCTTCCCACACGCTTGCCGGGGGGCCAGTTACAGCCTGGCCGCTACCAACCCACAACACATATGGATATAGCTTCTCTGGAGGCCTTGAGCGACTCCATTCGGGCCCAGTGACTGCTGCAACCCATCCTGGTTCGACCTGCAGGGCATGGTCACTATGAAATCATTGCCGGCGAACGGCGCTGGCGCGCGGCCCAGATGGCAGGGTTGCATGAGGTTCCTGTTCTGGTAAGAAATATACCCGATGAATCAACGCTTGCAGTTGCGCTCATCGAAAACATACAGCGTGAAAATCTGAATCCGCTGGAAGAGGCGCAAGGATTGGAACGGCTGATCAGAGAATTTGGCATGACGCATGATACGGCCGCAGAGGCTGTGGGGCGTTCTCGCAGTGCGGTCACCAATCTGCTGCGCTTGCTCAATCTGAATCAGAATGTGCGCTCGCTCATGATGACGGGTGACCTGGACATGGGGCATGCCAGAGCGCTACTGCCACTGGACGAGGGCCCGCAACAACATCTGGCACAACAAGTCATCCTCCATGGGTGGTCTGTGCGGGACACGGAACGTCAGGTGCAGAAACTTCTGAAGGATGCCAGAAGACCCCAACGCGAAGTCCCTCCTGCAGCAAAAACCCGGGATTAGATCAATCTTCAAAATGAGCTGTCAGATCTGTTAGGCACAGAAGTCACGCTGAAGGAGGGTAAATCCGGGATGGGTGCCTTATCGATCAAATACCATAATCTGGATCAACTGGAAGGAATATTACAGCGTTTAAGGCAGGGCTGAATTACCAGTTAGAATTGGCTTGTGAAGGCCACGGGCTTTCAGAATGGTGCCTCTGATACTGCTGCGCAATGACAATCCATAGACGACAAATACGCAACATCAGTCCATGCAATCATTGACCGACAAAGACAAGTCGGTTTATAATCCGCCCGTTTTGCAGGTGTGATAAGGGCATGATCCCTAAAAAGATAAGAAAGGTCATTGTCCTGCAAATTTTGCTGTCGCTGGGGGTGGGTGCTGTTCTGGCCGTTAGTGTGGGCTGGGATTCTGCGCTATCAGCGGCAATCGGAGGGGCAGTGGCGTACATGGCAGCATTTGCCTATGCGTTTCGTAGTGCTCTGAGGCGTGGTAACACGCCGCAGGCTGCTCTGCAGGCCCAGTATGCAGGGGAGCGATTAAAGTTTCTGGTTACGGCAGTTTTGTTTAGTACGGTTTTCGTATTCTACAAACGCCTTCATGTCACCGAGTTTTTTTTAACTTACCTGGCAATGCTGCTGGTGTATTTCGCGGCCTTGCTAATGGAATAGCCAAGTTCAGACTATGAGTGAAAGCGCAGGCCTTACGACCAGTGAATATATCCGCCACCACCTGACTAATCTGCATGTGGGTCATGGGTTCTGGACGTTCAATCTTGATACCATCATTACCTCGGCGCTTTTGGGGGCATTGATTCTTGGGCTGTTTGCCCGCGTGGCTCGCAAAGCCACCTCCGACGTCCCCGGCCGTCTCCAGGCCGCTGTGGAAATATTGCTGGAGATGGTACAAACCCAGGTGAAGGATACCTTTCACGGCGAGAGCGGGATTGTGGGGCCACTGGCCCTAACGATTTTTGTCTGGGTGTTTACGCTTAACACCATGGATTTGCTGCCTGTGGATCTGGTACCCCTTCTCATGGGTGATATGGGTGTGGGGCATTGGAAAGTCGTCCCGACCACCGATCCTAATCTCACCTTTGCCATGTCCATTACCGTATTTTTCCTGATCATTTTCTACAATATCAAGGTGAAAAAGTTTGGCGGATTCATGCACGAGGTGCTGACTGTCCCCTTTGGCGCCAAAATGGCCCCGTTCAATCTTTTGTTCCGTCTTATTGAAGATTTGGCTAAACCTGTTTCCCTCGCACTGCGGTTGTTTGGCAACATGTATGCAGGGGAGATGGTGTTCATTCTGATTGCGCTGCTTCCGGCTTACCTGCAGTGGATGCTCGGCGCACCCTGGGCCATTTTTCACATCCTGATCATTACGCTACAAGCGTTTATTTTCATGATTCTCACCATCATCTATCTGGCCATGGCCCATGAGAGCCATTGAGGTTCAGGCACTGCCCTGGTGGGGCTGTGGAGCAAAACTGTTGGTCTGATGCAATGGATTGTGTCGCGAGTAGAAGTACAGAATGGTGCCTTTAACGATTTGCAGTAGATTTTAAATTCATCGATTTTCAAGGAGATAACATGGAACACCTGCTAGGCAGCACGGCCATCGCCGTTGCAATTTTGATCGGTTGTGGCGCTCTGGGGACTGCAATCGGGTTTGGTATTCTGGGTGGCCGCTTTCTGGAAGGTGCGGCACGTCAACCTGAAATGATTCCCACGCTGCAAGTCAAGATGTTCATCGTGGCTGGTTTGCTGGATGCCGTGACCATGATCGGTGTGGGGATTGGTCTGTTCATGCTGTTTGCAAATCCGTTTGTTCCGATGTTGAAGTGCTGATTGGCCAACTGCGACCTGAGGAGTTAAGGCATGGATATTAATGCCACATTATTGGGTCAAGCCGTTACGTTTGCGATCCTGATCTGGTTCACCATGAAGTTTGTTTGGCCACCGGTGGTGGCTGCATTGGATGAACGGGCGCGCAAAGTGGCTGACGGTCTGGCTGCTGCCGAACGGGCCAAGCAGGATTTGGCCAAGGCGGAAGTACTTTCCACCGACGCCTTGAACAAGGCCAAGGGCGAAGCCGTCGAAATTATTGCTCTGTCTGAAAAGCGTGCTTCCGAAATCGTCAACCAGGCCCGCAATGAGGCCTTGGTAGAAGCGGAGCGCGTCAAGGCGCAAGCCAAGGCTGAAGTGGAACTGGAAATCACCAAAGCGCGTGAGGCGTTGCGTGATCAGGTGGCGGATCTGGCTGTGGCAGGTGCGGAAAAAATTCTGCGCCGTGAAATCAATGCCCAAGCCCATTCCGACTTGCTGGTTGCCATTCGCGCCGAACTGTAAGGATGGACCATGGCTGAAATCTCGACCCTGGCAAGACCTTACGCGGAAGCCATTTTCAAACTGGCACTCGAAGAAAACGACACGGCCGGCTGGACTGATCGTTTGCAGTGGCTGGCAGCCGTGGCGCAAGACCCGGATATGGCGCAACTGGTGGGAAACCCCAAGCTGGACAAGGCTCAGCTGGTCAATCTGTTTGCCGATGTACTGCAAGGCCACCTTTCTCAGGAAGGGGTGCAGTTGCTGCAACTGCTGGTGCATAACCATCGCGTGGAAGTACTGCCCGCTATTCTGGGTCAATACGCGCAGTTACTTCATGAGCATGTGGGGCAACTGGATGCGCACATTGAGTCCGCCTATGACCTGACCACTCAGGAAGTGCAGGCGTTGGTGCAGCAGCTGGAAACCCGGTTTGGAAAAAAGGTCAATCCCGATGTGGCGGTGGATAGCACCCTGATTGGGGGTATCCGGATCACCGTGGGAGATGTGGTGATCGACAGTTCGGTGCGTGCCCGGTTGGCACAAATGGCAGTCGCCCTAAAACGTTAAGCAGGTTTGTCGCATGACGCGACGGCCAGTCAGGAGAACATCATGCAGTTGAATCCATCGGAAATTAGCGAACTGATCAAGGCGAAGATCCAGAATCTTCCCGTGACCGCAGAAGCGCGCACTCAGGGGACCGTGGTCTCCGTGACAGACGGGATCGTGCGCATTCACGGCCTGACGGACGTGATGCAAGGCGAAATGCTGGAGTTTCCACAAAACACCTTTGGCTTGGCCCTTAACCTGGAGCGTGACTCGGTGGGGGCGGTGATTCTGGGTGAATACGAACATATCAGCGAAGGCAACACAGTCACCTGCACGGGACGCATTCTGGAAGTGCCCGTGGGTCCAGAATTGATTGGACGTGTGGTGGATGCCTTGGGCAAACCCATCGACGGCAAAGGGCCAATCGCTGCCAAGCAATCCTCCCCCATCGAAAAAATTGCCCCCGGGGTGATTTGGCGCAAGTCGGTGACCCAGCCTGTTCAAACGGGACTGAAGTCCATCGATTCCATGGTGCCGGTGGGACGGGGACAGCGGGAGTTGATCATTGGTGACCGCCAGACAGGAAAAACTGCGGTGGCGGTGGATACCATCATCAACCAGAAGGGTCAGAACATGACCTGTATTTACGTGGCCATCGGACAGAAAGCTTCTTCTGTGGTCAACGTGGTGCGCAAGCTGGAAGAGCATGGTGCCATGGAATATACCATTGTGGTCGCGGCCACAGCCTCCGACTCTGCGGCCATGCAATTTATTGCCCCTTATTCTGGCTGCTCCATGGGCGAGTACTTCCGGGATCGTGGTCAAGATGCCCTGATCATTTATGATGACCTGACCAAACAGGCCTGGGCTTACCGGCAAATCTCCCTGCTGTTGCGGCGCCCGCCAGGCCGTGAAGCTTACCAGGGGGACGTGTTCTATCTGCACTCGCGCTTGCTGGAACGGGCTGCACGGGTTAACGAGGAGTATGTTGAGCGGGAGACCAAGGGCGAAGTCAAGGGGCGAACGGGATCCCTCACGGCCTTGCCTATTATTGAAACGCAGGCGGGCGACGTGACTGCATTCGTGCCCACCAACGTCATTTCTATTACTGACGGTCAGATCTTTCTGGAAACCGATCTGTTCAACGCCGGGATTCGCCCCGCCATCAACGCCGGGATTTCCGTATCCCGTGTGGGAGGGGCAGCGCAAACCAAGGTGATCAAAAAACTGGGCGGCGGGATTCGCCTGGCCCTGGCGCAATATCGTGAACTAGCGGCCTTTGCCCAGTTTGCCTCGGACCTGGACGAAGCCACCCGCAAACAACTGGAGCGTGGGCGCATGGTAACCGAGTTGATGAAACAGGCCCAGTACGCCACTTTATCGGTTGCGGAAATGGCTGTGACCTTGTATTCGGTTAACAAAGGTCACTATGATGAAGTGGACGTGAAGCGTGCCCTGGCGTTCGAGTCGGGTCTGCGTGCTTTCCTCAAGACCAAATACAGTGCCCTGATGGAAAAAATTGCAGCCACCAATGATATGGACAGTGAGGCCGAAAAAACCATGGAAGCTGCGATCGCAGATTTCAAGAAAACCGGCGTTTATTGATCTTTTACCGGAACGCGGAGTAACTCATGGCTGGTTCAAAAGAAATCCGGATGAAGATCAAGAGCGTGCAAAACACGCGCAAGATCACCAAGGCAATGGAGATGGTGGCGGCCAGCAAAATGCGCAAGGCCCAGGAGCGCATGCGAGCCTCACGCCCCTACGGCGAAAAAATTCGTCAAGTGGCTGCTCATTTGGCCCAGGCGCATCCTGAATACCAACATTCATTTTTGGTTCGACGTGAAAACGTGCGCTCCGTGGGTGTGGTGGTGGTGACATCCGATAAGGGCCTGTGCGGCGGTCTGAACACCAACCTGTTGCGCTCTCTGACCCAATCCATGAAAAAATGGGAAGAGCAGGGCGCCAAGGTTCATGCAGTGGCCATTGGTAGCAAGGGTTTTGGGTTTTTGCAGCGCATTAATGTGCCGATAGAAGCCCATGCCAGTCATTTGGGTGATTATCCCCATTTAGACAAGTTGATTGGACCGGTGAAGGCCCTGCTGGACATGTACGCACGGGGTCAGATCGACGCTGTGTATCTGGCCTATAACCGTTTCGTGAACACCATGAAGCAGGAACCCACCGTGGAAGCGCTGCTACCCTTGCCGGACCATCGCCTGAAGGGCGAAAGCCTGCATGAGTCCATGGCTTGGGACTATATTTACGAACCCGATCCGCGGGCAGTGATCGACGAATTGCTGCTGCGTTATGTGGAAGCTCTGGTGTATCAGGCCGTGGCCGAAAATATGGCCTCTGAGCAAAGCGCACGGATGGTCGCCATGAAGGCGGCCTCCGACAATGCAGGCAATGTCATCGGAGAACTGCAGTTGGTCTATAACAAATCCCGTCAGGCAGCAATTACCAAGGAACTGTCCGAAATTGTGGGCGGTGCGGCCGCTGTCTGATTTAATTTTGAATATCTAATCTCTTCTACTTAGGACACGCAAATGAACCAAGGAAAAATTGTCCAATGTATCGGTGCTGTGATTGATGTGGAGTTCCACCGCGATCATATCCCCGGCATCTACGACGCCCTGACCATGGACGGTAGCGAATTGACACTGGAAGTCCAGCAGCAACTGGGTGATGGCGTGGTACGGACGATTGCCCTGGGTTCCTCCGATGGATTGCGCCGTGGCATGCTGGTTCAAAACAGCGGCAAACCGATTTCAGTTCCGGTTGGCCCCAAAACACTGGGTCGGATCATGGACGTGTTGGGCCGACCCATCGATGAAGCCGGTCCGATTGGCGCTGAATCCACTGCCTCGATTCATCGTAAGGCGCCAAAATATGAAGAACTCTCCCCCAGCCAGGAACTTCTGGAGACAGGAATCAAGGTGATTGACTTGATTTGTCCCTTTGCCAAGGGCGGAAAGGTCGGCTTGTTTGGTGGCGCTGGTGTAGGTAAGACAGTGAACATGATGGAGCTTATCAACAACATCGCCAAGGCCCATGGCGGTTACTCGGTGTTTGCCGGGGTGGGTGAGCGGACCCGCGAAGGGAACGACTTTTACCACGAAATGAAAGACTCCAATGTGTTGGACAAGGTGGCTCTGGTATACGGTCAGATGAACGAGCCGCCCGGCAACCGTCTGCGCGTAGCCCTGACAGGGCTCACCATGGCCGAATACTTCCGCGACGAAGGGCGTGATGTGCTGCTGTTCGTGGACAACATCTACCGCTTTACGCTGGCCGGTACAGAAGTTTCTGCCCTGCTGGGTCGCATGCCCTCTGCGGTGGGTTATCAGCCAACACTGGCGGAAGAAATGGGACGATTGCAGGAGCGTATTACCTCAACGAAAGTGGGCTCCATTACCTCGGTACAGGCCGTGTATGTGCCAGCCGATGATTTGACAGATCCCTCGCCGGCGACCACTTTCCTGCATCTGGACTCCACCGTGGTGCTGTCGCGCGATATCGCCTCTCTCGGAATCTATCCTGCCGTAGACCCACTGGATTCCACCTCCCGCCAACTGGATCCGCTGGTGGTGGGCGAAGACCATTACAATACGGCACGTGCAGTTCAGGTTACCCTGCAGCGCTACAAGGAATTGCGCGATATTATCGCCATTCTGGGAATGGACGAACTGTCGCCTGAAGATAAACTGGTGGTGGCGCGTGCTCGTAAAATCCAGCGCTTTTTGTCCCAACCCTTCAACGTGGCCGAAGTATTTACCGGTGCGCCCGGCAAATATGTGTCTCTGGCCGACACGATCAAGGGTTTCAAGGGGATCGTCAATGGCGATTATGACGCACTACCCGAGCAGGCGTTCTACATGGTGGGTACCATCGAAGAAGCGGTGGAAAAAGCCAAGTCCATGCAATAATTGAGGAATGCCCAAATGGCCAATACGATGCAGGTGGATGTAGTCAGCGCGGAAGCCCAGATCTTTTCAGGTTTGGTCGAATTTGTCGTGCTGCCTGGAGAGGTGGGTGAATTGGGCATTTATCCCCGACATACACCATTGATTACCCGGATCAAACCGGGTGCGGTGCGGTTGCGCTTGCCAGGACAAACCGAGGAGGAAATGGTGTTTGTCTCGGGAGGGATTCTGGAAGTGCAACCGGACTCTGTCACGGTGCTGGCAGATACGGCAATCCGCGCCCACGATCTGGACGAAGCCAAGGCTGCTGAGGCGAAGCGCCTGGCTGAAGAGATGCTCAAAAATAACGGTGCTGACATCGATTACGCCAGGGCCGAGGCCGAGTTGGCCGACGCCATTGGTCAGCTGGCCACCATCAAGAAATTCCGCAAGGTCAACCACTGCCCCCAGTGGCACTATCCCCCCCCTCACTGCAAGCGGTCGTATTGGCCGCTGGTCAGGGCCAGCGCCTGTATTCGCGCTTGGCCCAAGTTCGTCACACCCTTGCCGGGAAACCCATGGTGGAGCCAGTGCGGCCGGCCGGCCAATCACTGGCCCCCCAGGGGCTAGTGGTGGTGTACGGACATGGGGCCCAGGCGCTTCGACTGGCATTTGCTGAAGCGCCGGTAAGCTGGGCTTTGCAGCAGGAGCAACGGGGTACCGGGCATGCGCTGCAGCAAGCCATTCCCCAATTGCAGCCGGATGGAACGGTACTGGTACTCTACGGAGATGTGCCACTGCTGCAAAGCGCCACTCTAGGGCGCATGGTCTCCCAATCCCAAGGCAAACATCTGGTACTGCTGACCCAACAGATGACAGAACCTACTGGCTACGGGCGTATTCTGCGTGATGCGCACGGTACGGTTTGCGGCATTCGGGAAGAGAAGGATGCCAGCCCTGAGGAATGCCAAATCACAGAAGTTAATACGGGCATCATGGCGCTTCCGGCGGTTCATCTGTCCTCATGGCTACAATCCCTTGACTGCGCCAATGCCCAACAGGAGTATTATTTGACGGACGTGGTAGCACAAGCCGTGGCTCAAGGGGTGCAGGTGCTGACCGTGACCCCGGAATATTCCTGGGAAGCCATGGGAGTGAACACCAAATCCCATTTGGCCCAATTGGAGCGGATCTACCAGCAACGCCAAGCCCAAGTGCTGCTGGAGGCAGGTGTGACCCTGGCGGATCCGGCGCGTCTCGATATACG
>VFSW01005856.1_pt1 | contig 18129 bp, 12 predicted proteins | sample 5358111 | NCBI WGS metagenome assembly VFSW01 (sample SAMN11554181, study PRJNA540505) | mine drainage metagenome | isolation source: sediment from site ElyBrook_90M | place: USA: Ely Copper Mine, Vershire, VT | collected 2017
CAAGGGGGAACTCTACGAGGACTGCTCCGGATAACGGAGAGGAAGGTGGGGATGAGGTCAAGTCAGCATGGCCTTTATGTCCAGGGCCACACACGTGTTACAATGCGCGCTACAATGCGTTGCCAACCCGCGAGGGGGAGCTAATCGCAAAAAAGCGCGCTCAGTTCGGATTGCACTCTGCAACTCGAGTGCATGAAGCTGGAATCGCTAGTAATGGCGCATCAGAACGGCGCCGTGAATACGTTCCCGGGCCTTGTACACACCGCCCGTCACATCACGAAAGTGAGTTGTACTAGAAGTCGCCGCGCTAACCGCAAGGAGGCAGGCGCCCAAGGTATGACCCATGATTGGGGTGAAGTCGTAACAAGGTAGCCGTAGGAGAACCTGCGGCTGGATCACCTCCTTTCTAAAAGGAAAAGCAGCTCGCCCTGCATTTTTGCAGTCGCGCTCTGCTCAATTCCCCAGCAGTCTTCTCACGATTGCACAGGGGAATACCTCGGTTCACAAAGAACCGTGACGGGTTCTGGCAAGTCTCATCCGAATTCTTCTTCAGCACAGAAGCTGGCAAGGCCGCTCCTTCACCGGATGCGGCCTTTTTTTTGCCCCCCTCCGCTCCCTTCTGCCTCTCCTTTCCCGCATCCGCTTCCCTCCTTCTGGCATCTTCTCTTCTAGCTGGCCTGCCGCACCCGCCAGCCTGCTTTGCGATGCGGATTCCTTTGAGCCCGCCGCAAAATCGGATTTTCAACCCAGGGAGAGCAATTTATGGATCGAAAAGCATCGGCCGTCTGGCAAGGGCATCTTCGCGATGGGAAGGGTTCCCTTTCCACCGCCAGCGGCGTGCTCACCGCCGCCCCTTATTCCTTCAGCACCAGATTCGAGCAGGCCGCGGGCACCAATCCCGAGGAGCTTCTGGCCGCGGCCCACGCCGGCTGCTTCACCATGGCTCTCACCGCGCAGTTGGATGCCGCCAAGCTCACCCCGGAGCGCATTGAAACCCACGCCACCGTCACCCTCGAGAAGCTCGATTCCGGCTTCTCCATCACCCTGGTGCACCTCGAGGTCCTCGCCCGCGTTCCCGCCGCCACTGATGAGCTCTTTCAGTCCGCTGCGGCCACTGCCAAAGCCAATTGCCCGGTCTCCAAACTTTTCAATACCAAAATCACCATGGCGGCCCGCTTGGATCGCTGAGCGTCGCTCTTCGATTTCCCTCCGCTCTTCCCCGCGGAGACATCTGGCTTCCCGCACACCGGCTTTTCTTCGTTGCTGCTGCCCCTCCGCGCCGGCCTGTGCTAGACTCTCCGGGTTAGCGCATATCCGCGCCGGAGGTGCTCTCGTGAGCTCTATCTCGAGGGGTCCCCTTCTCGCTCTGGTGCTCAGCGTGGCCGCCTGTTCGGCCTCGCCAGTCTTGGCTGGGACTGTGTCAGTCACCAGCACGCCCCCCGGAGCAACCGTCGAAATTGATGGCAAGTTAGTCGGCAAGACTCCCTGCCAGGTCAGTTACCCCGGCGGCTATTTCCACCGCCCGCACACCATTTTCAGCAAGCAGCTTTCCCACCCCTTGCGCCTTAAAATCTCCCTGGACGGATTTCTTCCCCTCGAGGAGGAAATCACCGACGGGCCCCTGCTCTGGCATACTCTTTCCGGCCGCGGCGCCCGCGAATATTACCTGGTCAAAGCCACGCATTTCGATTTCTCTCTCACCAGGGCCACCGATGCCATGACCGGTGACGTAACCACCTCCGCTGGCGGCTCTTCGCTCACCCTGCTCCGTCCTGAGCTCTCCGCCGAAGACGTCTTTCGCCGCGCTTCCCCGGCCGTTCTGCTTCTGCAACGCAGCGATGGCGGCTCGGGCACCGGCTTCTTTATCACCTCCACCGGCGTCATCGCCACCAACGCCCACGTGGCCGAGGGCGAAGTCACCCTCACCGCCGTATCCCGTTCCGGCCAGGCGCTGCCGGGCAAGGTGATCTTCGTGGACCACGGCCGCGACCTCGCTCTTGTCAAGGTGGAAGCTGCGGGTGTGCCGCACCTCACCCTCGCCGCCCTTTCCACCGTCGTTCCCGGCCAGCCCGTCGTGGCCATCGGCAATCCCGCCGCCGGTTTGCCGGATACCGTCACCCGGGGAATCGTCAGCGCCGTCGGCGCCAGCCCTTCTCTCGGCCGCGGCAAATGGATCCAAACCGATGCCGCCATCAATCCCGGCAATAGCGGAGGCCCCCTGCTCAATATGCCGGGCGAGGTCATTGGCATCACCACCAAGAAGGCCGTGGGCCGCGGCGTCCAAAGCATCGGCTACGCCCTCAGCGCTTCCGATCTCATTACCGTTCTCGCACGTTTCTATCCGGAGTCGAGCTCGCGCCCCGCTCTTCCCGCCTCTTCTCTCGCCTCCGCCGAGCCGCCCTCCGCCCCCGCCGCGGAAAGCGCCACCGTCAAGGTTTCTTCCGACGCCGACGCCGCGGAAATTTTTGTGGATGGCCAATTCGTGGGCAACGCTCCCTCCACTCTCAATCTTTCCGCGGGTTCCCACTCCATCGAGGTCAAGTCCACGGGCCGCACGCCCTGGCGCCGCAACCTGAATGTCACCAGGGGCAGCCTCGTTACCCTCCGCGCCACTCTTCCGCCTGCTCCGCGGCCCTCCGGAGATTAATCCCCGCCGCGCGCGCCCGCGTCTGCCTCCCTCCTGCCCCGCGCCGCAAATTTCCCCCGCGCCCAGCCACGCCCTTCCGCGCACCGGAGCTTGTGCGAACCTCCGCGAATGGGCGAGAATACCCTGGTCTCCATGACAACCGGCGAACAGAGCGAAGCGCGGGGCGGTGCGCAAATCTCCCGTCGCGGTTTTCTCGCCGCTCTCGCCGCTGTGTGGACCGCGGTGGCCGGCTCCATCGGATTCACGCTCTACCGCCGGTGGAAAGAATCGCGGGAAACTTCCGCCGTCGTCGCCCACCCCGGCGAACTCGCTCCCAATTCCGCAAAGCTCTTTCGCCTTGCCGGGCGTCCCGGCCTTTTGATTCGCCTCCCTGCCGGCGATTACCGCGCCTTTTCAGGCGAATGTACACACATGAACTGTACCGTCCGCTTCCTGCCAACCATGGAGCAGATCCTGTGCCCCTGCCACGGCGGCTTCTACGATTTGCATGGCCGCGTGCTGGGCGGGCCTCCCCCGGCGCCCCTCGAGCGCTACAAGGTGGTAATCACTCCCTCTGATATCGTGGTTTCGCTGTGACGCCCTCCGGCATGCCGCCTGCGCGCCGACAGGCTGGCCGCACAAGACCGCCACGCTCCGCCACTTTATGAGGAGGCTCGCATGAACCACTCGCGCACCGCACGCTTCTGTCTGGCCGCACTCTCTATTCTCTTCTTCAACACCGGCTTCACCTCCGCACAGTCCTCATCCGGCGGCTGGCAGTTTGCCGTCAGCGGCGATTCCCGCAATTGTGGCGACGTGGTCATGCCCGCCATTGCCGCAAGCGTGCTCAGCCACCATCCGGAGTTTTATTGGCACCTCGGCGATTTCCGCGCCATCTATCGTTTCGATGAGGATTACGCCAGCCGCTCCCTGCCCGATCTGCGCGCCGCCAATCCTTTCTCACCTTCCACCCTGCTTGTCTCCAATCTCTCCTTCGGCAAATATCTTTTTGGCGCCTGGCCGGACTTCATCCACAGCCAGCTCGATTCCTTCGGAAAGCTCCCTGTCTTCCTCGGGATTGGCAATCACGAGGTCATTCCTCCCATGAGCCGCGATGCCTGGCTCAAGCAGTTCGCTCCCTGGCTCGATACCCCGCTGCTCCGCCAGCAGCGCCTCGCCGATCCCGATGCCGCTTCCTCTCCCCGCTCCTATTACCACTGGAAAATGCGCGGCGTGGATTTCATCACACTCGATAACGCCTCCAATGACCAGTTTGACCCCGCCCAGTTGCAATGGCTCCATGCCGTCCTCGCCCGCGACGATTCCGATCCCACCGTAAAATCGATTGTTGCCGGCATGCACAAGGCTCTGCCCGATAGCATTTCCTTCAGCCACAGCATGAACGAATCCGCCGCGGGCGCCTCCAGCGGCCGGGAAGCATACCGCGCCCTGCTCGATGCCCGCCAACATCACGGCAAAAACGTCTATATCCTCGCCAGCCATTCCCATCTCTTCCTGGCCAATATCTTTAACACCGCCTGCTCGAGAAAAAATGGCGGCGTGCTCCCCGGATGGATCGTGGGCACTGCCGGCGCTGTTCGCTACCGCCTGCCAGAGGATATCTCTTCCGCGGATTTCGCCGCCACAGACGTCTATGGCTACCTGCTCGCCACCGTCCATCCCGATGGCGTCATCGATTTCCGCTTTCAGCAGGTGGATGAAAATAGCGTGCCGGATGGCGTGAGGAAGATGTACACGCCCGAATTCCTGAACTGGTGTTTTACGCAAAATCGCGACCTCACCAGCAGAGCCGGGAAGCCGCCTTCCTGCCCCTAGCCTCGCGCCAGCGCTTTTGCTGCGCAGCCCGGTTGCGCCGGAAAGCGCAACCTCCTTGGCTAGGCTTTGCCCGGCGCGCTCCCAAACAGAATTTCGTCCACGCGGTCCAGAGCGTGGCGCAGGTGCGTGGCATCATAGCCGAAGCCCACCCGGACGTAGCCTTCCATCTCAAATTGTTTTCCCGGCACGATCAGCACGCTCTTCTGCCGCAGCAGCGCTTCGGCAAGCTCCAGCGACGGCAGCGATTTCGCTCCTTCCACCGCGTAGCGGATCCAGGCGATGGCCCCGGCCGCTGGAGGGACGTGCCTCAAGACCTCCTTGTGCCGCTCCACCCAGCCGGTCACTTCCGTATAATTCTGGCGCAGGATGCGCCGCGTGCGCTCGAGGATCAGGTCCCGCCGCCGCGGCTCCATGGCAAAGGCCGCCAGCCGGTCGGCGAGCAGCGAGAAGCCAATCGTCGTGTAGTCCTAATAGCTCCACAGCTTTTCCGCATACGCCTCCGGCGCCTCCACCCACCCCGTCCGCAACCCCGGCAACGCAAACGCCTTCGATAGCCCCCCGGTGCAGAGCACGCGCTCGTAGCGCCCCCAGAAGCTCGGCGTAAGCCGCCCGGAAAATTCCGCCCCGCGGTAAACCTCGTCGGAAAGTATCCAGGCGCCCACCTGCGACGCCGCCGCGCAGATCTCATCCATCCGCTCTTCGCTCAGCACCGCTCCGGTGGGATTATTCGGATTGCATATGGCGATCAGCCGCGTCCTCGGTCCCACCAGCCTCTTCAGCTCGCCGGGATCAAACCCCCACCGAAGCTCTTCGCGCAGCCACAGCGGCTTCACCGCGGCGCCAAAGCTCGCCGCCGCCCCCGGCACCTGCATGTAATTCGGCATCATCATCACCACTTCCGCTCCAGGCTCCGCCAGCGAACACACCGATAGGAAATTCGCTTCCGCGCATCCCGAGGTCACCAGCACATTCTCCATCCGCGCGCCAGGATAGAATGCCGCCACGTTCGCCCGCAGCTCTTCGCTCCCATTCGATTGCGGGTAGCCCAGCTTCACATCCAGCACGGGATCAAATCCCGGCGAATCCTCCAGCAGGTCCCGCACCGTAAGCGGCGCGATCCCGCTCTCCGAAATATTCAGGTCCACCCGGTTTTCCCACACCGATTGCCACCGCTCCATCTCAAATCGCTTTATTTCCACCTCAGGCCTCCGCCTTTCCAAACGCCAGCGAGAGCAGCGTCCGCTGCTCCATCTCATGCGCCTTCGCCGAACCCGTGGCCGGGCTGGCCGCCGCCGAACGCTTCACAGACCGCACGCCCCGCCCCCCCGCCAGCCGCTCGATCCTCCCTATCACAAACGCCAGCGCCCCCATATTGGCCGGCTCTTCTTGCACCCACACGATATGCCGCGCGCTTCCCAGCCGCTCAATCTCCGCCCCTAGCTCCGCCTCCGGAAAAGGATAGATCTGGTCCACGAAGACGATCGCCGTTCCCTCATCCTTCCTTTTCTTCCGCTCGGCAAGCAGCTCGTGCCCGATTTTCCCAGTGCAAATCACGATCCGCTCGGGTCTGGCAATTTCCTTTTCCGGAACCACCGGCAGAAATCGCGGTCGCGAAAATTCCTCCAGCCGCGAGGCCGCCGAGGGATGCCGAAGCAGGCTCTTGGGCGTGAAGAGTACCAGCGGCTTGCGCCATTTCCGCAGCGCCTGCCGCCGCAACAGCTGAAAATATTGCGCCGCGCTCGATGGCTGGCACACCTGCAGATTCTCCCGCGCCGCAAGCTGCAGGAAGCGCTCGATCCTCCCGCTGGAATGTTCCGGCCCCTGCCCCTCATAGCCGTGCGGCAGCAGCAGCACCACGCCCGAGAGCAGACCCCATTTCTCCTCCCCCGCCGCGATGAATTGGTCAATGATCACCTGCGCCCCATTCGCAAAATCCCCGAATTGCGCTTCCCACATCACCAGCGCCTCCGGATAATCGCGGCTGAAGCCGTATTCGAACCCCAGCACCGCGGCCTCCGATAGCGTCGAATTCCTCACTTCAAACCACGCTTGCCCCTCCCCCACGTGCTGCAGCGGCACATATTCGTTTTCATTCTCGATGTCAATCAGCACCGCGTGCCGCTGGTTGAATGTCCCCCGCTTGCTGTCCTGGCCCGTCAGCCGCACAGGCACGCCCTGCCCCAGCAGCGTCCCAAAGGCCAGCGCCTCCGCCATCCCAAAATCCACCGCGCGCTTTCCCTCCGCCATCTCCGCCCTTTGCTCCAGCAGCTTTTTCACCTTCGGATGTATGCCAAAGCCTTCCGGATACCGTGTCAGCTCCTCGCCCGTCGCCCGCAGCAATCCCTCCGCCCCCCCCGTATCCACTTCGTCAGGGGGCCGGGAGCGCCCGCCGTGGAAGGGCTGCCAGTAGGCCGGCAGAATCCGCATCGTGGGAATCTTGTCGATTTTCTCCGCATCCTTCTGCGCCTGGTCCAGTTCCTCGCGAAAACGCTTCACCCCCGCCGCCGGGTCCGCGCCCGTCCGCGTGGCATAGATTTGCCAGAGGGGAGGATGCGCTTCGATTTTCCTGTAGCGCAGCGGCTGCGTGATGGTCGGGTCATCCACCTCGCTGTGGCCGTGCCGGCGGAAACCGATCAGGTCAATCACCACCGGGCTGCGAAACGCATAGCGATATTCCGCGGCCATCCGCGCCACCCACACCACCGCGTCAGCATCCTCCGAATTCACATGAAAAATCGGAATCGATTGCCGCTTCGCCAGGCTCGCCGAAAAGCGCGCCGTGTGCGATTCCCGCGGCACGGTCGTGAATCCAATCAGGTTGTTCACCAGCACATGAATCGAACCGCCCGCATCGAAGCCCGCCACCCCTTCAAAATTCAGTGTCTCGGCGGTTATCCCCTGCCCGGCAAACGCCGCATCCCCGTGCAGCAGGATGGGCAGCACGGCGCGCCATCCATCCTGGCCCGCTCGCGTCTGCTTCGCCAGCGCGCGCCCCAGCACCACAGGATCCACAGCTTCCAGGTGGCTCGGGTTCGATACCATATGGATGCGGATCGAACGCCCATCGGGAAGCCTATAGTCTCCCGTGGCGCCCATGTGATATTTCACGTCCCCGCCTCCCAGCACGCTGCGCGGGTCCACGTCCTCAAACCGCGCGAAAATCTCCGCCGCCGGCCGGCCCACCACATTCAGCATCACGCTCAGCCGCCCGCGGTGGCTCATCGCCAGCATCACCGCCTGTGCTCCCCTGTCTCCCGCATCTTCCACCGCTTCGATCAGCAGCGGTACAAGCGAGCATTCGCCCTCCAGCGAATAGCGCTTCGTCCCCAGATAGCGTGTCTGCAGCACCTGCTCGAAGACTTCGGCGCGTATCAATTGCTCCAGGATCCGCCCCCGCTCCTCTCCCTCTCGTCGCCCTTCCATCCGCGAGGCAATCCAGTCGCGCCGCGCCCGGTCCGCGAGGTGCATGAATTCCGCGCCCACCGTCCCGCAGTACCACCGCCGCGCCGCATCCGCCTCGGGGCCTCCCATCTCAAGCTCGGGCAGCGCAAGCGGGCGCAGGTCGCCCAGGGGATCGAGATCCGCCGCAAGGTATCCCCACCGCCGGAATCCATCCAGTATCAGCTCGCCGCGGCCCTCTTCGGCAACACCCGGTTTCCCCGCGGCCATTGCATCGCCTTTCGACATGAATTCTCCCCGCAATCATTTTCGCGCTGATTCGGATTTCGTGCAATTCAGGAGGGAACAAACCGCCAAAAAATCGAAACGCAAACGCTCCATCTCCGGCGCGCCGCCCGGGCTTTGCCACACCCCTCCCGGCGCCCTCGCCCCCTGGTCATCCCGGGGCTGTTCTCTTTCTCCAAACCCGAACTCTATGCCGCGCCAGCCGCCATGCCCATGTCTCGCCGCTGAAGGAAGCACTCACGGCAAAAAACCGGGCGCCCCTGCGTCGGCTTGAAGGGAACAGTGGTCTCCTTGCCGCATTGCGAGCACACCGTCCGCGTCTCGATGCGCGGCACAGTGCTCGACGGCCGCTTCGGTGGTGCCTCCACACGCCCGGCCTTGCAGGATTTGCACCGCTTGGGCTCATTTCGAAAACCCTTCGCGGCATAAAAGCTCTGCTCGCCCGAGGTGAAGATAAACTCCGCCTGGCAATCTATGCAGGTGAGAACTTTATCGTGATATTCCATTCGCTGCTCCGAGGCCTTGCTGGGATAAGGGCAGGCAGCGTCTTAAGAATATTTAGGGTTATGTAGGGAACCCCGGCGGCCGAAGCCGGCAAACGCCCTTGCGGGCATTCACCGGACATTCCGCGGCCTGGGGTCTGCTGCTGGAAAGCCACTTCTCCTCAATCCTGCTCGCGGCGCTGCTTTTTGCGGAGCCGCTTCCTCGAGAGTGCCTCTTTCGCCCTGCGCTTTTCACCGGGCTTCAGGTAGTAGCTGTGGCGCTTGATTTCCTTGATGATGTCCTCAGACTGTACCTTCCTCTTGAAGCGCCTCAGCGCATTCTCCAGAGACTCTCCTTCTTGAATGAATACTTCCGCCAAAAAAATTCACCCCCCGTTCGACGGGCCCGCGAATGAAATTTAAGTGCTGTCCCTGCACGTCCTTACGCCGCTCCCTCGCCGAATGAAAGAGCGCGGCGCCAGCAAGCCCGTGCTTCCTATTCAAGCGAAGGCAGCCCCGGATGTCAAGAAATAAGATTGCACCGCCTCGCTGGCTCCGAGCCTCACGCCAGCGCCCCTCATCGCCAGCCCCTCGCCCCGGTTTAGTGGATCAGAGCGGTCGAGGTGATTGCCGCGGGCGATGCTCCCGCCGCGAAGGGCGAACCCGGAACTATCGCCAGCGCGCCCGTCTGCTGGTTGATCGAATACGCCGTCACGTTCTCCGAACTCCCATTCCCCACATAAATGTACCTGCCCGAGCCATCCGCCGTCACGCTCTTCGGCGCCCCTCCTGCCGCAAACGGCGACCCCGCCACCATCGTCAGATTCCCCGCCGGCCCAATCGCATAGCCGCTCACCGTCCCATCATCCTGATTCGTCACATACACGTAACGCCCCAATGGCTCCGCCACAATCGCCGAAGGGCCGCGCCCCGCCGCATACGGCGATTTGTTTAGCTCCATCGCATAGCTCGTCTGCGTCTGCTGCAATCGAAACCCCGATACCGTGTTGTCTCCCTGGTTCGTCACATACGCAAACCGCCCAGACACGTCCACGGCAACCCCCGATGGCGCACGCCCTGTCTTCGGCGCCGTCCCGCCCAGATTCGCCAGCGCCCCATCTATATTTTGCGTAAAACCAAACAGCGTGTCGTCTCCCGCATCCACCACATACATCTGAAGCCCTCCCGGCCTCACCGCCATCCCCACAGGCTTCTTCCCCGTGTGCGCAAATCCGCGCCCGCTCAGTTCTCCCGTAGCCGATGCAATGTTGTAGGAATAGATCCTGTTCGCCGTCGCGTCCAGCGCCACCAGGAAATGCCCCGCCAGCCCCACCGCCAGCGACGATGTGCTTCCCGCGGTCGCAAACGGCGAGTGCGGCACTGCCGTCAGCGCGCCCGTGGAAGAATTCACCGCATAGCCTGAAATTGAATTCGACCCTGAATTGCTAACGTACACGTAGGCCTCATCCGGCGTCACGGCCACCGACACCGGAGCTGTCCCGGTGACAAAGGGCGAGCCGGCTATCGCGCTGAGCGCCCCCGTCGCCGGCGATATCGTATAGCCCGAGAGCGTGTCCCCTCCCTGATTCGCCACATACGCAAACCGCGGCGTGTAGACTGCCGTCGCCCCCGTGGTAATAAACAATTGTCCCGGGGGAACCTGCGTCGCAAACTCGCCCGATTCCGTAAGAACACCGGTCGATGGCCCAATCAGATAACTCCGCACCACCCCCGGATCTATACCACTCACGTACGCATACCTGCCACTCGGGTCCACGGTCACAGACTGTGGAAATCTGGGCCCCGCAAAGGGCGATCCCACGACCTGGGCAAGCGCGCCCGTCGCGCCATCCACGCTGTAGGCAGAAACCGAAAAGGATCCCGAAACAAATTTCGAGCCAAGGTTGCTTACGTATAGATAATCGCCCGCGGGGGCCAGGCTGGATCCCAGAGGGGAAAAGCCTGTTGGCGCCGGCTCACCCGGAACGCCGGTCAAGGCGCCATCGGCGGCAATCGAGAAGCCGGACACTGTGCCGGATGCCGAGTTGACCACAAAGAGAAATTTTCCGTTAGAAGTAATTGACACGGAAAAGGGGTAGTTTTGGGTGTGGACAGGCGATCCATGCACGTTGCTGAGCCTGCCGGTCGAAGGGTCCAAGGAGTAACCGTACACCGCGTTGTTGAAGGAACTCACCACGTAGACAAAGTCGGCAACGGAATCCGTCGCGACCCCAAAATCGCTAACCCCGGCACGGAATGGCGACCCGGGAACTGGGGACAACGCGCCAGTGCTCTGATCGATCGCGTACCCGTACAGGCCATACGGATAGGACCCGAAGTCCGAGACATACAGATAATGGCCGCTCCGATCCACCGCGCACGAAAAGGGCCCGCTGCCTGAGGCGTAGGGCGAGCCGCTTATCGCCGTGAGCACCCCCGAGCCCGGATTGATCCGGAATCCGTACACGCTTCGGTAATTATCGGTCGCATATAGAAACCTACCTTCTGGATCCGCCGTCACCGACGAGGGCGAAAATCCCGCGGACGCGTAGCCGCTCGCACGCAATTGCCCCGTCTCCGCATCAACGGTGAAAGAAAGAATGCCGCCTTCCGTGGCCACATACGCAAAGCGCGGGTTCGCGGCCGCCGCCGGCTGGCCGCCCATCGCGCGCGCGGCAGGCAGCACGGCAGCCGGCGAAACCCGGCCAGCCCCAGCAGGCGAACCACCAAGAGCTGCAAAGAGAGCAAACATCCCCACTATTGCCAACGCACCCCCGCGCGCTGCGCTCACCACGCCTGCCTCCCCTTTCCTGCCTTTGCTGACTTCCACTTGCAGCCACATGAGTGCCTTCTTTCCCGTGGAGGCCGTCACTAGCAAACTCCGCCCTGACATCCATAGACCGTAAGGACGCAAGCCCCTCATCGCCAGCCCCTCGCCCCGGTTTAGTGGATCAGAGCGGTCGAGGTGATTGCCGCGGGCGATGCTCCCGCCGCGAAGGGCGAACCCGGAACTATCGCCAGCGCGCCCGTCTGCTGGTTGATCGAATACGCCGTCACGTTCTCCGAACTCCCATTCCCCACATAAATGTACCTGCCCGAGCCATCCGCCGTCACGCTCTTCGGCGCCCCTCCTGCCGCAAACGGCGACCCCGCCACCATCGTCAGATTCCCCGCCGGCCCAATCGCATAGCCGCTCACCGTCCCATCATCCTGATTCGTCACATACACGTAACGCCCCAATGGCTCCGCCACAATCGCCGAAGGGCCGCGCCCCGCCGCATACGGCGATTTGTTTAGCTCCATCGCATAGCTCGTCTGCGTCTGCTGCAATCGAAACCCCGATACCGTGTTGTCTCCCTGGTTCGTCACATACGCAAACCGCCCAGACACGTCCACGGCAACCCCCGATGGCGCACGCCCTGTCTTCGGCGCCGTCCCGCCCAGATTCGCCAGCGCCCCATCTATATTTTGCGTAAAACCAAACAGCGTGTCGTCTCCCGCATCCACCACATACATCTGAAGCCCTCCCGGCCTCACCGCCATCCCCACAGGCTTCTTCCCCGTGTGCGCAAATCCGCGCCCGCTCAGTTCTCCCGTAGCCGATGCAATGTTGTAGGAATAGATCCTGTTCGCCGTCGCGTCCAGCGCCACCAGGAAATGCCCCGCCAGCCCCACCGCCAGCGACGATGTGCTTCCCGCGGTCGCAAACGGCGAGTGCGGCACTGCCGTCAGCGCGCCCGTGGAAGAATTCACCGCATAGCCTGAAATTGAATTCGACCCTGAATTGCTAACGTACACGTAGGCCTCATCCGGCGTCACGGCCACCGACACCGGAGCTGTCCCGGTGACAAAGGGCGAGCCGGCTATCGCGCTGAGCGCCCCCGTCGCCGGCGATATCGTATAGCCCGAGAGCGTGTCCCCTCCCTGATTCGCCACATACGCAAACCGCGGCGTGTAGACTGCCGTCGCCCCTGTGGTGAAGAACACGTTGGTTGGGCCCACCTGCGTGGCAAATTCGCCCACCTGGGTGAGCGCGCCCGTGGTGGAATCGATCCTGTCAATCTGCACGATCCCGGGCTCTGTCCCGGTAATGTAGGCATAATTCCCGCTCGGGTCCACGGTGATCGACTGCGGATTGTTCGGTGCGGGAAATGGGGAGCCGCGGACCTGCCTTAGCGCTCCCGTCTGTGAATCCACACGGTACGCGTCCACGTTCGTCAATCCCTGCGTGACGCGCGAACCGAGGTTTGTCACGTAGACAAATCGCCCGTCGGGCGTTTGCGCCGCAAAGTCGGCCGCGAAGCCCGCCGCGAAGGGAGATCCCGCAATCTCCGTCAGCGCGCCCGTGGCGGCAATGGAATAACCGGACACATTTTTCCCGGCCGAGTTCACGGCGTAGAGAAACTTCCCGCTGGGCGAAACCAGATCAATCACAGGGTATGCTCCCGAATGAAAGGGAGAACCCGGAGCATTTGCGAGCCTCCCTGTGGACGGATCGATGGAATATCCGTACACCGCATCGTTGAATGAGCTCACCACATAGACGAAGTCAGCCACCGGATCGGTAGCCAGCCCAAAGTCGCTCGACCCCGCGCGAAATGGGGACCCCGGGACGGGCGTCAGCAACCCCGTGGCCTGATCGATCACGTAGCCATAGAGGCTTTCGGGGTAGGAGCCAAAGTCCGAGACATAAAGATATCGGCCAGAGCGGTCCACCGCGCAATAGTAAGGACTCAGGCCGGTGGCGTACGGAGAGCCGCCTAGGGCCGTCAATCTCCCCGAATTCTGGTTCACCCCGTATGCCCAGAGAGTCTTGTAGTCGTCCACCGCGTAAAGAAAGCGGCCACCCACCGCATCCGCCATGCCAACGGGCAGGAAGCCGGCTAAAGCGTATCCGGTGGATCGCAGCAGCCCCGTAGCGCTGTCGGCGGTGAAGCTCAGAATGCCGCCTTCCGTGGCCACATACGCAAAGCGCGGGTGCGCGGCCGCCGCCGCGGCCCCCTCCTTCTCTTTCCCATCCGGCCCTGGCGAACCGGCTGAAACCGGGAAAATTCCAACCGCGGCAGCGGCCAGCACAAAAATTAGCGCGGAGCCAAAAGCCCTTCCCCGTTGCGTCGTCCGATTCATATCCTCTCCTCCCAAACAGCCCCGCCGGTCCCTCGCCCACGTCCCCACAGACCGCCGCCTCGCCTCAAAACCTAACACACCCCGCTCCGGCACCCGTAAACCGTGAGGACACCAACCCCTCCGACATACACCCTGCCGTTCGCAACAGTGGGAACGGTGAATTTTACCGCGGGGCCGGGATTGTTTTGGCCGTTATTGCCGGTACTGTTCCACAGGCTCTTGCCAAGCGATCCCGCGTCATACGCGAAGAGCTCGGCGAAGTTCATGTTGGTCCCTTCTGGATACTCGCTGTTGTCCAAAGCCCACAGAAGCGCCGACGTGGATGTTTCCGAAGCGGCTGTGATCACTGGAGTGATGCCGGGAAAGGTCAACGCATCGTCGGTGGTTGTGACCAGAGCTCCGGACGACAGGGAGAGGACAATCTGCGGGCCCGAAGATGCAGAGGAGCAAACCGAATTCCCGATGGCCGGGCCGGGGCAAAGCGTATACTGGATGATCTCGCCCTTCTTGTCGCCGGTACCAGTATACCCGCTCCCCATGGGCCCCACGTACACATAGCTCAAGTACGGGGTGGTGTTGCTGGAGCTCAGCGAGTTTCCCAGGTTCCACCATGCGGGGGACGACCACATGCCGCACTCGTTGCCGCTTGTGCTGTTATAACCAAAGCACAGGCCCTTGGAGGGATCGCCGCCGTTCAATTGCGCGTTTCCCAAAATTTCCCCCAGCACGCCGTCCGTGCCGCCGTTTCCTGTCTCGAACCCTCCCAGGTTCGTCCGGTCAGCGAGGAACAGGTCACCCTCCTTCCCACCCTGCACCAGCAGGGACACTGTTGTCTGGTTGCCGATGCCCTTATTCCCCTCCATATTCGGAACCACCAGCACACCGCCCGAGCCAAGGTCAAAATCGTGATTGGTTCGTACATTCTGGTCCGAGGGGCTAAAGAAATCCTGCACCTTCAGGGTGTTATCCACGCTCACGATGCTGTCCGAGTAGTCGCAGTCGTCGTACCCGTATCCGCTTATAGGCGCGCAGCTCGTCCCGCTGGACCCCGCTTTAATATTGAATGCGCCGTTCGCTGTGCCGAAGAACATGCGGCTGCCTGTATCGCCCGCGGGCCCGTTTCCGGCCTGCCAGATTCCGCCCTTGTTATAGCCGCCCACCGCATCCGGCGCGGTCTCCCACGCGTTTTGCTCGCTGAAGCTGCACCCGGTGAAATTGCAAAGATTGTAGGACACCAGCCAACCCGCCCAGCCCCCATTATCGCAGTGGGACCCAAACGGAACGTACACCTCGCTGTTCTGCAGCAGCAGCGCCCCACGTTGATTCTCGAGCCGCGGATTGAAGTTCGAGGCGGGATCTATCTCAATCGAGCCGAAAACATTCCCGGTCGTGACGTCTACCGAAAAGAGCTGCAAATAATAGGCGCTGCCATCGGCGGCTTGCGAGGCGCCCACCACATAAATCGTCCCTTTCGTAATCGTGTTCGCCGCGGAGTTCTGGCTGATGTCAATCACAGGCGTGCCCGTAATTCCCACGTTGTAGGGTGATGTTTGCGAGATGTTGACGCAGTTGTCCCCCGTCATCTCATCCAGTGGAATCGCCCCGGAAACGGGCAACGCCGTCTTCCACAAAACCCCATCATTGTTCGCGCCCCCCGTATTGTCGTCGGCATTGAAGGCGTAAACTGAATTATTCTCCGTGGCCACTAGGATCACGTTGTACGTCCCGATGCCCGGCAGAACCACCTGTGGAAGGTAAAGCGGCTCGGCGTAGATTTTGTCGTCGACGGCCTGCTTGAATTGCAGGAGGAAATTTCCACTGGCGACATTGCTGACCGTCACCGTCGGCTCGTTCAGGTTTAGGCCGGCGCGAAGCGGGGAGTACATGTAGGTGGTTACGCAGACGAAGGGCGCGCCGCCCTGGGTCGGATTGGTCGGGCAGCCTGTCGGCTGGAGACCAATATCTTGGCAGTATGCGGGTACGGCGATGGCAACCAGCGGCAGCACCAGGTCTAAGAGGCGGAAGTACAGACTACAGTTTCTGCTGGGATGCGCCGTGTTGTGTTGTGTTGTGTTGTGTTGTGTTGTGTTGTGTTGTGTTGTTCCCTGCTGGGTTCACGCGAGTCATCGGCGGAATCCTCCCTCGCCCAGCGCCCATCTTGCACGCTTCCCCAAGTTGCGCCACGCGGCCAGCATCCCGAACATACAACCCTTGATGCCCTCGGTCAAGGATCAAATACTCAAATGTCAAACCTCGTTGGAAATGCCCCCTTCCCGCATTGTGTCTTGCCTTCTCCCCATGCACCGCCCTTTCTATACCGCGAAGGATGGCGCTGATGGCCTCTCCAACAGAATCGGGGAGAACTGGAAGGGGAATGGGTGACGGGCGGGCGGAAGCTGATACAATGCGGGCGCTGGGCGATGGGGAGGAGCGCGGAAAATGAGCCTCATGAAACGCGCGCTGGGTGTGTTGCTGGCTGGCGGCCAGGGGGAGCGGCTCTGGCCGCTCACGCGAGACCGCGCGAAGCCCGCCGTGCCCTTCGGCGGGGTCTACCGAATCATTGACGTTACCCTCTCCAACTGCCTCAACAGCGATTTGCGGCGCGTCTTCGTGCTCACGCAATACAAAGCCCTGAGCCTCAATCGCCACGTCCGGCGCGGATGGTCTTCGCTGATGGGAGTGGGAGATTTCATCGAGGTGCTGCCGCCGCAGATGCGGGTTTCCACGCACTGGTACCGCGGAACGGCAGACGCCGTCTTCCAGAACATCTACTCGATTGGCAGCGAACCCTCGAGCTACGTGCTCATCCTCTCCGGCGATCACATCTACAAAATGAATTACCAGAAGATGCTGCAGCAGCACGCCGACGCCGGAGCCGACGTGACCATCGCCACCATCGAGGCGCCCTCAAGCGAAGCCGCGGGGCGCTTCGGCGTCATCGAGGCCGATAAGGACTGGAGAGTGCTGGGCTTCGAGGAGAAGCCCGCGGCTCCCAAGCCTTCCCTCCGGCGCGCCGGCATGGTAAACGCTTGCATGGGCGTATACATCTTCAATACCCACCTGCTGGTGCCCCTGCTCATCGCGGATTCCGAAGATCCCCTCTCCACCCACGACTTTGGAAAAGACATCCTGCCGCGAGCCATCGAAAAGCTGCGCGTCTTCGCCTATAATTTCCGTGACGAAAATAAGAAGGAAATGAGCTACTGGAGAGACGTGGGGACCCTCGATTCCTACTACGATACCAATATGGACCTGGTCTCCGTCTCCCCCGTCTTCAACCTGTATGACAAAGCCTGGCCGCTCAACACCTGGCAGCAGCAGTATCCTCCCGCGAAATTCGTCTTCGCCGATCCCGCCCGCATGGGCGTCGCCCTCGATTCGATTGTGGCCGGCGGGTCCATCGTTTCCGGAGGGCGCGTCAAAGGCTCCGTGCTCGGCTTCGATGTGCGCGTCAATAGCTTCTGCGACGTCGAGGATTCCATCATCTTCAATCACGTGAATATCGGCAGGTATTCCCGCATCCGCCACGCCATCATAGACCGCCACGTCGACCTGCCCGAGCGCACGGTGATCGGCTACGATCTCGAGCAGGATCGCGCCCGCTATCACGTCAGCGAAGGCGGCGTCGTCATCGTGGTCCGCTCGGAATCCATGCTCGAGGAGCCGGAGAACTGAAGATCGAGATGGGCGCGAGCGACGATCTCGCCTCGGCGAAGAGCCTCTTTGGCATGGCCGCGGAGGCCTACGCCGCCTTCCGCCCTTCCTATCCCGCCGAAATTTATCAGGAAATACTTGCTCACCTTCCAGACGCCAGGCGCCGCCTGGCTCTGGATCTTGGCGCCGGCACCGGAATCAATACCCGCGCGCTTTGCCGGTGGTTCCCTCAGGTGATCGCCATCGAGCCGGATCCCCGCATGGCGGCCCAAATCCAGGCGATCCCCGGCAATCTCTCGGTGAAAAATGTCTCCGCGGAGGCCTGCGAGCTGCCCCGGGATAGCGTCGATCTCGCTGCCTGCGCCACCGCCTTCCACTGGATGGACGGCCCGCGCGTGCTCGATAATCTCCTCCGCTGGCTCCGCCCGGCCGGCATCTTCGCCGCCTACAGCTACCCCTTTCCAAAGCTTGCCGGCCCGGGCGCCCCCGTGATCCTCCGGGAGTTTCACCAGCATTGGGAGCCCCTGCGCCATCCCCGTCTCGCAGACCCCGCCTACGCCCAGCGCATCATCCGCGCCGGCCCGCTCGAAATATTGGTGGATCGTCCGGTCGCATGCCTCGCCCGGCTCACGCCCCGCCAGGCCATCGGATTTTGCGCCTCCACCTCCTACGCCAATCGCTATATGACCACGCTCCAGGATCCACCCGCCTACCTCCGCC
>VFSW01005857.1_pt1 | contig 18128 bp, 8 predicted proteins | sample 5358111 | NCBI WGS metagenome assembly VFSW01 (sample SAMN11554181, study PRJNA540505) | mine drainage metagenome | isolation source: sediment from site ElyBrook_90M | place: USA: Ely Copper Mine, Vershire, VT | collected 2017
CAGCTATTTACAAGTTTTCAGCAAAACTGATTACTGATTACCGATTACTGAATAATGAATAACTGATTACCGATACTGAATACTGAATACCTTTTTCTTAATGCCTGAAGCCATAATTCAGGTCATAATTAGTAATTCCTTTAAGTTACCCGGATTATCAGCAGAGGAGATTGTCTGTAAAAATTTAAACAATTTGCTTTTCCTGTTGTTTAAGTTAAACAGTAGTTTTCTAATGAGTTATGAACCTCATATATGATAACCCGGGAAAGCGGGGAGTTAAAACTCCTTTCAGCTACAGAGTTACCATGTGGCTGCAAAATGTGGTGGCTCCATATTTTGGAGAACCCCCGCTAAAAAAATATAACAGGAAGTTAATTACCTTATTTCTATTTTTATCCCTTGCCTTCACTGCGTATGCTCCAGGTACAGGATCTGTGATAATATTTGATATTCCTCCGGCAGAACCTTTTATCGACCTGATGAATGCCATAGCCAAAGTCGAAACTAATAATGATACAATGGCCTTCAATCCACTGGAAGAGGCAGCAGGATGTTTCCAGATACGGCCTATAAGAGTTGAAGACTATAATAAGAGGACGGGAAGCAATTATACAACGAATGACCTTTTCAATTATAATATTTCCAGAAAGATATTTTTATATTATGCCTCCCAGATAGGCCCCTATAATATGAAAAAAATAGCATCGGACTGGAACGGGTCAGGTCCCCAAACTCTCGAATACTGGGACAGGGTATCCAAACTGATACGATACTGAAATACTGATTCCGGTTCTGCGGGATCTGCCTTTATTTATAAAATTTCTACCCTTTTTATCTGAATTGATCATTCCCTGAAAACAGGATATTGTCAATTATCAACCGTCTGTCAAATGAAACAGGCTATCCGTTGAGTTATACTTTTCCGGTATTGCACAATAGACTAATTTCGGTATGAATATTAAACAAAAGCTTTCCGGAACTTAAGCAGAAACGACAGAAAAAAAAGATTTCAAAAAATGATTTTGTAAAACTTAATTTTTATAAGCCATGAAAAAAATGTTGATTTTAGCATTACTGACAGTAGCTTTTGGTAGTGCATCGTTTTCCAGAGAATTTGTTGCTGAAGGTAAAACTCACTCAGCACTTGGAGACTACAGGATAGAAAAAGCAGACAACCCGGTAATTATTAACGGCGAAGCGCATAAAGCTTTTATAATCAGTTATCAGAACTCCCCGATGGAGGTTACCATTGTGATCAGAGATGGGAAAAAATGTAAAAATTATATTGTACTTTCCGATAAGCTCTCTGTACAATATGTTTGCAACGAAAACTATTTCGGGGTTGAAAAGCTGGATAACTCGCTTGTAGTTGAAGGCTTTACTTCTACTGACGCACTCCTCAACAGAAGTGAGTATTTTCATCAGAAAAAACTCTCACCCGGACAAAGAAGTGAAGTTGAGAATGCACAGCTTATCGCTGCCTTTTTCCCCATGCTTATCACAAACAGCTGAATATCCATCTGATTATTTATACAGGCCGCCAGGCCGGATTTGTATCTTGTTTTAAGTTAACGAAGAAAAGGCATCACCCGATGTCTTTTCTTATTTTATTATCCTCTCACCACTCACCTCCCGCATCTCACATCTCACATCTCACATCTCATATCTCACATCTCACATCTCACATCTCACATCTCACATCTGTGCTCTGTGCCCTGTGCCCTGCGCTCTGTGCTCTGCGCCCTGCGCTCTCCGCTCTCCGCTCACATCTCACATCTCACATCTCATATCTGTGCTCTGTGCTCTGCGCCCTGCGCTCTCCGCTCTCCTCTAATCAAATATGGTATGGATCCGACCATTTGTAGCTTCAGGAATGCAGACTGTAAAGTTATCCTTTTACATTCTGAATCAATAGTTTAACTTCGGGTAAAAGAATCATTGGAATGCTTCTTCAGAGTGCAGAAAAAGTTCTTTACTAAAAGTGAAAAAGTGATTTTGAGTTTTAAACTTAACAATTTACAGCCATGAAAAAGATGTTATTAGTGGCATTACTGATTGCAGCTTTCGGTAATGCATCATTTACAAGGGAACTGGTTGCTGAAGGCAAAACATATTCAGCTCTTGGCGACTACCGGGTTGAGACAGCCGATAACCCGTTGATTCTTAATGGTGACGTATTTAAGACATTCGTTATCAGCTATCAGAACACTCCTCTGGAGGTGAAGGTTGCAATAAAAAAGAGCCGTAACGGGGTGAGATATATTGTCTTGTCCGATAAACTCTGTGTTCAGTATGTTTGCAACAGGAATTATTTCGGAGTCGAAAGACTGGATTTGTCTTTTGAAAAGGAAGGTTACAAAACTTCCGATGAATTCCTTGACAGAAATGAGTATTTTCATCAGAAAGTTCTGACTTCCGGTCAGGGTTGCGAACTTGATAACACCAGGCTTATCGCCTCATACTTTCCAATGCTTATCAGGAATTCTGCAGAAACCGCATCTGCGAAATAGCTCTCAGGTCATTTTCACCGATTCCGGTCTGGTTTTACATATTATTTACTTTAAGGTCCCGGGGATTACTCCGGGACCTTTTAATTTACGCCTGGCTGAGGGTATATCAATCTTTTTATATACCCTTGAGAGGGATTTGAAATTCAGCATCAACATGGTTATTGGGCTTCACAATGGTGGAATCATGGATGGACGTAACCATGAATGTCCACAAGCCTGAATGCCTGGAGGGAAGATCCCGGCAGGCTGAGAAATTTTGTGTGACATTTGGCCCGTGGAAATGAACAACTTTTACTAACTTCAGTTTCTCTTTTAATCATTAAATGTATGAAAAGTATAGATTCCGGTTGGAAGAAAATGGTGGAAGGGTATCCCTGGTTCAGATGTAAAGGTTGTTACCCGATCAGGGCATATTCGGAATACATGCCGCCACCGCTGATTGATTATAAACCTTATGGTAAGCCTGATTGCAGGGTTTTGAGCGAAGATGATCCTTTTGGCTGGAAGATTACTGAAATTGAAGAGGAATATGAGCTGAAACCCGGCATTGAACATATCGGACAGCAGATAATGAGCTCTGTTATCAAGCTTGGGAAGGGCCTTACAGAACATTTTATCGCCGGTCATGGCGGGGAGAATCTGATAAATAATCCATACTGGCCACCGGATCTTGCCCGTAGTTCAGGATCATTACATCATGAACGTTATGTTACGTTGCTGCCGTTAATGCTGTCGAGGACACAGGATGACAAAGGACGCTTAACCTGGACTTTTTTCGGCAACAGTGTGCATGACCCGGGATATGCCTTCTGGAGGGGATTCTACTCGGCTCCAGGGGAAGAATTGCCTGCAGAAGATTCACTTTCGTTCTTTAAAAATCTGTTATCTGATGCTTATGGAGAACGGTTGACCGATGAGAAATCCCTGATCGACGCAGGATTCAGGATCAGTACCAGTATTCCTGAGAGCCCGGAATTGCCCCTGTGGACTGAAAAATTTATTGTTTCGGATAGCTCTTCTTTCGCTGCAGTGAGATACCTTTTGACATTCAGACCATTCAGTCAGCTTCCTGAGGAGGTGAGGAAGAAATACCTTGAAGGCTCATTGAATTTATTGCCCTTCCCGGGGAGTCTGGTGTTCTGGGGGATGCCCGGGTACCTTGCACTTAAAAAAGAGCTTGCTGTCACTTCACAGATACCGCTGCTTAATCTTGTCTCACGGAACAGGGGAATAGGCGGATTGCGGGTGACCCAGTCCGGCTGGATCCATGAACCTCACGCCGGAAACAAAAAGATAATTATCAACCCGAATCTTATACATGACACCTATCATCGTACAAACAGGTGGGAACGTCTGCATGTATACCAGGATGAGCTGAACCAGGTTGCAGAGAAAATTCAGCTTATAAAGGCCCTTTTCAGCACAGAAGCTGATGCGATGGGTTTATATAATAAGCCAATGGCCTGCAACAGTCATATCTGGAGCAGCAGCTTCAGGATGCTGCTGAACGGACCCACAGCCTCAAAAAAAGAGATTTTTGATACTGAAAAGACACTTCTGAAAGGAGGTTTGTTCGGTTACAGGTTATTTTTTCCGCCTATGCGCCTGGGAGTTCATGATATATATCTTCACAGACCTCTTGTGGCATATGAAGATATCATGTCAGGGAAAGTGGAGATCAGAGCTGATTCACTGTACGGTTTTATAGGAGGATACGCCGGGAATGACGATACCATGTCTAAGCCGGTTGAGCTCTGGCCAAGGATGCTGAAACGTGACCTGTATCTTTCGGCTTTAAATGATTTTAATACTGAGCATGATTATTTTGTCCACCAGACAGCTTTGAATATCATATCTTTGATTGACAGCCGGGAGCGGATGGGCCGGAAACTACTATCAGGATCCTTCGCATTTAGTCTTCTTAATCTGTCAAGGCATGCAAGTCTGAAGGAGTGGCTTGATGACCTGGATATTCATGCAGGTTCGGGGGAAAAGGCAACAGGAATGCGCTCAGCTCTCGAAACGATGATAGAACCCCCTGATGACCGGCCCTTACCTGAATCGCTCACTTATTCCGAAACAGCTACACGACAGTTTGAGGTTGCCTGGTGGAACGATATTAAATTTCTTGCCCAGGGTGAATATATCTATAAAGATAATGCAGATATTATGCTTGATGATACTACCCTGTCACGGGTCGTTAAAAAAAACAGGGATATTGAAGTGCTTGGAGATTATCTTATATCCAGATACCGGAAGACAATAGCAGATACCCGTATGGAAGGAAAAGCGATGGTAGGGGAGTTACCTTTCAAATGGAATACATTATTTGATTTTTCGCAGTATGGCGGCTGGGTCGGAAATCAGAATGGCACCAATTATGAAAGGAATATACTTTTAGTAATACCCGGGAAAAATCACAAAGAAGCTGTTGTGTTTGGCGATCACTATGATACGGCGTATATGGAGGATGTTTATGAAAAACAACGTGGAGGGTCAGGGGCCCGTCTTGCTGCCAGGGGCGCAGATGATAACTATTCAGCAAGTTCCACTCTTTTACAGGCTGCACCTCTTTTCCTCAGAATGGCAGCAGAGGGAAAGCTTGAACGTGACATCTGGCTTTTGCATCTTACGGGTGAAGAATTCCCATCAGATTGCATGGGTGCGAGAAATTTTTGCCAGGCTCTTGTCGAGAAAAATCTGGTCCTGAAAATAGACGATGGGACGAAAAAAGATTTATCTGATGTGGAGATAGCAGGTGTATATGTAATGGATATGATCGGACATAACAGGGATACCGGGCAGGATATTTTCCAGATTTCCCCGGGTAAAAACGCGGCATCACTCAAACTGGCATGGCATGCACATATAGCAAATATGATATGGAATGCAGGTACCCATCACTGGAACAGACAGCCCGACAGGGTAAACAAGACCAGGGGACAACGCATATCGGCCCCGGATGATATGCCTGAGACTGCGAAACATCTGCAGCTGAAAGGGGAGGTCCGAACTCAGTTCAACCCGCATAGCTCAATCTATAATACCGACGGACAGATTTTCTCGGATACAGGTGTCCCGGTAGTTCTTTTCATGGAAAACTACGATATCAACAGAAGCGGATATCATGATTCCAAAGATACCATGGAGAATATCGACCTGGATTACGGAGCAGCTTTTGCAGCTATTGCCATTGAAACAATAGCACGTGCGGCTACACTCACGGAAATAGATTTCTGAGCGGAATTCTTTTTATATTTGACCGCTCATAATTTCTCTCTGCCTGATCACAGGAGAGTGATGGAAGAAAATTAAATGACCTGCAATTTAAATAATTATACCATGAATCTGACATTCAGAACAATACCCGGGAAAGATGATATAAACAGGGTTAAGGAGATCGTAGAATCTACAAAATTTTTCTATGACCATGAGATTGAAATTGCCGTTGAACTTGTTACAGAACGGCTGCTCAACGGTGAATCTTCAGGATATTTTTTTGTATTTGCAGAGCTGGATGGAGTTACTGTAGCCTACTCCTGTTTCGGACCTGTTTCAATGTCCATGACAAGCTTTGACCTTTACTGGATTGCCACTCATAACGACTACAGGGGTAAGGGGATTGGAAAACAACTTCTTGAAGAGACCTGCAATCAGGCCAGAAAGATGGGTTGTTCAATAATAATAGCGGAAACATCAGGACTTGAACATTATGCTCCGACAAGAGCTTTTTATATCAGCAATAAGTTCGAACTGGAAGCCAGGCTGAAAGATTTTTATGCAATAGGCGATGACAAACTCTTTTATACCAAAAGAATTGGCTGATAATTCTTATCCGGTTCAACACTAATTTCTTAAAACAGATGCAAAAACATAATATATTTCATTTCGTTTTTCTGGCAACTTTTTTTATGACTTTCACCGTGAAAGCTTTCTCCCAGGCACCCTTATTCACCAGGCAGGATACCCTGAGGGGTTCTGTTACCCCTGAACGGGCATGGTGGGATCTGACTTATTATCATCTTGATATTAAAGTAAATCCGTCAGATAGTTCAATTTATGGGACCAACACCGTGACCTACAGGGTTATCACACCTTCAAAGGTGATGCAGATAGATCTGCAGGAACCGTTAAATTTATCCTCGGCTGTCCAGAATGGCAGGCAGCTTACATTTAAAAGAGAAGGAAACGTATACTGGATCGATATGGCAGAAGAGCAGGAGCAGGGAAAGATCTGTTCCGTTGTTCTTTCATTCGGAGGAAGGCCAAGGATATCAAAGAGACCTCCATGGAGTGCAGGGATAACATGGACAAAAGACAGCAAAGGCCTTCCGTTTATAGCCTCTTCCTGCCAGGGTGAAGGCGCCAGCGTCTGGTGGCCCTGCAAGGATCATATGTATGACGAACCGGATAGTATGCTCATAAGCGTGAATGTTCCTGAAAATCTGATTGATGTATCTAACGGAAGACTCCGCAGTGTTGTGAAAGGGGACGATGGCACAATAACTTACAACTGGTTCGTTGCCAATCCGATAAACAATTACGGCGTGAATATCAACATTGGTGATTATGTTCATTTCTCGGAGGTTTTTAACGGAGAAAAGGGTCCGCTTGACTGTAATTATTATGTATTGAGAGAAAATCTTGAAAAGGCAAAGTTGCAGTTCAAACAGGCGCCTTTGATGCTTGCTGCCTTTGAACACTGGTTTGGTCCCTATCCCTTTTATGAAGACGGCTACAAGCTTGTGGAAGCACCTTACCTGGGTATGGAACACCAGAGCTCCGTCACCTACGGCAATGGTTTCAAAAACGGATACAGGGGGTCTGATCTGAGCGGATCAGGATGGGGCATGAAATTTGATTTTATAATTGTTCATGAGTCGGGTCACGAGTGGTTCGCCAACAGTATTACCTACGAAGATATAGCAGACATGTGGATTCACGAAAGCTTTACCAATTACTCGGAGAATCTCTATGTGGAATATTATTACGGGAAGAAAGCAGGAAGTGAATACCTGCTGGGTTCGAGAAGAAACATAAGCAATGACAGGCCCATAGTCGGTATCTATAATGTTAACTATGAGGGCTCCCAGGACATGTATGCAAAGGGCGGAAGCATGCTTCATACTCTCCGTCAGATAATTAATGATGACGAAAAATGGAGGTCCATTCTGCGCGGACTGAACCAGGATTTTTATCACAAGGTTGTAAAGGGGTCTCAGATCGAAAACTATCTTACTGAGAAATCGGGGATCGACCTTAAACCTTTTTTCGATCAGTATCTGAGGGATGTAAGAATTCCCATATTCGAATATTTTGTCAGAGGACGGGAGCTGACCTTCAGATGGAACAACTGTGTGAAAGGTTTCAACATGCCTTTAAAAATCTATGTATCAGGTCATGCCATGAATGTAATGCCCACTGGCAGGTTTCAGACCGTAAGCCTGAATGTTAAAAAAGGGACCATAAAAGTTGATCCGGATTATTACGTATCAACCCTGAATATGACGGGGAAATGAATTCAAATGAGGATTAACTTCTTAAACTGACTATCTATACTTCAGCCAGGTACAGCTCCTGTGGGAGCCAATGCTCTATTGTTTAATGAGGATTGGCGTGCCGAAACCCAGTTTTTCAAGCTTTTTCATCTGCGTTGCCCCATCTCCCACAACTACATAGTACATCCTGTCAGGAACAATATATTTGTCAGTTATTGCTTTATGATCTTCTGCAGTCAGGTTTTTGATTACATTCTCCTCCTTTTTAATATAGTTATCCGGAAAGCCGTATTTACTGACAGAGTTTAACATTCCGACCAGAGCCCCGTTTGTCTCGAACCGCAGGGCATTAGACCTGATCATGCAGTTCTTGATAAACTGCAGATCGCCTTCGGAGATGCCGTTCCGGTATTTCTCCATCTCGTCCCTGATAATCCTGAGTGATTCGAATGTGGCATCTGACCGGACGCTTGTTGTAATGATAAAAGGCGCCTTGATTTTTTGTTCAGGCAGGTAACTGTAAGCTCCGTAAGTGAAACCCTTTTCTTCCCTGAGTATCTGGTTAATAATACTTGTAAATGCTCCGCCCAGCCTGTAATTTGCGAAATCAAACTTAACATAATCAGGGTCATTCCTTGAAATGGCAAGATAACCCACATAAATAACTGACTGGCGGGAACCCGGTATATCAACAAAATAGATCCCTGGTTTTTCCTGGTTTGCAGGGAGAGGATAACTGACAGGTGTTACCTCTTTTGCTTTCCATTCTTTTTCCAGAGGCCGGAGGGCTGCAAGAACCTGTTCTTCCGATATATTTCCTGCAATGTGAATTGTCGTGACATCAGGTGAAAAATTCTTTTCATAGTACCTCTTCAGGTCTTCAGGTCTTATTTTGTCAATCGATTCCCTGGATCCTGCAGCGCTGTACCCGAATATATGATCAGTTCCGTACGCCAATTTGTAAAACAGTTTATTCGCAACGCTTCTTGGCTGGGCCTCTGCCTGGATAATCCGGTTTTTTGTTCTGCTCTGTGCCATTGAAAACTCAGCTGAATCCCATCTCGGTTCCAGTATCATCTCCTTCATCAGGGCAACAGTTTTTTCAAAATTCCTGGAAAGAGAGCTGATATCAAATGATATCTCTTCGGGCCGGGCACTCACCCTGATATCTGAGCCAAGAAGCTGAATTTCTTCTTCAAGTTCTTCGGGTGTTTTGTTTCTGGTACCCTGTGGAAGAACAGCCGATACCATTCCTGAAACTCCGGGCAGCTCAATATTATCCTGAGATACACCTCCCTCAATTTCGAGATTGAAATCCACCAGCGGCAGCTCACTGTTCTGAATCCCGAATACCTTTATACCATTTGATAAGGTGGCTTTCCAGATCACCGGTTCCTTGACGTCAGGGTCGGCAGCCAGGCGTGGTTCAGATGTCCTGTCAACAGATGAAGAAGTTTTTACGATCTGTTCGTCGCCGTTCTGTTCAATCGCGACCTGACTGGCTTCATTAATGTTCTCTTCCCTGATGCCGGCTGGTACAGAGTTCTCAGCCATCATTTCAGGTTTTCCTTTTGGTACAAAGCTTGTGACAACATGAGGCTTTCCCTTGATGTATTTATCATATGCCATCTTTACATCCGAAAGAGTTACAGTCTTGATATTCTCAATATCTTTTTCAATATATCCCGGATCATTCAGGAATGTATTATAAAAGGCAAGCTGAAGCGACTTGCTGAAAACACTGGAGATCCCTTCATAGAAACTCTTCTCGCTGGCTGCTTTTACTCTTTCTATATCCTTTTCTGTGATCCCCTCCTTTTCAAAACGATCAAATGCTTCAAATACCCCGTTTTCAATTTCTTTGAGGGATTTCCCTTCATTTGCCCTGATCGTTATTGTAAACTCTCCGGTAAGCTCTCCGGAATTGTTACTTGCAGATGCCCGGGAAGTAAGATTCTTTTCTTTTACAAGTACTTTATAAAGAGGAGCTTTCTTTCCGTCAGCCAATATTTTCGCCAGAAAATCAAGCGCATATGAGTCTTTCTGGTAGGACTGCGGAACAGGCCATACCATGGTTATTTCCGGGACATTTGCAAAATTATCCTCATGATAAAGCTTTACAGTTTTCTGAAGTGAAGGGATCATCGCTCCGCGGGCAGGAACCTCTCCGTGAGACTTTATCTCCCCGAAATATTTATTGATAAGCACTTTCACAGAGTCCGGATCAAAATCGCCTGCAAGTACCAGGGTAGCGTTGTTCGGGCCATAGAACTTTTCATAATAGGTCCTGACATCATTAAGGGAGGCATTCTTAAGATCTTCCATCTCACCGATAACTTCCCAGTTGTAGGGATGATCGGCAGGGTAGAGGTTCTTGCTTATGACATAATCAGTAAAGCCGTAGGGAGAATTGTCCTCACTCTGCCTTTTTTCATTCTGAACAACATTCTGCTGGATCGCCAGCTTGCGCCGGGTCACGGAATTGATGAAAAATCCCATCCTGTCCGACTCAAGCCACAGCACCTTTTCGAGAGCATTCTTTGGGAACAGCTCAAAATAGGTCGTTACATCACGTGAAGTAAATCCGTTATTATTCCCGCCAACACCTTCAATTACCTTGTCGAATGTTCCTGAAGGGACATTTTCTGATCCTCCGAAGAGCAGGTGCTCGAAGAGGTGCGCGAATCCGGTCTTCCCGGGAATCTCCCTGCTTGAACCTACATGGTACATAATAGCGTAAGATATCATTGGATCAGAGTGATCAGTGTGGAGAATTACCTGCAGGCCGTTTGGCATTTTATATTTCTCATAGGGCAGCTTAAAACTGTCAGCTTCAGGAGCTCTGCTGCAGGCAAGTGTACCGGTTAACAGAATCATAAGTACAAGGGAGTTGTTAAAAACGCGCTTTTTATTCATGTCAATGTTGTTATGTTTAATCTGGTTAATATTTGTTTAAGACAGGTGTATCTGTATACAGGATGATATACCGGATGATTCAAAAATAGACAAATTTTAATTACTTCATTATAAAGGACTCACATTTTACCTGCATTTTATGTATATTTCCTCTGTATAAATGATTGTCGGGATTATGAAGAAAAGAGCCTTAATTTTCATTTTAAGCATGATATTTTATGCAGGATCAGCACAGCGTAAACCTTTCCTGTCAGACATATACAGCTATATTGAGAATACTGATGTTTTTGAAATGAACCAGGAGGATGGCCATGTCCCTCTGGTCCCGTTTTCTTCGGCCGGAGAGGCACTGAAAAATAACAGAACAGGCAGTGCATGGTACCGTTCACTGAACGGAGCCTGGAGGTTTCACTACTCGGATACTCCCGATGGCACCCCGCCGGATTTCTTTGCTGAGGATTTTAATGACAGCTCCTGGGATACTATTCATGTTCCTTCAAACTGGGAGATGCAGGGGTATGGCGATCCGCTCTTCAGAAACGTCACCACCCCTTTTACTCCGGATCCTCCTCATGTTCCCCGGGAATATAATCCCACGGGATCATACCGCAGGGTCTTTGATCTGCCTCCCTCATGGAAAGGGAGAGAGATCTTTCTGAGGATGGAAAAAACTGCTTCAGCTTCCTTCGTCTGGGTTAACGGCCGGGAGGCAGGATACAATGAAGGCGCGCAGGAGCCTGCAGAGTATAATATTACCAGATATCTTAAACCGGGAAAGAACACAATAGCGGTAAACGTGTATAAATACTGCGATGGCTATTATCTTGAAGGACAGGACTACTGGAGGCTGGCCGGCATATTTGACGACATCTGGCTTTTTGCCGCTCCCCGGACTCATATATTTGACTGGCATGCTACTACAGATCTTGATAATAATTTTAAAGATGCCGATCTGGACCTGAGGGTGGATGTTAAAAATTATTCCGAAGTTTCAGGCAACGGCTTTAAAGTGCAAGCCATGATATATGATCCTGCAGGGCAAAAAGCCGCGACCCTGGTCTCTGGAAAATTCTCATTGCAGCCGGGGTTAACCCAAAAAGTAAGGATCCCGGAACATTTTAACAATCCGTCTAAATGGTCAGCCGAGTTTCCGGATCTTTATACGCTCATAATTGAACTGATAGATCCGGAAGGGAAGACCATCGAGGCTATTAATGGTAAGATAGGATTCAAAGAGACTGAGATACGCGGTCAGGTGTTTTATCTTAACGGTATGCCAGTCAAGCTGAACGGCATAAACAGTCATATGCAGCATCCTGTTCTGGGACATTCGATGAATGAGGAGACTATTAGAAAAGATCTGGCGCTTTTGAAGAGGTTCAATATAAATTGTGTAAGAACATCTCACTACCCTCCGGTTAACAGGTACCTGGAACTTGCCGATGAATATGGTATTTATATTGTCGATGAGACAGGAGACGAAGCTCACGCGACAGAGTATCTGTCAGAAAAGAAGGAATGGGAGGGGATGTATCGAGAAAGATCACGAAAAATGGTTTTGAGAGACAGGAACCACCCCTCTGTTCTGTTCTGGAGCGCCGGAAACGAAAGTGGCGAAGGAGACAATATATGTGCAGTTATTGATGAAGGTAAAAAATATGATAAAACCCGTTACTGGATGTACGGAGGCAATGCTTTTTCCCATAAATGCGAGGATATTATAGGTCCCCGTTATCCTCAGATTTATAGCCTTATTGCCAATGTGTTAATGGTGCCTGACAGCGTTGATCCCAGGCCCTCTTTTCTTGATGAATACCTTGCTGTCACAGGCAACGGGGGAGGCGGTCTGGATGAATACCAGGATGCATTTTACTCTCATCCGCGCAGCATGGGTGGCGCAATATGGGATTTTGTCAGTACGGGAATAACTGAAAAGGTAAAATATCTTGAAGATAGTTCGGGGAACAATGTTCAGGTAAATGTAATGGGCCGCGCAAAACTTGTAAAGTCCCCGGATGGTAACGGAATAGATCTTAATGGTCATGATCAGTGGGTAGAGGTATACAGGGACAACGGATTGGAAATCACCGGAGACAAGCTCACACTCACCCTCATGGTCTATCCACGATCTCTGAGCAGTTCTGCAGGAACGCTCATAACAAAGGGCAACTGGCAATTTGGACTGCACCAGACCGGGAAGGATTCACTCGAATTTTATCTGACAACCTATCGGAAGCATAAAGTACAGGTTGCTCTGCCAGAGAACTGGGAATACAACTGGCACCATGTAAGAGCAGGTTATGACGGAGCTGAGATCACATTATCAATTGACGGAACTGAGAACGGCTCTGCTGCAGTTACAGGAGATATACTTAATACACCATTCCCGGTAAATATCGGAAGGAATGCAGAGACGCACGGACAGGAGACCCGGGTATATATTTGTGATGCCATCATCGACCAGGTGGGAATTTTTGATAAGGCAGTTTCTCCTGCTCTTCTTAAAGATCCTGCACCCGGACTTAAAAGAGAGGCCCGCCTATGGCTAGATTTTGAAAAAATTAAGGAAAATGGCCAGTTCTTCAGCTATGGAATTGGTGCCAGGACCTATGGAGCTATCTGGCCCGATCGGCGCCCTCAACCTGAAATGTGGCAGATCAAAAAATCCGGGCAACCGGTATCAGTAAAACTTATATCGGCTGAAAAGGGAGAAGTTGAGATCACCAACAGGTACCTTTTCACTAACCTGAACAGACTTCAGACCACCTGGACATTACAGGGTGATGGTGAGATACTTGGAAGGGGAACCATTGAAGTAAACCTTGAACCCCGGAATAAGGCTGTTGTAGCAATTCCCTTCGAAAAACCTGAACTGAAAGCCGGTGTGGAATACAGGCTGCTGATAAGCTTTCTTCAGAAAGAGAGAACGGAATGGGCTGAACCCGGCTTTGAAATAGCATGGGATCAGCTTGATCTTCCCTGGCATAAAGCAGGTTCCCCGGAGATAAAAGCCATATCGTACCCCCTGAATGTAAAGGATGGAGGAGATAAACTTTATGTTTCCGGCAAAGGATTTACATATGTATTTGACAAGAAAAATGGCACGCTGGCCTCCATGCAGGTCCTGGGAAAGGAGCTGATCAGGAAAGGGCCGGCGCTCAATGTCTGGAGGGCTCCCCTTGCCAACGAGACAGATGAATGGTCATACAGCGTCTCAAACACCCGTCACAGAAAAGATGGTACAGGCCATTCAGCATCTTCCGAGTGGTATTCCGCGGGTCTGGACAAGCTGACCGTGCTGAATGATATGTTCCGTTTCGATGTCAGTGACCCTTATAATCTGGTTGTTGAGGTAAAAAATGTATCGCTTCTCGCAACAGGAAGCGGAGCATTTCTGAACCACTATATTTACCACATTGACTGTAATGGCGAGATTACGATCGACCATTCCGTCATTCCTGACGGGGATATGCCTTCCTGGCTACCCAGGGCAGGTATTGACATGATCCTTGATAAAAGTTTAAGTAATGTAACGTGGTACGGCCGCGGTCCGCAGGAGAATTATCCCGACCGGAAATCAGGTTACAGGACAGGCATCTACAGCTCCACAGTGGAGCAGATGTACGAACCATATCTCATTCCGCAGGATTATGGCTTAAGATGCGATAACAGGTGGGTAAGGCTTACTGATAGCAATGGCACGGGACTCGAATTCAAGGGAGACAAGCTCTTTAACTTCAGCGCACATGGCTTCACTGATGAGAACATTACCAGAGCCTTATACCCTTTTCAGCTTCACCCCGCGGAGGGAATAACCCTTAATCTGGATTATGCCACAAGCGGAACAGGTTGTACAGCGCTCTCGGTGTTCCCTGAATACCAGGTCACGCCACGGAGATTCGATTTCAGTATGACAGTCAGGCCGTTCGGATTACCTTAGGATATCAGTCTCTTTCAGTTCAACAGTTGAGAACAGGTTTCCGGTATATAATTCCACAGCCTTGCTGAGATTTTCTTTTGCGGATTTTGTATCACCGAGCCCTTTATAGCCGAGTCCTTTAAGCATATAGGCATTTGACAGCCTGACATTTTCCGCGTCACGTTCTCCGAATTTTGCAAAAAAATCTACATCAGAGCCCTGGCTGATTCTTTTTTCGCCTTCGCTTATCAGCGATTTAAAATATCCGGAGGCCTTCTCCTTCATCCCCAGCTTCGAACAGCTCAACCCCTGGTAGTATGAAATATAATTTACATCCTTCAGAACCTGATCTTTGGATTTATTGAAATATAGCTTTGAATCAGATTTCTTACCCATTGCCTCGCAGGCAATTCCGATGTAATAGTTTATCTGAGGATCCCTTAAGTCACCAGCACCCTCCTCAGAATCCCCGTTATCCGGGGTTCCGGTGACAGAGAGGAACTGCTGAAGCGCCTGATCGTACTTCTTTTCTTCCAGATATTTCTTACCGAGCAGAAGATGGGCATCCACGGTGATATCTCTCACCCTGGAGCTTCCTTCCCGGAAATGGAAACTGCTGTTTTTCAGGTACTCTACAGCCTTCTCAGATTGTCCCGAGAGATTCAGTACAATTATTTCACGGACAAAGGAATCATCGCGTAGTTTCACAATGTCATTTTTCGATTCGAAAAGCTTTGATCTGGTCTCAACCGGAGTATTGTTCATTTCATAAAGCGGGTCCAGTTCGGCATAATATACCGGATCATCCTTTTTGAGGGCGAGCGCCTTTTCATAGGCGCTTATTGCTTTTTTAACATCGTGATTATTATGGTAATATCCGAAACCAAGGTTTCTCCAGGCAATTGCCAGACCAGGATCAAGCCTGACGGCCGATTCCCAGTTTTCAATAGCATGCTGAGGTTGTTTATCATAAAGGAGATTCCCGAGGTAATAACAGGGTTTTGCGTTATCCGGCTGGTACTTTGACGCCATCTTCAGAACTTTTACAGATTCCAGCCTGTAAGGAAAGCCATAGTCCACTGGCAGATCCGATGCCATTTTGAAGAATTTTTCAGCAGCTGCCCTGTCGCCCTTCATATCTCTGATATACCCGAGATAATAATCTATTTCCTGATTAGTTCCCCCGAATCTCAGAAGAACATCTTCAGCTTCATCTGTTAATCCATCTTTCAGATAACCTGCGGCAAGCTCAAGGTAATTCTGGTCAGAATCTCTCATTTTTCTCCTGAGAGCTGAAAGAAGCTCTTCACTTTTCTTAAGATCGCCGCTCTTCTTTGCAAGCAGATAATTCTCATTTCCGGCTCTGAAATCCAGAGGATCTTTTTCTGTAATTACCGCAAGGGTTTTTTTAGCTCCGTCTGAATCGCCGAGTCTTCTCTGAATGGATGCTTTCAGATTTATAGCGCTGTTATTCACCGCATTTGTTGACAATGACTCATTTATCTGGTCAAGGGCTTTTGCAAAGTCACCCTTCAGGCACGAAATTTCTGCAAGCTCAATGTAAGCTGAAGAATGCCAGGCATAATCCCATGTCGCCCTGTAAAGAGTGTCAGCGGCTTCATCATAAAGGCCGAGAGCTTTTAGAGTAAGTCCCTCCAGGTAAAGAGCTTCGCATGCTGAAGGTCTTGTATAATCTTTTGTAAGCCTTTTGATTGCCTTGCTGAAATAGCTTCTGGCGAGCTCATATTCACCGTTTTTAAGATGGATGGTCCCAACGGCAATATTGGTCCGGATATCATACGGATCACGTTTTAGTGCTTCATCAAAGTAATCAGTGGCATTGAGAGTAGGATTGTAAAATTGCTGTATCCTGCTTCCGGTAAGGTAAAGTTCTTCAACGGTCTTTATATCCTTCGGAAGATCGGGTCTCTTTACTGTTTCAGGAAGGTCCCCGGCCTCTTTTTGCCTGACAGGCTGGTAAGAAACAAGGATTTCACCGGTAGCCGGATTGACCATTTCGGTATAAAGGTCTGTAAGATCAAAACTACCGTCGATGTTGATTGTTCCGGTGAAGGGATTTATGGGAGATATTGTCATAGTTTTCTCAAATACCACTTTCCCGGCCTTTTTTAAAATTATTCTGGCATTATCCACTTTCCCGGTTGAATAGTAGCCAAGGAAAACTTTATTGTCTTCTCTTTTTTCAAGGTTAACAGCGCCATTAAGGTTGGCATATTTAAATCCCTGAATATCCTTTATGGGATACCAGTATTGCCTGAAGGTTTTAACCTCATAAGGTCGTATCCAGCTGTAGTCAGGCTGATTGTCGGAAAAAGCACCTACCATAATTTCGGCATAGGGCCCGGCCTTCTCAGTCAGGACGGCTTCGGTTGCCTGTCCCCGTGGTGCCGAGCCCCATTCCCACAATTTAGCGCCCTTCACAATATTATGATCTCCTATTTCCACTGTCCCCGTCTCTTTTCCATGGTCATATGCTCCCATGAAATCCTCCTTCAGATCATAGGCAAAATAGGAATTAGCCTCAGGTGAATTCTTCCACCAGCTCAGATCAACCCCTTTTGTGAAATCCTGGCCGTTATATACCTCCGTTGAAACCGGCCAGTGTGTGAAGCTGTTTTTCGCATGAAATGTGGCAACCTGCACACTTGGAGGAAATATGACCTGGTAATTACTGTTTGTATGCACAGCAACATTTGCCCAGTAGAGGAAGGTATTTGTAAATGGTGTGGGATTAATGATTTTTACATCTGCCGAGAAATAGGATTTACCGGGATATGATGTAATTCCGATTGTCCATCTCATCCCGTGACGGGGTTCTGTCTCACCGATCCAGATCGTCTTGCTGCTGTCAGCATTTCGGGCAAGGTAATAATCTACCGGAAGCAATGTTGATGCCCGGTGATGGTGAATTACGCACCATTCAATGCCGCCCGATACCCAGGCGCCAAGCATTCCAATATTGGAGGGTTTCACCACGTCGTTCTTATAAACGAAGTTATAACCGTTTGTCTTATCTGTTCCGTAATATATCTTTCCCCCGATATCAGGTGTTACACATAATTTAATATATTCATTTTCAAGGACTAAAGCTTTCCAGGCATGATCTTCTTTCTTATTTGAAATGACATCGTTCATCCCATATGGATAGATATATTTCGAGGCTCCCTGATAGGATTCTCCCTTGAAAAACAATGGATTTTTGTCGGGAGGGCTCACTTTATAAGTGGGAATGACCCATTCCTGCTCGGTAAGTTTTACCTGTGC
>VFSW01005858.1_pt1 | contig 18128 bp, 17 predicted proteins | sample 5358111 | NCBI WGS metagenome assembly VFSW01 (sample SAMN11554181, study PRJNA540505) | mine drainage metagenome | isolation source: sediment from site ElyBrook_90M | place: USA: Ely Copper Mine, Vershire, VT | collected 2017
CCGTTCACATACGACCGGACGTTCTGGAGGATCGGGTACTTGCCCGGCGGACACGCATCCTGCGGGGCATTGAGACAGATGCCCGCACAGGCCAAGCGCCGTTGATCGCGTTGAAAGGCGGCCATCTACATCCTCGGTTCCGGCGACCCCTGCGGCGGCGTGATCGCGGCGCCGCGCTGACTCTCGTCGAGTAAGGGTTTGCGATCCCCGAACAACTGCGCGGCATCGATCGCCTGCTGCACGCCCGTCGCCCGGAGGAAACTTTGCAGCAACACGCTCGCCTCCTGCGCCTGCGCCGGGCCTTCCTTGAAGCGGGCGAGAAATTCGGCGTAGTCCAAGAGCGCCGCCGTCATCGCAACCCCGCCGTCGAAATAGCACGCCGAGGCGTTCGCGGGGATCGGTTGGTTCCGCACGACATCCAGCGTGATCGTGTACGGCCCGCCGCCGTCCGGCACGGGGGCTAACCCGACGAGATTGGGACTCGCCACCAGCACGCGCGTCGGCGTGCCCGTCCCGTTCTGCCAGCCGCGCAAATAGCGATCCGCATCGGCCACGCCCGTCACCCGGACCAGGGTGCCGTTGACCTGCCCGTCCAAGACGACGGCCATGACCTTCGCCGCCTTGACGCCGAAGTCCCACAACTGGGAGGCGATCCCCGCGCGCGCGGGATCGTTTGCCGGGCCGGGCGCGGCCAGAAGATCGCGCGCGGCGCCCCATTTCGTGACCCATGCGAAATCATCCGGGACGCCGAGCAGGACGCCGGTCGCCGGATTCAGGGTGGCTCCGAGCGTCACGCTGAGGGCGTCGAGCGTCCCGATCCCCGTCGGCGGGGGCGCGAGCTGCACCGTCAGCGGCGGGGCCACACCGACGGAGAACGCTTTCGGCGTCGCACTGGAGGCCGCCACCGCTGTCGTCCACGTGCGATTGTAGGCGTTCAACGCCCATTCGTCGTCGCGGAACAACACCGAGAGCGCGGGCGCCGTGCCCCACGCCGCCCGGCGCAGTTGAATGACATCGGATGAGAGGGCGACGCGCCCGTTCGCATCCGGGGTGGGGGTCGTGACCTCGCGCGTCACGACGGCGGCGGTTTCCCAGAGAAACTGATCCCGCCGGCGTTGGAGCGCGGCGGTGAGCACGGGGAGGCTGAACATCGCCGTGCCGCTCCACGCTGAGGCGTTCGGCGGTTCCTGTAACACATACTCGAGATCGAGCACGAGATCCTGATCTTTGAGCGTGTAGGCCCGCATCAACGTGCTGGACCCATCCGTCAGGAGGGACGGCAGATCGTAGAACGGCGTCGCGGCCACGGCGGTGAACGTCCCCCGGTCCCGCGCCGACAACGTGACGGCGTTCCAGATCCGCAGGGCCTCCAAGAGATAGCGCGTCAGCTCGGTCGGCGTCCAATGCACGCCCGAAACATCGCCCAGCCGATAACTGATCTCCGTGATCGCCTGCGAGAGCGAGATGCACCCGGCATTGATGACCGGCGGCGACGGCGGCGGGGTGTACGGCCCGGCACTCGGACGCGGAATCGTGGGCACGGGGACAATCGGTCCCGTCGGGTTGTTGGACCAGTTGCCCGCGTTCGCCGTGCCCGCGATCACGAAGTACGTATACGTCACCCCGTTCGTGTTCAACGCGGATCCGACCGTCATCGCGTTGAGATCGCCGCCGGTGATCCCGGTCGTGCTGTTGGCGGGGCCGGAGAACGTCATGCTGTTGGATCCGGTGTGCGACGGATCCCGAAAGAAACTCGCGCCGGTGGACGGCGTGACGATCGCAAAGAGCGGCGAGTTGCCGTTCAGGCGGAGCGCGATCGTTTGCGATCCCGCGCCATTCCCGACGTAGGATCCACAGTCAAACCAGCCCGTGTTGCCCGATCCGTCATCCCGCCGCCAACAGGAGTAACTAACCTGCCCGACGCCGGTGTGGAGCGCCGGTTGCGACGTGATTTGTCCCGCCGCGGGCGCGAGGACCGTGGTCGAGATGGCGTTGTCGAGGAGGGAGGCTTGATTCGCCGACATGCCCGGGCCGCGGACATAGCTCGTCGTGGTGGATCCGGTCGGTTCCTCGCTGAAGGCGAACAGGTAGTCCGGCGTGAAGCCCGTGTCGACGAGCGGATTGATCTTCGACGCCGCCGCCGACGCATGCGCGAACGCGCCATTCAAGAGATAGCGGAAGGCCGGATCGGCGACCGCGATCCACTGGTAGAAATCCCCCGTCGCGTTACTCGCGGCATTCGGCCCGGCGGTGCGCAAGGCCACCGAGGGCAAGCCCACCGCGCCCAACAGCACCGCCTGGGCCATGCGATCCGACGCGAACCCTTCGGCTGTCCATCCGTGCGACGTGATCATCGACGAGAACCACAGCACCGAGGCCACCGCGGAGTTCGTATTCCGCACGAAGTACCAATGCGCCGGATTCTGCGCAAGGATGTCTTGGCCGAGATTGTTCCCGGCGTACACCCCGGCTTCGATCGACACTTGGCCGACCGGCGTATACGGACTGAACGACGCGGTCAACCCAGGATAGGGCGCATTGTGCAACCCGATTAACAGCGGGTTCTGGGTCGCCGTGCTGACATCTTCCGGCCCGAAGACGCCGACGGTCTCCGCTACGCCCAGCAAGGTCTGGAGTTTGACCGACGTACTCGTGCCGTCCTTCGTGTAAGTGATCGCAAGGCTGCTGAGTAACGGCAGCGGCAACGGCGTACCCGTGGGGACCGAGTAGAGGACTTGGACGTTCTGGAGATTTTGCACCCACTGGCCGGCATTTTGCGCGACGGTCGCGCTGACCGATCCATTCGACGACACGCCCGAGAGCGTGCAATTCTGCGCGGGCGCGGCGGTCACGAAGGCCGCGAGCGCAAACGCGGGGCAGCCGGCTTGCTGATCCCCATAGTCGGTGGTGACGGCGACGGACGCGCCCGGCGTCGTCGTGGCGAGCACGTTCGTCGAAGGTTCGTTCGTCTGCGGATTGCAGAGTAACGTCCGCCAATCGCCAGTCCATCCCGCGCTCCCGGCGAAGCCGGTGGGGCGCACAAGGCTGATGTGACTGCCCTGCGTCAGATCGAAGCCCGACACGCCCGGCGCGGGTTCGTCGGCGGAGATCCAGTCGTCGAAATCGGCTTCGAGACCATACGTCGTCCCGCCTTGGGCGGCATCCGTCCCGAGGATGCTGTAGACGTGGGTCTGGACGGTGGACGCTTCATTCGCGGGGATGCCGGTAAACGCCACGGCGCCGTTCAGGTAGACCGACAGACTGGCGTTGTTGCCGCCGCTATTCGTATTGAACTTGATGCGCAGATCGACGCGGTACCATGTATTGAGCGTCAGGACGGCCGTCGTGCCGATCGCCGTGCCCGGGTAGGCGGCATTGTCTTTCGAGTAGAACGTCAGCGCCCCCGACGTCGTGACGACGGCGACCAGCGCGTTGCCGCCCGCGACCGATCCCTTGCAGGACCAAAACGAATCCGCCGCGCTCGGCAGCGTCAGGATCCGCAGATAGAACCGTTCCCACGAGATCGCCGGGTACGGGGACGCCGCTTTCGTGTACATCGTGCGGCCGGTAAACGCGGAGGACACGTTGCGCAACGCGAGACCGTACCCGCCCGGCAGGCGGGACGCCGCACGGCACTGGGCGGACGACCCGGATCCGCTGCCGCCGTCACCCGTCGCCGGGATCTCGAACCCGTTGATCCACCGGCGCGCCCCGAGCAGGACCGGGCTCGGCGGCGCGGGCGTGCTCGTGCTCGCCGCCCGCAAGAGAGTCCCGACCCACGTCAGGGTTTCCAGTCCCCAGCCCGTCGGGCCGTGGCAGACATACGCTTGAAAGGAGGTTTGGCTCGCATAGAGCGACGGCACGAACTGCGCCGTCGGGCCGTTGGTGCCGGAGGGTTGGGGCGCGGTCGTCGGCGACAACCCGTAGCCGTCCCCGAACGAAATCTCGCCAGGCGTGGATCCGGCGGCCGGCGCAATCCCGATGCCCGTGACGGCCGAGAGTTGCGCCGGAGTGATCGTGATCCCGTTCGGATACTGCGCAAGGAGCGACGCATAGAGCGTCGGATCCGGCACTTGGACGAGGTAGCCGAGGGTGTACGCCACGGATCCCCGCTATTTTTTCGGCGGCGGACTCGCGATCCCGCACCCGACTTGCGGCTGCTGGAGACAGATCCACGCCTTCTCGCCGTCGATCGCGCGGTTGTAGAGGAACCACGCTTGCAGCACGAGGGCCGCCACGACGAGGACGACACCGGCCCCGAGGATGCCGCGCAGCAACGCCTCTCGGGCGTCGCCCGCAATCGCGATCCGACAGACGAACAGCGTCGCCACGACGGCGACGGCCATCCAGATCAGATGTCCGGTCATGCCGCTACGACTTCCGCTGCTTCGCCGGGACGACGTCCATCGACGGGCCGGACGGCATCGTGCCTGATCCGATCGCCGTGTCCATGAACTTCAGCGGGATCCCGCTGTCCGGCGCGGCCGGCCCGAGGTTCGGATGCCGGTTGTACACACCGGGCGCCGACGCGAGGCCCGGCACGGGGGCCATCGGCTTGAACGCCGAATCGATCGTGGTGCCGCTGGTCTTCGCTTTTGACATGCTGTGCTCCTTATGAGGCGACCTTCAACGACTCCATCGCCTGCGCGATATGGTTGTACGTCGTGCTGAGACTCAGTCCGAGTTGCTTGGCGATCGCCGGAGCGTTAAGGCCACTATCGAGCAATCGACAAATCTCATTGTGACGCGCGCTGATCTTCAAGCTGCGGAGGTCACGGTAAGACACTCCGAGAACACGCATGTCTTCGCGGATCGCCATCGTCGTGACGCCGTATTTTTCGGCCATCTGACTGGTGGATAGTCCGGCGTCTAAATCGGCAACGATGCCAGCGCGGCGAGCGTCGCGCACCTCTCTGCGCTTTTGGTGAACGTGAGCCAACCTCGCTGATCCCCTGGCGTTCGGCATGAGAATCGCGAGCCGAAGCGTGTCCTGCACGACAAGTTTTTTGATTCGCACGTACGGCAACACTTCCCGCAAAAAGATCAACAGACTAGGACGAGCCGCGATGCGAAGCGTCCACATGTCGTGATGTGGCGGACGAACAACCACTGCGAGGTACGACTTGATGCCGTGCTCGCGCAGAAAGGTTTGAATTTCTGAGAACAGTATTCGTCCCCGTTCCTGTGACTGACACATACAGGCCATGCTGTTGAAGAAAGCATGTCGGCCGACATTCGGAACGGTGCTGACGTTGCCTTCTCCGTCGAAAAACTCAGCCACGTATTGCCATGTCATCTTCGGCATCTACCCGCCACCTCTCGGCTGAGTAAGCATATCGTGCCCGGCAATGAACGTCGCATCGATCGGCCCCACGGAAGACCAGCGACTCAGACTCGGAAGTAACTCCTGCAAGTTCACGTTCGAATCTTCCAACTTCGCCTTCTGCAAGTCGTCCTTGTAGTCGCCCTGCGCCAGCTGCGTCAGCGCCGTCCAGTTCACTTTGCCGAGCGCCGGATCCCGCCCCGCGTTCATCGCCGCCCACGGATAGCCTTCCCGAATCAGCGCCCGGGTGACGATCAGGTCTTCGGAAATGATATCAGGGATCGTCTCTGCCCCCGTCAGGACGGCGAACCCCTTCTTCTTGTAGAGGACGATGAACTCCTGCCCTGCCGTCGGATGCGGCCAGAACTCCCAGAGCATGTTGTTGTTGCTGTCCGCCTTGTACTCGACGATGACATATGCGAGATTCTGATCCGTCCGCTGCGGATCCCGCCGGTCCAGCCACGCCTTGTCCTTCTCGACGTCCAGCGTGTACCCGTTCACCGGATCGAGCACGGAGATCCACCGATTGAAATCGTAGATGCCCGACGCCAACAACGCCTGCGGCGGCGGCGGGAAGTAACACTGGTAGACCTGATACCCCTGCCCGGCGCCGCTCGACTCGAGGATCGGGCGGTCCACGACGAGCGTCTTCGTCGCGTGCGTGTACGACAGGATGTTGTAGATCCCACCGGCGGATCCGATCCGAAACTGCCGCGCCGTGATCAGCGGGTTCGCCAGCCCGTTGAGCGCCGCGTCCGCCGTCGCATCGACCACGACGTTCGCCGAGTACTGCGTCAGGGTGACGGATCCGGCGGAGATGAGGACGGGGGCATTGAACGCCCCCTCGCCGATCAGGAACGACCAGGTGCGCTCGCGGAGGATCCGTTGCCACGCCCGGGCAATGGCTTTCTCCGCGAGATAGATCGAGAACCCCGGAATCTTCCCCGCGAGTTCGCTTGCCAGATCCTCAAAGGCCACACCGGCTCAGATCCTACAGGCCGACCGCAATCAGGTTGACGATCGAGGCCGAGAGATTGACTGCCCCCGCGACCTGCGCGCCCGTGGCCACCACCGTCCAGCGCAGCGTGACGCTCGTCGCCGGGCCGCTGACGGGCATGATCACTTCGACGCGATACAGGCCGTCCGCCGTGATGCCCCCATCGAGGCTTTCGATGTACTTCAGCCCGAAGTCGGACGCGTACACCGTGTCGCCCCCCGCGAGCGGGCCGGTCGTGACCTGCGTGTAGGACGCCGGCCCCGCATGGCCATTCGGATGCACAGCCATTTTCTTCGCGCCGACCGCGATCGGATAGCCGGGAAAGTTCGCCGCCATATGTCAGTCCCTCAACTCAATCCGCCGCAGGGTTAGGGAGCCTGGTAATAGGTCGCGTACCATGTCCACGCCGCATGCGTGTTCGCGCTCGGCCCGACAAACGTCGTCGCCGTGCCGGCCTGCGTACTCTTGGCGCAGCCTGCCGCCCCATCGTTCTTCAGCAGCGTGATGACGCCGGAGTCCGTGCTGGCCGTCGACACCATCGAGAACTTCGCCGCGAACGAGTTCGGAAAGTTCGTGGAGGTCGTGACCGCGACACTGTACGCCGTGCCGCCGGTGCCGTCCTGGTTGACCTGGAAGGCGAGGAAACACACGTAGTTGTACATCCCGCCGGGAGGCGCCGGGATCGTCAACGTCGTCTGGGTGTTGACGGCGGCCGTCGCGCTGATCGGGACCAGCACGATCGGGGAAGTCGGCGTCGTCGCGCTGACGATCGTCGGCGCCTGCGCCGCAGCGGATCCCGCCACGACGAGGACGCACACCGCAGCGAGCGCGGCAGTGAACAGCGAACGCAATGTCTTCATGAGCATGGCTCCTTTAGTCAGTCCATCGGCTCAGGGTTAGGGAGCCTGGAAGTACGTCGCGTACCATGTCCACGCGATATGCGTGGCGGAGGCGGGCGAGGTAAAGGTCGTCGCGGTGCCGGCGGCCGCGGACTTTGCACACCCCGTCGCGGGCGATCCGGTCAGGATCTGGAGTACCCCAGAATCGGTGCTCGCCGTGCCGACGTTGCTGACCTTGACGGCGAACGAATTGAAGTTCGTCGAGGTCGACACCGAGTTACTGATCGCGCCGCCGGTCGCGTCGTTGTTGATCTCGTACGCGAGGTAGCAGACGTAGTTGTACTGGCCGCCCGGAGGGGCCGGGATCGTCAGCACGGTCTGCGTGTTGACGGCCGCCGTCGCCGAAATCGGCACGACCGTGACCTGGGGCGTGCTGAACGACACGACCGTGGGGGCTTGCGCGGAGGCCGGGACCGCCGCAAGCACGAAGCCGGCGCACAGGGCCAGCGCGAAGAGAACCGGACGGAAGCATCGACGCATGACAAGACTCCTTGTGAAAGACATGGACTAATACCCGTTGAGCGATTTCACGGCCCCCTGACAGCCCTGATTGATGATCGCGTTACAGATCGGCAATCGGAGCCCTGAGGTCGTCGGCGTGCCCGCCGGCACGAGGTTGCCGCTGCCCTGCGACGCCTGCGCGAACGACACGATGTTGACGATCGCGCCGCCCGAGGTCGTGACGAACCCGATAATGGCCGTGCCCGACGAAAACGCGACCGTCGGAGACGTCGTGATCGACAGCGCCGTGCTGGATCCGTTCCAGTAGACGAGATTGCACGCGGCGTACTGCGGCGCCCGACAGTTGGTCATGTTGTCGGTCAGCGTCACATTGCCCGGCTGGATCGTCTGCGCGAACCCGCCGTTGTAGACCGTGCCGATCGTGTACGGAAGCGTCAACCCTGTCGCCAGATACGCTTGCAGCGTCGGCGGCGTTGAGTACGGCTGCGCCGTCAGCGTGGCCCCGAGCGCCAGCAGGCCGATCAGCGTGCAGGACAGGCGTCGCATGCGATCCCCTAGCCCCTCGGCCGCGAGATTTCGAGATACACGCGCTTGAGCGTCGCGCCGACCGGCGCTTCATGCGCGACCCCGAGCCAGCGGCCTTCCATCTTCGACACGTCCGAGATGGCCGCTGCCGATCCGCTGTCCACGACGTCCGCGAACCCGAGATCCGCGCCACCCGCCGCCGCTGCGTAGACCCGCGATCCCGCCGCGCCCGCAGCGGTGAGCACCGCGCGGAAACGGACGTAGCACGGTCCCCACGTCTGGATGAATGTGTAGTTGCCGACCGTGAGGCTCGGCGTGAGACAAATCCCCGCCCGCAGCATCGCCGCGTCGGTGGATCCGCTCTCCGCGGTCGTCACCTGATACAGATTGTCGGCCGCGTTCGCCAGCGTGTCCCAGAACAGGATCTGTCCGGGGATCGGCACGGCCGCACTCGCCGACAGCCGCACGTACTGGAACGCGCCGCCGTAGACGGCCGCGAGGTTCGATCCGCCGGTCGTGTAGCGCACCGTGCTGTCATCGAACACCGCCCACTTGCCGAGCTGGCCCGCGAACTTGCTGTTGCCCAGCCCCGCAGGCACCGCCGGCATCCCGACCACCGGATCGTTGACGCTGTTGATGTACCCGCTACTGACCTGAAGAATCTGCGACTGCATGATGGCTCCCTCGTCTCGGGCAGACTACCCGCCGTAGCCGTATGACTCGTGTTGCGTGCGCGGCGACAGGCACTGGAGCTGGCACATCGCCTTCACCGTGCCGAACACGCGCGAGTTGTCGTTGGTCGGCACGAACCCGCTAAAGCCGAACCCGAAGATCGGATTGTCGGCGATCCGGAACAGGAAGTCCGCCATCCGGAACCACGCGAAGACCTCGCCGACGTTCACCGTCGTGCCCGATGCGGGCAGGTTGGAGGTCGGATCCGCCGTGCCGCCGTTGGCCGTGGTCCCGGGCGAACTGAAGGTCGTCGCCTGGAAGTTGCCCAGGTCAGGATCGTTGACGCCGTACTTGTTGGACGGGAAGTAATCGTCCTTCAGGATCATCGCCGCGTTCATCTTCATACCCGACGCGCCCCAGTACGGATCGCGCTCCTGCGCAAACCGCTGCTGCGGCTGGATCCGTTCCTTGATGTAGGCGTAGAGCGCCTTGTTGCAGACGCCCAGATCCGATTCCTTGTCGCCCACGGTGGCGGTCTGGTAGTTCTCTTCGAACACGTTGTATTGCGCCGGCGCGGTCGCGCCCGTGGTCGAGTTCCCCACGAACACCGGGATCGAGTTGAACACGTTCCCGAAGAACCCGTTGCGCGGCTGGTTGCCGTACGACGTGAAGATCGAGCCGTCCCACCCCGGGGTGATGCCGTCGTTCACCGCTTCGATCCAGCCGTTCAGGTTATTCGGCCGGTTGCCCACGATGCCCGATCCCGACGCCTGCCCGTGCAACGCCAGATCCACCGCGACGATGCCCGAGATCGTATTCATCGCGTTGGTCATGTCGATGTCGACGAGCGAGAAGGCCGCCAGTTCGCCGACGTTCTCGACCAGGATCTGCTCGAGATATTCAGGGACGCCGACCTCGTAATATTTCGGATCGAAGAACGTCGCGGTGATCGTCTGCCGCTTCGTCATGTTCCAGTTCTGCCCCGGGGCGTAGGCTCCGCCGATCATCGGCTTGCCGAGGTGCGTGTTCTGCATGAACGCCCCGCCGCGATAAGGCGACAGACGCTTCGCACGGAGATACGCCGCGAAGGGGGTCGCCTTGAAAAACTGGTCGATGATTTTACGCGGCCAGATTTCCTTCAGCGTGGTGGCGTTCAGGGCGTCGATGCTCGGATCGGCGAGCGCCCCGATCGCGACGAAGCCCGCATGTTTGAACAGCAACACGGTCGCGGCCTTGACGATCAGGCTCGCCGTGAGAACGTGGAGTGTCAGTACCGTGATCATCATGGCCCTCGTGGCTAGGCAACCTTGCGCTGCCGGAAGTCGAGGATCGCCGCCGAGACGGCATCCGAGACGCCGGCGATCTGCACCGGCTTGGACTGGTCCTTCGTGAGCGATCCAAAAATCGGCGACGGCACGTGCGCCGGATCCGGATTGCCGGTCGTCTGCACGCGCAGGGCCTGCTCGCTCTTGTACGTTTCGAGCGCCTTGTCGGCCGCCGCTTTTTCCCGCGCGACAATCGCCGCTTCCTGCTGCTCGGCGCGCTTGCCCGCGAAGTTGAACTTCTTCTCCGCGAACTGCAAGGGCGTCAGGTTGCGGTTGTTCGTGCGGGTCGCCTCCTGCGTCAGCTCCTTGATGAACTCCGTCGCCGATCCGATGGGCGTGCCGAAGAGGCGCTGGTGCTCGCGATCCACGTCGTAGAGCGCCGCCGTCATTTCGACCGCGTTCCACGCGAACTTGCCGGACTGGCGCAGGATCTCATCGGCGTTCATGGTGGACTCCACGTTCGGGACCACCTTCGCGGCCGGCGCGGCCTCGCGGATGTCCTTGAGCAACGGTTCGGGATCCAAGCCCGCGCGGCGCGCGGTCGTCTCGAGCCGTGATTCGGCCACGGCGACCTTACTCGTCAGCCGCTCGATCTTCTGTTCCATCTGCGCGACGACATCCTCGTCGGCGCCCCGGTAGCTGCGCAGGGCCGTCCACTCGGCTTCGAGTTCGGCGCGCTTGTCATCGAGATCGGTCTTGACGGATCCGACGCTGGTGTCGATGTAGGCGTTGATCTTCGAGGAGATGTCCTCGACGACGCCCGTGTTGCGGGTGAAGAGATCCGAGATGACCCCGCGATCTTCGGCGGAGAGCGTGAGTCCAGCGAGTAACGCCTGCACATCGAACATCGGCTACCTCAAAATCGTCGGCCCTGGCGGGGCCGGTTGCTGCACTTTCCGGACGAGATCCCGCATCAAGTTCGACAGGGCCTCGTCAAACGCGCTCTGTAACCGTGTCGCCGCCTGCGTGACGCCCGGAAACTGCGTCGCGATGGCTTTCAGCGTCGATTCGGTCTGCTGCTTCAGCGATCCCAAGGCTTGCATCGCGCCGCGTACTTGATCTTGCTGGTCGGTCGGCGACGTCGCTTGGCCCGACGAGGACGGCCCCGTCGACGGCGAGTCCGGCCCGGCGGGCGGCGCCGCGTCGCCCCCGAGCAACGTGCCCGGGTCGCCGGTCATCTGCGGCAGCGGCATGCACTACCGGCGCGCCTTGGCGCGCATCCGCTTGCGGCCCTTGCTGCGGCCCTTCATGCGGCCGATGCCGGACGTGAACGGCGTGTCCATGTCGGTGGACTTGCCGTGGCGCTTGCTCTTGGTGCGTCGTGCCATGTGTGTGATGTCCACGTTGTCGGTGAGGGACTGGACTCCCATCCAGCCCCTCCCGCCGTGTAACCCTTTTCCGCCAAGGGGAGCACCGGATCTCCGATGCGTCGTTTGGCGGGAGGGGTTACTTGCGGCTCTTCTTCCGACGGCCGCCGCGATGCTTTTTGCGCGCCATGTGGACCTCCTGTGCCGCTCAGTGTGCGGGAACAGGATTGGCGCGGTCCAGAAATTTCAGGCGGAAAGGGAGGGAGATCCGCGGTGGGTGCGCACGTATCGTGAAATCGTCGGAAGTCTCAGGGTCTGTTCGACATCATGGACTTGGGCACGGAGACTGCGCACGGAGATGCGGATGGTGCCCGCGATGGTCACGCTCTCGACGCGCCGTTCAAGGATCCAGTTGTAGACGGTGCGTTTGGTGACGCCGAAGATCGCGCTCACTTCGTCGGTATTGAGGAACTGCTTCTCGGTCGTAAACAGATCGATCATCAGTGTCTCACGGGCGATCCGAGGCGATCCGATCCTTGCGGCACAGGCACGAGTAAATCGGCGCGGTTAGACGCACAGCGGGGACTCGTCAGATGATGGGCCGCCGCCACGTGGATCATCGTCGCCTCGACCCACGTCACGACGTCCTCCTCACCGCGCGCGGGGACCGGCAACGGCTGATGCGTGCGCGCACAGGTGCGACAGGACCAGCGCACCAGCACGGTGATCAGGGGATCCGGCATACGTCACTGCGTCTGCGTCGAGCGCATCCCGCCACTCTTGTTCTTCACGCCGCCCGAGGATTGCGATCCGCCCTTGCGGCCCTTCGTTTGTTTGCCCGGCGGGGCGGCGCCGAACTCCCGCGCGAACTCCGCCATGAATTCCGTCCATTTGACATACCGCTGGATCCGCGTCGTCGCGTCCGGCGGCGGCGCGCCCACGTTGTCGACCTCGAAGTCCTCGCCAATCGACCACGGATCCCACGGGAAGCCGAGTTTGACGAGCTGCAACTGGAGCAACTTCGACGCGAGTTGCTGGCGCTTCGCCATCGAATACGGGACGACCTGATAGTGGAAGTTCCCGCAGTACCAGCGTCCTCGCTGAAAGCGCGAGTACCGCGACGGCCCCGCGTCGGGATTTTCGTCCGGCATGTGCGAGGGAATCAGCGTGCCGGGATCGTAGTCGAAGTCCAGTTCGGTTTCGCCGCTCTCGCCGAGGATCTGCATCCGCAACGCCAAGTTCATGAACTGCGCGTTCAGATAGCGGCGCTGTTCGCCGAGTTCCAGCATGGTGCACTCGACCCCGCGCAGCATGTCGTCGGCCAACGGCCCGGCCAACTGCATCATTTTCTCCATCACGTCGGCGGAGGGCACTTGCTTCGCCTTCGCCATCGCGACGAGATCCGACACGCCGATCGTGTGGTCGAGAAACGAGTACAGCTTGTCGATGAACGGCAACGTCCCTTCAGGTAAGCGGCGGTAGTCGGCCGGGAGCAACGGCTTCGCGGGGTCGCCCATCGACAGATTCACGCGGATGCGCGTGCGCGGCGCGCGGAGGTTCAGCCGATTCGCCAGCCGCTCGCCCACGACGTTCTCATCAAACGCCATCGGCGGATCCAGGCCGAGCAACGCCGCATCGGTGTAACCCCGCAACAGTTCGGTCACGTCTTCTTCGATCGACGCGACATCGCGCGTCAGCGGGAAGCCCTTTTCCTCCCACGGCCAATCATCGAACCGACTGCGCGCCAGCGGCACGCGGCCGTGCCACCACTCCGACGTGGTGTCGTAGAGCAGGACGATAGATGTCTGGACGATCTTCCGCCGGAGCGGATAGATCAGGCAGTCCTCGATCGCGGCCTTCTTGTAACGCGGCAAGCCTTCGTACCCGCGCGTGCCGGTCGGAATCATGGAATGGAGCGAGGGCACCGTGTACTCCCACGACGTCCCCGGCTCGCCCATCTGGAGATCGTGCCCGGTGAGGTTCACGCTGAGATCAAGGACGTACCACTCCAGCACGTCGACCGTCGGCCAGATCGAGTCCGGCGTATTGTCGGTCGCATCGCCCAACCCATGCGTCAAGGCGCGCAACGGCGAGGTCATGAAGGACTGGACGTAGTCGAGCCCTTTCTGCGTCCACGCTTTGTTGCCGTGATCAGGCGCCACGAGATGCGCCTTGAGCGGGTACTTCGCCTGCACCAGCCAGATCGGCGTCCGCGTCAGAATCCCGACCGCGTAACAGCGTTGCAGGTCGTGGTCGCGCGGGGGGAACACGAGGAACACGTCGTTCGCGCCCCAACTGTCCGTCCGGATGTCCCCGCGCCGGCCGCCGAACCCTGAGACTGGCGCGACGCTATAGAAGTCCGGATCGAACACGTGGCCGGTGTACGCCGTCCCTTCGACCGCCGTGCGCTGGAACGCCGTGCGGAAGGATCGATCCGCGTGCGTGTTGTACCACCACGCGCGATCCAGCTTGTTGAAGACCTCCATGCTGTCCCACAAGGCCGCGTTCTCGGTCTTGTTCGACGCCGTCGGCCGGAGGTTCGCGAGGGTGGAGACGAGTTCGCGGATGTCGCGCTTCGCGCGTGGGACGCGGGCGCGCGACTGCCCGTCGGGGATCTGTTCGTCGGGTGCCCCGAGCACCATGTCGAAGGCTTTTGACTGCGACGCGTACGCGCGGGCGGATTTGTTGGCTTGGTCCGCTTGCTGCTGCGCTTCGCGGAGCCAGCCGAGCTTGGAGGATTCAGACGCGCCGGACGGGGGAATCCGCAGGTCGTAGATCACGCGCTACTTTCGGGCGCGCGCGCGCTCGTGCCGATCGGGTTGCCACCGCTCGCGGTTGCTGGCGTCGTACTCCATCGCATCCACGTAGAACCCTGCATCATGCGTGCGCGGACGGGCATTGCCTCGCTCAATTGCCAAGCGCGCGAACGCCCGCCACTGCGGGGGCATGGACTGCATCGCCATCCGCAGGTCCGGCCGGTTCACCGATTCGATGAAGTGTAGGTACGCGTGCTCCGCGTCGTTCGCCTGCTCGATCTTGTTGTTCTCGACATGGTTCACTTTCCGGCGGAACGCTTCGTACTCGCGGAACGTGCGGACCTCTTTGCGTTCGAAGCCCTCGGGGACGGGGGCATCCGCCCGGCCGGGGAACCGCAACTGGCCATCCGGCGACTCATGAAACACGATGGGATCGAACGTCAGCGCGTTCGCGTGGACGTGGCTCGGGAGCATAATCCGGTGCATCGGACTCAGGCACTCCTTACAGAGCGGCTGAAGGCCCGCCTCATACTCGCGAATCGTCGCGAGCACTTCCCGAACGGCCCCGCAGGCGTCAGCGTCGCATTCGAATTCGTAGAGTGGCGAGAAGCACCCCCAAGATGTTGTGCAGGAGGGATTCTACCAGATGGCCCGAACCGGGGCTATTGGTTCGTTCATCGGCGATACCTCCTCCCGTACCCCAACTGCCGCTCCAGCGTGAAGAATGGCGCGGCGCCCATGTCGCGGCCTTGCGGCCCCGGATCGTAGATCGGATCCTCGTCCTGCGACGCGAGGTGTTCCCGCTCGTCCGCGACGGTCGGCTTCGCGCTCTGGATCTCGTGCAGATGGAACGCGAAGAGGATCATCGCCAGCGCCAAGATGCGATCATCGTGCGCGCCGAATTCCGCCCGCATCGACTGCTTGACCTCGTCCTTCTCCAGCGACTCCATCTCTTCGACGAAGTACGGCGAGTTGATGAGGATCCGGCTCCGCTTCACCCATGTGAGCAGGATGTCGAGCGCAATCGGACGCGACCACGCGTTCGTCACGAAGCCGATCTTCGTCGCGCGCGCGAGGTTAATCTTCTTATTGTCGAGCACGCGCGGCCACACGAGGAATCGCGACCAGCCGCGCTTGCGCAGTTCATACTGCAACGCGTCGCCGGCGCCGAGCTTCACTTCGATTGCGGCCAACGCCTGCCGCAACTCGCCGTCGTACGGCACCGAGTAGTACGTGCCAAGCGCCATGCACCACGGCCAGAACTCCAAGCCGCTCACGGTGTCGGCCATGAACTCGCAGACCTGCGCGTCGGGATCGAAGAGGGTGTCCTTGCGGGCGAACTCGAGCCCCGTCCGATCCTGGCCGATGCCTTCCGCCGTGTCCGCGCCGTAGCCGTAGATGAAGTTCTCGCGCGGGTGTTCGAAGATGAACACGCGCCCGAGGCCGGGGCTTTGTGAGTACCCCTCGTGTTTCACCGGCACGAGTTGATAGTGGCCCCGATACTGCCCCCACGCACACGGAATGTCGATGATCGGCTTGTCGGGATCAATCTCCGAGGACATCGGCAGATGGGCTTCGGCGATATCTTCCCGCGAGGATCCCACGCCGCGCAGTTTGTAGACCCCCTGCGGCTCCTTGATGCGACTCCGGCATTCCTGAATGATCTGGACGGGGAACGCCGAATAGTTCGTCGACTGAAACGCCTCAAAATCGTCGGCGGGACATTCCTGAAGGAAGCGATTCAGTTCGCCCTGCCGGTTGTACTCGTCCTTCGTGACCTCGTACCACCACAACTGTTCCTTCGGCATGAGCCAGTGCTCGCCGAGAACTTTGCGCAAGCGGCTGTTCGCCTTCACGTAGGTGGCGGCGCGCTTCGCGTAGCGCACCAACTCGTCGTTCGGCGTCCAGTTGGTCGGCACCGGATGCTTCAAGATCCACCCGTCGTCCGGGTAGATGTCCGTGCCGACGTACCACGGCAGGAAGATCGGGCAGAGCTTCGCGCGGCCGGTGTCCCAGCCCTCTTTCGAGATCCGCCACTTCTTGTGCCACCAGTTGTCCCGGCCGAGCGCGGTCGATTCGAGGATCGCGAACACGAACGGCGTCTCGTGCACGGCGTTCAGAAACGCCGAGTCGATGTCCTCCATCGGGTTCGTCCACTCGCAGAGCTCGGAGTTGGCCACGGAGCATTGCGCTGTCGTAAAAGAGTGATCGATATCATCGACTTCGAGGTCGTAAAATTCAGAACTGAACGTATCTCCAACTTGATCTATTTGGATATCAATCGCGGATCTGTTATTGACGTAACGCCAATGCTTCGGTGACGACACGGCTGGCAGAAGTTCGTCATGTTCACCGAATGACCGTCGAAGCGATCGACCGACTTGCCCGCTGATGGTCAGCGTCCACTGCTCGCGGCAATTTCTCTCGTAGTAGATGCCAGCCTGTTTGTAGTGAATGCTGCTCCATCCATAGCCTAGGGACGCGATTAAGTCGCGGATCTGAATCGGAAGTTGAACTCGGATCGACGATGCCAATATTTCGACACCGCCTTTAGCACAATGGCCGTCGCCATGGATATAGCCCTCAACTAACCCCTGGCAGAACTCTTCCCCAGCCGTCCACACCCAATCCGGGATGCGCTTATTATCTTTTTCTCCGAACTCTCTTCTGATGAACCGAGCAAGACCAGAGTCGGCCAAGTATAGGACGCGCGTTCGAGAATTGCTCCGACGAATTCCGACGTGCTTTCGCTCTCCCAGCGCCGCATAGATCCACTCCGTTCGCAAGTCAGTCTCAGACAAGTCTCCAGATAAGAGCAATGCACACGGCCGCTTCTCTGGATCCGCTAGACGATTATTCGGTTGTATCGATCCTTCGGCCAAGTACAGCCCGAATAGTTTTCCCCACTCTTTCGAGTACTTATAAACCGTCGTCTTCAGCCGTTGCTGATGCGGACGTCCAGACGACGAGCGCGTTACCTGAAACGACTGCAACTCCTTGGTTATTTTTCTGACCGGATGCCGCACCCAGTCGCCTTCATGGAGATCCTTCGCCTCTGTCCACCCATCAGATGTCCATACGCGATGATCTCTTGTGAGACTCAATGGCGCGAATGTGCCCCACAGCCAAATCTCTCTACCGAGTTCGTTTCGTCGGTCACTTTTCCAGCATGTGCGCACCATTGCCAACTTGCCGTCTCTAGTGATCGTATAGTCGCCCGCAGATACCTCACGAATCGGCTTCAAGAATCCGTCAGCGACACGAACGAGCGTCTGTGGAGACAGGCAGAAGTGAGCCACGTTCGGCGTCGATCCACGGCTGACGCCCGAGTACTGATTCCCCGACTGACTCGCGTCGAGCGACGCATTGTGCCCGCCGAACTCCGCCGGCATGAGGTTCGATGCCTTCGTGACCGCCGGCATCAACCACCACGGCATGTGATCCCAGACCGTGCGGATCATCTTCGCCATCTTCTCGGTCTTCGATGGCGTCGACGAGGCGACCACCGCGTCCACATCCGTGTGGAACTGGACGCGATGCGCCACGGCGAGTTCGGTCAGCGTCGAGACGCCCAACTGCCGCGCCTTCAACTGCTGCATCATGATCGCCCACCGCTTCGCTTCCATGTGCGCCCAGATGTCGATCACGATCTCCTGCGCCTTGTTGGGCGCGAAGAGATTCAATTCCTTGCGAAAATCGACGATGTAGCAGTAGCGCGTCGCGTAGTAATCAAAATCGTGCGTGCAGAGCAGGCGTTCGTTGTCGATCCAGGCGATCTCATCGTCAGTCAGGCGGCGCGTATACCGACGTTCCAATGGATCGAATGCCTCGCGCAACACGTCGACCATCGCCCGGCAGTCCG